>Ga0213861_10004628_pt1 | contig 11181 bp, 10 predicted proteins | sample PICome_4_FD_160110 | JGI IMG/M metagenome (GOLD analysis project Ga0213861, IMG submission 160110) | Coastal seawater microbial communities near Pivers Island, North Carolina, United States - PICO131 | ecosystem: Environmental > Aquatic > Marine > Coastal | place: USA: North Carolina...
TTGGACCAGCCCGATATCATCTCTTTCGCTGGCGGCATCCCCGACCCTGCCCTGTTTCCGACAAATGCCTTTCAGGCCGCCTTTGCCGATGCGCTCAGCGCGGGCAAACAGGAACAGGCGCTGCAATACTCTGTCTCCGAGGGTTATGCGCCCTTGCGTGCATGGATTGCAGGCCAGATGGCCAAGATCGGCGTGCCTTGTGACATCGACAATATCCTGATTACTTCGGGCTCACAGCAAGCGCTTGATTACCTTGGAAAACTGATGCTGTCCAAGAACGACACGGCGCTCGTGGGCTGGCCTACATATCTGGGCGCTTTGGGGGCGTTCAACGCTTATGAGCCGCAATATGACAAGCTGGTCGCCCATGGCAACCGCTCTGCTGCGGATTATGCAGAAGCGGCGGCGGCCAAGGGCGGGCGCGTGAAATTCGCTTATGCCTCGGTGGATTTTGCGAACCCGACAGGCGAGACTTTGGACCTTGCCGCGCGCGAGAATATCCTTGCGATGGCCGACGAGCTGGATTGCGCCGCGATCGAGGATGCCGCCTATCAATCGCTCCGCTTTGACGGCGAGGCGATTCCGCCGATGCTGGCGCTCGAAATTGCCCGCAAGGGCAGCATTGAGGACTGCCGCACGATCTATTGCGGCAGTTTTTCCAAGACGCTGTCCCCAGGCCTGCGCGTGGGCTGGATTTGCGCGTCAAAGGATGTGGTCGGGCGTCTTGTGCTGATGAAACAGGCCGCCGATCTGCACTCTTCGACGATCAACCAAATGGCGATCTGCCATGTGGCCGAAACGATATTTGACGCCCATGTTGCCACGATCCGCGAGGTCTACCGCGCCCGCAGGGATGCGATGCTTGACGCGCTGGCGGCGCATATGCCGAAAGGTGTGCAGTGGACCAGACCCGAGGGCGGCATGTTTGTCTGGGTAACGCTGCCTACGGGGCTGAATGGCGCTGATCTGCTGGCGCAAAGCTTGAAGTCCGAGCGTGTGGCCTTTGTGCCCGGTTCTGCGTTCTACGCGGATGGATCGGGGACCAATACGCTGCGCCTGAGCTTTAGCCGTGCGGACGGGCCGACAATTGCCGAGGGGATCAAGCGGCTTGGCGCGTTGATTGCGGCGGCTTAATTCGCACTGATCGGGTCCAGAACCGCCACATCATAAAGACCGCGGCAAAGCTCAGGCCAACCACCAGCCCAAGCCAGAGCCCCACAGGCCCGATCCCAAGCGTGAAGGCCAAGAGGTAGGACGTCGGCATCCCGATTACCCAATAGCTGATCGTTGCGATGACCATCGGGACGGTGGTATCTTGCACGCCGCGCAGCAAGCCCAGTGCCATGACTTGCATGGCATCAACCACCTGAAACAGTGCCGCCATAGCAAGCAGTGCGACCCCCACGGTCAAGAGCATCTCTTTTTCCGGCTCGCTGGGGTCGATAAAGGCCGCAATCAGGGTTTCGGGAATGGCCAGAAACAAGGCGACCGTGACAAAGGCCACAACCGCCGACAAGCCAATCGCCATGATCGCCCCGCGCCGCAAGTTTGGCTCGTCATGCCGCCCCAGTGCACGCCCTGCCCGCACGGTCGCCGCTTGGCTAAATCCGATGTGGATCATGAAGGTCAGGCTCGCCAACTGGATTGCAATACCGTGGGCGGCCAGTTCGATCGCGCCGATCCAGCCCATCATCACCGCAGATGCCGTAAACAGCCCGCCTTCTGCCAGTGATGTCAGCCCGATCGGCCAGCCCAAGCGGAACACGCGCCAGAAAATTTCCCAATCGCTTTTCCAGACATTCTGCATCAGCTTGTATTGGGGCAGCTTGGACAGCCCGTACCAAACCAGCACGATCACATTGCCAAGCGTCACCAGCAGCGAGGCGATCGCGGCCCCTTTGATACCCAATTCAGGTGCGCCCCAATTGCCAAAAATGAGCGCGTAGTTAACCACGGCATTCATGATAGCCGTGCCAATCGTGGCCCACAGGATCACGACCGTATGTTCAAGTGCTGCAAGATAGGATTTGAGCGTCATCACCAGAAGCGCGGGGATCATCTGCCAAGCAACGATGGTCAGATAGTCTTGGGCAGAAGCCGCCACCTGCGGGTCCTGTCCAATCGCGATCAGGATCGGCTCGGCCCATAAAAACGGCAAGGTAAAGATGAACCCGTAGATGACCGAGAGCCACAATCCCATGCGGGTCACACGGCGCACCTGAACCTCGTCGCCCGCCTCGGCTGCGGCCGCAACAATCGGGGTGACGGCAAAGGCAAACCCTGCGCCCACGATGAAGGTCACAAAGAACAGCGAACTGGCCAGCGTTACGGCCGCCAGCGCGGTAACGTCATACCAGCCCAGCATGATCGTATCGGTCATATGGATCGCAAACTGCGCCATGTTAGAGGCGATGAGCGGCAAGCCGAGCTTGAGAATGGCGCTTCGATGCGCCGCATATGTTTGCAATTCCATGTTCATACTGACAGGCTTAAGCCTGTTATTTGCCCCCGTCCAGCCTCAGGAAGACGCGCTCGTCACGTGGGGATATCAATTCAAACAGCTGCTCGGCCCCCCGTTTTGCCACGCGGCACGAAGCGCGGTTCGTTGATGATCGGGAGCGTTGAGCCCACGATCAGTTTTTGAAGCCACAGGCGTCTACGCTTGTCTCCGGCCTCCATCAGATCATAAACAACCGACTGCGGGGACGCAGCCGAAGAATACATGAACGTCAACCCACGCCCGGAGACTGCCGCCGGATAAGCAGGCATCGCTGTAGGGCAGATCCGGCGCAAAGACATGTTCTGCGCCACACCGCCGATTACAGCCATCACCTCGCCAAAATCTGCCTGCGCATGGCCCCGGGTACAAATATCTCCCGCTATCAGCAGATAGCCGCGGATATGAAAACAGAGAGGTGATTTCTCTGCGTTTGCGCATTCCAATGCTGCGGACAATTTTTGATCAAGACGATGTCACCAACAAACCTTACACAAAAGCAGCAAAGCCGTCGCTGAGGGTCAATAGTTCAAAGCGTAGAATCCGTCGATTTGCGCCAGTTGTTCTCGCAAATGAATTCTGAACGCGTTTGTCAGCACCGAAGTGGGGCGGTGCGCTGGCAGCAAGAGCGAGACACTGCTGGTGATCGCGGGTGCAAACTTGCGAAACACAACCCCCGGAGCCGGACTGGTGGCGGCCGTAATCCGGTCGACAACAGCGCCGCATAGACCGGCACCTACAAGCTGAAGCGAGGGCAAGAATGTTCTGAGCACGAACCTCCTGTTCAGTGTCGCATCACAACCGGCAAAAGCGGCTTGGGTCGCGACTGTCACAGGATGATCGCCGAAGAGCATCGCCATGGGGAAATCACTTAAATCGTTTGGTGTCAGAACAACCTTTTGGGCAAGTAACTCTGTTTCAGGAAGTGCGATCACGCATTCAAGGTCAAAGGTCTCGATCTTGATGGAACTGCGTGGCGTTGGGGTTTCGGCCAGCCCGATGTCGTATTCTTGCGAGGCAATCAGATCCTCGACGACTTGAGACGTGCGCATCATCAGATCAGCTTTGACATCGGGCCTGCCCTTGAGAAACTCGGCCAGCACTCTGGGCAAGAAAAAGCCGGAAGAGGCGGGATGACACGCGATCCGCAGGCTGCCTCTATCGAGAGTCCCGAACTCAGACATTGTGCGCACGGTGCGGTCCAACCTGTTCAGAACCTCTTCTGCTTCCTCCAGAAAATAATGCGCCTCGGCTGTCGGTGTAAGCCGCCCGTGTTCACGCACAAACAAGCTGAACCCGAGTTCTTTTTCGATGTTCGCGATCATCGTGCTTACCGCAGGTTGGGTGCGCAAAAGCGTACGGCTTGCATCTGAAATTGAGCCGCTGCGCATCACCTCACGGAAGGTTTGAAGTTGCCTTAATGTCAGGTTGGGCAGCATGCCATAAATCCTCTTTATGACTTAAGCGATATTTTATATTTGAATTTATGGCAAGCCGCACAGCATGCTTGCTTAACGTCATTCAAGGGGGACATCATGGATCGGTTTGTAGCCATCTTGCTGACTGGGCTGATCTGCTTTGTCGCATTGGGCCAGTTTTTTCAGGTTATCACACGCTACGTGCTTCAAATCCCCGTCATGGGTCTCGAAGAAACGATGCTTTATCCGACGATTTGGCTCTACATCCTTGGGGCAATCAATGCGTCCCGTGAGAACACGCATATCCGCGCCAATGTTCTTGAAATATTCATATCAACCGAGCGCGCCCACACAATTCTGGCCATTATTGGCGAGATTATCAGCCTGATTGTCGGCCTCTGGATTTTGAGCTGGGCTTGGGACTACACCCAATACGCATGGCGGGTCTGGCGCGAAAGCCCGACGCTCTACATCCCGACATTCTATTCGGATGTTGCCCTGCTTGTGGGGATCACGCTGATGATGGCCTACACCGCCTCGCATCTCGTCAAGCATATCCTTACTTTGAAGAACGGAACGTCCGCATGATCGAGATCGCACTTCTTGCTATCGCAATTCTGGTCATAACGCTGACCCTTGGCGTCCCGCTGCCCTACTGCTTTGGGGCTGCCTTGATGGTCATGTATTTCATTGGCGATGTCACAATGAAGGGGATGATGCTGTGGGGCGTCCAACAGCTTGGTAATCCAATTCTTCTCGCGATCCCGCTGTTTGTGCTGGCGGGCACCATTATGGCCGAAAGTGGTATCGCGGCCGCGCTTTTGCGATTTGTGAATGTCTTTGTCGGCCATATCCGTGGCGGACTAGGCGTGGTGGCGACCGTTAGTTGTGCCGTCATTGGCGCGATTTCAGGGTCTGGGTTGACGGGCATCGCTGCGATCGGCCCGATCCTGATCCCCGAAATGGAAAAGCGCGGCTATCCGCGCGAATATGCAACGGCGCTGATTGCCAACTCCTCCATTCTCGGGCTGCTGATCCCGCCTTCTGTGACCATGATCATCTACGGCTGGGTCACTGATACGTCGATCCTTGCGTGTTTCCTTGCCACGCTTGGGCCCGGCCTTTTGATTATGCTCAGCTTTTCTGTGACGAACCTGTGGATGAGCCGCAAGTTCGACCTGATCCTCGATGACAAACCGTCATTTAACGAGTTGTCTTCCGAGGTTGCAAAACGCGGCTTCCACGCCTTTCCCGCGCTCTTGATGCCCGTCATCATTCTGGGCGGTATCTATGGCGGCATCATGACACCGACCGAGGCCGCAGCCGTCGCTGTCATCTATTCGGTGCCTGTCGGCTTTCTGATCTACAAAGGCCTGAAAATTGAAAACTTCTTTGCCGCTGGAAGGGAAGCGGCGACCGCCGTTGGCGCGATCATGTTCATGATCCTGTTTTCCATGATCCTCAGCCAGATGTTCGTATATGAAAGCATCCCGCAACAAATCGTGGCGAGCATATTCGAGATCACCGAGAACAAGGTTCTGCTGCTTATCTTTATCAATATCATGCTGTTCCTAGTCGGCATGGTCGTCAACGATGTCACGGCGATCATTCTGATTGCCCCGCTATTGCTGCCGCTGATGAATGCGATCGGCGTCAGCCCGATCCAATTTGCGGCAATCATGGGTGTGAATACGGCGATGGGTGGGGTGACGCCCCCCTATGCCTCGATCCTGTATCTGGGCGCGCGCATCGGGAACGTCAAAGTGACCAAAGTCATTCCGCCTGCGATGTTCCTTATCGTGACCGGCTATATTCCCGTCGTGTTTCTCACCTCGTTCTGGCCCGATCTGTCGCTCTATCTGCCGCGCCTGTTCGGGTACTAAGCCAACCCAAAACAACCCATCAACAAGGAGAACTTCAAATGAAAACTCAACTCATGGCAACTGCGCTTGCTACGCTTATGGCGGCATCGCCCGCATTCGCCGAAACCCTCAAGATGAGCCATGTGCGCCCGCAAGACGCCACCGTCGACGTCGAACTGCGTGCTTTTGCAGCCGACGTTTCCGAGGCAACAGGCGGCGACGTTGAAATCGAATTGTTTCCAGCTTCAGCACTTGGCGATTATACAGCCGTGCAAGAACGTATCAGCGTTGGCGCATTGGACATGGCAACACAGCCGGCGGCGGCTGCCGTTGACCGTCGCATGCAAATCTCGTCCTTCCCGTATATGGCCGAAACATGGGCACAGGCGCGTGCGGTTTATGGTCCGGGCGGCGTGGTGCGTGATGTGATGACCGGCCTTTACGCCGAGCAGGATATCACAATGCTTGCAGCTTATCCGGTATATTTTGGCGGCATCGCCCTGAACGTCGAAAACCCCAATCCGGCGAGCACCGAGCCAAACGGCATCAAAGTGCGCGTTCCCGGCATCAAGTCCTTCCAGCTGACGGGCGAAGCGCTGGGTTACATCCCATCACCGATCCCGTTCTCCGAGGCCTTCACAGCCGTTCAAACCGGCGTTGTTGATGGCGTCATCGGCTCTGGTGCGGAAGGCTATTATGCCTCGTTCCGCGATGTGACAAAGACCTACATCCCTGCCAACACGCACTTTGAGGTCTGGTACATGATCATCTCAAACGAAAGCATGGCATCCTTGTCCGACGAAGATCAGGCTGCTTTGGTTGAACAAGCGGCTGCATTCGAGGCCACACGCTGGACAGTTGCAGAAGCCGATCAGGGCAAAAGCGAGCAGCGTTTGGTTGATGAATTGGGCGCGACTGTTGCCGCACTGACCGACGCAGACCTCGCCGCAATGTCCGCGAAGGTCCGTGCCGAAGTCTGGCCGCAGGTTCTCGAAGATGTTGGCGCTGAGTGGGGACAGGCAATCCTTGAGCAAGTGGCTGCTGCTGCTAACTAAAAACCAACCACGTGGTGGCGTTTACGCGCCACCACGGCAACTTTTGAAAGGCATATTATGGCATCGGACTACGCCATCATCGGCGGCGGCATTGTCGGCCTTTCGACGGCTTGGGGCCTGCTCAAACGCGGGCTTCGGGTCACGGTTTTGGATGGCGACGACGGGTCATTCCGTGCAAGCCGGGGTAATTTCGGCCTCGTCTGGGTGCAATCCAAAGGCATGAAGCAACCGCGCTATGCACAATGGTCGCAGGCCTCGGCCGCCGCATGGGCTGGCTTTGCCGCAGAGCTGGGTGATGCGACGGGTCATAATCTGGGGCTCGAACAAAACGGGGGCTACGACCTCCACTTTTCCGAAGAGAGCCTTGAGGCGACTGTCGCAGACTACGAAATACTGAAGGAAAAGCTGGGCGGCGATTATCCGTTCGAGGTTTTGGGCCACAATGCGCTGCGCCGTGAAGAACCTGCGATCGGGCCGAAAGTGGTCGGGGCGATCCTGCACCATCAGGACGGCCACGCGAACCCGCTGAACCTCTTGCGCGCGCTTGCCGATGATGTGCGGCGATTGGGCGGGCAGGTTCTCAACGGCAAGCAGGTAACCCATGTGGACAAGTCCGATCTGTTCCGCGTTTCTTGTGCCGATGGCACCGAGGTGCAGGCGCGAAAAATCGTTCTCTCCGCGGGGCTTGGCGCAATGTCACTTGGGTCTATGTTGGGGTTCAGGGCCCCGATCAGGCCGCAGCGCGGGCAGGTCATGATCACCGAGAAATTGCCAAAATTGATCAACCGCCCCTCGCTCATCGCGCGCCAGACCGACGAAGGCGGCATTCAGATTGGCGCAACCAATGAAGAGGTCGGGCTGGATGATCACGTCACCCAGACAGGCCTATCAGGGCTCGCAGCCGAAGCGGTCGCCGCATTTCCTGCACTCGCCAAGGCGCAATTGGTCCGTAGCTGGGGCGCTTTGCGCATCCTGTCACCGGACGGTTTGCCAATTTATCAAGAAAGCCCCGACATGCCAGGTGCCTATCTTGTGACCTGCCACAGCGGGATTACACTTGCCGCCGCACATGCCCGTTTCCTGCCTGACTGGCTGGAAGGGACTGAAGGCGCGCCAAATCTGGAGGCCTTCAGTGAAGACCGATTCGCCCTTTCGTGAAATTGACCCCCAAAGTGAACACGTGCCGGTCCGCTTTGAGGGACAGGATTTGACCCTGCCACTTGGCGAAAACCTTGCGGGCGCCTTGCTCGTGGCGGGTGTCATGCCCTTTCGGCACACGCCCGTTTCCGGTGCCCCCAGAGGCCCGTTTTGTATGATGGGTGCCTGCTTTGATTGCTTGGTCCAGATTGACGGCATGACGGTGCAAGCCTGTATGTTGCAGGTCACCGAAGGGTTGGAAATTACGATGCCAGCCGCAAGAGGTGCCGCAGATGCATAACGCTGACCTGATTGTTATCGGTGCGGGGCCTGCTGGCATGTCCGCCGCCCGCCGCGCCGCCGAGTTGGGACTTAGCGTGCTGATACTTGACGAACTGCCTGCAGCGGGGGGGCAAATCTACCGCAATGTCGACCGCGCGAGCACCACGCGGATCGATATACTTGGCAAGGATTACACCCACGGGCGGACCCTGACCAAAGCCTTGCATCACGAAAATATCACCCACCTCAAGGGCGCGGTGGTGTGGCAGATCGAAGATGGCACCCGTGTGGCTTTCACGCAAAACGGCAAAGCTGCGCTTGCGGTTGGTCAAAGAATCCTTCTGGCGACCGGCGCATTGGAGCGACCCATGCCGCTGCCGGGTTGGACCTTGCCTGGTGTCATGACGGCGGGGGCGGCGCAAATCCTGCTCAAGCAATCGGGTATTGCTTGCCAAGGTGCGGTCTTGGTCGGATCGGGTCCGCTGCTGTATCTGATTGCCACGCAGATGGTGCGTGCAGGGGTTCCCCCGCTTGCGCTTATCGAAACCCAAACGACGAGCGATCTGACAAAATCAATGCGCCATTTGGGCGGCGCGTTGCGCGGCTGGCCGTATCTGGTCAAAGGGCTGCGGATGTTGTGGGAGCTGCGCCGTGCGGGCATCCCGCGCCATGTCGGTGCCAAGCATATCGCGATCGAAGGCGATCAGGCCGCGCAAGCTGTCACCTTCAATATTGGCAAAGCGGCGCACCGGATTGAATGCGACGCAGTACTGCTGCACCACGGTGTTGTCCCCAACACCCAAGCGGCACGCTCCATCGACATTCCGCACCGGTGGGATGATGCACAAAACTGCTTTGTGCCGGAGTGTGACGTTTGGGGGCGCTCGGCCGTTGCCACGGCGTTCATCGCAGGCGACGGGGCTGGGATCGGCGGCGCTAAAGCGGCTGCTTTGGCAGGTGGGATTGCTGCCCTCGAAATCGCCCATGACCTTGAAGGCATCGCCACCTCCGACCGAGATGCCGCGGCGCGCAAACTGCGCAAACAATTGGACTCCGAGCGCGCAGCACGCCCCTTTATCGATGCTGCCTATCCGCCCTATGCGGGTGCGATTGCGCCGCCAGACGAGACAATCATCTGCCGCTGCGAAGAGGTAACCGCTGGCGACATCCGCCGCTTTGCGGGATTGGGCTGCCTCGGTCCGAACCAAGCCAAGGCATTTGGACGATCTGGCATGGGACCCTGCCAAGGGCGTTATTGCGGACTGTCTGTTTCGCAAATCTTGGCGGCCAGCAATAAGGCTTCGTTGGATGACACGGGATATTACCGCATCCGCCCACCGCTCAAACCGGTGACCTTGGGCGAACTTGCGACCTTGGAAGAACCCGACATGCATGAGGCCCAAAAATGATTCAACGTATCGAGACAATGGGCGTATGAGCAAAACCGTTAAACATAACAGCGTTGCATATCATTGCGGGCGAGTTGGTACGGAACAAACCCATGACTGCCTGTCGCGGGCTGAGGCCCTGTGGTTCTTCGCCGGACCGTATGCTGCAGGCGATGATCTTGCTGTCAGACATGAGTGACTTTGATGAAATGAACGCGGTCTGGGACGCATGGGTGCCGCACGGCCAAGCGCCTGCACGCGCATGTGGCGAGGCCCGACTTGCGCGCAAGGAACTCAAAGTGGAAATTATCGTCAAAGCTGTGTGTGCCTAGGGCAGCACGCCGGACAAAGGGTTGGAAACTTGAAACAGTGTGGACGCCGCCGAGTCGGGCACACGGTCTGAACACAGCCTGAAGGGGGTCTTCAAACCAGCGTTCAATATCAGCATACAGCCCCAAGTGCCCCTTGGTGCATTGTGCAGCACCTGACACTTTGGACTCAAAGGGGCCATTGCCCCCACCCACGCGCCCTCCCAAAAACCACCGTTTGTGGAAGGCTCATTTCGCCAGTCGCGACATCATTTCAAATCGCCACCCCATGCCGCCTCCCGCAACGCCGTAGGATGGGTTTTAACCCATCCCCTTAGAACGTGCCGCGCCAGCCGTGTTTGGGGGCAAAGCCGACCATCTTCTTGGCTTTGCTGATGTCGTAAAACGTCTCGAACTCTCCCATCTGGCGGGTTTGGTGCACGCCTTGGTAAAACTCTGCCATGACCTCGGCACTGGTCGCACCGACCGATGTGTCTTCATTCGCCACGTTGAAAATCTGATAGCCAAGCCCGTCGGTTTTCAGGCAGCAATCGACCATATGCCCCAAATCCCGCGCGTCGATATAGGCAAAGATGTTGCGACGTCGCAGAGCGGCGTTGGTCTCGAAGGCCGGAAAGTTCTGCGCGTATTCGTGGGGTTCGATCACGTTGTTGATCCGCAGCCCGTAGATGTCGATGCCAGTGCGCGCCTGAAATGATTTGGCTGTCATTTCGTTGCAGACCTTTGACATCGCGTAGCTGTCATGCGGCACGGTGGGATGCTCTTCGTCGATGGGCACATAGGCGGGTTTGATCTCGCCATCTGCAAAACAGACCGCATAAGTCGTCTCCGAGGAGGCAAAAATCACCTTGGGAATGCCCAGCTTCACCGCCGCCTCGATCACGTTATAGGTGGTCTGGGTGTTGGCCTTAAAGCACTCACCATCGGTGCCGATCATCACGCGCGGCACAGCGGCGAAATGCACGACCGCGTCGTATTTCGGCACGCCCGTGCCTTTGTCCAATTCGTCAAAATCCACGAATTGCGACATCGCCCCGATCACCTGACCAAAGTCCATCAGATCGACAAGCAACGCGTTGGTGCCATCCCCCGACAGGGTCTGGTCGGCGTTGATGACGTGATGCCCCTGCGCCCGCAGATAGGCGATTGCATGTTTGCCAGCCTTGCCGCTGCCGCCTGTGAAAAATACGCGCATGAGTGTATCCTATGCCAG
>Ga0213861_10004630_pt1 | contig 11179 bp, 9 predicted proteins | sample PICome_4_FD_160110 | JGI IMG/M metagenome (GOLD analysis project Ga0213861, IMG submission 160110) | Coastal seawater microbial communities near Pivers Island, North Carolina, United States - PICO131 | ecosystem: Environmental > Aquatic > Marine > Coastal | place: USA: North Carolina | collected...
TACATTATTATCATTTAGATTATTATTATTATTATTATTATTATCCATTAATTAATATTAATAATAATAATATTAGTATTGAACTTAATAATATTATTATAATATAAAATAGTTTATCTTTTTAATTCTAAAAATTTATTTTTATTACAACATATGTGCTGCCCAATTTTCGGTTAATTCAATAATAGTAGTTTCATAATACTTTTCTATTTCTTTAATTTGTTTAGAATCGCGCTGGGTAATAAAATTAATTCCTACTCCTTTACGCCCCCAACGCCCACTACGACCAATGCGATGTAAATAAGTATGGACACAATTTGGCACATCAAAATTAATAACTGTACTAACTTGTTGAACATCAATCCCGCGCGCAGTAACATTTGAGGAAATAAGCACACGATGTTTTCCATTCTTAAAATCTATATAACTCTGATTACGTTCATTTTTATCCATATTACTATGAATTTGACAAACAGGGAATCCATCAGTTTGCATTGCTTCATATAAATCAGTTACACGTTTAACACTATTACAATAAATAATACACTGACTCATGGAAACCATACCATAAATATCTTTCAAAGTATCATATTTTTGGTCGTCATTCTCTAAACCAACATAATACTGACTAATTCCTTCTAAGGTTAATTGTTCTGCTTTCACTAAAATTCTTAAAGGATCACGCATAAATTTATCTGTCAAACTATTCAATTCTGGGGGCATCGTCGCACTAAACAACGCAACCTGAATATTAGTCGGCATATATTGGAAAATATTATATACTTGTTCTTTAAATCCAGTAGACAACAATTCATCTGCTTCATCAATAATAAGCATTGATAAATCCTTCTTGCTTAATTTACCTCGTTTCAGCATATCATGAACACGTCCTGGGCAGCCAATAATAATTTGTGGAGGTATTTCATTTAAATCTCTTACATTTTCATCTATTGAAGTGCCGCCAATTAATAATTGTGTCCGCAATCCATCATATTGACTACCCAATGAGTCAATGACTTGTTTTGACTGAATAGATAATTCACGCGTTGGTGATAAGATAATTACCTGTGGTAGCTTTTTATCTACATCAATATTTTGTAAAGCGCCAACCGCGAAACAACCAGTCTTCCCTGTTCCAGATTGTGCCTGCGCAATTACGTCCCTCTTCGAAAAAAGAGGTGCTATTGCTTTTTTCTGGATTGGACTTGGATTCTCAAATCCATAATTGTATATTCCACGCAAAAGTGATGTTTTAATATCCAGGTCTTCCCATGACGAAATTTCCTTTATTGTTTGGGTTTGGGGTTGGGGTTGTTCTGTTTTAATAGTGGGAATTTGTGAATCCATTATTATTACTATAATATTATCTACTATATTTAAGTGTATTATATTTTAATTATAATAAAAATTGATATAAACATATAATTTTGATTATAAATAATATATACTATTACTTATATTTATACACAGATATAAAATGGCAACTACAACCTTACCAATTTCTAGTGTCACACCTACCTCTCGTTCTCCGCAGTTAATTCAATATACAAAACACGATTTTGATGCTATTTTAAATGATGGATTTGTCTATCGGTTAGATGCAGAAACTATTAAAATTATACAAACAATTTCAGAACAGGTTGGTGCACCTGAATATATAAAAACACCACAATTTGAAAAGAGGAGTGAAAGAAACAATAATATTAATGCCAATGACAGACCTTCAAATTATAATCAAAATTATGACAATAGACATAATAAACAACAAAACAATCATTATGGTAAAAACGGATACAATAATCATCACAAACAACCTAAATATCATAAACAAGGACACAATAACTTAAAAATTAAAGAAATCACAGACGAAGATTGGGAAGCAATCCGTAAATTTCAAGCAACTGTTATCGCAAAAAAAGAAGGTGTTGATGCTTCTATTGACCAAATCCGTAAACATCTAAATAAAATGACAACAAAAACATACGATACTTTGAAAAATAAAATTATTGATGAAATTAAATCTATTACAAATGATACAAATCCAGATAGTCCTGAAATTATTGAAGAACTAAATAAAATTGGTGATGCTTTATTTAATATCGCTAGTGGCAATAGTTTCTATTCTGAAATGTATGCTACACTCTATAAAGAACTTATGGAATCCTTTGCCATTAATGATGCGGATAGTACCAAATCTAGTCCTTCTTCAAATTTTATGGAAACAATTTTCAAAACAAATTTTGTTAAATTTAATACTTTATTTGAAAAATTTGACTATTGTGACCCTGTAAAAGATTATGATGCGTTCTGTAATAATAACAAAACTAATGAAAAACGACGCGCCATATCCCTCTTTTATGTAAATCTCATGAAATTAGACATGATTCATTCTAATGAGATTATTACTATTATACAAGGATTACAACAAACTCTTTTGGATACGATTAAATTAACTGATTCAAAGAATATTACTGATGAACTTTCTGAGATTCTATTTATTCTTATTACTAATTCTTCTTCAAAAATGAAATCTCTTAATAATGATTCATGGAATACCATTATTGATTCTGTAAAAGAATTCAGTAAAAAGAAAACGAACCCTGAAATAATGCCTAGTATTACAAATAAAAGTATTTTCAAACATATGGATATGATTGACGCAATTAAGAAATAATAATTTAATTTAATTTGATAAAATAAATAACTAAATATTTTTATATTTAATAAAAAATATAAAAATATAAAAACTTTATATATATATACACACACACATGGTTCATTCATTGTTAAATCCAGCAATTAAATACAATGAAACAACCAGTTTGGAGAAAGAAGATAAAGATTATGATGCCACTATTTATGAAATATCCTTATTTGGTACTGATATTCTTATCGCATTAGGACAACCCAAATATTCGTTTATTGATAAAAATATTGTTTTTTATCCACTTTATTTAGTAAAAAATAATAGTGTTGATTCACAGATAGGAGTCTATGAAATTTTAAATAATGAATTACCTGCTATGTTAGATGATGACGGAGATATTAATTTAAATTTATTAAAATCACCATTGCTTTACGCTTTTGTCGATAAAACATTTATTACTGGAATTCAAGAATTATCACCAACTATTTCACAAGAGGATGATGATAATGATAACGACGACGATGATGATATTATAGAAATATCAAAATTACCATTAACTGAACAAAGCGCTGCTGATGCTATTGCTGAACGAACACAAATAGATAAAAGGGATAAAACTTATTCATGGATTCAAAAATTTATGAATAATAAATATTATGGAATTGTAGATAATGAGGGGAAAGGCGACTGCCTTTTTGCTGTCATTCGTGACGGATTAAAAACAGTTGATAAATATTTAACTATTACTGAAATGCGTAAATTATTAGCAGATAATGTAACAGAGGAATTATTTAAAAATTATAAATTAATATATGATAATGCGTTAACAGAAGATAAACAATTAGCATCTGAAATTAAAACTTTGGCAGCAAGACATAAAGAGTTAAAAGAAAAAATTAAAATGACTAAGGATAGAACTCAACAAAAAACTATTATTTCTCATGCGGAAGATATACAGAAAAAACATAAAGAATCAAAACAATTACGCGAATATAGTAAAGAATTATTAAATGAATTTGATTTTATGAAAAGTGTATCAAATGTCACTCAACTAAAAAATAAAGTACAGACGTGTAGTTTTTGGGGAAATACCTGGGCAATTTCTACTTTGGAACGCGTTCTAAATATTAAATTGATTATTTTATCTGAATTATATTACAAAGAAGGCGATGAAGGACATGTCCTACAATGCGGACAATTAAATGATGAGGAATTAGAAAGGGAAGCATCATTTTCACCGACACATTATATACTCGCGAATCATCAAGGCGGACATTATCAACTAATTACTTATAAAGAGTATGGCGCTTTTTCTTTTAATGAAATACCATATGATATTAAAATGCTTGTTGTAGAAAAATGTATGGAACGATTGGCAGGTCCTTATTATATTATCCCTGAATTTCGCGAATTTAAAGAAAAATTGAATACTTTTTTAACTGATTATCCAGAAAAACAAACAGACGCAGAAGAACCCGCAAAACCTAACGAATCATCTATTGTAGAAATGGATATTGATACACTTACTGATAAGTTAAGCATCGTAGACATCGAAAGCAATGATGAGAAGAAAGAAAATACAATAGAAGAACCAATTCAAACAGATTTATATAATAATTCAACTGTTTTTCAGTTTTATTCAAAATCTATGGATAAACCTGCCCCAGGGACAGGCGCAGGGGAACTTATGGGACCAGAAGGTGTAAAAGAATATGAAAATTTAAAAAAGGTTCAATCATGGCGTAAAATTTTATCAAATTTCTGGCCTGCTTTATTTACAATTGATCGTCATAAATGGTTAAGTGTTGAACATTATTATCAAGGTTCAAAATTTAAAAGAAATAATCCTGAATTCTATTTGACTTTCTCTCTTGACTCTAATTCTGAACTCTCAAAAAATCCAGTGATGGCAAAAGGTGCTGGCGGTAAAAGTGGTAAATCACAAGGCATATTAATTCGCCCTAAACATATTAAAGTCGATGAAGATTTCTTTGAAGGACGAGATAAAGAAGAAATGGAACGCGCAATGTATGCGAAATTCTCACAAAATGAAGATTTAAAAAAGGTGTTATTAGATACCAAAATGGCAAAATTAACACATTATTCACGAGGAAATCCGCCAGTTATCTTTTATGATTTAATGCGGGTAAGAAAACAATTGAAAGAATAAAAAATAAGTAATATTATATTAATAATAAGTAATATTATATTAATAATAAGTAATATAATATAATATCTTACAACACCATTCTCGTAACATAAGTGCTTAACATGTAAACAATGCCACCCCATACGGTATCAATGACTACTGCTAATGGCGACCAATTTTTTAATATAGCATAATTTGTTGTTTCATATACACCATACATAATAAATCCAAATAAAAATGCTTCATAAAGTGATTTATTTTGGTCTAAAATAAAGTAATTTAATCCATAAGTTAAAAAAAGATACGCAATACCAGCACCTACTAAATTCATTTGTATTTTCTCTCCTTGGACTCGTTTTACTACCTTATTAAAGAACCCACTTATACTTGTTAAATAGATTGAATCAATTAATAAAAAGATAACACCAGACACAATAAATTGTTTAATATTCATTTTATACTATTTAATGAGATATTATAAAAATACTAAATTTTAATTTAATGAAAATCAATAATATATATTAATTAATTTCCTACTTAAAGAAATTTTCAGAAAAAATAGGTTCAATCTGTTTTACAAAATCCATTTTTGGACATTTTTAAAATGTCCATTTTTCAAATTTGTAGAAAAGAATTGAGTAAAAAAGGTGAAAAAAGTGGTTGTGACCATAATGGTGTGTTTTTAGTTTTTCAATAAAATATTTGTGATGATAACTTTTTTAATAAAATTATAAAAAGTCAATTAAAACGATTTAGGCATTTTTTTATGTTAACATATATTATATTAATGTTTAACAAAAAAAATGCCGAAAATGCCGAAAAATATAACTGTGAAATATGTAACTTTGTATGTAGTAAAAAAAGCAACTACTCTGTTCATCTAAACACACGAAAACATATTTCTTTAACAAATAATGAATTATCTTTAACAACAAAAAATGCCGAAAATAAAATATATAAATGTGAAACTTGTAATAAACTATATAGTTCAAGAGTAGGATTATGGTATCATAATAAAAAATGTAATAAAAATATTATAATTGACACAGAAAAACAAGAAGAAAAACAAGAAGAAATGAATAAATTAACAGCGATTATGATGGAATTAATCAAAAGTAATTCTGAATTACAAAAACAATTTACAAATACAAATAATACAACTAATAACAATAACATTATTACTAATAATAACACTATGAACAATTCCAATAATAAAACCTTTAATCTTCAATTGTTTTTAAATGAACAATGTAAAGATGCGATGAATTTATCTGATTTTATGGAATCGATTCAACTGAATTTAACGGATTTAGAAAATATGGATAAATTAGGATATGTCGAATGTATGTTTAAAAATATATTCGGGCATATGGATTTTATTAGTATATTCGATCGTCCTCTTCATTGTAGTGATTTTAAAAGGGGAATCATTTATATTAAGGAGAATGGTATTTGGGAAAAGGAAGATATGGGGCATAGTAAACTAATTAATGCGATTCGCACAGTTGAAAAGAAGAATTTTAAACTTTTGAAAGAATGGACGGAAAAACATCCTAGTTTCAGCGATTCTAATTCACCACATAATGATAAATATGTGAAACTATTTGGTGAAACAATGAGCGGCGATAAACATAACCTGTCTAAACTTATCAGGAAACTGTCAAAAGAGTGTGTTATTGATAAAAGCAATTTATAAAATAATAAACAATAAAATAATAATAAATATAATTATAGTGTAATAAAATATATAGGTAATAATAAAACAATGTTTATAAAAAAAACATCAGGAGAATTTATTAATTCATTTATTCCAACCTTTAAAAAAAATAAAAAAACTTCTCCCAAATCAAAAGAATATAATAAAATATTAAAAATACTATACAATGATATTTACACTGCTTATACTAATCCACGCAAAACATCATGTAAAAAAAGTAATTTGAATAAAATAACAATAAAGGAAGTATCAAAAAAACCCGAAATGTATAATAGCAATACTAGATTCTTCCCCTTAGAAATAAAAAAATACATCAACGAAAATGAAAAGTATCAATTAATATATAATTGTAAAGTTGGAGGGAGAGATATTCGAATTTATTTCACTTTATTTAATGAAGATGATTTATTAGAATTAGATAAATATACAGAATGCGCAAATATGATATATATGTGGTTAGATATTTGCGCTTCCTATTCAATGAAACATTGTGCGAATACATTAGATATTTATATATATCAAACCCCGTTTTCAAAAACTCTACCAGATGCAGTATCAACAACAATTGGAACCGATAATGTCAATACTGCTTTTACTACCTGGTGTAGTCCTAAAAGCGAAATCGTGATTTACCGTGACGAAGAATGGTTTAAAGTATTTATTCATGAAACATTCCATGCTTATGGATTAGATTTTGGATCAAATAATAACAATTCTTCTAATTTACATAAAACCCTTCAATCGCTTTTTCCGATAGATAGTGATTTTGATGCGACGGAAGCATATGCGGAAACGTGGGCAAGAATAATAAATTGTGCGTTTTGTGGTTTTAATTCTCTGGAAAATAAAAATGATTTTATTTTATTTAAAGATTATATGAATTTTTGTATTGAATTTGAACGTATTTTCTCTCTTTACCAATGTATCAAGATGTTAAATTTCATGGGATTATCTTATGAAGATTTACATGGTGATAAAGAAAGGCATGCCTATTTACGGAAGAATTTATACAGAGAAAATACACACGTATTTGCGTATTATATATTAACTTCTATTTTTTTAAATAATTATAGTGGGTTTTTAGAATGGTGTTATACACATAATCCATCACTTTTACAATTTAATAATACAGCACCAACTATTAATGCGTTTGCGGAGTATATTGAAAACAATTACAACACGCCATTATTTAATGCTTCCATAAATAATATGAATAATTTATATAATACATTCGGCAATTCATTAGATAATAAAAATAAAAATAAAAATAAAAATAAATATAAAAAGTTATTAACAAGTTCTCGAATGTCGATGATAGAATTTATATAATTATGAATATAAATATATTTGATTATAATATTTGATTATAGTATAATAAAGAATAAAGAATGCCGCGTTTTAATATTTCAAATTCGACAATTACTTCACAAAATCAAGGAGGAGGGTCTAAAAAGAAAGGGTTTCCTTCAACTATTGGGTTAGGTAAGTTTTCTATAAATAATATTAAAAAAAGAGCAAGTTCGTGTAGTTGCGTATGTCCTATAAATGAAATAATTCTCCAAACAGAAACACATTTTACAACACAAACACAATTAGATACATTAAGAGGAGTTACGAAAATTATTGGAGATCTTTCTATTCAGGGATTTACAGGACAACCTGATTTTAGTGTTTTTAATTGCCTTAAAGAAGTTACTGGTTTTTTTAACATTAATGCTAGTCTTATATTAACAACGATTTCTGGATTTCCTAATCTTGAAAAGGTAGGTGGAATATTTCTTATTAATGCCAATGATGAGTTAATTACAATTTCGGGATTTCCTAAACTTAATAACGTAGGTCTTTCTTTTGAATTTCTTGCTAATAATAAATTAACAACAATTTCTGGATTTTCTAATCTTGTTAATGTAAACAGATTTTTTACGATTAGTAGGAATACATTATTAACAACAATTTCGGGATTTCATGAACTTGTCAGCGTAGGTGGAGAATTTAATATTAGTCTTAATGGTACTACTATTACACAAGATGTTCACGTTATTGTAAACCCAATCGCATTTGCAAAAATAACGACACCCGGAGATGTTGTTAGATTAGCTGGTATTGATGCTACGCATCAGTTACATATTCAAAATACTCTTATAACCGCATTGGAATGGACTGGTACTCCTGATGGTAATGCTCCCGATTTTGTTTTAGGAATATAAATATAAGAAATAATTGTTAGCATTATTTATTTTTTATAAAAATTGAGAAAGATATATCTTATTGTAGATAAGATAAATAATAATATAAACAATAATATAAACAGGTAATATTAAAAATGGGCATTCAGCATTTGAATAAATACATTCGAAATAAAATAACACGTCATAATAATAATAATAATAATAAAGAAGAAAAAGAAGGTAGTGCGATAAAAACGATTACTTTTTCAGAATTAAATGGGAAGACAATAGTAATAGATACAAGTATTTATATGTATCGGTTTTCCTCAGAAAAATGTTTAATTGATAGCATGTATCAAATGATTTCATTGTTTAAAATGAATGGAATCATTCCAATATTTGTATTTGATGGTCCATCGCCGGTTGAAAAGAAAGAACTTATTAAACAAAGGCGTGAAGAAAAACAAATTTCTGAAACCAAATACAAAGAATTACACTATAAATTAAAGGACGTAAATGATTATGAAGAGAGAAAAGAAATTAATAATGAATTAGATTCATTAAAAAAGAAATTTGTTAGACTTAAAAGAGAAGATATTAATAATGTGAAGAATTTATTAACACTCTATGGAGTTACCTATTATGAGGCAGATGGTGAAGCGGATAAATTATGTGCGAAAATGGTAACTGAAAAACATGCTTATGCGTGTTTAAGTGAAGATATGGATTTATTTGTCTATGGATGTGATAAAGTATTAAGGTATATTAGTTTATTAAATTCTACATTTGTATTATATGATTTAAATAAAATATTAGAATGTTTAGATCTTTCATTTACACATTTTAAAGAAATTTGCGTTATATCAGGAACTGATTATACGTGTCATTATAATGATTCGTTATCGTGTAATTCTATAAATCCAATTAATTCTATAAATCCAATTAATTTTTATAAAACTCTACAATATTATGAAAAATATAAATTATATATTAATGACCAAAATGAAAATGAAAATGGTTTTTATGATTGGGTAAATGAAAATACAAATTATATTAATAATTATGAAGCATTACAAAAAATATATAATATGTTTTCATTAGATGATATTAAAGTTGATAAATTTATTAATAATCATTCTCTTCCCAATCCTACTTTTTGTAAAAATAAATTAAACAAATTTCTAGAAAAATATGATTTTGTGTTTGTATAAAAAAGACCTTACCAAATCCTTTTTTATTTTTTTATTTTTATTTTCTCTCTACCGAATGAATCAAATGAGTATTTTTCTATAACAAAATTAATAATATATTTTTAAAGTGTGAGGCGTTCGGATAATTCACAAACTCCCGTTTCAGGTAAAAGTTTCTCAATAATGCCGCGGCACATAGGGCATTTTTTATAAAAGGATTCTTTTCCATAATATTCGCGCCATTCTTTTTTTGCAACTTCGAGTTTTGAATAACACGCAATACAGACATTATGTCCGCAACTTGTATGTGTTTCAGTTACTTCATAACAAGTGCAACACTCACTAATGGACGAATTGATATTTTCGTAGAATTTCAGAACAGAGAACATAGAAATCATAATATTTTCTTCTTCCTCTTCTTCCTCGTTATTTTTAGAAGGGTCATGGAAGAGACCTTTGGATGTGCTAAATTTTAATTTCCCTAGTTTTTCAAAAATGAGTTGGATTCCTTGCTGTAATGTGAAATCAGCATCAAAGTCTCGAATAATAAATTCTGCCATCTGGTATTCAATATTTGGTGAAAGTAGAATATTACAGGTAAGATGGAATATTTCAGCATGGTTTCCTTCATATGAAAAATCTACAATTACCGGAATATTATCGATTTTTCTAATTGGAAGTTTAAAATTGTTACCTCTGCGAGGTTGACAATTCTTTTGGATGTATTTCGCAATTTTTTGAAATTGCAGTTGTCGATATTGTTCAGGGTTAATTCCTATTTCTAATACTTGTTCTTGTTCTTGTTCTTGTTCTTGTTCTTGCGACATTTTCGTTTGTGTATCTTTTTTGAATTTGGGTGAAGGGTTAAAAAAATATTATGGTAAAAAAGTAATTCAATTTTTCAAAGCATATACTGGGTAAATTATTGGTATTCTTATTATTTATTATTTATAATGAAAAATATAGTTATTTATTAAACAATATTAAAATAACATGTGATTATATATAATATTATTTTTATTTCCATTTTCAACTACGAATTAAAATTTAAATAAAATGGATGAAATTACAACTGAATATATAACAATAAATCATGATACTATATATGATAATACCGAAAAACAAATTATGAAAAAAAACCCAAAATCAAAATCTATTTTAAAATCCAAATCGAAAAGGAAGCATTTAGATAGTGATAATTTTATTATGCCTGAAATAAAAGATTATAATTCATTTAAACCTAATAATTATAAAGTTCAAGAATTAAAAGATATTTGTAAATATCATAAATTAAAAACAAGTGGAACA
>Ga0213861_10004641_pt1 | contig 11169 bp, 9 predicted proteins | sample PICome_4_FD_160110 | JGI IMG/M metagenome (GOLD analysis project Ga0213861, IMG submission 160110) | Coastal seawater microbial communities near Pivers Island, North Carolina, United States - PICO131 | ecosystem: Environmental > Aquatic > Marine > Coastal | place: USA: North Carolina | collected...
TAGTTTCTGAAAAATGCCATTTATCAGTATAGAGTTCTATATCGAATTGACTCGTTTCTGAGCGCAAGTTTTCGACGATGCAGCAGAGAGGAACAACTAAATTTCGATCCACCATTTCTAGCTGAGAACCCACAAGGCTTGAAATGATTGAATGGGTTATCTGATCAGCCGTTTCTAGTCTATTATCGGAAACAACCTTAATCGAATGCACATAATCGATTGTGCAAAACCTCCAAGCCGCTTTAAAAAAAGCGAACGACTCCATTTCATAAAGTCCATTCTCATTAAACTGAACCTCGGCTCGATCAACGTAAAAACAATCAGCTCTGGGTATCCTAGTAGAAAATGGTAAAGATGGATAAATTGCTTTACCAGTGGCCAATTCTGTTACTTTTCGCACAAGGCACACTGTGCCACGGGAAAACTGTTGATGACCTGCTATTCCAATATTAATCCAAACACCGCACTTATCACTTTTTAATAGTCCAGCAAGATAACCCACAGCCGATGCGCATGCTAATCCACCAATACCTGTAACCACTAAACATACACTTTCATTTCGGTAGACTTGGGGAAGTGTGTTATGTATCGACTTTAGTTTATAAAATTCAATGATAGGCGCGGCTTCACAATGCAATGCCACTACAAAATGCAACAGCATCGTTAGACTCCTTGACCCAAATGCCGATTATTTTCCTCAATCTGCTCAGCCCAAATAGCCGTTTCATCACCTTTTCCGCGTTTTATTGCCCCGTCACGAAGAATTCTAAGCTTTATACCTAGCATAGTGCGAGTTTTTATTTTCTGTTCAGCCGATAGGTTACCGGATACTAGTAAATTGTTCATGCTCGTTACCCTAAAACGATCCATACCCCAGTGTTTCCTAGACAATTGATCATCATGACCGCCATATTTAAGAACCAATTGTTGGTCTATATATGACACGTGAATATGTGCCGCTATTCGTAACCACAAATCATAATCTTCGCATGCCGGAAGGTTTTCATCAAAAAAACCAAATTTATCAAATAAAGACCGATGCATAACGACAGACGATGGTGATACAGCGCACATTGCCAAACAACGATCGAAAATATCACCACCCTGTTTTTTGTGTTTGTTATGCGCGTTAACACGTACACCATTACGAATCCAAATTTCGTCGGTGTGGCAAAAAACCGCTTGGCGGTCTTCAGCTAAACAATTTTGTTGCTCAAGAAGCTTATTTGGCTGCCATTCATCATCAGAATCTAGAAAGGCGAGCCAACTAGAACGAGCAGAATGTATACCCCTATTTCTGGAAAAACTCACGCCGTAATTGCCATCATTAGCCAATACGGTAACAGCAGGAAATTTAGACGTTATAAGCTGCAACGTTCCGTCACTCGACCCATCATCAATTATGATAACTTCACGCGGAGGGACTGTTTGCGATAGAACGGACTGGATTGCCCGTTCTATCGTGTGAACGCGATTGTAGGTCGGAATTACAACGCTAATATCTACGTTAGTCAATTTCTGCCCGATATCAATTCACAGAGGGTACTTATAGCAGATGACTGATAGCAGCTCGCTCTTCTCTCAATTCCTGTTCTGTCAAGCTCATTTTCTCGCGACTAAAATCACTAATTTCCAAACCCTGAACGATCGTATAATCTCCATCGCGACATACAACTGGATAGGAATAGATAATACCAGGTTCAATACCATAGCTTCCATCACTAGGAATACTCATACTTACCCAGTCATTATCTGCGGAACCAAGCGCCCAGGTTCTCATGTGATCAACCGCAGCTGATCCTGCCGATGCAGCACTAGACGCACCTCGCGCATTAATGATAGCTGCTCCACGTTGTTGCACGACCGGGATGAATTCGTCAGAAACCCAGCTTTGATCAACACATTCCATTGCAGATTTTCCGTCAACCAATGCATGATTCAGATCTGGATATTGCGTTGCTGAGTGATTACCCCAAATGATCATCTTGGATATAGTGGTTGAATGTGAGCCTGTCTTTGTCGCCAGCTGACTAATAGCACGGTTGTGATCTAAGCGTGTCATCGCTGTTATTTGTGCTGGATTAATATCTGGAGCATTTGCCGCCGTGATTAATGCATTTGTATTTGCTGGATTACCGACAACAAGAACCTTCACCTCCCGACTGGCTACCGCATTTAACGCTTTACCTTGAACAGAAAATATTTCAGCATTAGCCTTCAATAAATCAGCACGTTCCATACCGGGACCACGTGGTCTTGCCCCAACCAACAAAGCATAATCAATATTTCTAAAAGCTATTTCAGCATTGTCACTGATCTCCACACCCTCAAGTAATGGAAATGCGCAATCATCCAGTTCCATAACAACGCCTTTTAATGCCTCTAAAGCAGGAGTGATTTCAAGCAATTGTAGTATTACTGGTTGATCTGGCCCTAACATAGATCCCGACGCAATACGAAATAACATGGAATAACTGATTTGACCGGCGGCTCCGGTAACGGCTACACGAACTGGGTTTTTCATTATGTTTAACTCCAAAAATCAATTTTTTAAGGGTTTACCCTAGGACTAGTTTGTATAGTCAGGATGAGCTAATTTGTGCAATGCAGCATTTTACGTATTACGAGACGAATTGCAAACTTTCGGATATACCATTCTTGAACTGCAGTTTTCCGAGCGTTACACATAACTTAACCGTCGAGCTGAAACAAAAATCATCCACCAATGTGCGACATCTCAACTTTCTGTTGATTAGGAACTTTCCCGCGGGTCTCTGAATAACGATCATCACGAGCCGTCCAGATCTTCGCAAAGGCTTCTAAGAGCTCAGCATCCGACATGCTTTGTCGTAATAACTCTCTAATATCAAAGCCATCCGATGCGAACAAACAGGTATAGAGCTTACCCACTGCAGAGAGACGGGCACGCGAGCAATTACCGCAAAATGGTTGTGTAACAGACGAAATAATGCCTATTTCGCCGCCTCCATCAACATACTTCCAACGTCGAGCAACTTCACCCATGTAATTTGGCTGTAATGATTCAAGTGGCATTTCACTATGAATCATTTCCTTAATCTCGGTTGCGGTTACGACCTCAGAGATCTTCCATTCGTTGGTTGTACCAACATCCATATATTCAATAAAACGTAAAATATGTCCGCTACCGTAAAAATGTCTAGCCATAGGAAGAATACTAGATTCATTAGTACCTTTTCTAACTACCATATTTACTTTGGTGTTTTTAAACCCCGCAGAATCCAGGGCATCTATGCCTGAAAGTACTCGACTTACTGAGCAGCCAACATCATTGATGCTCACAAAATCCGCATCATTAAGAGAGTCTAAACTTACATTTAATCGACCTAAGCCAGCATTTCTAAGAGTTTTTGCTTTCTCTGGCGTCAACAGTGATGCATTAGTTGTCATGCTGAGATCATCAATACCGTCAATTGAAGCAATTAGAGAAACGAGATCTGGCAAGTCTGCTCGCAGCATAGGTTCGCCCCCGGTAATGCGAATTTTGCGCACGCCCAATTTGGCAAATAACCGCACGGTTCGTTCGATCTCTTCGAAACTTAATAGTTGATTGCGAGCAAGAAACTTATAGCCACGCCCGAATTTTTCTTTCGGCATACAATAGACACAGCGGAAATTACACCGATCAGTGATTGAAATTCTTAAATCGTGAATTTCACGACCCAATTTATCTACGATCACGGTTAGCCTCCGCCTTTCTGATAAGAGCGTTGAAATGGCGTATAAAACGCTTCACGTTGTTCCGGTGATAGATCGAAAAAAGTAAAACTTACCTGCATATAGGGTAATGATAGAGAAGCAATTTGACGATTTTGCATTTCCCCAAGTTGGATTTCGACTTTACCGTCCTCATAAGATATCGATATCGTCTCACCCTTTACATGGTACGGAACGTCCTTTAAAGCAACGGGTAAATTACGAAAAAACTCTCTATGAGTGTATCCCATTTCCTTTGTAAAGGATTGGTTAACAGAAGTAGCAAACATCTATATGATCTATAAAAAAAAACGGTTTTTTAATAGGTAGAGTAAATCAGTCTTATGATTTTTGATCAGCCACCGGCAACCGGCGGCCATATCGCGACAACATCGCCATCCTTTAGCATCGGCTGGTTTCGATCGGCATCGCACTGAAATACTCCGTTAACTAGCACCAAGTGTGCTAGCTCGCGAGGTACACTGTATAAATCCATAAGACCATTTAAACTTACGTTTGTATCGACATCTATATCGATTGCGTTTTGAAAAGCACCAGCGGGTAGATACTCTCCCAAACTGGCATAAAGTTTGAATTGTATTTGCATTAAAGATTTAGCGTCGTTCCCTGGGTTGCAGACAAGTATACTTCCATCAGCTTCAGTGGGTTATTCATGAGGATTTTCTTGCTTTTGTCACCCAGATGTAAGCCAGTTTGAATCAATCCTCGCAAAACTCCAACATGCTGAGTTAGGCCGAGGGTATTCGCACCAACCAAAACATCACCACGAAACTGTAGATTGATATATCGATAACGTTCACCGTCGAACAGCTCAGTAGAGTCTCCGCCATCAACCCCTTCCCAATGGCCGAACGATCCTGAAACGAGCCCCATTGTATCAAGCACGTTCATATTGAGGCTTCCCTGATGAACCACTTCCAGTTCACTAACCATATTGTTCGCCGCAACACGCCCGTGATCGACGGCGGTCGGTTGAATTGCTTGAACGGTATAGCTACCGGTAGAAAAATCGCGACCTTTAGCCACATCGCCGGCGGCAAAAACATCTTTGGCAGTGGTTCGTAAATGACGATCAACCACAATTCCATTGTCTATTTCAATATTGCTACCGTTTAAAAAACTTGTATTAGGCTTAACACCCGTCGCACAAATCACTAGATCCGCTTCAATGGTATTGTTCATACCCAAGCGAACGGATAATCGTCCATCAGATTCTTGTTGTATAGCCGTTACCCTGGTCGAAGTTAGAACGCGAACACCCTTATTCTCACACCAGCTTTTTATAAGCCCACCGGATCGTTGATTCATCATTCGAGGAACCATTCGATCCTCCATTTCAACAACCGTCAAATCAACTTTTCTCGAAGCTAACGCTTCAAGAATAATACAGCCAATAAAGCCTGCACCCATTAGTAAAACTTTTGCGCCAGGTTTAGCTCGATCCAATATTGAACGAGCATCAGCCAGAGTCCAGCAATTATGAACACCCGGCAAGCCGATGCCCTCAACAGGGGGTTTTACAGCAGTTGATCCCGTAGCAATGAGTAAACGGTCGTATGCTTTCTCGGAACCGGATTCCAATGTAACAATCTTCGCCGCCGTATCTATGGAAGAAACACGATCCTGAAGTATGTCGATACGCTGGTCATCAAAATAATTTTCTTTCTTTCTTAGATAAGTACCGGATTCGCCAACTTGATTTACCAAATGATATGGAAGCGCCATTCTTGAATAAGGCGGCTCAGGTTCGTCTCCAATGATCGTAATTTCACAGTCTGGGGATAAACGTCGTAACGCTTCTGCAGCGGTTACGCCCGCTGGACCTGCGCCAATAATTACATGCTGCATCTCAAATTTTCCCAATAAAGAAACGAGGCTGAATTTAAAAGGTTCAGCCTCCTGTGAATAACCGGTTAGTTTATACCGGTAAATTAAATTTCCCGCGAACATCATCCGTCAACTCGCCTTCCGTGGTCCAGCCACGAAGTTCGTAGTATTCCGGTAACATTTCGTCAAGGCCGCATACTTTACCCTCTGCAGGACCTGTATTTGCAGGTTCGGTAAGTAACCGCTGCGGTAACGTATCGTCTGCAGATGTCATACCGGCTTTGTTATTAAAGTCCCTTTCGAGATTCCAAATGCGTTCGCCAATCTCAGCAAGCTTGTCGACACTCCAATCCCCTTCACATGCCGCATCGATTTGTGGAGCAATATTTTCCAAAGACCATGCGAAAGTTGTGAAAACACACAACCCGGCAGAATCAACAGCGGCCGTCGCATCCTGAAAGGCTTTGACCAATCCCGCCTTGCCTTCAGTAACAAGTGGATCCGTTTTTTCAGGAATACCAAGAACCTCTGATGCTACAGTGTAACCGCGTAAATGGCACGCACCACGATTACTCGTTGCATAGGCCAATCCCATGCCCTGAATGCCACGTGGATCGTAAGCAGGGAACTCTTGAGATTTAACTGTCATTGAGAGTTCAGGACGTCCGTACTTTTCACACAAACGTCGTGAACCAAGACCGAGATCGCGGCCAAAGCCTTCTCCTCTACAGGTTACTTCCGCAGCCCAAGCGAGTGCTTTTGCGCTGCCAAACTCAAGTTCAACGCCACCCGTATGTTCCGTAGTTAAATCCCCGTCTTTAAACATTTCCATAGCAGCCGCTACAGTAGCCCCAAACGTAATTGGGTCTATGCCATCCTCATTACAGAGAAAGTTTACATACGTTACTGCGTCCAAATCATCAACGCCTGTATCTGTACCCATGGCCCATGCGGCTTCATATTCTAAGCCGCCAGAATTACCCCAATACTGTGGCTTATTCTCAACACTAAAGTGCGTTTGATCTATAGTCGAAATTCGTCCACAAGCAATGGTGCATGCAAAACAACCAGCATTTGTGGTTAAGTTTGCCTTTCCATCGGAAGCTCGAGGCTCGAGCATAGCTTCACCAGAAATATTGTGTGCGCCCTCAAACTTTACTTCCTGCATGTTACGCGTAGGAAGTGCACCGAGTTCGTTAATAACATTCATCAGTACTTGTGTACCGTATGTCGGTAAGCCTTGACCGGTAACCGCATTCTCTGCCAACACTTGTTTCTGCTCGGCGGTAGACTTCATGAATCGGGCAGGGTCTTTGATATTTCCAACACCCCTCGTACCGCGAACACACACAGCCTTAAGGTTTTTAGAAGCCATAACCGTGCCAACACCGGATCGCCCAGCAGCACGATGCAAATCATTTATTATTGCAGAATATAAACACCCTTCTTCAGCAGCCCGTCCCACAGCGGCAATGCGCATTTGCGGATCCTGATGAATTTTATGCAGCATTTCATCTGCTTCCCAAACCGACTTACCCCAAAGTTCCCCAGCCGGCAGTAACTCTGCTTTTTCATTCTCAAGATGCAGATATACAGGATCAGGCGATTTTCCCTCAAAAATAATCATATCCCAACCGGCGTTTTTTAACTCTGCGCCAATAAATCCACCAGAGTTTGAACACGCTATTGCACCCGTTAACGGACTTTTGCAAATAACTGAATAACGACCACCAGTCGATGCCATAGTGCCGGTTAAAGGGCCTGTAGCCATGATCATTTTATTTTCCGAACTTAGTGCATCACATGTCGGATCTACTTCCTCACACATATATCGAGTTGCTAAACCACGTTGACCAAGATACTGATCGGCCCACTCCATATTAAGGGGTTCGCCAATACAGGTACCCTCGGTAAGATTTACTCGCAGTACTTTTTTAGTCCAAGCCATTTCTAATGCCTCTTATGCTGTCGCTGTGTTATCAGTTTTACCGGCCCACTCACGCATACGCGCGAGACCTGTTGCATCTGCATCCACATAGGTTATTGCTTCTGTTGGACATGCGGATGCGCAAGCAGGGTCACCGCCACACAGATCGCACTTGATAACTTTGCCCGAATCTTGATTATAGTTAATCGTGCCGAATGGGCAGGAAATTGTGCATACCTTACAGCCTACACATACATCTTCAAGAACATCTTTCGAACCTGTTTTGCTGTTTACTACAATCGCATCTACAGGACACGCTTGCAGGCACCATGCTTCATCACATTGAGTACATGTATATGGAACAAATCGCCCCTCATCATGAAATGTGAATACCTTTATACGTGATTTTGAAGGGTTAAAAACGTTTTCGTTCTCATACGAACACGCCATTTCGCATTGCAAGCAACCAGTACACTTGCCTGCGTCGATTAAAAGCGATTTTTGCATTGATGATAAGCCTCCTAAGGAAATAATCCACCTTTTGGCGAATTGTGATAACTACGTCAACACGTTAAAAGGTATCGAATTGGCGATATTTCTTTTATACATGCTGCGCATACTCTTTTTTAATTCAATGTACCATTATGCCAATGCCGTGGAAAATTACAATGCCGCCAATTTAGCCATAGTACGAGCCACTTCAGACAACTGTGATTTGTTGATGGTATAGGGTGGCATGGTATAAATCAATTTACCAAAAGGCCGCAACCAAACGCCGCTCTCTAGCAACACAGCAGTCGCTGCTTTCATATCAACTGGACGACGGGTCTCAATTACACCGATCGCGCCCATAACACGCACACTATCAACATTTCTACTGGCACCTAATTCACTCAAGCTTTCATTGAGTTGAGCCTCTATCGATTGAATACATTGCTTCCAATCTGAATCGAGCAACAGGGAAATACTTGCTGATGCTACCGAACAGGCTAATGGATTTGCCATAAACGTTGGACCGTGCATAAACACACCGGGCTCTGACGCGCAAATTTGATCTGCTACTGTTGCGGTACACAAAGTCGCGGCCATAGTCATCATGCCCCCGGTAAGTGCTTTACCAAGACACATAATATCCGGAGAAATACCGGCATGGTTGCAACCAAACATCTCACCGGTTCGCCCAAAGCCTGTCGCTATTTCGTCTGCAATCAATAAAACGTCGAATTCGACACAAAGCTCTTTTAGTATTTGCAGATATTGCGGGGAATACATCCGCATTCCACCCGCTCCCTGGACGATTGGTTCCAATATTAGTGCGGCGCATTCCTTATGATGTTTTTCAAATAGTTTCCTAGTTTCAGTCAAGCGTTCGGATTCAAGCAAATCATCAGTCAATAAAGGCGGTGCAGGAAGGAAAATTTGTTGTACCAATAGACCAGAAAACATTTTGTGCAAACCGTTATCTGGGTCACTTACAGACATTGCCCCAATGGTATCACCATGATATCCACGCCGTAGTGTCATAAACCGATGTTTTTTTCTGCCCCGCCCATGCCAATACTGAAAGGCCATTTTTAGAGCGACTTCCACAGAAATCGATCCAGAATCGCATAGGAATACTCGGGTAAGAGGCTGGGGAGTTATCTCCACAAGTTGCCTAATTAATTTGGCAGCCGGTTTATGAGTTAAACCACCGAACATTACGTGACTCATACGACCTATTTGGTCAATCATCGCATCGTTTAATACGGGATGATTATAACCGTGGATCGCTGCCCACCAGGACGACATGCCATCAATTAAACGATTGCCATCCTCAAGTTCGAGATAAACACCACTCGCACTGGCAACGGCAAGTGGAGCTGGGCTCGCAGGAATAGAAGTATAAGGATGCCAGGTATGAGTGCTTTCATAGGCCTGCCAATCGGAATTCATAATGGACACCATTTACAAGTAATCGTGGGAGTGCTACCTACGTTAGCTTTATTCAGCAACTTTGACTCTATCGCCATTCTCAGTTAACCATTTTTTACGATCGGGTGCGCGCTTTTTCGATAGCAACATATCCATTACGTTTCCAGACTCCAGCGCATCTTCTATGCGAAGCTGCAAGAGTCGACGCGTATCTACCGCCATTGTGGTTTCGCGCAATTGCAGCGGATTCATCTCACCAAGTCCTTTAAAACGTTGGACATTAACAGTACCCCGTAATTTCTCAGCTGCTATTCGATCTAAAATACCCTTTTTCTCATTGTCATCTAACGCGTAGAAAATATGCTTACCCACGTCAATGCGATAAAGCGGTGGCATCGCAATACATACGCGTCCAGCAGCAACTAGGGGATTGAAATGTTTCACAAATAAAGCACAAAGCAATGTTGCGATATGCGCACCGTCCGAGTCGGCATCAGCAAGAACACAAACTTTACCATAGCGTAATTTAGAAAAGTCAGATGATCCTGGATCGACGCCTAAAGCGACCGCGATATCATGTACTTCTTGGGAGCCGAGCACCTCACTAGAGTCCACCTCCCAAGTATTGAGAATTTTTCCACGCAATGGCATGATTGCCTGGAAATCCTTATCTCGAGCTTGTTTAGCCGATCCTCCGGCCGAGTCCCCTTCGACCAAAAATAACTCTGTTCGTTCAAGGTCTTGGCTACTACAGTCTGCAAGTTTTCCCGGTAATGCGGGCCCACTAGTGATTTTTTTTCTTTTTACTTGTTTACCCGCACGCATCCGACTTTGTGCGTGCTCTATTGCGATTCGGGCAATTTTTTCCGCATCTTCAATATTCTGGTTTAACCACAAGCTAAATGAATCTTTGACAACCCCGGAAACGAATGCGCTCGTTTCTCTCGACGATAACCGCTCTTTTGTCTGACCACTGAACTGCGGATCCTTTAACCGAACAGATAATAAAAACGAACAACGATGCCAAATATCCTCCGGAGAAATTTTTAATCCTTTCGGTAATAAGTCACGAAATTCACAGAATTCTCTAATAGCATCAGTTAAACCGCTTCGAAAGCCACTAACGTGGGTGCCACCCTGTGCTGTAGGAATTAAATTAACATAGCTTTCCGCAAAGACTTCCTGCACGTCGTCCAACCATGCAACCACCCAATCAGCTTGCTCATCGTTACCCTTTACATGCCCGACAAATGGGATTTCAGGGATGGTCAATGCGCCATCAAGAGACGTGACTAGGTAGTCTGATAGACCATCTTGAAAAAACCATGTCTCAGATAAATCCGGGGCGGATTTATCTTCAAACGATATGGTGAGTCCCGAACATAATACAGCCTTTGCACGAAGCAATCTTTTTAACCTAGAAATTGAAAATTTCCCAGAATCAAAATATTTCATGTCCGGTAAAAAAGTAATACTTGTACCCGTGTTTCTCTGCCCTACACTGCCGGTTACTTCAAGATCAGAGGTCTTCACCCCACCACTAAATTCCATCGAATAAGACTTTCCGTTTCGACGAACATCAACTCTAAGATAGCTGGATAATGCGTTTACTACAGACACTCCTACACCGTGCAAACCGCCAGAGAATGCGTAATTCTTATCCGAGAATTTTCCTCCCGCGTGTAAGCGAGTCAGAATAACCTCAACACCCGATACTTTTTCTTTTTGGTGTCTATCAACAGGCA
>Ga0213861_10004648_pt1 | contig 11165 bp, 9 predicted proteins | sample PICome_4_FD_160110 | JGI IMG/M metagenome (GOLD analysis project Ga0213861, IMG submission 160110) | Coastal seawater microbial communities near Pivers Island, North Carolina, United States - PICO131 | ecosystem: Environmental > Aquatic > Marine > Coastal | place: USA: North Carolina | collected...
TCTTGGTGCACCTGAATGGATTGCAAAAGCATGTACAAAAATGCAAGGACAAATTACATCTGGAACAAATTGTATCGCACAAAGAGCTGCAATTACAGCAGTTTTAGCCCCTGTTGAAAAAATTCAATTTATGGTGAAAGAGTTTAAAACTCGAAGAAATATCATTGTTGATTTACTAAATGAAATTCCTGGTTTTAAAGTAAATATTCCTGATGGAGCATTTTATGTTTTTCCTGATGTTTCTGAATTTATTGGTAAAACTATTGATGGATACACTATCAACAATGCAGGAGATTTCTCTATGTTTTTATTAGAAAAAGCAAATGTTGCTACTGTTAGTGGTGAAGCGTTTGGCGCAGCAAATTGTATAAGAATCTCTTATGCAGCTTCAGAAAGCCAAATTAGAGAAGCCATGAAAAGAATTAAAGCTGCAGTTAGCTAAAATTTATAGACTTCCTTTAAAAAATCTCATAGTTTCCTATGAGATTTTTTTATGCCACTAATATTAAAATTGCAGCTAAAATGAATGAAACTCTTAAAATTTCAAAAGTACTGCTAAGTGAATTTGAATACTGATTTGCAATTGATTCTTTAATTTTTGATAAAGAATCTGCTTTCATATTTCTGATATTATTTCTAATTTCTCTTTTATAAGATGATGTCAAAATACCTCTTTCTATAGGTGATAAATGTGTTGATTTCATGATGTTATTTATTGATTGATTTTAAATTTAGACGACATCAAAAATAAAATGTTACAAAATGATATTTTGAAAATCAATTATTTAGCAATAAAAAAATCACATCCTTTTGAGATGTGATTTAAATAATTGAAAATTGGTTGGGAAAATTAATCTACATTATCGTGTAAAAAAGTATTATTCGATTTAAAATTCAAATCTTCAGATTCTTTTTTTAAAGTAGGTTCTGTTTTACTGATGGATGAATTTCTTCCCACATCAATTCCGTTTCTTAAAAAAGCAGGTTCACGCTCAATTTCGTCGACGTTTTTGTTATATTTTTCATTGAATTTATGATTGAAACTTTTCATTTTACTACGTCTGTCATCAGCTCTTTTTGCCAATTCAGCAATCGTTAAACTCAATGGAGAAATCTCTTCACTGTCTGTCTCAATTTGATTGATTTCAGATTGTTTAGCCGTTTTTAAAGTAAATCCAAAAGCATCTTCTTCCACTTCTTTTTTAGTGGGTATATTAGAACTTTTAGAAATTGTTGGTTTTGCATCAAAATCCTCTAAAATATGTCTTTTAAAGGTAATTTCTTGAGCTCCAAAAACCTCAATTTCGTTGATATTTCTTTGATTTTCAATTTTCGGACTTTCTTTTTCTGCTTTAATTTCTGTAAAGGAATTCAAAGGAAATTCAAAAATTAATTCTTGTGAAATTTCATCTTCTTTAATCTCAGAAATCACTTGTTTTTTGGGAGCTTCTGTAATGAAAAAATCATCATCAGAAATAAATTCTAAGGCAATTTCTTCATAAACAACAGGAATTTCTGCAATAATATTAGAAGTAGGAATCAAATCCATTTTTGGCAAATCATCTTCTGTATCTTCTAACACATAAGTTACTTTTTGCTCATTTACAACAGGTGCAGGTTCGTTTAAAGAAGGTGCTTTTGTAAGCGTTTTCTCACCAAAATTGTAAGTTGCTTTTTGCTCATCCTCTAACGTATGAATTATTTTTTTTGCCTCAGTATTTGTAATAGAACTTTGTTGATCTGGTGCAAAACCTGTTGCAACAACTGTTAATGAGATTGCCTCTCCTAATTCGTCATCTTCTCCAATACCCATAATAATGTTGGCATCATAACCAGCTTCTGTTTGGATGTATTCGTTGATTTCTCCTATTTCATCCAACGTTACTTCGGATGTTCCTGAAACGATTAATAGCAATACATTTTTAGCTCCAGTGATTTTATTATCGTTCAATAATGGAGAATCAAGTGCTTTTACAATGGCATTTTTTGCTCTGTTTTTGCCTTCTTCTTTTGCTGAACCCATAATGGCTGTTCCACTATTTGAAAGCACGGTTTTTGCATCGTGCAAATCGATATTTTGCTTGTAGTGATGGGTAATTACTTCAGCAATTCCTCTTGAAGCGGTTGATAAAACTTCATCTGCTTTTGAAAATCCTGCTTTGAAACCCAAATTTCCATACACTTCACGCAATTTATTATTGTTGATAACAATCAATGAATCAACATTTTTTCGTAATTGATCGATACCAATTTGAGCTTGATTTGAGCGCATTCTTCCCTCAAACTGAAATGGCATTGTTACAATTCCTACTGTTAAAATATCCATATCTTTCGCAATTTTTGCGATGATTGGTGCAGCACCTGTTCCAGTACCACCTCCCATTCCTGCAGTGATAAATACCATTTTTGTTTGAGTATTTAACATTTGCTGAATTTCTTGAATACTTTCTTTAGCTGCCTGTTCTCCAATTTCAGGATTTGCACCTGCACCTAAACCAGAGGTTAAGTTGGCACCTAATTGAATTTTGTTAGGAACTGGACTGTTTTCAAGGGCTTGTGCATCTGTATTACAGATTACAAAATCAACACCTTTGATGTTTTGGGTAAACATGTGATTTACTGCATTGCTTCCTCCACCACCAACACCAATTACTTTAATTGTGTTAGACTGTGTTTTTGGCATGTCAAATAAAATGTTATCAAATTCTGCGCTCATAATAACGTATCTATTTTTGGGTTTTTATTATTGTTTGTTTTTCTTTACTGTATTTTGTTTTGAGTAAATTACTCAGCATTGTCTAAAAAATCTTTAAAACGATCTGTAAATTTCTCTAAGAAAGTTTTCATTTTTGGTTTTGGGTTTTCTACAACTTTTGGAGTACTCTCTAAACTCTCTGTTGGTGTAGTTTTAGTTTCAGCAATAATTTGTGGTGTTGGTTCCTGAATGATTTGTTCTGATTTTTCTTCATGCTTTAATCCTTCAATCAACAAACCAACTGCTGTTGCATAAGCAGGACTTGACAGTGCATCATCAGAATCACCTGCTAAATGCTCATTTGGATACCCAATTCTTACATCCATTCCTGTGATATACTCAACCAATTGTCTTAAATGTTTTAATTGAGCACCACCTCCTGTCAATACAATTCCTGCAATTAACTTTCCTTTTTGAGTTTCATGTCCATAATCTTTGATTTCTGTATACACATATTCAATGATTTCTTGAACTCTTGCATGGATAATTTTAGAAAGATTTTTAAGCGTAATTTCTTTGGCTTCTCTTCCTCTCAATCCAGGAATTGACACGATTTCTGTTTCTTTATTTTCACCTGGCCAAGCTGAACCAAACTTAATTTTTAATAATTCTGCTTGCTTTTCGATGATGGAACATCCTTCTTTAATATCATCTGTAATAACATTTCCACCAAAAGGAATCACTGCTGTATGACGTATAATTCCGTCTTTAAAAATCGCTAAATCTGTAGTTCCACCTCCAATATCAATCAATGCAACTCCTGCTTCTTTTTCTTCTTGACTTAATACTGCAGATGCTGATGCCAAAGGTTCTAGAGTGATTTGATTCAGATCTAAACCAGCACTTTTTACACATCTTCCTATATTTCTGATAGATGAAACTTGACCAACAACTACATGAAAATTTGCTTCCAAACGTCCACCATACATACCTCTTGGTTCTTTGATATCAGCTTGAGAATCTACTTTAAATTCTTGTGGCAAAACGTGTATAATTTCTTCTCCAGGCAACATCACCAATTTATGTACTTGGTTCACCAAATTTTCAATATCTGTATCATCTATTACTTCATCAGCATTGTTTCTTGTGATATAATCACTGTGTTGCAAACTACGAATATGTTGACCTGCAATACCTACAACCACATTATCAATGGTGATTCCAGAAACACTTTCAGCCTCTTCAACAGCTTGCTGAATAGATTGAATAGTTTGGGTAATATTGCTCACAACGCCTCTTTTAACACCTAAACTTTTCGCTTTTCCAGTGCCAACAACTTCAATTTTGCCGTATTCATTTTTACGACCAATCATGGCAACAATTTTGGTAGTACCAATGTCTAAACCAACAGCTATTTTATTGTTTCCCATTTTGATTTATTTTGTGCACACAACTTGATTGTGATATTTTACATTTATTAACTTATAATTCTGAATCGTTTTATCACTAAATGTTTTGTTATAAAACGCCTTTAACTTTCTAAATTTTGGTTCAATTTCAGAGATAGCTCCAAAATCAATTTTATAATCGCCACTTCTTACCGCCAATTGCACCTCACCATTCTTTAATTTTTCAACCCCAACAACCTCTTTTTCTAGAAAATTATCTTCTAAAATTGTTGAAATTAAAGGCATCATTTCTTTCATTTCAGTATCATTTTTAACCCCAGAAACAAGCAAAACTCTAGCCGAATAATTCTCTGACAATGGTACCTTTACTCCTTGTTTATCAACATAGTAAACATCCTCATCTTGAATAATTCTAACAATGGGTGTGCGTTGTTTTACAGTTGTTTTTAACTTTCCTTGGATTGTTAAAAAAACAACAGCCTTTTCTACATAAGGGTTTTTTGAAATGTTACTTTCTAAACCGTATAAATTTATCACGGATTTTGGTAGGTTTTTTACTGTTTCATTTTTTTGTATTAACAATTTATTAACCATTGAGTGATTTAAAAACTTACTAATTCCTGACTCTATTTTGATGTCAATTTTTGATACTTTCTTTTGGTGATTTCTACCTGCTGAAAAACTGTATAAAAAACCTACAGTTATAAGTAAGCAAAAAAGCAAGATGTATTTTAAAAACTTTTTAAATTTCATCTTGATTTATTTTTAAAATTTGACTAGTAATTTCCGTAATCATTACACCAATATCTCCAGCACCCAACATTGCCACTACTTTTGCAGACGATTGTTGAATATCTTTTAAAAGTGATTCTTTTTGAGTCATTTTTTTATGCGGATTGTTAATTTTACTCAACAACCATTCTCCAGTTATACCTGGAATTGGCAATTCTCTTGCAGGATAAATATCTAATAACAACACTTCATCAAATTTTGAAAGTGCACTTGCAAAATCATCCGCAAAATCTTGTGTTCTTGAAAATAAATGAGGTTGAAAAACAACCAACACTTTTTCTGTTGGATACATTTCTCTGATGGCATTTTGCACTGCTGAAATTTCTGTTGGATGATGCGCATAATCATCAATCAACACAAAATCATTGGTTTTAATTTTGTAGGTAAATCTTCTTTTAACCCCTTTAAAAGTTGCCAAACTTTGTTTAATTTCTTCCAAAGAAATTCCATAAGAATCCGCCATTGCCAAAGCCGCTAAAGCATTCATGACATTGTGTTTTCCAGGCAAATGGAACTCAATATTTTTGATTTCTGAAACGGGTGTTTTTACATCAAAAATGTATTTACCGATTTCAATTTTTAAATTATACGCCTGATAATCTGCTGTTTCGTTTACTGCATATGTCAATCCTTTTAAAGGCAATCCTTTTGCAACAATTAAGGTTTCAGAAACTTGTTGTGAAAATGCAACGAACGAATCTTCTAAAGCTGAAGCTTCTTTGTAAATATCTAAATGGTCAGCATCCATAGAAGTTACACAGCCAATATTTGGATGCAATTGCAAGAAAGATCTATCAAATTCGTCTGCTTCAACCACACAAATTTTATCTTCACCCAACAACAAATTCGAATTGTAATTTTCTGAAATTCCGCCTAAAAAAGACGTTGCTTTAACCCTTGTCATGATATGACCTAAAATTGCAGAAGTGGTAGTTTTTCCATGAGTTCCTGCAACAGCCAAGCAAAATGTATTTTTAGAAATCATTCCCAACACCTGAGCTCTTTTCAAAATGTTGAAATTATTCTCTTTAAAATACATCAACTCTGAATGATTTTTCGGAATTGCTGGCGTAAAAATCACCAAGGTTTTTTCATTATTTAAAAAGGAAATTGGAATGTTTTTGATATCATCGTCAAAATGAATTTGGACACCTAAATCATCTAAATCGTCCGTAATTTGAGAAGGAGTTTTGTCATAACCAGCAACATTTTTTTCTAACGAAACAAAATATCTGGCAATGGCACTCATACCTATGCCTCCAATTCCGACAAAATAAACGTTATGTATGCTGTTTAAATTCACCTTGCTAATAATTTTTCTATTTCGTTTACGATATCAGTTGTTGCTTTTGGCAATGCCAATTCTTTGATATTTTCAGACAAATGTTCTTGTTTACCTTTATCTTTAATAAGGGTTTCAAAAACAATCGGAAACGTATCTAATTCCTCCTCTTTCAACAAAATTGCACCATGTTTATCTACAATTGCTTTGGCATTTTTGGTTTGATGATCTTCAGCAACATTGGGTGAAGGAATAAAAATGACAGGTTTGCCCACAATACACAATTCAGAAACCGAACTTGCGCCTGCTCTTGAAATGATGATATCTGCAGCTGCATAAGCCAAATCCATTCTGTTGATGAATTGATGCACTTGTACATTTTCTAGAGAATTGTGCTTTTTATATTCCTCAAAATACAATTTGCCACATTGCCAAATCAATTGAACTTCTTGTTTTTTAAAGAAAGCCAAATTGTTTTCAATTAGTTGGTTTATTTTTCTTGCCCCTAAACTTCCTCCTAAAATCAGAATTGTCTTTTTTGATTTGTCTAATTCGAAAAAATCTCGAGCTTCGTTTACTTTTGTATGAATAGTTAACAAATCTTGACGTACTGGATTTCCTGTTTTGATAATTTTTGATGCAGGAAAAAAGCGTTCTAAATTGTCATAAGCCACACAAATTTTAGTTGCCTTTTTGGCTAAATATTTATTGGTAATTCCTGGAAAAGAATTCTGCTCTTGAATCAACGTTGGAATTCCTTTTCTGTTCGCCATAATTAATGTTGGCCCACTTGCAAAACCTCCAGTACCAATAGCAATATCTGGTTTAAATGTATCAATAATTCGTTTTGCACGCCACAAACTACTGATCATTTTAAACGGAAAAGAGAGGTTGCTTACCATTTGTTTACGTTGAATTCCAGAAATCCATAATCCTTTAATTTCATATCCAGCTTGTGGAATTTTTTCCATTTCCATTTTGTCTTTTGCACCAACAAACAGAAATTTAGCATCAGGAAAACGCACTTTTATCTCGTTTGCAATCGCAATTGCAGGATAAATGTGCCCTCCTGTTCCACCTCCAGAAATTAAAATATTATACGGTTTCATGCAAAATATCTAAAGGGTTATCTTCTAAAATATCTTCTTCTGTTTCTTCTTTTGATGCGCTTACGCTTAAAATCATTCCAAGTGCAAAACAAGTCATCCAAATTGATGTTCCACCACTACTAATTAATGGTAGCGTTTGTCCTGTAACTGGAAATAAATTGGTGGCAACTGCCATGTTGATACAAGCTTGAAAAATAATAGGAATTCCAACTCCAACAACCAATAAGGAACCAAAAATGGTTTTGGTTTTTTTGACCACAATAAAAATTCGGAATAGCAACAAAAAGTAAATAAACAGGATAAAAACACTGCCTATTAATCCATATTCTTCAGCAATAATTGCGAAGATAAAATCGGAAGTTGATTGCGGTAAAAAGTTTTTTTGAACACTTTTTCCTGGACCAACACCTGCCAAACCACCAGTAGCAATAGCAATTTTTGCTTTTTCTACTTGATACGCATCTTTACCACCTTCATCAGAAAAATTTTCGATTCTACTTTGCCAAGTTTGCACTCTATTTGGCATCGCTTCTGGAAATGCTTTGGCTATCAAAATAAAAAATAGTAAGGTAATCAATCCTATTCCTAGTATTAATCCTAAATATTTTGTTGGATAACCTCCCACAAAACAAAGCATTAAAATCATTACAAAAATGATAGCTGTTGTGGAAAAATTTGCAGGTAAAATAAGCATCAACACAACTGCAATTGGCAACCAAAGCGTTAATAAACTCTCTTTTAAACTGATTACTTTTTCTTTATTTTTTGCTAAATATCTAGCCACGTAAACCATCAAAACCAATCCTGCTAAAGTAGATGTTTGAAAACCAATACCAACAAACGGAATTCGAATCCATCTACTTGCATTGGCACCACCAATGGTAGTTCCTTGTGATAAGGTAAAAATTAATAATATAATTACAATTGGCAACATAAGTAATGAACCTCCTGAAAAATATCGGTAAGGAATTTTATGAACCCCATAAATGATGGCAAAACCCATGAGTAATAACATCATGTGTTTAAGTAAATACCCAAAAGTAGAGCCACCTGTACCAACAACATACACCAAGTTTGTACTTGCACTGTAAACAGGCATAAATGAACAAATTGCCAAAACTGCAACAATTGCCCAAATTGCTCTATCTCCTTGTATGTGTTTTAAAATGGTTTTCAATTTTTAGTATTAGTGTTTAGTGTTTAGTGTTTAGTGTTTAGTGTTTAGTGTTTAGTGTTTAGTGAAAAATTATTTATTTTTAGTTTATTATGATTTTATAGGTTTTTTACTGCATTTTTAAACTGACGACCTCTGTCTTCATAATTTTCGAATAAATCGAAACTTGCACAAGCTGGAGATAACAAAACAACTTCGCCTTTTTCTGATAATTTATGAGCAACTTTTACAGCTTCTTCGGCGCCAACAGTTTCTACAATAATATCTACAACACTTCCAAAAGTGTCTTTAATTTTTTCATTATCAATTCCTAAACAAACTATTGCTTTTACTTTTTCTCGAACTAAAGGCAATAAATCTGTATAATCATTTCCTTTATCAACACCACCAACAATCCAAATTGTTGTTTTGTCCATACATTCTAATGCATAAAAAACAGAATTCACATTGGTTGCTTTTGAATCATTGATATATTCAACTCCATTTATTTTTGCTACAAATTCTAAACGATGTTCAGCACCTTCAAAATTTTCTAAACTTTCTTTGATAAAATCTTTTCTAACTTTCAATAATTGTGCTGCTAAAGTTGCAGCCATCGCATTTTTAGTATTGTGTTTTCCTTTTAATGTTAACCCTGATAATGGCATAGTAAATGTTTCTTTTTGTATGTTGATTGTTAGTGTATTATCTTTTAAAAACGCTCCAAATTCGAGTTCTTTTTCTATTGAAAATGGAACCAAAGTTGCTTTTGTTGTATTGGTTTGTAACCATTGATTTATTGCTTCATTATCAGCATCATAAATCAAATAATCATTTGCTGTTTGATTTTTTGTAATCCTAAATTTTGAGGCGATGTATTTATTAAAATCATAATCATATCTGTCTAAATGATCAGGTGTAATATTGGTTATAATAGCAATATGACTGTTAAAATTTTCAACACCATCTAACTGAAAACTACTCAACTCCAATACATAATTTTCAAAACTTTCTTCAGCAACTAATTGGGCAAAACTTTTTCCGATATTGCCTCCCATTCCAACATTCAATCCTGCATTTTTTAGAATATGATGGGTTAATAGGGTTGTTGTTGTTTTTCCGTTTGAACCCGTAATTCCAACAATTGTGGCATTTGTAAATTGTCCTGCAAATTCAATTTCAGAAATGACTGGGATATTTAATTCCAATAATTTTTTAACAATAGCCACTTTTTCAGGAATTCCAGGACTTTTCATAACCACATTTGCTGAAAAAATCAAATTTTCTGTATGTTGATTTTCCTCAAAATTTATTTTATGATGTAAAAGAACTTGTTTGTATTTTTCAGCAATTTGTTTGCTGTCAGATACAAAGACCTCAAAGCCTTTTTGCTTTCCTAAAATGGCAGTACCAAGGCCACTTTCTCCTCCACCTAAAACAACCAATCGTTTCAAATTATCGTAATTTTAATGTTACAATTGAAAAAACGGCCAATAAAATCCCCACAATCCAAAAGCGAACTACAATCTTACTTTCGTGATATTGTAATTTTTGATAATGATGATGTAAAGGCGACATTTTAAAAATGCGTCTTCCTTCGCCAAACTTTTTCTTGGTGTATTTAAACCACGAAACTTGTAAAATCACAGAGAGATTTTCAATCACAAAAATGCCAGCTAAAACCGGAAGTAATAATTCTTTACGAACAGCTATTGCAATTACTGCAATGATTCCTCCAATCGTTAAACTTCCTGTATCGCCCATAAAAACCTGAGCAGGATAGGTATTATACCAAAGAAAACCAATCAAAGCTCCTGCAAAAGCAAGGATGAAAACTGTCATTTCTCCTGAATTTGGTATGTACATTACATCCAAATAATCTGCGAAAATAATATTACCAGAAACCCACGCAAAAACTGCTAAAGTGACTACAATAATGGCGGATGAACCTGCAGCCAATCCATCAATTCCGTCTGTTAAATTTGCTCCGTTTGAAATTCCTGTTACAATAAAAACAGTTACGAAAATGAAAATTATCCAACCATATTTTTCAAAACCATCACCCAAAAAACGCAATGCTAGTGCATAATCTAATTCATTATTTTTAAGAAATGGCAACGTTGTTTTTGTTGATTTGTGTGCATCACCAAAAACAATTCTTTTGCCATTTTCATCTTGAATTTGTTGTGAAATGGGCAATTTTTCTTTGATGGTAATATTGTCATTAAAATATAACATGAAACCTACAAAAAGCCCCAAACCTATTTGTCCTAAAACTTTGAATTTTCCTTTTAATCCCTCTTTATTCTTTTTAAATACTTTGATATAATCATCTACAAATCCTATAAAACCCATCCAAAGTGTGGTTACTAGCAATAAAATCACATAAATATTGTCTAATTTTGCTAATAAAATTGCTGGAATTAATGTTGCCAAAATGATGATAATTCCACCCATTGTTGGCGTTCCTGATTTTTGTTGTTGACCTTCTAAACCTAAATCTCTAATGATTTCACCTACTTGTTGTTTTCTTAAAAAATTGATGATTCTTTTTCCGTAAATGGCAGATATCAATAATGATAAAATAAAAGCTGCTGCAGCTCTAAAAGTGATGAATTGAAACACTCCTGCCCCAGGAACATTGAATTGACTATCTAAATATTGGAAAAAATAATACAGCATATTAGTTCATTTTTATTTGATTAAAACAATTGGTTACTTCTTC
>Ga0213861_10004649_pt1 | contig 11164 bp, 10 predicted proteins | sample PICome_4_FD_160110 | JGI IMG/M metagenome (GOLD analysis project Ga0213861, IMG submission 160110) | Coastal seawater microbial communities near Pivers Island, North Carolina, United States - PICO131 | ecosystem: Environmental > Aquatic > Marine > Coastal | place: USA: North Carolina...
TAATATTCGATGTTTCGGGTAAATAAACCCCTACTTCACATACTTTTTGAATTGGGATGGTTTTGGAACTGACCTTACGATATAGTAATTTGTTTGACCGAGTATTCATTAAAAGTTTTTTGTAAAGGGATTGTTACGGTTTTGTTTGTAATTCTGTTGTGAATTTACGTTTCAAATATAATAAATATATACTTTAGCCTTCCAAATACAAGCAATTACTTAGCTATTGTTGGCAACGGTCTAGTATAAGAATAGTAGCGGGTTTTACGCACTAACTTTTCGGTTAAACATAGACCTTTATTATATTTACTCACTTTCGTTTTAGCGATTAAACCGCTATTATTTTTATACATTGTTGTATGCTGGCTTTTTTCATGCTAACAATTTTTCCAGTTTTGCCTTCCATTTTTCCCAATCCTTCATTTCTTTAGTTTGTAAATCCATGAACTTCTGAGTGTGGTCATGATGAATAAGATGACACAATTCATGTACGATTACATATTCAATACAGCCTTTTGGAGCTTTGATTAATTCTGGATTTAAGATTATTTTCCCTTTAGGCGTGCAGCTACCCCAACGTGTAGGCATTTCTCGCAATACAATTGAACTAGGTTCCACTTTATGCTTCTTGAATTTTTCAATTAAAGGTAGGGCAGTCGCATGGAATTTTGATCTTGCATGTTCCAGGTACCAATTATTTACGAGCTGTTTTACTCTGGTCTTATCAGGAGTTTTTACTTCAATAAACTTCCTTTTCAGCTTTACTGATTCCTTCTCGTTTTCTTCTACTTTGAGCAGGTATTGTCTGCCGAGATACAAGTGGGTTTCTCCTGATATGTATTTCCGTTCAGTTGTTTTTGGGTGATAGGCTAAGAAGAAGCTTTGCTGCCTGATTATCCAAGGTGCTTTCTTTTTTAGCTTTTCTTCAATTTTAGTGATCGTGCTATTATTTGGTGCTTTAACCAATACGTCCATATCAGGTGTGACGGTAATACCTAAGGTCTTTCGCTCAGAATATTCAATCTGATAGTCAATTTGCTTTGAGCCGAATTGAATAGTTGCCATCATTTGTAACGGAGTTTAGCAACCTCAATACAATTGTTCGCAATTTGATCCATTTCTCCGAAGGTTAATGAAACGTTGTATTTGTCTCGAACCTCATCAATTAGGTAGTCTCCGATTTCAATAAGAAGCTTTCCTGTGATATTTGATTTCTGTTGCCAATCAATAATCGGTTTTTCTTTATCCAAGACAGAGGCTCTAATCAAGTCGTCAATATGCAAAGCTGATTGAACTGAAATCTCTCTTCTCACTAAAGCGTCTTGAACTTTATCGATAAGGGACTCTAATGTTAATCCATAAAACGCTTTGGCCACTTCTCTTTGCTGTAAACTCTCTGGTATGTCGCTATCAGTATGAGCGAGTACATTTTCCATAATTTCTTGGACTTTACTCAAGTACTGAGCTTCATTGATTCTCTTTTCTTCGTATTCAGCAATTGTCTCTGTTAGCATTTGAGAAAACTTCTTGTAGAAAGCTGGATCTTCATCCATCTTTTCAGAAATATGCTTAGCAGTTCTGCTGGCAATTTTATCTGCTTTTGCAGCTTTCCCAGTGGTGTTTTCGACTTCTTGTTGGAATTTTTCTTTGTCAAAAATGTTTACAAGCTCTGTGATGACTTCAACTTTCTCAGTTGTGATATGGGTGTCAATAAGCTTCTGAATTTGTCCTTCATATTGTTTGTAGTCAACTGCGTCTGAGTATCGTTCTACAACAGCCATTCTTAACTTCATGAACATTGCCAAATCTTCCTTGTAGCGATCAATTGTTTTTTCATCTACTTCCTTGTGGAATTGCATTGATGAAAGTGCCAGTTTCAATCCTTTGGCAAAAGCCGCAAGTTTATCATAGAATACAACGCGTATCGCTTCATCTTTAAGTAATAATTGATATGCCTCTGCATCTCGTTTATTTGTGATCGTTTTGAAGATGTCCCACAATTCCGAGTGCTTTTGAGGGAGCTTTTGTATTTCTTCGTTGATGTTTGTTAATGTGCCTTCCAAATCATCTGCATCAAAATCTTCAAAAGAAGAGTACATCAAAAGGGCATCATCCAAATTCTCTATTACACCATAATAGTCAATGATGTAGCCAAATTCTTTATCAGGATAAATACGGTTTACACGAGCTATTGCTTGCAAAAGTTTGTGACTTTGTAGATTTCTGGTGAGGTAAAGCACAGTGTTTTTAGGCTCGTCAAACCCTGTTAGCAGCTTATCTACAACGATGATAATCTCAGGATCTTCCTGGTTCTTAAATCGACTGATAATATTTTTCTCATAGGTCTTTGAGTTTCCATGTTCATCCATCATGCGTTTCCAGAATCGATTCTCTTTTTCAGATGATTTCTCGTACGCACTGTCTTCACCTTCTCGTTCATCAATGGAGGAAATCAGCACCTCACTTGTTACAATTCCTATTTCGTCCAGAAACTCTTTGTAACGGATGGCATTCACCTTTTTGTCACACACTAATTGAGCTTTAAAGGGAGTGCCTTGCCAATTGTCTCTATAGTGCAGACTAATGTTCCATGCAATCGCATATATCTTTTGTTCCGCACTGTTCAATTGATCCGCACGACTAAATTTCTTTTTGAAGTCAGCCTTTTGATACTCGGTTAATGGCTCTGAAACCATTTCGAAAAAGGTATCCAGTGGACTGGCATTTACAGTTTGTTTCGCCAATCGTCCTTCATACAAAAGCGGCACCACAGCCTTGTCTTTTACCGCTTGATCCACCGTATAGGCATCTATGATTCCTCCAAACTTAGCAGCTGTGCTTTTGTCTTTTTTGAATAGGGGAGTTCCGGTTAAAGCAATAAAGCATGCATTTGGTAAAGTTTTTTGCATTTCAATATTGAAAGTCCCGTTTTGTGATCGGTGACCTTCATCTACCAACACAAATATGTCATGGTTATCCAGTGGCTTACTGATTTTTTTCATTGCTGCCACAAACTTGTTGATGATAGTGGTTACAACTGCATCACTTTTACTTTCTAATAAATCAACTAGTCTTTTTCCTGTTGATGCATTCTCCACAAATCGCCCACATTTTCTAAAAGTCCCGGTTATTTGTCTATCCAAATCGGTTCTATCCGTTACCAATATGATTTTCGGATTGCGGATGCTTTTGTCCATGGCTATAGCCTGAGCAAGCATCACCATGGTAAGTGATTTTCCACTTCCCTGCGTATGCCAAATTACACCACCTTGTCTACTTCCGCCTTCTACATGATGTATTCGTTTTATCGATTTCTTTATGGCAAAATATTGTTGATAGCGTGCAATCTTTTTTGTGCCATTATCAAATAAAATAAAGTTGAAAATTAAATCCATCAAACGCTTAGGCCTGCACAATCCAAAGAGGTACTCATCTTGTAGCGTTGGTAGAATGTCTTCACTTTCAAGTGCATCAAAATAGTTTCTTACATATCTAAATCGGTCGGAGAAAAGTTTATCCTTATCATCTATTGTTAAAGGCTGGTTCTTCAGCTCTAATAATTTTTGATGGTATTGTTTTTCTTCGGTTTCTGAATCGAACTTTTCTTGCCATTTAGACCAAAATTTTTCAGGGGTAGCATTCGTAGCATAAGAAGCTTCTTGCGTGGCTATGCTCAAGGACAATTGAGAATAAACATACAAACCTCTAATCCCGTCTTCTTGTTGGTTCCGAAGATGCTGACTGATGGCCTGTTTTAAAGGCTCCTTCATATCAGGGCGTTTGCACTCGATGATGGTAATTGGAATACCGTTAACGAACAATACCAAATCAGGGCGATAGTGTTCTTTGCTGGTACTTCGCATAACGCTATATTCTTCTGTAACATGGAAGACATTATTTTCAATGTTCTCCCAGTCGATATAGCGAAGCGTATGACTTTTCTTGTCACCATCTATACTTTGTTCTAATGCTTTGCCAAGAGTTAGTAGGTTGTAGGCAGTCTCACAAGCATTTATGTAACCTTCATTCATAGGTAGTTCTTTCAGCGCCCGAATGCCCATTTCTATATTGCCAGTGGTAAATCGTTCTTCTCTTTGACTACCAATTTTAATGGAGTTGATTTCTTTGAGTTGCTTGCGCAGGACATCTTCAAGGATCACTTGTGTTGTCTTGTCACCTCTAAATTGCATTGCCTCATCTGGCGTAAGGTATTGATAGCCCAATTTCTGCAGCATTTGTAATGCAGGAATCTGGCTGATATGATCTTCTTTATAGCTAGGTGTATCCATATTCGTTTACTATTTAATTATGTATAGTAATTGATCAATTGCTATACATGATGCCTTAATCGTATTCAGATTTAGCATATTTTGTAGATATGTGCTTCTATTTTGACTCATCCATATTTGTTTGTAGGCGATCTACTTAAAATATAACATCTATACATATTCTTAAAACATGTATAGAAAAAAGCTATTTCCTATACATGTTTTGTTTGGTTGACATTTGATAACAGGTCAAAAAGAGCTTTATTGATGTAATAACTGTCTCTACCAATTTTAACTTTATGCACAATTCCTAATTGTGCAAGTTCATCAAGATATTTAGTCGCAGTAAGGCGGCTAACATCCAAATCATTCATTACAAAATCAATTTTTGTGTAAGGATGCTTAAAAAGGTTATTGATCAAATCTTGACTATAAAACTTGGTGCTCTCCCTAATCTTATTCTTGCTTTTCAGCATGAGCACTTTTATTCCTTCAATAATCTTGATGGTTTGCATGGAGGTTTGCTCCACACCTTCCAAAATATATAGCACCCATTCTTCCCAGTCATTTTCGGTTCTTACTTTTTGCAGTAGACGGTAGTAATCAGCTTTATTTTGATTGATATACCGACTTAAATAGAGGATTGGCAAATTCAACATGCCCTCTTTAACCAAATACAGAATATTGATAATTCTACCTGTACGCCCATTCCCATCATAAAAAGGATGTATACTCTCAAATTGATGGTGAATGATGGCCATTTTCACCAACGGATCCCAATCGCTTAGCTCGTCATTATTCATAAAACTCTCCAAATTGGCCATATGACTCAGAACTTCATCATGTGTTTGCGGAGGTGTATAAATAACTTCACCGGTCTGCTCATTCTTTAATGCCGTGCCTGGAACTTTGCGAAAACCAGCATCATTTTCTTCAATAGTGGCTTGCATCTCAATAAGGTGGTTATTGGATAGAAAGCCTTTTTCCTTTACCGTTTGAAAGCCCCAGCGCAATGCTTCCGCATATTTATGTACTTCTTTGGAAGCGATGGTCCTAAACTGGTTTTTTAAGTAATCTGCTTGGTACAGTTCATCATGTGTAGTGATGATGTTTTCGATAGCAGAACTGTCTTTTGCTTCTTGTAGCGATAGCGTGCTAATCAAAATGCTTTGATTGGGAATACTCAAAGCAGCCCCCTTCATCTCAGCCAAAGCACTTCTCGCCAAGGCCGTTTTTTTCATCACAGCTTTTGTTTCAATATCTTCTTTAAATGGAAGCTTAGGAATCGTGTAATTCATAATTAGTGCTTTTTGTCTTTGGGTGGATTTGGATCATTGCCGTAGCTATTTGGGTTCTGTATTTTTCCATCTCGCTTATGGGGGATCAATTCAGCACCATCTTTCTTAGCCTTTTCTTTACTCCATTGCATGGCATCTTCCTTTTTATCAAAGTGTTTTGATGCCCTTTTTGCATTGTTTTTTTTTGAATCCCAACCGCCTTTGTCTTTATTGGGTACTATATGTATTTCTTTACGCTTTGCCATACTATTTCAATTAATCAATTTTCAACCGTTTCTTCCCCGTCAACAACACCTGCATCATTCCTTTTTTCTGTTCTTTAAGCTTGTCTGATTTTGCTCTGATTAAATCAAGTTCCTTATCTGCTGCTTGTAAGAAATGGGCTATAGCAATTTGCTCTTCGAGTGAAGGAAGATTAAAGCTCCATTCATTTAAAGTTTCACGATCCATATTCCTTCGAACTATACTTGCACCAATAACAGAAGATCCAATCAATGCTCGAAGCATGATTTTACTTCTAACAAATGATCTCATAAACTCAGGAGAAATATTGTCATTAATAATTTCGAAAACTTTATACGCTGGGGACACCATTCCTTCTTCAAATTCTGAAAGCACATCTATTGATCCCATCCAAAAATTCAAGCCACTCATGACCATGTCACCCTTTTTCATTACTAGGTAGGGCGAAGTGTCTTTACTCGCAATCTCCTTTTTGAAATAATCAGCTTGAGAAACAATCCCGTCTTTTGTGACTGATAAGATCAGCATTTTCCTATCTCCAGCTTTCTCTTTGATTTGAGAATATATTTCTTGAAACTTTATTGGAGACCATTTTTCTTCAAACCCCTTCAACCTCTTTTTCCCTGACAGCAAATTTTGCATCAGCCATTTTTTACGCAACTCTTTTTGAGCGATGAGTTGGTTATTGACGTTTATGGCTTTGTCCATTGAGCCCAAGACTTTGGCTATGGCGCGTTGTTCTGGGAGTGGGGGGAGTAAAAATTTTATGCCTTCAAGATCTCTTCCATAAATTGCGGCAACACTAGTGGTTCCAGTAGCGATAGCTCTCAGTTGTTTTAATCCATAGTGAGAATTAAATGCTCGATTCATAAACCAAGTTGATTCTACCCATGCTTGGTCGAATTTCATGCGCATTAAATTGGAGTTGTAAACTGCAAATGGTAGTTCATTATTCCAAATAGCAACTTTACCAACTAATTCAAGGGTGTTTCTTGTATTGAAAAGTAAATCACCTTTGGTGAGCACATCTTCATCGTTGTAAGAATCATTCTTGGGTAAAAATTGAACTTTATCAATTTTAATTGTACCTCGATCTAGGTTGCCCATTTTGATCACAGGAATTCCGTCATTTGCTTCAGCGTTTTGGTAATTTCCACCTAAACGACCTTCACGCAATATTTTTTTTAATTTTTTTATTTGCCACCCATTCGGAATTTCAGAAATGCCAAACTTTCTAAGATTATTTGCCACCTCCATTAGTCCACCAATTGAGTTAAATACTTTTCGATCTCCGCCTGTACAGTTTTTAATTCATCTTCTAAGCCTTCAATCTCCTTCTGCACCGCAGCAATATCTACTTCCGCTTCTTCTTCAAACGTGTCTACATAACGAGGTATATTGAGGTTAAAGTCGTTTTCTGCTATTTCATCATAGGTGGCTACATAACTGTATTTGTCTTTAATAACGCCTGCTTGAAGTTTCCCTTGATTAAAAGCTTCATAGCTTTCTACAATCGGCAGTATATCCTCTTCCAAACGCAATCTGTTCTGGTTTTTAGCAGATTCATAGCATTGGCTGGCATCTACAAATAGCACGTCTGTATTGTCACCTTTTCCTCTATTAAATATTAAGATGGCTGCCGGTATACCTGTTCCAAAAAACAAGTTGGCAGGCAAGCCAATGACTGCCTCAAGTAGGTTTTCTTCTATAAGCTTTCTTCTAATCTTTCCTTCGCTTGCACCTCTAAACAACACGCCATGAGGTACTACTACGCCTACTTTACCTGTGCCTTCATAGGTAGTTTCAATCATGTGGGTAATAAAAGCCCAGTCGCCTTTACTTTTAGGTGGCACACCTCTCCAAAATCGGTTGTACTGGTCCGTTTCAGGGTCAAAGCTGTCGGCTGCTTTGTCTTCTTCTTTATCGTCACTCTTTCCCCATTTATCCAATGAAAATGGTGGATTTCCAACCACAGTATCGAACTTCATCAGTTCGTCACCTTCTTTCAATTTTGGATTTCGTATAGTATCTCCCCAACGAATGGTAGCGTTATCGAAACCATGTAAAAACATGTTCATTACTGCCAAGGCCCAAGTACTGCCATTAGCTTCTTGTCCGTAGAGAGAGAAGTTAGGTGAACCTACTTCTTGTCCCGCTTTAATAAGAAGAGAGCCCGAACCACAAGTAACATCCGCAATTCGAGATCCCGGTTTAGATTTAGTAAGTTTAGCAAGCAGGGTAGATACTTCCGCTGGCGTGAAAAATTCCCCTGCCTTTTTACCAGCATCGCTCGCAAAGTTGGCAATTAAGTATTCATAAGCACCGCCAATGATATCGTTACCATCTAGGTGAGAGGGTCGTAAATCCAGCTTATCAGAGTTAAAATCTAGAAGCAAGTTTTTAAGCCGCGTGTTTTTGTCTTTTGGCTCCCCTAGCTTGCTGTTGTTAAAGTCAATGTTTTGGAAAATACCAGCACCATCTTCGCTGTATAGTTTCTCACGGTTTGCTTCCTCCAAATCCGTTAATGCAATATTGATGAGTTCCCCAATATTGGATTCGTTTCGACTATCGTATAGGAATTTGAAGTGACTTTGCTCAGGAACCAGAAAACGCTCGTGACGCATGGCACGTGAAGCTCGCTCAGCATCTCCATTGTATTTCTCTAAGTATGCTTCATACTTGTCGTCATGCACATCACTTAAGTATTTAATGAAAAGCATGGTGAGTACATAGTCTTTGTACACACTTGGGTCTATACTTCCGCGGAATGTGTCGCAGGCTTTCCAAACTGCGTTATTAATGTCTTTCTGTGTTATTTTCTTATCCATGGTGCTTATGTTAATGCGTTATAAAGTTGTTGTTGATTTAATGCCTGCTTAAGAGAGATGAGTTTCATTGTTATTTGCCTCTCTTTAGATCTTAGGTTGTCTACCTTATAAATGAGTTTTTGTTTTTCGATTGAGGGCACCATGATTTCTAGGTTATTAAACACATCTTTAGAGATAGAGGCGATTGAAGTTCCACGAGCAAATGACTTTAAGTACTTCATTGTATTTTGATGGTTCAGGTACCAGGTTAAATAATGTGGAAGAACAGATTCATCATGTATTCTGATTACAAAAAAGGAAGTAGAGGCGGCTGCAGACATATCTTCCAAGTCAAAACGAGCAGCAAAGTTTTTTGAACCCTTTGCAGCAAATATTACGTCCCCTTGTTTTAAGATGTGCTTTTCTGAGATGCCAACAGAGTTCAAGTCAGGTTCCAAGTTGACCGTGAGCTTGCCTAGTTCATCAAAATACTTGGGTTGTAAATACGCTATATCACCCTTCGCTACTGGCTTAGCAAAGACTCCAGTCTGGATGTTGGCGATATGTTTTAGTTCTGTTCTCAATCTATTTTTTGTTTATATTTAAGTACAACGAGTACAAATATACAAACAAATATTGAATATCCAAGAAAAAAGTATTTTTATTTTTAAGTACATCTTCTACAAATACGTCAATCTTGTTCTAAATCGTAGTGGGCGAGGGTAATTGCACTCTTTTACAAATTTTGGATGTGTGCTGGCTTTTCCTTGTATGCCGCACAACGGTCTCGGCTATGAGTAGTTGCGTGGTTTAGCACTTAACTTTACAAGTACACACCAAACTGAAAATCCGCGAGGATTTTCAGAAGTAGGCGAGAACAAGCAATTACTTATAGCCATTGTTGTGCGTTCGTTTTTTATGGTTTTTCGTATAAGGTTCCTGAATTATATGACACCTCCAATATTCCCTCATCATAATTATATAAGTATGGTGAATATCTAAAATACATATAGATGTTAGTTCCACTTATTTGATACAATTTAGAAGATACTTTTTTAACCTCAATTTCATAAATTCCATCTTCAACATCTTTTGTTGGCACATAAACTGCATCTATTTCTTCTCCATCCTCATCTAAACTGTTATAATCCAATTCTATTTTTTTATAAAATCTAATTACATCGTGGTCATCCCATTCTTTGTATTCTTGCCCGTAAGAACACAAACTAAAAGTCATTATTAAAAAAAGAATAATATTTTTCATAGTGTTAATATCTTGATGTTTGAACCCAAAATTCCCATTCATATCCATTATTCGATTGGAATGATTGATATCCAGATGCAGGTATTACTCCTGGTGCAGTCGCAATGTAATATTTTCTACCAGGTTTTACTTTTACGCTTTTAGTTGAATTCGGACTTAATGTAAATGTTTCTTCTCCAACAACAAGTTTAATTGTATAAGAAGATTTGTTTCTAATCGAAACTTCTGAATTATAACTTGAAGTATATCCAGTACTTTGAAAAGCACCTTTTTCATTTACATCAACGTCCTGAACATATTTCACATAGTTTTTATGAACCCAACCAATTTGGCTTGTCATAACATCAATCGCTTTGTAATAGTTGTTAATAGACTTGTTTGAATAAACATAAACTGTTGAACCAGCAGATAGAGTTTTTATTTTACTATCGCTTGAAGATGGTCCACTTCTAAAATTAACAGAAGATGTGGTTTGTCCTAAAAATGGGTCAAATCCAACGTCTTGATTTTCAACTTCTGTTTTGGTTACGGTTGTTTTTGGTTTAGATTTATTTGAAGTAGATGTTCTTTTATATGACAACAGGCTTTTTCTTGCGTGTCCAGTTGTTCCTTTATAACATATTTTCCACCACCCATTATCTCCAAAAAATGAACTTACAACAGTTACTTGTTCTCCGCTCGGAACTTCAGTCTTTATAGCAGAGTTTGTACTCATATCTTGATAGATATATACGGTCGATTTGGTGTAATATTTTGTGTCTCCATAACAGTCATTTCCAAAATCAAAATTTTGAGAAAAAGCTGTATTTGCAATAAAAAATGTTAAAATTAAGATTATTCTATTCATTCGGTTTGGTTTAAATGACGCACAACTAGTATATATATACACCTTCAGGTGTGTTTATTTCCGTTATATTTTTGTTTCTGTTCAACAATACTTGCCGTATGGGTATGTATTGTTGACCTTTTGGTTTTGTAAAAATCATCCAAAGGGTTTTTTATTTTTCCAATTTCTTGAACAGAAACTTGTGTATAAAGCTCCGTTGTTTTACTACTGTTATGCCCCAATAACACCTGAATATGTCTCAAGCTAATGCTTTGTTCCAACAAATGGGTTGCAAAACTAGGGCGTAATGCATGTGGAGTACATCCAGCAAAGTATGCTCTTAAATCAAAATGTTGTATGTGAAAATCGGGTATAAGCCTTAGGTATTTCATGATTGTAGAACAGATTTGGGGTATGCGCTAGGCTAAGGTAAAAAAAATAACCAAAGGTTCAACTTA
>Ga0213861_10004650_pt1 | contig 11163 bp, 11 predicted proteins | sample PICome_4_FD_160110 | JGI IMG/M metagenome (GOLD analysis project Ga0213861, IMG submission 160110) | Coastal seawater microbial communities near Pivers Island, North Carolina, United States - PICO131 | ecosystem: Environmental > Aquatic > Marine > Coastal | place: USA: North Carolina...
AGGACAGCAACGGAAACCGAGCGTTTAAGGTCGATGGCAAAGCCCTGCGTATCCGCAGCACACTCCATTTCGAAGACCTGTCGGGTCGACGCCTGGCTTCGATTCAAGAACGTAAGGCGCGCATACGAGACACCATGGAAATCGAGGGGCCAGACGGCTCGACGATCGCCAAGGTCAAGAAGGCAATGGTCACCCCGTTGCGGGATCGATACACAGTCTCGGTTCCAGGTAGCGAGGACCTAGACGTCCAGGGAAACATCGTCGACCACGAGTATGAGATCTCCGCAGGTGGCAAGAAAGTCGCTCAGATCTCCAAACGGTGGTTCCGGGTGCGTGACACCTACGGAGTCGAAATTGTTCCTGGTGGCAACGACATTCTAATTCTGGCTTCCACCGTGGCAATTGATTCCATCTCTCGCTGAGACGGGAACGCGTCGAGGCCGCTCCCGAAGAAAACCTTCACAGCATCGATTTGTGGCGCTCGGAGCAGGAGGCCGGGAGGACGTCAACGGATTCACGACAACAGTAATCGCGCAGTGCGTGGCCTGCGAGTCGATTCAGCCCTACACATCACCGCCAACCGAGCGGTCGCAGTCAAGGTGCAGGGGCGCAGCACTCCGGTTCGGCGACTGCTGAAAGCCTGAGCCAAACCGGCCGACCTAAAATAGGCGTCGTGAGCAGCGTCGAGTACGAGACCAACGATGGGGTAGCCACGATCCGGCTCAACCGGCCCGGAAGCCTGAATGGCATGAACAGCGAGATGATGAGCGAACTGTCAGGAGCGTTCGCTGCAGTCGATGTCGATCAGACTGTCCGCGTCGTCGTGCTAACGGGCGCTGGACGAGGGTTCTGCGCAGGAGCCGACCTAGCGGCGGTGCGCAACAGCGACGAGGGTGCTGCGAGCGTTGAGACTATGGAAGCAATGTTCAATCCGGCCATGCGGGCCATTGCATCGTGCCCTGTGCCGACGGTCGCGCGGATCAACGGCGCCGCTGCTGGAGGTGGGTTCGGTTTGGCGATGTCATGCGACATCACGATCGCAGCGTCGTCCGCATTCTTCGTGTCGACCTTCGGTCCACGACTCGGCCTCGTTCCCGACCTTGGCACCTCCTATCACCTAGCTGCGCGCGCCGGAGCCGCACGGGCGCGCGCCGTTGCGATGCTCGGCGATCGGATTACCGCTGACCAGGCTGCCGAATGGGGATTGATCTGGCAGGTAGTTGACGATGACGAACTGGACGCAGCTGTCGACGAGGTAACAGCCACGCTTAAACGCTCGTCGCCGACAGCCATGACCCGCATCCGCAGCATTCTGGCGCAGGCCACACGCAACACGTTGTCTGAGCAGTTGGACCTTGAGCTTCACCATCAGCGCGACTTGATCCCCCTTAACCTCGACGAAGGTGCAGCTGCCTTTGCCGAGAAGCGTGACCCGGACTTCGGTCCAACACGCTGACAACGTTTGCTGATGTAAGAACAGTCAGCTCGCTCCGAGATCGCAGCCTGCCGGAAAAGTCCTCAGTAACTTGTGGCCGAGGATCCGGCCAGTATTGGACGAGGCCGAACGCCTCTCGAAAGCCAAGCGAGTCCTACTACGATGCCGCAGCGTTCGCCGCTGCCGCAGCAGATCATCTTGGGGAGACGCACAAGACCACCCTGTCGCAGATAGCAACAGGTGCAATCCATGCGATCATTGAAGGTCGCTAAGCATCCTTACTGAGTTAACGCCGAATTTCGCGCAGCCCTGCAATCCCCCTGATCGCGGGGCCCTTCTTCGAGGAACCGGCGATGCTCAACGCATTGGATGGAATGCGGTCCCGGCCTGTCTCGTTGTCTACCCGCTGTCCGACTAATGGGATCGCGTGTGCTGGATCGACGAGATCAGTGTTTGCACCCTGGGTCTTCAGTCCAGCCTCGATGCAGGAACGTCAATGACAACATGCGGTGCGGGTAGGCGACGTGCGCAGGCGGGTGGCCCGGGCCCCGCCGAGCGGCGGCGGAGCAGCCCCCGCCCGGCTCGTAGCTGTTGCGCTGACCTTCAACCCGATCTCACTTGATCGATAATGCGGCGAGGGGCGGGGGAGTGAAGTGTTGGCCAAGAGCAGAGGAGATCTCCTCTCCGATACTAAGGATCTTGTGATCGGACCACTTCGGGCCGATCAATTGCATGCCAACCGGGAGGCCATCTGCAGTCTGACCAATTGGAATCGCCACCGAAGGAAGGTGGGGCATTGTCGCCAGACCCGCCCAGAACAGAATGCCTCGGTAGGGAGCGTCTGAACCGTTCACGTCCAGCGTGCGCTTACCGTATGACCGCTCGGTGTCGTGCAAAAACGCTGCGACCGGTTGGATCGGGGCGATCATTACGTCGATGCTCTCGAACACGTCGGCCCATGCTTGCTGGGCAATCGCTCGCCGCTCGTTCGCTGCCAGCCAATCTCGGTGCGACAACACAGAGTTCCGGGCAAACATGACGGCGTCGTTGTCGAAATGTTCGGCGTTCCCACCAGCTTTCGTGACGAGTTTCTCCCACATATCGCCCGGAAGCTGCGGTGACAGTGTGGAATTAAGCAACTGCATGTAGTTGCGATGAAGATCCGAAGAAGCGATCGCCGGTCGGATCTCGCTATCGACTTCCGCGCCTTCGTTACTCAGTTGGCGCGCGGCATCTTCAATGACGCCCCTCACGCTGCTGTCGACTGGAGCTATCGCATCGTCAGACCACACGCCGATCCTCAGGTCCGCAACGTCGGGTTGTTGCTCGAACCGTGGAAGCTCAGCACCCGGCATTCCTCCAAATGCCGAACCGGAGTTGGTCAACACCTCGAGCAATATTCGAAGATCGCCGCATGAGCGACCGAGCGGTCCGAACACGCCAAGATCTGACGATGTCAACGAACCGGTCGGCCCGGGAATATGGCCGCGGCCCGAAACGAGGCCGTAGGTTGTCTTCAGCCCAAAAATCCCGTTCAAACCGGCCGGCTGACGGATCGAATTGCCGATGTCGCTGCCAATTTCGGCCGTTGTGAAACCGCAGGCGACGGCCACGGCAGCGCCACCCGATGATCCGCCTGACGTCCGGGTGAGGTCCCACGGGTTATTGGTGATGCCGTACACGTCATTGTACGTCTGGTGGTCCCCGGCATAGTACGGAACATTGGTCTTGGCCCACACAATCGCTCCTGCGCGCCGGAGTAAACGCACTACATCGGCGTCGCGCGTCGGCATGTGATCGGAGAGCTCCGGAGCACCCGCAGTAGTCACCAGGTCAAGCGTTTCGTAGCAATCCTTGATCGTCATTGGCAGACCATGCAGCGGCCCGCAGTGGTCACCAGCAGTACGCGAATTGTCAGCCGCAGTTGCCTCAGCTCTGGCCCGCTCCATGTCCATCGCAACAACGGCGTTGACCGCAGGATTCATTAGCGCAATGTTGCTCAGCATCCCGTCGAGAAGTTCCACACTCGATACCTCACGCCGCTCCAGCGCGATCAGGAGCTGCACGGTGGTTGCGTTCGCCAGATCAAGAGTGGTCACTACGAAAGAGTAGCGGTCTCCCATCCCGACCTGGTTGCCAACGACTTCTGGACAGACAGCTGACAACAACGAGAGGTTGAGGCCAGAACAGGCCGCTCTCACCCATTGACCTGCGGGCGGCGCAGCCCGCGGCTTTTTCGGTGTCCATGATTATTCCTGCGCTGGTAGGAGTTGGAGTGTCGTACGGACCTTCCGTGTAAGCAGTCCGTACCTTGTACTCTCGACGTTCTCCCCCCTGACCCTGCCAGCCGGGTACGACTTCACGACGAGGCAACGCACCGCCGAGTCGCGAGCCTTTGAGTCACCGATCAGGAACAGGTGGTGGAGAGTTGCTCAATCACGGCGTCTGCCGAAGTCAACACAGCAGTAATTGACGAAACAAGCTGTTCAGCGTCTTCGACCGAGACTCCGCCGCTCAGACCGGCAAGAGCAGAGCCCAAGTCAGAGACCGCTGACTCGAGCGCAGCGATCTCATCCGATGCGACGTCGGAACCGCTTTCCTTGAGCAGGGTGAGGTCTGATTCAATTGCTTCGAACCGTTCGGTAACGGCATCGGCACCGCCAGCAACAATGTCGATGTCGCCGATTGTTTCAATGTTTGACCGCAGACTGTCGCCAGCGTCACAGAAGGCGTCTGCGGATGAATCGTCAGAACCACACGCAGAAGCGAAGCCCAGCGAGAGCCCTGATAGCGCAACGACACTGACCACGCGACGCAATCGCACTTGAAAGGAAGTGGGACCGGCTGTTTGGGGCGCCTCATGCAACGATCTGGCGGTCGGCATCGTAAGCGAAGTTGGCGTTGGCTTACAGACGAGGTTGATGAGCTTCTGTTTGAGGTCCATGAAGATGCCTTTGTCCGAGGTTTAATGAAAACGACCGCAAGATTACCGGTCGATGTGCAACATTGACGTTCAGTAGAGGATTGCTGTCCCACTTGCGCCCATCGCTCGGCTCTGACGACGATGCCCATACCACGTTGTGGACGGGGTCGCTGCCGCACCGCAGGGATTCCGGCTCTCATCGAGATTGACCGTGAACGTTTGGTTCAACTGCGCTTCGCCTCAACTCGGACCAGAGCGCGAGACTTGGGAATGGAATTCTTGGATCCGCGTGGGGTGTCGAGTCGATCAATTGAGGCATACGACCTCCGTGCAGAACTGAGAGAGGGAGACACCGTCGCGTTGTTCGCAAACGGATTCCCCGACTCGGTGGCTTTTCTTGGTCATGTGGGACAGGCGCTGTCGCAAGAGTTGCCCGGCGTTGAATTCATCCACCTCGACAAAGGAAACGCCAGCGCGCTGGCTAGCGAGGATCACCTCTCGACGATTGCAGACACATGCTCTGCCGTCGTTGCGGCCTACGGTCATTGAGGCAGCTGCACCTCCGGCACCGTGCGTGACGGAATTGAAGTAGCTCGAAGAGGTATCGCTGCTGTTGCTCTCGTCACTGAACAGTTCTGGTTGCAGGGTGACTCGGTCGCTTCATCGGCTGGTATGCCGGACATTCCCCGGCTGCGTCTCCCGCACCCTGTTGCGGGCAGTGGGCACGAGGCAATGGAACGAGTCGCCCAGGGGATCGCGGCGCGCATCGTCGCTGTGTTGAGCGGCAGTGCAGCGCCGGACAACGAGTTGACCAGCGCGGTGTGAGCGGAGCGACTGTCATGTTCAATGCGGTCAACGAGGCCGAAGCGCTTGAGGTTCTTCACCAGAGCGGTTGTACCGACGGACTACCGGTTGTCATCCCCACACGCGATCGCGTCGACAGGCTTGTGCTTGCTTCGGGCCTTGACTCCGACGTTGATCTTGGAGCGATGGGTCCGGGCGGGGGAGCGGCGACAGTAGAGAAGCTCGCGATTAACGCAGTGATGGCCGGTTGTCTGCCGGACCAAATGGCGGTTGTTCTGGCCGCAGTTCGAGCAATCCTCCAGCCGGCTTTCGACCTCGGCGAGATGCAATCGACGACACACAGCACGGCGCCGCTCATGATCGTCAACGGTCCTGTCGTTGGCCACTGCGACATCGCAGGCGGCTTCGGCGCGCTGGGCCCGGGTCACCGCGCAAACGCCTCGATTGGTCGAGCGGTTCGGCTCTGCATGATGAATATCGGCGGAGCTCGCCCTGGCGTGTCAGATATGGCGCTGCTCGGTCACCCGGGTAAGTTCAGCTTCTGCCTCGCAGAAGATGAGATGTCGTCTCCGTGGGAGCCCCTAGCAACGGCTTACGGCTACTCGTCTGACGAATCTGTCGTCACAATTTTAGGAGCAGAGGCGCCGCACTCTGTCGTGTTTACGAACGATGCCGACGACAAAAATTCACCGCTTCGGTTGCTTCGTGCGCTCGCAGTGGCCATTGCCAACACGGGTTCGAATAACGCCAACCTCTCGGGCGGCGCCACTGCCATAGCGTTAAACCCGGAACACGCCCAGGTACTTGCCGATGCTGGCATGAGTCGCAGCGATGTGCAGGCCGAATTGCAGCGGATGGCGGTGAACACCCGCGGGCAGATTCGCTCGTTCAACACAGGTTTCATTGCAGCGGGCGACGACAATGACCTCATCCCGGCTGTCCGTCGGCCTACTGACATCGTTTTGTTTGTCGCTGGTGGAGCCGGCCTGTATTCCGCAGTCTTTCCCTCGTGGGCGGCTGGTACGCATCGCAACAGCGTGGTGCACGAGATCGTCGCAACGGACGCCACCTGCGAGCTGCCGTGGAAATGATCATCCTCCCAACCAGTTGACAGCCCAGTCGGCGGTTGGAATTGAAACGGTCTGACTGACGTTCAGCGTCGTTCGCCGGTCAAAATGCGCCGAGCGGTGCGATGCGCGTGCACGCACGCCTCGGTGGGGTTGTAGCGCCACTCGTGAAAGGTTAAAAAGCCGGCAGCGAAGGCATCTCCTGCTCCGGTGGTGTCCGTCACGTCCGTAATGCCCGTGGTGGGCACCGTGTACGTCTCATCTGTTGTTTCTGCCTCTGCCGGGACTCTGATCAACGCAGGTTCCGGCCCATTTTTAACGACAGCGATCGCGTCCGCAGGAAGTCGATCGAATCCGAACATGTCCGCCTCTGACTGATTCGCAAAGACAATGTCGGGTCGCAGACGAACTACCAACGCCCTGACGTTGTCGAGTCCTGCGCTAGCCATGAGCGCAGTTGAGGACAGATCGAGTGAAATAGCAATGCCGCGGTCGCGAGCCCAATCAATCAGCGTCACTGCAGTGAACGCTGTTGCTCCTTCAATCAAGGAGTAAAGCGGTACGTGTAACGTCGCTATCCCGTCGAGCCATTGTGGGTGAGGATCAGCGAGTTCTGCACATGTCCGCCGGTCGGTGAGCATCGACCGCTCAGCGTCCGGCCCAACGAGCACGACGATCGTCCCAGTCGACCCGGACCGTTGGACGAACTGCGTGTCGACACCAGCGGCTCCCAGTTCGGTGACCAATACGGTTCCGACGGCGTCGCTGCCGATTTGCCCGAGAAATCGCACCGGCTGGCCAAGGACGCCGGCAGTGGCGGCGACGTTGGCGGCACTGCCGCCGCGGCGCCGTGAAACTATCGCTGGGGTGTCAGTCGCAACGTTGATGGGGCCGGCGAAATGAACGACGATGTCATCGACCAAGTCGCCGAGAGTTGCGAGCACGAAATGACTGTAGGCACAGAAGACATCCATTTGACCGGTTCTCAGTCCCCGACGATTCTCATTTCAACGGCCACCAGGGCCCGAGGTAATAGCCTCTCGGCGGATCGGACCGCCTTTTGATCGGCGGAACGCAGGTCTTCTAGAACATCGATGGAAGCCCTGAAGACCGGTACGCCATCGCTCCAACCTTCGCTTCGACCCGAAGCTAGACGAATCTGTGTGCGGAATTACCGAGGCGCTCTGCGATGTCGTCGGTATCGGTAAGGCTGGGGCAGAACGGAAGGACTTGCTTGGATCTCCCATGACGTGAGCTGTAGCTGAATATCCTGCGGACACAGAGGTCTGATCTGCTCAGCTGCAGCAAACTCGTCGAACTCGACGGCGATGAATTTGGTGATGACGTGCATCACGTCGCCAGCGAACAACAAGAGAGATCCAACGTGTCGCTCTTCACGTAGCGTCTCAATCCGGAGAACTACTGCGGCAGCCGCTGTCGATGCATCGCGTGCCAACCTTCTTACCAATACGACTTTACCAATATGACGATCGCGGGACTCGTTGCTAAAGTCATTCACCCCGGCTCGACCGCATGATGCTTTTTTCGGCAACGAAACCGGCAGGACTGCCCGGCATGACTACTACCGCCACCGAGGACGCACCACATCGTGACCACCACAACCGTCATCCATAACAGCCCCCTGCCCGACGTCGTTATCCCCAAAGTAACCATCACTGAGCACGTCTTACGAAACGCATCAGCGATGGCAGACCGTGTTGCTATCCGCGACGCAGCAGGAACGAGCTCGTACACGTTCACCCAACTCAGTGATGCCATTCACTCGCTCGCAGGTGGCCTTGCGGCACGCGGGGTTGGTCCAGACAATGTCGTTGGACTGATGGCGCCTAACCTGCCCGAATACGCTGTTGTCTTCCACGGTGTCGCCGTCGCTGGTGGCGCAGTCACCACCATCAACCCGACATACGGGGCAGGTGAAGTCCGCCATCAGCTTCAAGATGCAGGGGCATCGGTCCTGTTCACTGTGCCGATGTTCGTCGAGACGGCGCGCACCGCAATCGAAGGTACCGATGTGACCGAGATAATCGTCATCGGCGGCGCCTCAGAAGGCACGACACCGATAGCCGAGGTGTTCGGCGACCCGATTGAGCAAGTCGCGGTCGATCATGCCACCCACACTGTCGTGTTGCCGTATTCATCAGGCACGACTGGGCTGCCGAAGGGCGTGATGCTGACCCATCGGAATCTGGTTGCCAACATCGAGCAACTCCGCCACGCGATCAATTACGCGGACGACGAAGTTGCGCTCGCTGCATTGCCGTTCTTCCACATTTATGGCATGCAGGTACTGATGAACGGCCTGCTCGCCAATGGCGTCACCACCGTCACAATGCCGCGCTTCGACATGGTCGAGGCGTTGAATGCAGTACAGAACCTCAGCATTACGCGCTTCTTCGCTGTACCGCCGATTATCCTCGGGCTGGCCAAGCACCCGGTCGTCGACGACTATGACATGTCATCCGTCCGCCAGATCTTTTCGGGCGCCGCACCCCTAGGGGCCGAGCTGGCCGCCGAGGCAGGTACGCGATTCGGATGCGAAGTCGTGCAGGGTTTTGGAATGACCGAGCTCAGCCCGGTCAGTCATTGCACAGTCGAAGGGGACTACCGCCCCGGCACCAGTGGTGTCACGGTGTCGAATACGCAGAGTCGGATCGTAGATCCCGGGACCGGCAAGGATCAGCCGGTCGGCAAACGTGGCGAGCTCTGGGTACGGGGACCGCAGGTGATGATCGGCTATCTCAACAATGCCGAGGCAACGGAAGCCACCATCGACGCTGACGGCTGGCTCCACACAGGCGATGTGGCCATCATCGACGAACACGGCCATATGACCATCGTCGACCGACTCAAAGAGTTGATCAAGTTCAAGGGCTTCCAGGTCGCGCCGGCCGAGCTCGAAGCTTTGCTCATCACGCACCCGAAGGTCGCAGATGTTGCCGTCATCGGGGTTCCCGACGATGAGGCGGGCGAGATTCCAAAGGCCTTTATCGCAACAGCGCCAGGGGAGATCGTGACCCTCGAGGAGATCCAGGAGCTAGTGAGCGAACACCTCGTCAGCTACAAGCAGATCAGGCAGTTCGAGCTGATCGATGCCATCCCAAAGAGTGCGGCTGGCAAGATCCTTCGCAAGCAACTCCGAGCCCGCTGAGCGCCGGTTCGCTGCGGCCAATATGACGTTTTGTCTATTCATCGGCTGCTCGATAAATCGCCACCGAACCCTGGCAGGCAGACTGCCGCCGTGACTAAGACCCGATTCGCTGTTGCCGACCTCACAGGAGCTGACCCGTACAAGCTTGCCACTGGGCTGATCGTGCCCCGACCGATCGGCTGGATAGGGACTGTTTCTTCCGAAGGAGTACCGAATCTTGCGCCGTATTCGTTCTTCAACTGTATGAGCGGTACACCGCCGACCTTCGTCTTCGCCCCAGGCCGCAGCGAGCGACGCGACACGCTCAATAACGTACGAGAGGTCCCTGAATTCACAATCAACATCGTTACCGACGAAGTAGTCGATGCGATGAACTCTACGGCAGCGTCGCACGAGCCTGGCGTGGACGAATTCGTCGAAGCGGGTCTGACGGCCGTCCCCTCAAAATCGATCGGCCCGCCGATCGTGGGTGAGTGCAAGGCGAATATCGAATGTGTCGTTGTCGACATCATCGACATCGGTCATTCGGAACACGGCAATAGCCTCGTCGTTGGCGAGGCCGCTCAGTTTCACGTCGATGAAACGCTCCTTGACGGTACTCGCGTGGATCAGGCAGCTCTGCGGGCTGTTGGCCGTCACGTTGGCAACGCCTACAGCCGTGCAACCGATCTCTTCGAAATCATGCGCCCTGACTGAAGAATCGGCACTGTGCCGTTGTTGACTTGGCCGAACGGCTCGGATCGTTCTGGTCCCAGATCACGCGAAGTCGCCGATTTGTGTCGAAGCGAGGCAGAATAGTTATCAATGGAGTTCTGGAAGCCACACAAACTCGCCTCACCGCACGGCGGCCAAATTTTTCTGAAGATCAATGACAAGGTCCGTACAACCGCTGAGGTACGAGGTGTGCCCATAGGAACCGAGGGCAAGGTCATTCTGGCGAACGGCTTCAACTGGCAGCGGTACCGCGTCCTCTTTGAGAACGGTGCCGAAGTTGGTGACCTTGACCATCGCAATCTCGAGCCGATCGGCCGAACCGCCAAGCGCATCTCCAAGCGCGACGCAAAATAAGTCGCTCAACGTGTCGCAACGCTGCTGCGTTCCGGCTGATCCAGACAGGCCCGCCGATAGACTTTTTCCCCTGTGAAGAGTTCTGTAGAGGCCCTCGAGGGCAACCAAGTCAAGCTTTACGTCGAAGTTGAAGAAGCCGAGTTCGACTCTGAGATCGACAAAGCGTTCAAGCTGATTGCGAAAGAAGTGCGCTTACCTGGGTTTCGCCCGGGTAAAGCGCCGCGCAAAGTCCTTGAAGCGCAGGTAGGGATTGGACCGGCACGCGAGCAGGCGCTGCGCGACGGTGTCCCGGAGTATCTCGCAAAGGCAGTACGGGAGCACGGCGTCGATCTCATCTCGACACCCGAAGTCGAAATCACTGACGGCCAAGAGACAGGCCCAGTCGAATTCGAGGCCACCTGCACCATCCGCCCCATCGTCGAGGTCCCTGGCTACGACTCGCTGTCGATCGAACTGCCCGTGCTTGACGTCACCGATGACGAACTCGATGATGCTCGCAACGCCGAGCTGCGCAAGTCGGGCGCACTCGTTGATGCCGATCGCCCTGCAGAAAACGGCGATTTCTTGACTCTCGATCTCAGTGCGACTCGCGACGGCGAAGAAGTCATCGGTCTGAACACCGAGGACTGGAACTACGAGATTGGTCAAGGCTGGGTCAGCGACGATTTTGACGAACAGATCACCGGATCAGCAGCTG
>Ga0213861_10004653_pt1 | contig 11156 bp, 10 predicted proteins | sample PICome_4_FD_160110 | JGI IMG/M metagenome (GOLD analysis project Ga0213861, IMG submission 160110) | Coastal seawater microbial communities near Pivers Island, North Carolina, United States - PICO131 | ecosystem: Environmental > Aquatic > Marine > Coastal | place: USA: North Carolina...
GACTTTATTTTGCAAGCGATCGCCCAGGAGGATTTGGTGGAATGGACCTTTATTTTGTACCACTTGAAAAAGGTGTTGTGACAGGAGAAGTAACTAACTTGGGCCCAGATATAAATACCTCTGAAGACGAAGTATTCCCATTTTTATATGAAAATGATATTCTATTCTATTCTTCACGCACAACAGAAAAAAGACTTTCCATCATGATAGCTATAAATAGAATTAGGAATCGCTGGGAATCCAAATTATTACAAAAACCATTTAATTCAGATGGGGACAACTTCTCGTTTTCAATTGTAAAAAAATATAAAATTGGATTTTTAACTTCAAACAGAATAGGGGGTAAAGGTGATGATGATATATATGCTTTTGATTTTATAACTAACCTAAAAGGAGAAAAAGATAATTACAATTTTAGAAGAAAAGATACTCTTGTCGTTGGATTTAACTCAGTTCTTAAAAATGATTTAAGCTTAATGCTTACAGAAGATCCATTAATTGAAATTATTCCATTGGAGGTTAAATTGATTAATGAAACTTTAAAGGGGGATTTAAATTTTAATACTAACGGTTCATTTTGGTATGTTCCCGACCCAGATGAAAAGGGTAAAGATTCCTTTACCTACAAAATTATTGGGCCAGATAATAATTCAGAAAATATAATTGTTGAATTAATTCCTGAAAAAATAGACTTTAATGGTGTATTTAGACCTATCTATTATAAATATGATAAATACAATTTAGAAACTGATTATAAACCTAGGTTAGACTCTTTAGTGATAAAATTAAATGAGTATCCTGATTTAAATGTTGAAATAGCATCTTTTGCAGACTGTAGAGGTTCTTCTGAATACAATTTAAAATTAACGGAGGAAAGGAACCAAACCATTCTAAATTATTTACGTCCCAAAATATCAAACCCTGAAAGGGTTATTGCGATTGCTTATGGTGAAAGTAAAGTTGAAAATAATCCAGGCTATGAATACGCAATAGTTATTTCTTCATTTAAAAATAAAAATAAAGCAATAGCCTATTTAGAAAAATTAAATGATTTAAAAAATGAAGTAATCATTGAAGAATTAGATTCAAATTTTAGGGTTTTAGCAGGAGTCTATCAAAACTATAAACAAGCAAAAAATGCAATGATTAATCTTAATGATAAGGGATACAAAGGAAAAATTTACGTTAGTAAGTGTCGCTCTAGTTCTGAATCATTCCATGAATCTAATAGAAAAACTACTTTTAAAGTAAATTAACTTTATAGTTTTTTTCAGGAAATTCAATCAAGATTATTTTTTTAATATTTTTTTTGAAAAATACTCCTTAGGTATTTTAGAGTCAAAAGAAATATCGAGGATTACAAAATCAGTACCTTTTCCATCTTTAAGCATATCCTTATAATTTAATTTCATAGGATACCATCTAGCGTCAATTTTTCTTATGTCAGTAAATGTGGTTGTTTTAAGCAAGGTTCCACTTTTGGCATATAGATTTTCTTTTAAGGGTACATACTTATTTTTATCAATCCATAAAGTTCTTTTGAAGTAGGCTAATCCATCAACTTTAGATGTAAGCTCCATTATCCAAACAGGAGAATTATTGAAATTTTCTTCTTGAACTATTTTGGCATCATACACTTCAGATAATTTTCTTTCTTCCATCATATCTTCATATGATAGATCAGAACCCATAACAGATTGTCTTAGAAGATGACCTGAGAGTTGAATAGTTCGATCTGTTGCGGGTGAATAAATCCATAAACGATCGTCAAGCTTTAACATTTTAGTCCCTTTTTCTCTTTCAGGGGATAGATATTCAGTAAAATTATTTTCTTTTCCCATCGAATAACCTTTTGATCTAATTACTCTTTTTTTTCTTTTTCCATAAACAATCATTTCAGAAGTGACAATTTGAGTTTTAGAGAACATGTTTTTATCTATTTTTTCAATGATGTTTAATGCCTTTTGATCACTTTGTTGTGACGATAGTAAAAAAGGTAATTGAATTGTAAATAAGAAAATGGCAAGTTGTTTATTCATAATTTTATTTTATACTTCTAATTCTTTAAATAGTCGAGCAGTTTCTCTTTTATAAATTCCTCTTCCTGCTAAGGCAGTTCCAAAAAGCATTGAAAATAATCCAGGAATAAAACCTATAAAGAAAAGATTAGGGGTGACGTAAGCTCTCATTACCGAGGGCATTATTATTGTTGAATTGGCGGTATCTTCTGAGATGTCAATTCCAACTTCTTGAAGGTAATAACAAAAAATAACACCCAATATTGTTCCAATTATTGAGCCAATTGTTCCAATAACGGAAGCCTCAATTAACAGCAGTTTAAAGACATTATTTTTAGATTCTCCAAGTGCTAAACGGATGCCAAATTCATTATAACGCCTCAAACCACCAATTAGTCCAGTATTCCATAGAACAAGTGACATTGCTAGAATAAATATGAAAATAAAAATCCCAGAAAAAGCATCTCCCATATCTAAACTTTCTCTTAAACCATTTTGATCTTTTAGTGTTAACATAATGGGAGCATATTCGTCTTTACTTTCATTAAATTTTGTATTAAAATTTTCTGAAATAATTAAAGCTTTTTGATCATCGTATCTGTTGTCTTTAAAATATCCTAAAAGCTCTCCAGTTCCATTTTCCATGTCCAGCATATTTTGAGCATCAATAATATCAATGATAAAAGTACCTTTATCCATTAGTGGTGATCCAAACCTCACAGTACCTGTCATTTCAAAACTTTGAAAAACCATGCTACCTTCCATTGTAGTTCCAAAAAATGTAATTTTTTCTCCTGGCGAAATATTTAGTTTAGTTGCATAATCATCACTTAAGATAATTTCTCCACTGCGTTCAGGTAACCTGCCTTTATTTAGTGATTTTTTTAATTGAAGTCTTTGTAATTCTCCAGATTCTTTACTTTGAATAGACATTGCTAATCCCATCCCAGGACCCTGTGATTTAGTATTACCTGAGGCATCAGGAACATCCATTATTCCTCCAAATTTAATTCTTGGCGTCCAGATTAAATCAGGATAATTAAGATTTAAAGAATCAATTAATTCACTGATTTCAAGTAGTGCTAGATCGTTGGGAAGCTGTTCTTTGTTTTCTGCATAAGGTTTAGTCATAATCTTAACATGTCCCGTATCAAGCTTTGCATTTTGATTAATCACATCAGAAAAAATTCCTTCCAAGAACCCAGACATCATGACTGTCACCATAACTCCAACTGATATAACAGCAATTGGAATTATACTTTTACTTTTATCTCTTAAAATCCCTTTTATTATGAATTTTATCATTGTTTTTTTCCTTTAAGTGCGAGAACTGGATTTAATTTTGCAATTTTTCTCGCGGGAAGATAACTTACAATTGTAGCGGATATAATGACTGTTAAAATGGTCATTAAAACTAATTTAACACCGTAAACAGGGTAGATTACATCAGCTAATGCAATTCCCATTTTTTGGTCTGCTGGGGGTATTGGAAAACCGGCTTCAGACATATAAATAAAAAAAGGAATCCCATAAATACTCCCTATGATTAGCGCTAAAATACTGTATACACTTCCCTCTATTGTAAATAAACGTACTACGCGTAAGCGAGTCATTCCTAATGCTATATAAGTTCCAATCTCCTTTTGTCTTCTAAAAATTGATAAAATTTGAGTATCAAAAATTGCTAAGAGTGCAATTGCTAATAAAAGTCCATAAACGATAGATTGAGCTGTTTTTTTTTGGTTGATTAAATCTTTGAGGCTTTTTAGTAAGGCAAACTGTGATTTGAAATTCCAAGAAGATAATTCAGGATTTTTAAATTGTTCATCAACAATAAAATAAGAAGCTTCATTTTCTAGATTTGTCATTTCCCAAAGTTTATTAATATCAATCCAAATTTTTCCATTATCGATATTGGGTACATTAGAATCAAAGACCTCAGTAATTGATAGTGTATTAGCATCGTAAGTCCCTTTACTATCACGCCACCTAACTTGAACTCGATCACCTTTATTTAATTTAGCAGACTCGGCAAGTCTTTTACCAATTATTACAGGAAATTCTTCTTTACTTTCTTTTAATATTTTGGTCGGTAATTTTAAAATTTCTTGCTCACTACTAATTCCTTTTAAAACTATACTAATCATTCTCCCTTGAGGATAAATGGATGCCTGACGCTCAAGAATAGGAGTTAGCCCAACATTTTCTTCAGGAATTTTACCATGTCCATCCAAAATGGTATAAGGGTCTAAAGGATCAAATTTTTCATTAATAAGATGTCCATTTCCAAACTCCCATTCTATGCTATCTTTTTGAGCTTGTTGATCCCATCCATCCATTATAGAATTAAGAAAAATTATAATTACAAAAGAGAAGGATAAAACTAAAACGTTCAAAAGTGTCCTTAGTCGGGCTCCGAATAGATTTTTAAGCGCAAGGTTTAATTCTAATTTCATAATTAATTTTTTTCATCTTTTTCAATCTTACCATCCCTTAGATGAATAGTCCTATCTAAATAACCCATTACTTTTTCATCATGAGTCGAAAAAAGAAAAGTGGTTCCTAATTCTTGATTAAGTTTTTTCATAGTCTTGAGTATTTCATGTGCATTTTCAGAATCTAGATTTGCAGTAGGTTCGTCAGCAAGAACAATTTTTGGAGTTTTAACCATCGCTCTTGCTATGGCTACTCTTTGGCTTTCGCCTCCGGATAGTTTATCAGGCCTTTTATCTGCATGATCAGAAAGTCCAACCCATTTTAATGCTCTCATGACCGCTTCTCTTCTTTCCTTAGCTGAATTATTTTGTAACAAAAGTGCAAATTCTACATTCTCAAAAACGGTATATACAGGAAGCAGATTAAAGACTTGAAATATAAAACCAATATGATAGTTCCTAAGTGATGCAGCTTCTTTGTGACTAAGGGCTTTAATGTCTTTGTTTAAAACAAAAGCCTCTCCCTGTGTGGGCTTATCTAATGATCCTATAATATTTAGTAAAGTAGTTTTTCCAGAACCACTTGGACCTACAATTCCTGCAAACTCTCCTTTATTTAATGATAAATCTATTTGCTTCAACGCCATAAATTCTTTTCCAGCTATTGGATAGCTTTTTGAAGCATTCTTAACTTGTATAATTGGCTCTTTTTTCATTTTTAGTGATTATAGACTAATAATAATTGAATTCCAGGACCTGCAAAGCTTCTGAAAATATCGTTTTGTTGTATTCCTTCTATAGAATCAGGATTGTAATACAATATAATGTATCCTGATAAGTTATTAAATTGATGTTGGTAATTTAACATCAATGTTTGTTTGTTATTATTCCATTGCTGATAAACCAAAGCACTTAGGGAGCTAAAGAAATTTAAAGGATAATTAAAACTAAATGCGCTAATACCTCTACTTATTGAATCATTTAGCTGATTATCTGAATATTTGGAAAAAAGATATTCTTTAGAAATAGTTAGGCCTTTTCCAATTCCAAATGTAAAATCTATTCCAAGATTAAGCAGAAATTGATTTGTAAGTGGCCCTATATTATTAACCTTATGTACTAAAGCCGCTTCTGTCCAAACTCCAAAGCCTAAATCTAATTTTGCATCAAACCCAATTCTGTGTTCTGGACTTTGGTAAGTATTTATCCCTAAGGCTGAATCTCCACCTGCTTGTCTATAGTGATATGAAATGGCAGCTTCACCTTTTGGAATAAAACTCTGAAATCTTCCACCAAATTCTGGAATATCCCTTATCGTCGGTAATGCATCAAACCCCCTCTGCTTTTGATTTCCATAAAGGCCCCACACCCATAAATTAGAATTATTTTCAAAGTAATGTCTAATTAATAATCCATTTACACCATTAGTTAGTCCAAGTGGATCTCTTGGGTCAATTTGATTAAACCACTGAATGGGTCTAAGTAACTGAGCTACTCCAAAATCAATTTTTTGTAAACCTGCTCTAAATTCCCAATTCTTAACTTGATATCTCAACCAAATTCTGTAAGGATCAATACTTGAGTTTGATTCATTCTTTTTTTCAGTGGTTAAAAATTGAGTAGCACTAAAATTTCCTGAAATCTGAATAGCAAAAGAAGACAAACTATCTGTTTTCTTTTTAAAGTTTAAACTAGGTAAATATCTAGCTCCTATAAATTTAGAACTTTGTTTTTCCAGACCAAGACTAGTTTGACCCAAAAGCTGACCATCAAATTCGAACTGGGCACAAGCAGGTAAGCATAAAAAAGATAAAACCAAAAAACAAAGAAAATTATTTAGATTCATGAAATTCACATTTCTTTATTTTTTGGTGCGATACCAAAAAAATAATAGTTAGTTAAGTCTTTCATCAAGTTTTTTTCATTGCTATATAATCTTTTTAATTTTTCATCCTGCAACTTTTCTTGAATATCTTTTAGCATATAAATAAAAAAAGATATTGGTGTTTTTTTATTTAATTCTCCTGCTTTTTGCGCTTTTTTAAAATATTCTTCGATTTTTCTCTCTTCATAAATAGATTGTTTATCTATTAAACTTTTGAAAATATTAGCTTTTAAAGAGATGATATCGTTTAAAAAGTCACTACCTATTCGATCTATTAAACTCTCGTTTAATAAAATTAGATTTTCAATTTTATTTATAAATAGATTATCACTTTCCATAATAGATTCAAATTTTTTATTTGATTCATCTATTATATTTTTAAGTACAATTTTTGCTACCTCCTCCTTATTTTTAAAATACCTATAAAAAGTCATTTTGCTCAAGGATGCTCCTTCACAGATGTCTTTAATTGTTACTCTCCGATAACCAAATTTGAAGAATAATTTTTCAGATATTTTTAAAAATAAAAAGGAAGACACTAGTGTTACTTTTTAAGTTAGATATTACAAATATAGTAACAATATTACAAATATGTAATCTAAAATTTCAATAAAACAAACATGATATTCGTATTTGATATTAAAATCAATCTCTATATATTCGCTTAATTATAACTTAAATCAATTTAACATGAAAAAATTATTTTTATCAATACTAGTGCTAAGCACTATATCATTAAACGCTCAGTATTGTTTATTTTTTGATCTTAAAGTAGAAGAACCTGAGATGGTTGTATCTGCTCTGACAGAAGTAATGAATACTGAATGGGGGAAGAACATTCAAGGAACACAGTCTTTATTTGCTTACGGCCCAAATGGGACAAATGAGGCTACTCACACGATACAATTTTGTTTTCCAGACGAAGCGGCATTTGAGCAAGCTTTTGCGACATATGGACAATCAATGGATGCTCAATTAATTTGGGAGCGTAAACTTTCAGAATTTTCTGAAATCACCAACCAATCTTTAAACACACCAATTTGGTATAATGGTGAAGACTGGAATGAAGATAATGTATTTATGATGTATCAAATGGAGGTTTCTAACCCTGGATTGTATTTAAAGGAATTTAAAAGTTTTTCTCAAAAAATAGCTAAAAAGTTGGGTTATGAGAAAAATTCTTATGGTCTTGCTGCTCCTATAGTAGGCAAAAATGCAGATTTTACTCATTTTGTTTGGATTGGTTCTCCTGATATTAAAACCGCATTATCAAATACTAAAAAAATGTTAGCAGATCCTGCATTTGCAGATTTTTCCAAGAAAGTTTCAGGTGTAAGAAAAGTTGTTAATACTACAATGATTATACGTGTTATGGATTTTTAAAAACATCTATTTCTAAGTTTAAAACCCTCCCTAGTGGAGGGTTTTTTTATTTAAAAACATTAAAATTTAATATGTATATATTTATGTTCTTATTAATCATAAATCAATAAATAAAACAATAAACTAATATTCAATCAAAAAATATAAATGATGAAAAATAATTATGGAATCATATTATTACTAATTTCTATATCTCTTTTTATTTCATGTAATAACAAAAACACTACCCAAACTCAAAAATCAAATAGATGGTCAGAAGAAAAAATATGGGAATGGTATAATAATCAACCTTGGCCAGTTGGAACAAATTTCATTACTAGTTCTTCTATAAATCAACTTGAATTTTGGCAAGAAGAAACTTTTGATCCAGAATTAATAGAAAAAGAATTAAAACTTTCCGCAAGTATAGGAATGAATACACATCGAGTATTTCTTCATGATCTATTATGGGAGCAAGATTCAATTGGGTTTTTGGAACGTATTGATAAATTTTTAGGAATTTCAGATAAATATGGAATAAAAACTTTAATTGTCTTCTTTGACGATGTATGGCATCCAGTACCTAAACTTGGAAAACAGCCTAAGCCAATACCTTATATTCATAATTCTGGATGGGTGCAATCCCCTGGAGCAAAAATATTATATGATCCTTCAAGCCATAATAAACTTGAATCTTATGTGAAAGGAGTTGTAGGTAGATTTGCTAAAGACTCAAGGATTCTTGCATGGGATTTATACAATGAACCAGGACAAAAAGGAATAGCTTCACATGAAATTTCTAAAGAAAGAGCAATTGAATTATACGAAAAAATTGGAGTCGAAATTACAGATGATAATTACTCAACGTATAACTTAAGTGAAATTGATCCTAAAGATAAAAAACAAATGCATACCCTTTCTTTATTAAAAAAGACTGTCAAATGGGTAAGAGAAATTAATCCATCTCAACCAATTACAACTGGCATTTATGCTTGGGATATAAATTGGGCACCTATATCTGATCTGTCTGAGTTAGATCAATTCATAATTAATAGTTCTGATATTATATCATTTCATTCCTATGCATCAAAAGAAGAGGTTTTAGAAAAAGTTAAACAACTTAAAAATTATAATAGACCACTTTTATGTACTGAGTATATTGCTCGTGAGCATAAGAGTACTTTTGAGGATGTTTTACCAATTTTTAGTGAGAATAAAATAGGAGCATATAATTGGGGCTTTGTATCTGGAAAGACAAATACCATTTATCCCTGGAAAAGTTGGGCTTCAACATATACTGGACCTCCTAAGAAATGGCATCACGATATTTTTTATCAAAATGGAGAACCATTTTCAAATGATGAAATTGAGTTAATCAAAAAATTAACCTCAACAGCAAATAAATAAATCAAAAATGAAAAAACAGACTAAGAATTAGTTCCTTCCCAGTAATTGAATAAAATAACAATGACAAAAAATATTATAAAAACCACTTTTAATAATTATCTGTTTTTACTTATAATTATTATATCCTCGTGTAACTTTAATGAAAATAAACCAATAATGACAATATCTAAAAGTGATTTTGGCAAACTACCTAATGGAGAAAGAATACATAAATATAAATTATCCAATTCTATAATATCAGTAGAAGTAATTAATTACGGTGGTATTATCACCAATATTAGAGTTCCTGATTCTAAAGGAAATATAAAAGATATTGCTTTAGGATTTAATAACATTGAAGGTTACATAAGTGAACACCCGTATTTTGGCTCAATAATTGGCAGGTATGGAAATAGAATTAGAAATGGGAAATTTAAAATTGATGGAAAAGAATATTCTCTTGCCATTAATAATGGAGAACATTCACTTCACGGAGGAATTAAGGGTTTTGATAAAGTTTTATGGTCTGTTGACAAGCTGGAGGGGAATGATTTTATCGGATTAAAACTAAATTATTTATCCAAACACATGGAGGAGGGTTACCCGGGAAACTTAGATATAGAGGTAAAGTATATTTTGGACAATAATAATGAATTAAAAATATTATATAATGCAAATACGGATGCTAAAACAATTATAAATTTAACTCAACATTCTTACTTTAATTTATCAGGTGAAAGCTCAGGTGATATTCTAGATCACGAAGTAATTATCAATGCTGATAATTTTCTACCGATAGATAGTGGGTTAATCCCTACTGGGGAAATTAGAAATGTTATAAATACTCCTTTTGACTTTAGAAATAATAAAAAAATAGGACAGGATATCAATTTAGTGAATAAACAACTAGATTATGGAATCGGATACGATCACTGTTGGGTATTGAATGATTATGGAAAAGGAGTTAGAAAAGTTGCACAAGCTAAAAGTAATTTATCTGGTATTTTATTAGAAGTTTATTCTGATCAACCTGGGATTCAATTTTATACAGGTAATTTTCTTGATGGGACATTAACATCAAAAGAAGGAAAAACCTATAATAAACGAAATGGTTTTTGTTTTGAAACCCAACACTATCCTGATTCTCCCAATCAATCAAATTTTCCGAATATATTTTTATCACCAGATAAGAACTTTAGCTCAGAAACCTGGTTCAAATTTTCAAACTAAATTTATTTTATAAAAAGGTTTATTTGTTTAAACTATTGTTTTAAAAAATCTATTTTTTAAGAAATTTTATATTGGACATATTGGTTATCTGCGTGCTTATTTTGTGTCAGTTAAATAACCATGTAGATTTTATTTTATCAAAAATGAATATGACTCTCTAATAATAATAATCTTCTTAACAGGAAACATTAAAAATCATTTTTATAATCATTTACAGTTTAATTAAAATTTTAAGATTTAAGTATGGAGATATTTATAATATTAAATTCATTACTTATAAATGATTTAGATGTAATTAGTATTTTAGAATAAATTAAATTAAATGAAAAAGTTTTTAATCCTGTTAGTTCTTGTTTTATTTTCAATTTCATCTTGTGAAAAGGATGATAATTCAGAGTCATACAAGCCGATTCCAAATGATGGTTACTAAACTTAGTTATCTTTTGACTGCCTTATCTTTTCTTTTTTGTAGTAAGTTTTATAAAATAAAAAGTATTTTATCGCGTTAGTATAGATATGCAACTATATACAAACAGATATAAAGGTATTTCACAGATATTAAGTTACTCCTTTAAGGGATATTCGCTTCTTGCCTCTCTTTTGTGGAATAAATTAGTTGGTTAGTAAAAAAAACCTAACTATAACACTTATAACCTTTTCGATAATTATAGAGTGATTTTAATATCTTGCAAACAAGAACAAAAAATCAATTTAAAATGAAAGATTATATTACATTAATTACAGTTTTTATAGGCTCATTAATTATTGGTATATCAATTATAATATCAAGTCAAGTAGATAGATATCAATATTTAGAAAAAGATATCGTATTTGATAAAA
>Ga0213861_10004654_pt1 | contig 11153 bp, 16 predicted proteins | sample PICome_4_FD_160110 | JGI IMG/M metagenome (GOLD analysis project Ga0213861, IMG submission 160110) | Coastal seawater microbial communities near Pivers Island, North Carolina, United States - PICO131 | ecosystem: Environmental > Aquatic > Marine > Coastal | place: USA: North Carolina...
CGCCTGTCCAGCCGTGAAGCCGTAGTAAGTTGTACCACCGTCAATAGTATAGAATACAAACACATCTACACCACCACTGGTTGCTGTCAAGGTAGGCGCTGTGCCTCCCGCCCAGTCAACACTAGCGGGCCAAGTAATTGTACGAGCTGTGGTGTCCTGAATAACTTTCAGGGTAAACGCTGTAGCATTGCCTGTGGTTGCTGGGTTGCTAAAGGTGTAAGTTGTGTCACCTGTTAGGGTGTGTACAAAGTTAGTAGCAGTCGCTAGGTCAATAGTAGTTGTTGTGCCTGTAAGGGTTTCTGCGTCTTCTGTAATCGCTGCTTCAAAGACAACAGTTCCTGTTACTGTACCGCCGGCTTTAGGTAGCGCAGCGTCAGCCGTAGCTCCCTGAGCAGCCGTAGCGTAGTCAGCAGAATCAAAAGCTTTAACCTGTGCTAGGTTGGTGACCTCAGAGTCCATCAAAGCACCAGCGGCAGTGACGTTAGCTGTGTCCGTTACGTCTGCACTGGCTTCAATACCATCTAGCTTAGTGTTGTCGGCAGAGGTAAAGTTAATCTCGGTAAGACCACCATCGCCTACGGTGTATGTAGTATTAATCCAAGGAACATTGACAACGGCTTGGTCGTCGCTGTTTAACTGGATACCGTAAGTTCTTGCAGCAGTAGTAGTTACAGCATTAGCAACTACAGTTTGGTCTGTGTCACTAAACAGCTCAATGCCGCCTAAAGTTGTGTCAGTAGCCACGGGAAGTGCAAAAGAAGTGCTAGTAATTGTAAAGCTAGGATATGTTCCTGAAATGGAAGTACCACCAGCGCCTGTCAATGCGACAGTCTGGTCAGGAGCTGTGTTAGCAATCTCTCCACCAGCGGACAAGCTAATGCCTGTGCCTGCCGATAGGGATGCTACAACGTTAGTGGTGTCGGTTACATCTGCACCAGCTTCGATACCGTCCAGTTTAGTTTCATCTGTATCAGTAAAAGCATTGGTGTTAGCGTTGCTTTCATACGCTGTCTTAATCTCGGCAGCAGTTTGGTCAGCGGTTGCACCTGCTTCGATACCGTCGAGCTTAGTGCCGTCTGTGGCTACGTCTCGTCCATCGAAGGTGCTGTTGGTTGTTATTGCGCCTGTCATCGCTCCACCTGTTCTAGGTAGTGCGGCATCGGCTGTGGTGCCCTGCGCAGCAGTAGCGTAGTCCGTAGAGGCTGTAGTGGCAGCAGTGCCCAAGCCTAGGGTAGTACGTGCAGCAGAAGCGTCCGCATCGTCAATCAGTGTACCACCAAAAGTCGAAACGGCTGAGGAATTTAGTTTAGTAGCACTAGCTACAGCTATGTTGTCAAACTCAGTGTTAATCTCCGTCCCTTTAACAATCTTAGCAGGGTTACCAGACGGCAGAGAATCTTTAGCAGCAAAGTTAGTAGTTTTAATATAATTAGACATCAAGAAACCTGTTCAAGTATGAGAGGAGGGGAAAGTAGAAAAAGGGACTCCCCTGTTACAGGAAGCCCCTCTTGGTTACTACTTATGCATCTACTGCAAGTACGAATCCGGCGTCTGGACGCAAGACCTTAGTGCCGTACAGAGTGTCAGCAGTGTACAAGGTTCCGAGGAACTCCTGCTTGTACTGAGTCTGTGAACGAACGCCCTGCTGCTCTGCCAGAACAAAAGTGTCCTTGTGCAGAAGCTGTGCGCCTTTAACACCACTTTCAAGAGTAGCAGCGTTGGTTGATACAAATACGTCAATGCCGTACAGAGTACCAATCTGACCGTTCTGAACACCGCGACCATCTACGAAGTCAGAAGAGTTGTAGCGGTCAATGCCCATGATAGCGTTACGCAGTGAAGGTGGAACTACGAAGCAGCGGTTGTCCATAGGAACGTCTGCATCATCCATCTTCTGAATCAAAGCACGGAAAGCTAGGTCAGAAAAATCACCACACTCAGCAGCACCCTGTGCGCTGTATGCTTCAAGAAGACCGGAAGTAGGGTCAATCTGGAAAGAAGCACTGTGAGTCCAGTCGCTACCATCGCCGTCACCCAGAGACTTACCAAGGTTAGTCAGGTCACTATCAACCTGCTTAGCCAGAGCATAACCAGCGTCGCCAGTGTAGAACTGACGGAGAGAAGCCAGAGCCTGAGTCTCGGTGATGTCTTCAATCATACGAGAGTATTCGAAGTGCTTGTCGATAACAACCTGTACTTCACCCTCAGAAGCATTCTGAATGGTTACAGCTTGGCCTTCAACCTTAGCGTGAGCATCGCCACGAACAGGCTTAGGGATATGTACAACGTCGCCTTTCTTACCAGTCATGCCCAAAGACTTGACCAGAGGAGCCAGAACCAAGTTAGACTTGTATGCAGCAACAACTTCGTCACTCCAAATTTCTGGGATAAAAGTAGCAGCGCTAGTGTTGTCTACCGCACCGCCCATGTTGGGATATGTTGAATCAGTCATAATTTAATACCTTATAATAAAAGAGTTTAGTTAGCGGACTCTCTTCTCGGCATAAGCCCTAGTGATTTCATCAGATAAAGCTAAATACCGTTCTGGATTGTCCTGCATTAGTTTAATAATGTCTGAGCGTCGATATATCTTCTTCGCTCGCTGTTCTCCATTTCCTTTGGTGCTACCAGTAGAGGCAGCTTTAACAGCGGATTTCCTTGTTTGCTGCTCAGCAGCTACAGTCTTAGCTACGGCACCTTGACGTTCCTTCCAGTTAGTGAAGAGTTCGTCGGCAGCTTCGTAGTCGTACTGCGTGTCTGCTTGAGCAAAGAGCTGTGTTCTAATCTTAGAGGCTTTAATCCATTCAACAAACTTTGGGTTCTGAACAATATCAGTCATGTCAGGATGACGCTTCTGAAGTTGTGTCATTGCAATAGTTCGTGCCTGTTCCTGTGTGGCAGCCTCAGCCTTCTTAATTGAAGGGTGATTAGCGATAGCTCTTTCGACAGCCTTGTCAGGGTCGGAAAAGAAATCAATATCTTCGTCTACAGTTTCTTGCGTTGGTGTAGTGTTGTCGAGTTGTGTCTGAATGTAACTATCAACGACTGAACGTAACTCCCCTACTTCTCCGCTTTGCTTTCCTAGGAGCTTCTCAGCTTCTTGGTGCATCCTTACAATCTCAGCGGTTGACTTTCCTTTGTACTTCTCGGGGATGTCATCTTCTTGTGTTTCGGTTGCTTGGGTTTCCGCAGGAGTTACCTCTTGTTGAGTTTCCTGTGTAATTTCCTCAAGGTTGCCTAGTTCTTCTTTGTCGTCTTCTGGACGCTCGTCTGGTAAAATTGTTGCCATTATTAAACTCCGTACCTTTAGTATTATGGAGGTTTATATTATGTAAGGGTTCAACACACCTATGAATTTGCCTTACGTTCTTGTTTCAGCTGACTCTCTCGTTTCTTGACCCAATTGTCGGACGCAATACCATTCCGCTTTTCAGTCCAAGTTCCAAAAGAATTTAGCTGCTTTACTGCTAGTTGACCACAATCATTGCACTCAACTTCTTTAGTGTCGCTACTAACGAATCGTTCATTAGTATGTCCAGCTTCACATTTAAAATCAAACAGCGGCATCGTCTTCCATGCCTAGGTTGTCATATGCGTCACGGACTTGCTCTTCTAAGTTTAGCAACGAAGCAATGACATAAAGTTGTCCCTTCCTAAAGAAGAGGTCTTTTTCATCTTTCGTTCCTTCTACTGAATTAATGCCTTTGGAGTTAGTAAGCAGGTCTTCCGATAAAGTCTTCCAACCTGATGTACGAAACATCGAAAGCATATCTTCGTAGTATTTTTCTAGTTCTTTGTCTGTGTCATTCATTAACTGTTTCTCCTTAAAGGACAGTTTGTTATAAGTTAAAGTACAAGTTAAAGTATACTAAAGCATACTATAGTACTATTATAACATATTTACAGTCAAATGTCAAGCTTTATTTTACTTATTTGTAACCACGTGCCTTCATCTTGTTCTTACCCGCACGTTGTCCGCGCTTAGGCTTGGGCATTGATTTCGGCTTTGCTTTGCTTTTAGGCTTCATTGAATATGAGGGCATAAATTTCTCCTGTTATGTTTCATATACTATACAATGTACACTCTAATGTATACTTAAGACACTTTTGTATACATATTAGTACACTACCACTTAGCTTTATCAGCCCAATATGCCGCAGACATTTTGCCTTTAGCTATGTTCTTACCATGTCGTGCTTTGAAGCTGGCTCTTTTCTTCTTCATAGCCTCAGACTCACCTGCTTTAGGCTTACCTGCTGTCTTAGCTCCCTGCTCTCCAAAGCGGATGGTCTTAACCTTGTCACCCTCCTTGGCAACCACTACGTGACTCTTCTTAGGATGACCGGGGGTACGTTTCGGCTTATTGTACCCCGCTACGCCTACCCTAGCTAGTCTTGGGTCTGGTTTTTTTGCTGGCACTAGGAGCCTCCTTAGTGTTGACTTGTTCTTGTAGTTTGTCTACTTTTTTGTTGACATCCTTAAATGCTTCGTTTATCTGTTTAAGTACGTCGTTGAACTGTCGCTCTGTAATCATTGTGGCAATTGTCCCATATTAGGTTGCATTGGTGGTCGTGCTTGTGGTTGTGCTTGTGGTTGTGCCTGTGGTGCTGGCTGCTCTACGTTGCCTTCCTTAACGGCTACCTCACGCTCTTTGAGTAGCTGCTTAGAGATTTCAAGGCGACGCTTAAACTCTTTGTCGTCCGCATCCCCTGCATCTAAGTTAGCTGTTACAGCCTTAATACGGTCAATCTCAAGCTCTTGTGGTACAGCCTGTGCTTCAGCCATAGCTTTGGCAGCACGTGCCTGAGACTCTTGAGCCTGTCCGTTAAGGGCAGCAGTCTGTGAAGCTTGGAACTGCAACTGAGCTTGCTGTGAAGCCTGTTGAGCCTGTTGTGCTTCTGGGTTAGGCTGATTGGCTTGGTCAAGCTTGGCAATAAGTTCTTCACGGTTGGACAAGTTCATGTTCTCAACAATGGACTTAATCAGCTCAGGATACATTGGGGTCTCAGGAGACATGGTTTGTAATAACTGTACAAGCTGTGTGACTTCATACTCACGGGCAATAATACCTAGAGAGCTGGATACGTCAAACTTATAGTCAGCCACTGGGTACAACTCAGGCTCAAACTGCATATAGCGATGAGCAGCCTTGGTTACCAGCGGAATAATAAACGACTCTTGGAAGTTAATCAAGGTACGCTTGTGACGCTTAATGATAGCGCCTAGGCTCATGGAGATGCCCGCAGCTGTGCTTTCTCCGTTGATACTACCTGCGATACCAGCTGAGTCAATAGCACCTGTAGCGGTCTGTACCATCTGTTGTAAGGCACCTGCTTGTGCAAAGGTAATGTTCTGTACCTGACCAAAGTTAAATGGCTGTAGGACTTCCGAAGGGTTACCGTTAGTTAGAATTACTTTACCCGGCCTTACTTCAGGTTTAGCACCACGAGGCATACGGGAAGCATCCATGGCAAGCATAGGGTGTACAGTAAGAGCAAGAGCATCGATTCTAGCGCGTAGTTCTGCGTCTAACGCCTTCTGAGAGTTGTAGCCTTTCTCACATACTCCTCGACCCCAGAAACGGCTAGGAACGACATCCCAAGGGAATGCGATAACAGGACGGTCACCCATCATGTAGGGGTTCTTCTCAGCCTTCAGGAGAGTACCACCATCAGCAATAACAACGATAGCCTCAACGTAGTAGCTATCTTCCGCTTCTTCGTCCTCGGACAGCGTTACAGCTTCTTCCTCGGCATCTGGGTCTGACATAGCTTCGTCCAGCAAGTAGCGAGGCACAAGGCCGTAGTACTTAGTAAGACGTACTTTGTCGTCATCATAGGTAGTAGTTAGTTCATGGTCAGGCTCAATGTCAAAGTCAGGAGCTGCTGTACCTACGTCTGCTTGACGATAGACACCATCTTCCTGTAACTGCTCCACAACGTGACGTGATACGAACTCATCAATAGCAACACCCAAGGCATTCTCTATAGTAGTGGCTACGGGGTCGATAAGGAAGTTCTGAGGCATTACAGGGTTAAGCTTAACGCACGTACGGTCTGTAATATTGACACCAACAGCAGTCAATTCACCGCCCATGACAGGCTGTGTGGCTGGTTTCATTTCCTTTTCGGTAGTAAGTTCAATCTCAGCAATACCTGTGCCGAATACGGCTGCATTGATAAGACACTCGGCTACATTCTTACGGATTTTGTTACGTTTAAAGTCTGATTCAAGGCCAGTACGTAGGACTTGTATGTCCCTCTTCTCTGTGTCACCTGCATCGTCCGTAATATCAAACCATTTTCCACGACCGAAGGTAGCTTCCTCCAGTTCCGCTACGGAAGACTCCACAGCCTGTTGTAAGGCAGGGGAAATAATCTTGGAACGCTCTGATTGTCGTGTTTTGTCTTCAGCAGACCACTGACCACGCCACAAACGGTAGTATTCATCAAACTTTTGGGAATAGTTAGCCTCGAAATGGTCACGCCAGTCGGTGCATTTTGATTCTACCCAGTCTTCTAAGCGTTCTAAGTGAAACTTTTCTTTGTCTAACATAGTTTAATATCCTGAATAGTAGTCAGTAAATTCATATTCGTCTTCCTCAAAGTCAACAGCATAGGCTATCTGTGCTAACTGGTCTATATAAGCCAATGAGTCAATTAAATCGTCATGTACTAACTTGTTTGGGAACTGAAATAGCTCATCTAGGAACTCAGTGTTCCACTCCCCTTTGTTAAGTACAAGGTTACCGTGTTCAAATCTACCCTGCAACGCCCATACGATACGGTCTACCTTACGTTTGTTGCCGTGGGTTAGCTCTTCTACGCGGAAGAACCTTTGGTTTTTCTTCATTAAGTCGTTTAGGTAGGGATAGACAGCATTCTTCAATGCCCCCTTCTCAATCCCTACGGCTGCTGGTTGATAGTCTCGGACTGCCTCAAAGATTTTTCTGGCGGTCTTTTCGACGCCCCAGCGCCCATGTATGATATTAGCAACCCACCAGCCTTCAGTGTTCGCCTTAACCACAGCAATTGACGTTTGGTCAAGTCGTTTGGTTTTAGTTGTTGCTTTTTCAACATCCGCAAATCCTGCCAAGTCAACTGCAATATAAAACTGTCCGTCCTCCGGTTCTTCCTCGGAGAACTTAACGTGTTCCTCCTTAAAGAGTTCACCACCCGCTGCCTCAAAGGACGCCATGAACTCCTGTCGGAAGGAGAAGGCTGACATCGACTTCTTAGCTGCTTCAATCTCTGCGCTGTCCAGCAGGGGGTTATCGTAGCTTGTAAAGTGGTAACCCTGCCAGTCCTCATCGTTGGAGATACTAGCGTACTGGTGCAGGTCATAGAAGTGGTTACGACCCATAGGCGTGCCAATAAACAAGGCTTCACCTTTTAAATCCGCCAAGGCAGGTCTTAGGATTTGTTCCCAGACCTCCGGCTTCATGTCGGCATACTCATCCATTACGAGGTAGTAGAGGCTGACACCACGCATAGTCTCTGGCCTATCAGCACCCTTTAGGGCGATGGTAATACCGTTGACTAGCTTTATCTGTAGGTTGTTTACATGGCTGGAACTAATAACTGGATGACCAACCTCCAACAAAGCCTGCCACATAATGTCCCTAGCCTGACCCTGTGTAGGGGCAACATAGAATATCTGACCACGTTTTGCTTCCAACCCTTTAACGATTAGCTTCCAAGCAGCGTAGCGAGACTTACCTGTACGACGACCCGCAGCGACAACCTGAAAGCGCTTATTGTCCGCCCACACCTGCTGTTGCCACGGTAGTAGGGATATATTAAGGTCAGTCATTTAGTATGTCCAAACTACGGGTGTAACGTTAGAATCACCACTAGCCCTGTCGTCCACATGGATAAATGTACCAGCCACTCCAATGCCAGCAAACCCAAGGGCGATTGCCTGTTCAATAATCTTGTACTTTTCTTTTCCGCTAATAGCTCTGATGTCCGCTGCAATACCTTGGGCATGAGTTCCTGCTTTCTCCTTATGTCTTTCATTACTGTGATTAGGGCTACGGAAGCCGCTAGTAATCACAAAGGGAAAACCACAGGCTTCACGCAGAGCATCCAAACGCTCTAGGAACTCTGGACACATTTCATTTTGATTTGTTTCTTGACAGTTGAACTCACTCAAGGCAAAGTACTTAGGGTTATACATCGGTGAACTCTCCGTCAATAATATCTTGCTCTTGGTCTGTGTTCTCGGAGATGACAGTAGTCTCTCCGCCCACTCCGGTAATCGAGATGTTGATTCCACCCTTGGCTCCTCCAGCTTTATCCTTCTCAAAGTAGCTGGCTGGTAAGACTCTATCCATTACTAGCTTCCAAGCGGCTGCCTGATTCTTATGGTCATCGTCTAACGCTGCATCAAAGATAGACTCTAACACCCTCGCTGACTTAGGGGACGTTAGCATCCTTGACTTGTATTCATTGATTATCGCTGCGTCACCCTTTGGGCGACCCCTCGTGCCAACGGTTCCCCGCTTGCGTGAGACAACCTCAGACTTGGGTGGACGACCTCTACGTTTCTTAGTAACGGGCAAATCGTCTTTTTTATTTTCGGTAGACAAAAACTTCTCCTTAGGTTACCTAAGTATACTTTAGTATACCTTAGACCTCGTTAGGTTTATACTTTGTTTATAGTCTTTAGTTAGTAACAAAACAACAAACTAAACTAAACTAATCTATACTATAGTATTATTATAACATATTTCTTTAGCTTTGTCAAGCTTTATTTTAACTAATTTACCTATCAACATTAAAGGATATTCCTTTGTCTCCCTACGTACCCGCCGAACCCCAATAAAATCAATGACTTAGGTCGTCTTAAGTATACATGAGATACAAACCATTAATGTTACTTTTTGTAACCTTTTGTTGTCACTTTTGGCTCTTTTTTGTATCTAGGGGGTTACCGTAACAGTACCACAACACGCCAGCACCCCCCGGGGGTCATTAGCACATCTGATTGCAAAAGGCAAGCCCGATTCGTGACCACGGGCAGCCATCGGGTCACTAAGCACACCGGGAGCCAATAGTCAAGCCTTAAGGGTGACCAAGAGGTCAGATGTAGTCACGAGTAATCCTTGACGGGCAAGTGTGAGTGTGCTAGTGGATACCTATTGAATGCCTAGCACATCTTGCACACTACTGTCAACATATATTCTATACTCAATTAGCATATAGATTGCATGGGTTATAACTAAAAGTTCCATGGTATTTAAAGGCTCAGAATTGCCGTCTAACGGCGTTTAACGTCTACCTATATCATGGCATAGGTCGATAGCTGAACGTCGAAAATCGCTGTATCCCTTGCCACGCCTGGGCTGTAGCGGTGCTACTTATTGCGGTTATATACCCATAGCATTCTTATAACTAAAAATTATATTTACTTTGTGTCTTAGCTGTGATATTCGCGCGCACCCGTTCCTCTCTATAGTTTAGCCTATAACAAAAAGTTATAAGCATATAACAAAAAAGTATTTGACCAAAAAGGCCACTTTGATATAATGGCCTCAACAAGACAGAGAAACCAACTCAACGCACCAAAACGGTGCAAAGGAGAAAACAAGATGAACAACTACAAACTAGACATAACCAACAACAACACCCTGCACACACTACAAGCGGCAGTAAACAATAAAGCCTCTGCACTCTATAGCGAATACTGGGAGCTACACGGCACAGAGGCCTTTACTGAAGCCAAGGGTTATCACCTTATGGTTCAACGTGCAGAGCAACTACTGGCCTACGCACAGCTAGACGTGGCCTACTGGACGCAGAGCCATAAACAGTGGCTAGCCCTAGAGGATAGCAGCAGCGCAGTAGATAGAGCGACTGCGGCAGTTAGACGCGCAGAGCTTGTCAAGTATAAGGCCATCTGCGGCGAGAAGGCGGAATACCTAGCAGAGCAACAGGAACTATACAAGGACGCTATGAGAGCAGAGAGAGCAGAGCGTAACAGTTAAGGGGTTGTTTTATTGGTGGCATTCACATAGAGTGCCATCTATTAAACCAATCAACGCAATCAATACAGGTAGGACAATATGACAGACTATAAAGCGGGCGACACAATCAAACTACACGGCGAACGTATGAATGGAGACGCGCATATATTCACGCTAACAATTGCGGAGGTTTATCCGGAGGATTATGAGAGCGAGTTCGATAGCTTTATGCCGTTCCTGTCCACTAATGGCCACCAGTTCGCACATGATAAATTGGTCACGCGACGTTATACAGGTGTTGGTCGATTCTTTTATGATGTTGAGGTGCTATGATGACTACAATAAAAACCAAATACGGATACAGCGTCGATTGCTACGGCATTTGCAACGAATACGCCACTATTGATATGTGTTTCGATAATGAGATGTTTGACGGTATTACCAGCAGCACGTTCAACAACTGGCGCAGTGCTGTACTGGAGTTATCAGAGTACGCCCACGCTAACGGAACCGAACTGGTACAGCTAGAGTCAGACGAATAAACAAACCAAACGCCCCGCAAGGGGCAACCAATTGAGGTAATAATTATGTTCACATTTGCAATTAGTAACCCGTGCAATATTCCGCCAGTTAAGACAATAGTCAAACAGGTTAAAACTAAAAAGTGGTGCAAACAGTACCAGTCTAAGCTCGGTAAGTACCAGGACAAAATGACAAACAGCAACCGCGACGAACGCCAAATTGTCGGCGGTATGCTTCACGCGGCCTATGGCGTCAATATTGGCGAACAAGTATTGTCATACTTAAAGGATAGCGATTTAAACAAAATTAGGGAGAATTTAATCAGTTTATATAATTAGTTGCTTTAACTATGCCGGTGTATATAATAGCCGGTATACTCAAGACAATTTACACAACTTAAACAAAGGTGACATTATGAAAATCAGCAATGTAGGCTCGAATATGACAGAATTAGAAACAAACAGCGGAGCGGTAATTTTGTTCAGCTACTCAACACCAGTTGCGGCGATGCTGCCATCAGGTCAGTATGTTAAAACCGATGAATGGTACTCGCAAACCACAACGCGCCACATTAACAAATGGCTAAAGGGTGTCTCTGCTGATGTTGAGACACGTTCAGCGGAGTTTATTTCTAACCTATCAGAGAAGGTGGCATAATATGAC
>Ga0213861_10004659_pt1 | contig 11147 bp, 8 predicted proteins | sample PICome_4_FD_160110 | JGI IMG/M metagenome (GOLD analysis project Ga0213861, IMG submission 160110) | Coastal seawater microbial communities near Pivers Island, North Carolina, United States - PICO131 | ecosystem: Environmental > Aquatic > Marine > Coastal | place: USA: North Carolina | collected...
TTTTAGCATATTATCAAGATCAAATCGAATTACATAGTGTAATTTGGGTTAGGTATAATGATCCTATGATTGAAAAAGGTAGTTTAATTAAAAAAACGAGATTAAATGATGATAGTATTATTGAGTATTATGAGAATGTTCAAATTCGAAAATCTATTGATGGTACTTCAATTGTTCAATATATTCAAACAACAACAGGTCGCGTAATTTTCAATTATACAATTCAAAAAACATTAAATTTAATTGTATAAATAATATCTCTATAAAAAATAAATACTTTATGAAAAACTATATTTATCAGAATAACCTTATTAGTAAAAAACAATTAAAACAAATATTAGCTTGGAGTTTTACTCAATACAATTCAATGCAAGCTTGTGCATTGGCTGATGAATTAAAATATTTAGGCTTTAAATATGCAAGTCAAGCTGGGATTTCAATTAGTATTGAAGATTTAAGAGTACCTTTTGTTAAAACCCAAATGTTAGAAAGTGCCCATGAAGAAATATTAAATGCTGAAAAAATTTGTTTAAAAGGGAAAATTACTGATGTTGAACGATTTCAAAAAATTATTGATACATGGAGTATTACAAGTGAAGCATTAAAAGACGAAGTTGTTTCATATTTTAAAAATTATGATCCATTAAATTCTGTTTATATTATGGCGTTCTCGGGGGCTCGAGGAAATTTATCACAAGTTCGTCAGTTAGTTGGTATGCGTGGTTTAATGTCTGATCCGAGTGGTGAAATTTTACAATTGCCAATTAAAAAAAATTTTCGAGAAGGATTAACAATAACAGATTATTTAATGTCTGGTTATGGCGCAAGAAAAGGTATTGTTGATACAGCTTTAAAAACAGCTAATTCAGGCTATTTAACTCGAAGATTAATTGATGTTGCTCAAGATATTATTATTCGAGAACGGGATTGTAAAACTAAACATTCTTGTTTAGTGACGTTAATAGATAATAATAATTTACCATTTAATTATGATCAAATTTTAGGCCGTTTACTTAGTAAACCCGTATATGATTATATTGATCAAAGTTTAATAGCCAACCAGGATACACAAATTACACCAGAATTAATTAAAATTTTTAAAGAAAAAAAAACACATTCAATTTATGTACGGTCACCTTTAACCTGTAGTTTATATCGTTCAATATGTCAAAAGTGTTATGGATGGGATCTTGCAAATGAAAATTTAGTTGATATTGGAGAAGCTGTTGGGATTATTGCTGGTCAATCAATCGGTGAGCCGGGTACGCAACTAACAATGCGGACATTCCATACGGGTGGTATTTTTACTTCTGAAACGCGTCAACAAATTATAAGTTCTATTAATGGTATTATTAAATTTTCAAAAGTTTTAAAAACATTAACTTTAAGAACAAATCGAGGTGAAGACGTTTTAATAACTAAAAATTCTGGTTCATTGGTTATTGTTCCAGAAAAAAGTACTACTGCTCTAGTCCAAATAGAAATTTTACCGAATACAATTTTATTTGCGAAAACAAATCAATATGTAAAAAAAGGTATGATTTTGGGTGAGTTATCCAATACGGCTAAACAAACTCGAACTGAAATAAAGCCTATTCTTAGTACTTTTTCGGGTGAAGTTTTTATGCCACGTTTAAAAACTAAACCCAATTTTGTTAATAAAAATAAATTACTGTGGATTTTAGCAGGTCAAGTTTATCAAGCACCTGTAAATTCTTTTTTGAATTTCTATACTGATCATAAAATTAATAAAAATAGTTTTATTTATCGAACAAAAATTATTAATCAGTATCCTGGAATTATAAAAGTTGTTAATACTGAACAAAATATTTTTGAACGAAATATTGAAATTCTTAGTAACCAATATATTTTAGAAAATTCAACAATTAAGCGATTATATACCAGTAATAAAAAATCTAAGTCAATTTTAATTTTTAAGAATAAATTTTATTTTTTAAATCTTAAGAATTCTACGTTATCTTTAAATTCGCAAAATAACAATTTTTTTGGTTGTTGTTTAGAAAACGATTATCAAACCCAAAGTGGTGGTATTCCATACTACGATCAACGACGTCAAAAAAAAGTATTTTCCAGTTTAAATTTAATTACTTACTATAAACGTTTAAGGACGAACCTGAGTCATTTAGGTTGGTCTGAAACAACTTTTATTAAAACTGATTTTATTAAAACACCAATTACTTCTATATCTTCTAGCTTAATTTGGTTACCGGAAGAAACATATAAATTAAATTGTGATAAAAATTTATTATTAGTTGAACACGGTAGTTTTATTAGTGAAGATTTTGAAATTATACCAGGTTTATTTTCTAAGCAATCTGGCATAGTTATTATTACGTATCAAAATAATTTTGTATCAGAAATTGCAATTAAGTCCGGTTTAGTGTATCAAGGTAAAAAATTTAAAAATATTGCTAATAAAATTTTCTATCCTGGAGAAGTTATTTTTGACAATATTAGAATTACAGAGCCGTCTTTGTGTCAACATATTGTTGGAAAATTAACTGATCAATTATTAATTAGACCTTTAAAGATTTATGAAGTGCCACGTACAAAGCCAATTAATAAATTTTTTGGAAATAATTCATCATTTGAATCACTTTTAGGTTTAAAAACACATACAGAATATTTATATAAATCAAATCAAAAAATTAAAACTTCGACTAATTTAAGATTATTAACCACGGTATTTGATTTAAATTTAAAAAATTCAAAAGAAAATACAATTCACGTTAATTTTCAATTAGATTTTTTAAATAATCATGTTAGACTATTTTTACGTGAAAAACTTAATTTTCCTAATTATTTACCAGCACATTTAAAATACACTGATATTCAGTCTTCTGTTTTAGTTGAAACGAATCAGTTTGTTGACTCTTATACGACACTGGGTTATTTTGAGACATTAAGTCCTCAATCATTAGAGATTGTAAAATTTAAATCGAAATATAAAAATAATCGTCAATTGCTATTAATTTCAAATGATAATTGTTTAACTATTTCAAAAACTCAGTTACCTAATAAATCAGTGAATGATTTAATCTTAAAAAATATTAATGTTAATCAAATAGGGAAAATTATTATTGATAACAATAACGTTTTAACAATTCAAAAAGGACGACCATATTTTTTCCCAAATTGTCAAATAGAAGAATCAACAAAAAATAAACCGTTATCTTATAAATTAATAGCACAACAACATTTACCATTTACAAATACGCTGTCAACAAATCGAAAAATTGCTTTAACTTATTATGATATTACTAAAAAGATAATTACTAAAAAACTTGATAATTCATCTGTAAAAAATTCATCACTTGGACTTAAACTTGAATTACCCAAAATGTTTATTAAAAAAGATGGTAATTTATACAGTTCATCAATTCCACTTTTTATGGAAAATTTTGCAATAACTTCAGATAAATTAAAAGCTTCTCCAATTTCTGATTTAATTGTTAAAAAGAATACCTCTTGGATTAAAAAACGTCGAACTCATTATTCAGTTTTATTAAAAAATTCAGATATATTTACAAATGATTCTAAAACTTCTGAATCACAAAATTTAATTCGTGTTCAATTTTTTGGTTATCCATTTTCAAAATCAATTGGGATTCATTCAATAAGTGAAGATTATTTTGAACAAGAAGTTAATAGTGTTTTCTGTAAAAATGGCGAGTTTGTTGCAGATGGACAAACTATTGGTTTATTAAACTTTGAAAAAGAAATTACTGGTGATATTGTTCAAGGTTTACCTAGAATTGAAGAGTTACTAGAAGCAAGAAAAAAACGACAAAGTAATAAAAATTTTTCAACAAATCAAAAAAAAGGTCTTTTAATTCGAAAAACAAGTCTAGATGCAAATTTTGAATTCCGAAAACTTGGAACAACGATAAAAGAAACAGAAAAAATAAATCCACATAATTTATTGAAAGTTTACTTTAATTATTATGGTTTTATTAAAAATTTTTTCTGTGATCGAACTAAATCGGTTGTGTCATATCGTTTAACAAATAATTATGAAGCCAGTTATCGAAGTTTTAAAAAAGTTCAAGCATTAATTTTAAACTCTGTACAATCAGTTTATGAATCACAAGGGGTAACAATTGCTGATAAACATCTTGAAGTCATTATTAAACAAATGACAACTAAAGTTTTAATTACACATGAAGGTGATACTCCCTTATTACCACGAGAAGTAATTGACTTATATCATATTCAATATATTAATGATATTGTAAACCAAAATAATAAACAGACCGCGTTTTATGTTCCATTGTTATTAGGAATTACTAAAGCTGCTTTAAACAATCCAAGTTTTATATCAGCTGCAAGTTTCCAAGAAACAACTCGTGTATTAACAAAAGCTGCAATTGAAGGTCGTGTTGATTGGTTACGTGGTTTAAAAGAAAATATTATTATTGGTCATTTAATTCCAGCAGGAACAGGTTCTCAAAATTACGAGAAATGTTTTACTAAAAAAATAAAGCCAAATTTAAATTTAGACTTGAAAACTAAATTATTTGAAAAAGTTTAATAAAAACCCTAGACGTTCTATTTCATATTCTGGTAATCTAAATAATGAAACAACAAAATGTTTAACATTTATTAGTAAGGAGTTAACTCTATTTATGGCTGAGATTACTTTAGCCCAATTATTAGACGCTGGTGTTCATTTTGGGCATAAAGCGTATCGCTGGAATCCAAAAATGTTTCCGTATATATATACAGAACGAAATAATATTCATATTTTAGACTTAGTTCAAACAGCTCAATTATTAAAAGAAGCAAATAACTATGTTCGTACGGAAGCTGCAAAAGATAAAGTGTTTTTATTTGTTGGCACAAAACGACAAGCAAGTACACTAATTGCACAAGAAGCGAAAAACTGCAATTCATATTATGTAAATCATCGTTGGTTAGGTGGAATGCTAACTAATTGGGTAACCTTAAAAAGTCGAATTGAACGTTTAAAAACACTTGAAAAAGAAGAAGCGGATCAAGTTTTTAATTTATTACCTAAAAAAGAAAGTTCACTACGTCGTAAAGAATTAGAAAAACTACGTAAACATTTAAATGGTGTAAAAGATATGCCCCGTTTACCTGATGTTGCAATTATTATTGATCAAAAACGTGAGTTAACGGCGGTTCGTGAATGTCGTAAATTAGGTATACCGATTATTTCAATTCTAGATACAAATTGTGATCCTGATTTAGTAGATATTCCAATTCCAGGCAATGACGATGCTGTTCGATCAATTAAATTAATTTTAAAATCATTAACTGAGAATATAAATTCTGGTAAATCAATTTTATCTTAACCTAAAAACCTAACAAAATTTGTTAAATATTTTGTTAGGTTTTTAGGTTATAATATTCGACTTTTATTCAACTAATGTTTTTTAATATTTAATAATATATAATAAATATATGTTATTATAAACCTTTCTAGTCGCGGAGTAGAGCAGTCTGGTAGCTCGTTGGGCTCATAACCCGAAGGTCAATGGTTCAAATCCATTCTCCGCTAGAAAAAAAAATTATAAATTAACGTAAAAAATTCTTTTTTTTTATTAGAATATAGTATTGAACGTTAAATATTAACACGGTTTTACTTATGACATTAAATTTACAAACGCCGTTTCCAACATTTGGTGGAAGTACAGGTGGTTGGTTACGTGCAGCTGAAGTTGAAGAAAAATACGCTATTACTTGGACGAGTAATAAAGAGCAAATTTTTGAAATGCCGACAGGTGGTGCCGCAATTATGCGCAACGGTGAAAATTTATTATACTTAGCGCGTAAAGAACAATGTTTAGCATTAGGTACACAATTACGAACTTTCAAAATTAATGATTACAAAATTTATAGAATTTTTCCTAGTGGGGAAGTTCAATATTTACATCCAAAAGATGGTGTTTTCCCAGAGAAAGTTAACCCAGGTAGAACATCAGTAAATAGCCGTAATTTTTCGATTGGTAAAAATCCAGACCCAGCTTCAATTAAATTTAGTGGGACTACTACTTACGAAAGTTAATTTAGATTTAAGATTAGTTTTCTAACTAATCTTTAGGCGAGATGGCAGAGTTGGTCGATTGCGTCTGATTTGAAATCAGATGAATCTTTACGGATTCCGTGGGTTCGAATCCCACTCTCGCCTTTTATTTTTTAAACTGATAAAGAATCTTATTATTGTGCTTAACTGTGTATTATTCTTTAAAATAATTTATTATGGGTAAAGTATACGATTGGTTTGAAGAACGTTTAGAAGTACAAGCAATTGCAGATGATATTTCAAGTAAGTATGTACCACCACACGTAAATATCTTTTATTGTTTCGGTGGTATTGTTTTCACTTGTTTTTTAGTACAAGTTGCAACTGGATTTGCTATGACTTTCTATTACCGTCCTAGTGTAGTTGATGCTTTTGCATCAGTTGAATACATTATGACAAGTGTAAACTTTGGTTGGTTAATTCGTTCTGTTCATCGCTGGTCAGCTAGTATGATGGTTATGATGATGGTTTTACACGTATTCCGTGTATATTTAACAGGTGGGTTTAAAAAACCACGTGAATTAACTTGGGTAACAGGCGTTATTTTAGCAGTAGTGACAGTATCATTTGGTGTAACAGGTTATTCTTTACCTTGGGATCAAGTAGGTTTTTGGGCATGTAAAATTGTAACGGGTGTACCTGCGGCTGTTCCTTTTGTAGGCGAACCGTTAGTGTTATTATTACGTGGTGGTGAAAGCGTAGGTCAAAATACGTTAACACGTTTCTATAGTGCACATACTTTCGTATTACCATTAGCTGCCGCAGTATTAATGTTAACACATTTCTTAATGATTAGAAAGCAAGGTATTTCAGGTCCTCTTTAATATCTTATTTCTGTGATTCAAAATAATCTTAAATTTAACAAGGAATAATTATGTCAGTAATCAAAAAACCCGATTTGTCAGATCCTAAGTTACGTGCTAAATTAGCTAAAGGTATGGGCCATAATTACTATGGTGAACCAGCATGGCCAAATGATTTATTATATGTTTTCCCGGTTTGTATTCTAGGTACATTCGCATGTTGTATTGGGTTAGCTGTAATGGCACCTACACAAATGGGTGAACCAGCTGATCCATTTAATACACCGTTAGAAATTTTACCAGAATGGTATTTCTTCCCTACTTTCAATTTATTAAGGGTTTTACCGAATAAATTATTGGGTGTATTAGCAATGGCTGCTGTACCAGCAGGTTTAATTACAGTACCATTTATTGAAAATGTAAATAAATTCCAGAATCCATTCCGTCGTCCAATTGCAAGTTTAGTATTTATTCTTGGATTTATCTTTGCAGTTTGGTTTGGTGTGGGTGCTTGTTTACCTATTGATAAAGCTGTATCATTAGGTTATTGGTAAATTACTTTTCTTCATAAATTTCTAATTTATGAAGAAAGACAAAATTTTTTTCGTTAATTAAAGAAAACTTTTTTAATTCACTCTCTTTTTTAATAACCTCTACTATAATAAAGTTCAAATATTAATTTATGAATTTTAGTATATGACTACTAACGAAGATTTAGAAAAATTATTAGAAACATTACCAACATTTATTAAAGATCATGTAAATGAACACTTTTCTAAAGATAAAATTATTGAAATTATAATGGATTTAGGGCGTCGACCTGAAGCTCGCTTTACAACAGGACCTGAATATTTATCAAATAAAATAATTTCATGGCAAGATATTGAATATACTACAAAACGTATTAGTAAATTTAGTAATGAAAATCGAGCTGGAATTGAGCGAACTTTACATAGAATTAGTTGTATTCGTAATAGACAATTTTTAATAACAGGCTTAACCTGCCGTGTTGGTCGAGCTATTTTTGGAACGATATCCTTAGCTCGTGATTTACTTGAAACAGGTCAGTCTATTTTAATTTTAGGAAAACCTGGAGTTGGTAAAACTACAATTATAAGAGAAATTGCTCGTGTTTTATCTGATGAAATGGAAAAACGAGTTATAATTGTAGATACTTCAAATGAAATTGCAGGTGATAGCGATATTCCTCATCCAGGAATTGGCCGTGCTCGTAGAATGCAAGTATCTCAAACAGATTTACAACATCAAGTAATGATTGAAGCTGTTGAAAATCATATGCCACAAGTGATTATAATTGATGAAATCGGAACTGAATTAGAAGCCCTAGCTGCACGTACAATTGCTGAAAAAGGAGTTCAATTAGTTGGAACAACTCATGGTAACTGTCTTGAAAATGTTATTAAAAATCCTCCTCTAGCTGATTTAATTGGCGGAATTCAATATGTAACTTTAAGTGATGAAGAAGCAAAACGACGTAAAACTCAAAAAAGTATTTTAGAAAGAAAAGCTTACCCTGCTTTTCAAATAGCAATTGAAATCCATGAACAAAATTGTTGGACAATTCATGAAGATGTTCGTGAATCAGTAGATCTTCTTTTACGTGATAATTTTGTAACAACACAAATTCGAACATTAGAACAAAATGAAAAAGTAAGTATAGCGTACAATATTATTCAAAACAATATTTTAATTTCAAATTCTACCAATATACAAAATTCTTTAAATTTACGTCAAAAAAGTTGGGCAAATGTAAACTCAAAAATTTCTCTAAATTCCAGAACATTAAATGAAAAAAAGATTGTGATTTATTCATATTCACTTTCATATAATCTTCTAAAAGAAATTATCTCCAAATTTAATCGAAATATTATTCTTACAAAAGAAATTAAAAACGCTAGTTTAATTATTGGTTTAAAAAAACATTTATATCAAAATATTAAACTTCAAACAATTGCAAAACAAAAAAATATTCCTATCTATGGGGTTAATAGAAGTAGTATTTATCAAATTACAAAATTACTTCAATTTCTTATGCTATAAAATCAAAATTGATTTATAATAAAATGTGTGATTTGTTTCTAAATATCGAAATTAAGGAGAGTTATTATGTCAAGTACATTTGAAAAATTACAAACAATTGTTAGTACTCAATTAGGTATCGAACCAGAAAAAGTTGTTCCAGAAGCAGATTTTACAAAAGAATTAGGTGCTGATTCATTAGATGTTGTAGAATTAGTTATGGCATTTGAAGAAGAGTTTGGGATCGAAATTGATGATGAAGTTGCTGGTGAAATGGCAACTGTAAAAGATGCTTTAGATTATATTGAAAAATCAATTTAATTATTTTTATTTATAAGATAATATCAATATTATTTTTTAATTATGTAAGAAGTAATATTAGTATTATCTTTAAAAATTTTAATTTCTAGAGCATTTGCAGAACCGCAATTTATTCTCTATAATTAAGTTATCTGTATAACGGGATATAGCTCAGTTTGGTAGAGTACCTGGTTTGGGACCAGGGTGTCGTAGGTTCAAATCCTACTATCCCGAGATCTTTAAAAAAAGATAAACTTTTTTTGATTAATTCTAATTCTTTTAATAGATCTTTCCTTTTTATTTATTTTTCTTTATATTAAAAATATTAATGTTATTATTTTTTTAACGCGGAAATTTTATTTTAATAAAAGTCAAATAACCATATAGAATTTCAAATTAAACTATCGTATAAATTGGAAACAAAATCTACTGAAAAGTTAAAAAAGTTTCTTAAAAAATTTTCACAAATATAAATAGAATTCAAACTTTAATTCATCTCAATCGCTTATGACTTTAGCAAATAAAATATTAGACTTCAAAGTTATGTTTGTTAGTAACTTGGAAGCTATAACAGAACAAATAGCGACTAAGCTTTTTAATTATCCAAAAAATCTTGGAATGCCAATATCACAAGATTATAATGATAAACAACAATCAATGATAGATTATTTAGCACAGCTACCTATTCATCAAACAAATTTTCCACCTCCAGCAGCTCCAGCTACATTAAGTCAAGTTTTTTTTGGAAACTTTCCCGAAATGTCGAGAATTGAAAGAACTTTCTATGAGCATAAATCAGATGGATTTTATAATTTCTATGTTCCAAATTATAAAAATATTTTCTTTTTACCGGATTGGTTATCGCAGTGGCTTCAAATAAATTGCAATATATCAGTTGATACAACTCCATTAGAGATTATTCAACAATCTATCTTTTTAGGTTTAATAGGGTTTTTCTTCTTAGTAGAATTTCGTATGAAGCTTTATTGGTTTTTAACGATTAACCCTTATACACGTCCTTGGATTTATCTTATTTCATTAACTGATTGGATTCAAGATTTTATGACTGGACTGTCACCTGTAATGTTAGGTGTTGATTTAACGGCCCCCATTATTTTAGGTTTAACAGGTAAACTTGCTGATTCATTAAATCATTTAGTGTTTACAATGCCATTCTTACCTAGTGAAGGTCAGCCTGGAAAAATGGTAATAGACAATGAAGTTCAAGATGTTATTTTATTCAGGTATTTACCATCTTTATGGTATTCACATCCGATTCCAAATTCTTTAAAAGAATTTTGGTATGCAGAGCGAACTGATATTTTTAATTTTATGAAAAAAAACTACAGCCATTTGGACATAGAATTTTTACCTGACCGGATTATCAAAGAGATGGCCCAACCCCAAATTCTAAAACCAATTGCTAATAATTTAACGAATTTATCAGATTCATCTTCAAATTTAATTTGTCAAATTGAAATACATTCTGAAAAAATCACAAATATTTTTACTGAAAAAAGTGAAATACTATTTTCTTTTACTGCTGATAAATTTATTACTTAATTAATTTAATTTTTTAAATTAAGTAATAAACTAATTAAAATTAAATTAATTAGTTTATTAAGTTTAATTAGTTTATTATTTTTTAATTTGCTTTAAATATTTTATTTATAGTTGATTCAATATAATTTGTATCAGAACAACTTCTAGATTTATAAACTAAATCTAAGTAATAAAAATTAAGGAAATTTTAAGAGAGTTTGATCCTGGCTCAGGATGAACGCTGGCGGTATGCCTAACACATGCAAGTCGTACGAGAGTTTTTAACTCAAGTGGCGGACGGGTGAGTAACACGTGAGAATTTGCCTTTAGGAGGGGGACAACAACTGGAAACGGTTGCTAATACCCCATATGCTTCCGAGTGAAATGAATTTATT
>Ga0213861_10004660_pt1 | contig 11144 bp, 8 predicted proteins | sample PICome_4_FD_160110 | JGI IMG/M metagenome (GOLD analysis project Ga0213861, IMG submission 160110) | Coastal seawater microbial communities near Pivers Island, North Carolina, United States - PICO131 | ecosystem: Environmental > Aquatic > Marine > Coastal | place: USA: North Carolina | collected...
GAGTAATTTTTTTCATAATTTAATTTTAGGTTAATAATAGTTATTGTAATTATTTTTTTGAATAAGCTTACAATATAGTAAAATTGGAGGTATTAAAAAAAATTATTTAACTGATAACTAACAGATTAATGTAAAAATTGAGTAAAAAAATAGCAATTATGAAGAAAACAAAACGACAATCAAATACAAAAAATCAATGAAAAGAATTAATTAGTTTAATAGGTTTATTTCGCCAATGAATTCCTGGCTTCCATTTTGGAGCTTTAACTTTTTTTAAATAATCATCTAACAATAATTCTAGCTCCAAAGCTTTATTTTGATTTAATGATGAAAGATCGATTTTTTCAGATAAATCTTTATCTAAATCAAATAACATTAATTGACCGTCATCATAGAATTTTATAAGTTTAAAATTATCTAAAATAACTGCTGAATGAGCTCTTTTTAAAGCAATCCCATTTTCGTAAGGTACATGAAAAAATAAACCGTCGATATTTCTCTTAACTTTTGTTTTTTTATGATTTTTTAAAACATTCTTTAAACTTCCTCCATCAAGATACTTATTATCCTTAATTTTTTTTCCTGCTAAATCGGTTATACTAGGCAAAATATCACTAAATGAAATTACCGATTTTGACTCTACATTTTTTTCTATTCCTGGACCTGTAACAATAAAGGGAACTCTAATTCCTCCTTCATTTGCATCCCATTTACCTCTACTAAGTGGGTAATTATAACTTTCTTTATAAAATCTTTTTGGAGGCATAACTGGAACAGAACCGTTATCAGATGTATAAATAATGTATGTATTGTCTTCAATGCCAAGATCTTCAATTTTATCAAATAACAAACCCAAACTATCATCTAAATCTTCTGTCATTGCAGCAAAACCAGCATGTTTTTGATATTTACCCTTTGGTATATTTTTATACTTTTTTAGTGTTTCCTTTCTCATTAAAATATTAGAATGAACGGCATAATGAGAAATCTGTAAAAAAAAAGGCTTGTCAGATTTAGCTTGACGATCTATAAAATCAATTGCATTTTTTGTTATACTAAACATTTTTTTTGGATCCTTATCAATAGTGTTTTCCCACTGGACTCCCTGAGGTTTTTGAGTAAAAAAACCATCTTTATTTCCAGTAGCACCATCACTCTCATCGTATCCAAGAACTGAAGGATTAGACCCCATGCCCCATTTACCAAAATGGGCAGTTACATAATCAGGGTTAATTGACTTTAATTGTTTGGGGATAGTTAAATCCGTTGAATGATTGATGTGCGAGGTATTCATACCCACTCTAATCATTTTTAATCTAGCTGGAGTTTGACCGAACTGTATACTGTATCTTGAGGGAGCACAGACTGGAGCACTAGCGTAGGCACTAGAAAATCGAATTCCTTTTTTAGCAAATTTTTCAATATTAGGGGTTTGATAAAAATCACTTTTTGAATTAATTTCTTTATCCATCATTTGAACAGAAGTTCCATTCCATCCCTGATCGTCAACCAAAATTATAATAAAATTTGGGCTCTTTTCTATCTTAGCTTTATTAGAAAAACTTGATAGAGAAACAAAAAAAGCAAGTACTGTAATTAGGTTTAGTTTCATAATCCATAAATATTAAAGCGGTATCTACTATGTAATAAACTACTTAACGAATCTACTACATTTTTATATCTTATGTCTTTAGATAAGTTAATGGTTTCTTTTATATCATTCTTGTGATCGAATAACATATTAGCGATGAGTTGACGGTTATCATTAAGTTTTAGATATTCTGTGTAAGAATAATTAGCTGTTTTTATTGTATATCCTTTTGCGTTTTTCATAAAAACATGACTTTTATTTTCGTGTTTGGAGTCTTTAAGAATCTTTACAAGACTTTTTCCATCCAACATGTGATCTGGACTTTCTAGCCCTAAGAGATCTATTATTGTTGGATATATATCAACCAGCTCAACAAGAGAATTAGAATTAATAGATGACTTTGTCTTCGGATCATATATTATAAGTGGAACCCTTCCTGAAATTCTATGACTAGTATATTTTCCCCACTGAGAATGCTCTTTTAAGTTAAAACCATGATCAGATACAAATATTACAATAGTATTTTCAGAAAGGTTTTCCTCTTCAAGTGTATTAATAATTTTTCCAACTAAATGATCGACATATGAAATTGTCGCATAATAACCATGCTTAAGTTTTTTAGACAAATCTTTACTTAAATCTCCTTTTTTAGGAATTCCTAAATATCCGTTAATCAACTCACCATTATTACTTATTGAAATTGAAGGAGAATTCAGAGGTGGGGTATCATTTGGAGGTAATTTAATCGAATCATAGTCATACATGTCCCAAAATCTTTTAGGAGCTATAAATGGAAAGTGATTTGATATAAAACCAGCTGTAAGAAAAAATGGAGATGATTCATTTTTTAACCTTTTTATGTCTCTAATAACCTTATTGGTCAGTAATCCATCAATTAAAACACTATCGTCAACTACTGCTTTTTCAAAAGCAGGACCCATCCCTGTAAGGTTTTCTAAATCTTTATTTTCTTTAGTTTGATAATCTTTCCATAAAGATTCCCACCAATCAATAGGTTTAATTTCTTTTGGACCTTCGAAAGCATATGGTCTCCACACCTCATCCCAGTCATTCCATTTGTCATCCAAGAAATGATATATTTTACCATTAGATATGGTTGTGTATCCATTATTTTTCAAATGTTTTGGAAGGGAAACTATATCTTTTTTTTCTACATCTGTTCTAGTTTTATAATCTATAAAATAATTCCTTCCAGGATAAATACCAGTAAGCATACTTGCCCTTGAAGCACCACACACTGCAACATTTGCATAAGCTTTATCAAATTGTACACCTTTTTTAGACAATTTATCAATATTAGGGCTATAAATATGAGTTGCACCATAAGACTTTAATTCAGGTCTTAAATCATCCATATATAATAATAAAACATTGGGTTTTTTAATATTTTTCTGAGAAAAACAAAGGAGAGGTAAAAAAAATATTAAAAATGTAAATTTCAAGCGCATCAAACTAATATTAAAATTATTTTCTTCAATTGTTAAATTTTTTATTTTTCACTATTGTTCTTAAATGCCAATCTCTATCTGGATTGTATTTATATTTTTTTTGAAGTCTTAATGACTCTAATCGCAATTCATTTTCTTTTTCATTAAATCTAGGATCATTTATTAAATTAATCATTTCGCCAGGATCGTTTACTAAATCATATAATTCATCAATATCATTTTCAATAAATGATTCAACTAACTTAAATTCCATAGTCCTTACTGCAACTTGATTTGGCCCAGCATGAGGCCACTCAGTATCTTTATAATATTCAAATAAAAATGATTTTCTCCAATCTTCGTTAGCTTCACCATTTAACAAACCTAACATGGATTCACCTTGCATATAATCTGGTTTCTCAATTCCAGCCATCTCTAAAATTGTTGGAGCTAGGTCAATATTTAGACATTGCTCGCTTATGACTGATTTAGCTTTAAAAAACTTTGGATAACGAATTAGCATTGGAACTCTCATAGAATTTTCATAAGCCAATCTTTTATCTTTAAAAGTATGTTCACCCATAAAATAACCATTATCACTACTAAAAATTACTACAGTGTTATCTAATTCACCTAACTCTTCTAAGGTTTTTAAAACAGTTCCAATTGACTCATCTACTGCAACCAAACTTCTAAGTAATTTCATATTTTTTTGATATCTAATTGGCCACTTAAGTTCTTCTAATTTATTTGGTATGGGTAAATGATTTTTCCATTTAGCTCCAAAGGTTTTTTTTCTTTGCCACTCAGGTTTACCTTCAAAAGTTTCTTTATGAGTATCAAATGGTGGTTTTGGAAGCTTATCCCCTTTGTACAAGTCTTTGTGTCTTGGCGCCGGCAGATGTTTTTCATGTACAGCTTTATGCCATAAATTTAAAACAAATGGTTTATTGTTTTCTCTTTTATTTATTAACCAATCAACAGTTTTATCAGTTAAGATATCAGTTATGTAGCCATTTTCTTGATACTCTAATCCGTTGTCATTAACTTTTGGATTAAAATAATCTCCCTGTCCATTGAAACTATACCAGTAGTCAAAACCAGGTCTTATATGTTTTTTTCCTTTACTATGTGCCATGTGAATTTTACCAATGTGTGCTGACTGATAGCCTTGCTTCTGTAAATGAGATGCATAAGAAGGAAATTTACTCCAATCTGGATCTACATGACGGTTATTTTGATTGACTCCGTGAATATGTGGATAGGTGCCATTTAAAAAACTAGCTCTGGATGGGGAACATATAGATTGTGTGACAAAAAAGTTCTTCACATTAGCTCCTTCATTTGCTAACCTATCAATATGAGGTGTTTTTAAAAATGGGTACCTTCCTGAAAATCCATTAGCATCATGCGGAAGGTCGTCGACCAAAATAAATAAAAAATTAGGCTGAATTTTATTTTCTTGAGAAAAGACAAAAAAATTAATCAAAAGTAACGGTAAAAACTTTATTATATTCATCGTTATAAAAGTAAATAATTAACAATACATATTTTACAAGAAACTAAATCAATAATATAATATTTGAGCTAAATTTTAAAAAATTAACAATTATTTATTGATTAATGAATGTAATAGCTTCAATATTTGCATTTAAACAATTAAAATTTATATATAAAAATATTAATTTTATAAAACGCATAACAATACAAATAAGCCTTTGAAGAATCAAATTTTACACTCTAAAAAAATATTGACATTAATGTCAATATCAATACTATTTATTTTTAATGTACAATCTTTTAACAATGAAGAAAAACAACCTAACATTGTATTTATAATGTCAGATGATCATGCAGTCAGTGCTGTAAGTGCATATAATGATTGGCTAGCCACATCTGCACCAACCCCAAATATTGACAGAATTGCACACGAAGGAATGTTGATGAATAAAACCTTTAACACCAATAGTATCTGTGGTCCAAGTAGAGCAGCTATTCTAACTGGAAAATATGCACACATTAATGGTTTTTACAAAAATGAAGGAGGGGGAGATTTTGATGGAAGTCAGCAAACTTTTCCAAAAATTTTACAAAAAAACGGTTATCAAACTGCAGTAATTGGAAAATGGCATCTTGGAACTACTCCAACCGGTTTTGATTATTCAAAAGTTATGATTAATCACGGAGGCCAAGGAACTTATTACAATACTGTATTTCTAGAAAACGGTAAAGATACTATTGTAGAAACTAAAAGACATTCAACTGAGCAAGTTGCATACGATGCTTTAAAATGGCTAGATAATAAAAGAGATAAAGACAAGCCTTTCATGCTAATGTATCAATTTAAAGCACCTCATAGGCCTTGGACACCAAACAGCAAATTTAATTCTCTATTTGTAGATGATTTACCATATCCAGAAACATTTAATGATGATTATGAAGGGCGTATAGCTGCATCTGAAAATATGCTTGAGATAGAAAATCACATGAACAGAAAAGACTTAAAATTAACTCCGCCTAAAGGTTTATCTCAAAGAGAATTAGGAAAATGGAATAGATTTGGTAATAATGGAGAGTTTTGGACCCCTAACGATACATTACAAGGGTTAGATTTAAAAAAATGGAAATATCAAAGGTATATTAAGGATTATCTCAGATGTGTTGCAGGAGTCGATGAATCTGTTGGAAAAATGCTAGATTATTTAAAAGAAAACAATTTAGACGAAAACACAATAGTAATTTACACCTCTGACCAAGGTTTCTATCTTGGTGAACATGGATGGTTTGACAAGAGATGGATGTATGAGCCTTCATTTAGAATGCCATTTATGATTAAATATCCAAAAAAGATTAAGCCAAAAAGTATTAATAATGAACTTATCGTTAATGTTGACTTTGCTCCCACCTTGTTAGATTTAGCTGGAATCAAAGCTCCTAAAGATATGCAAGGAGAAAGCTTTAAAGAACAGCTTTTTGATAAAAAATATGTTAAAAGAGATGCTGTTTATTATCACTATTATGAATATCCTTTTTGGCACAAAGTACAACCTCATTATGGAGTAAGAACAGAAAGATATAAGCTAATTCATTATTATTACAATATGAACGAGTGGGAGCTTTTTGACTTAGATAATGATAAAGATGAGCTAAATAATCTTTATGGAACAGATGGCTACAGTGATATTACTGAAGATTTAAAAGGAAAGCTAAAAAAACTCCAATCGAAGTATAAAGATGATATGAGCCTGGAAGAAATGAGAAAGATGACAGACACAAGGATAAAGCGTGTTTACACTGAAATGAATTCAAAAAAATAAGACAAAATTACTTCTTGATTATTTTTTTAACTACAATTTTATTTTCAATATAAAATTGAACAAAATATACTCCTTTATTTAGATGACTAAAGTCTAGTTGATTATATCTGTAATCAGTATACCCTTCTATTAATTTTCCATCAATTGAAAATATATCAAAATTGACACTATTAATATTGTTGAAATTTAAGTTGATTAAACCATTAGTCGGATTAGGATAGACTTTAATTACATCATTAATACTTTCTTCAACAGACATATTAATATCATTGATAGTAACATTAAAACTATCGAAATAATAGTGCCCTAGCTCATTTCCACACATTAGTTGAAACTTAAATACATCATGGTATTGCTCTATATCAAATTCAACTTCCTTTAATTCATATTCGTCACTTAAAAGAATCTCATCTGAAACTGAATAATTGTTCCCACTGTTCCCTTTTTTTATTCTTACTTTAAAAGATGAAGCAGGAAATTCTAGGGATGTTTTGGCATAAAATTGAATATTAATTGTTTTACCATTTAAGTCTTCATAATAATTTACATTGTTTAAGATGACTTTATTAAAACCAGAATTGTTTGTTGCTAAGCCTTGAACATTTATAAAAGATGATGACTCATCTAGAGATTGTTCAAAAGCATCTAAATACTCAGCATCTGCACCTGCGTAGTTTATCAGACTCCAACTATTATTTATATCTATGCAATCAAAATTTGGATTTTGAATAAGCTCATCATCAGGACATCCTATCAAAGCTTCTTTAACATCTTCTATCCAATTTTCATTAATTCCTTCATTAGTATATGGGTTAATACTACTATTGTTGGGATTATCATTTCTAAGACTAATAGTTTTAGTTGATTTATTTCCTGCACACCATGCTGAGAATGCGAAATTATTTGCAATAGCTTCTTCAGCTATGAATCTGTGATACTCGACCCGGTCTGAATTAAATGGACCACCAAATTCCCCAACGGACCCTTCAAAGTAATTAACTCCGTTTTCATTATCAGCACCAAACTCACCAAGATACATTGGCGTATCATTATTTTCAGACCATGTTTTAAGCTGAATAAATCTGTCAATAATTAAATCTTTTTGAGATTCGGAAAAAACAAAATTATTGTACTGTTCCCTTGATGATGCGGTAAAATTAAACGGTTGGTAATAATGAAAAGTTGCAATCAAGTAATCATCAGAGCTTAGAACCTCGGAGCTAATTTCAAATGGGACCTGCCAACTAGATGTTCCTCCTCCATTAATAATTATGCCTCTAGTTAAATTATTAGATCCTGTGGACCTGACTAATTGAATTAAGTTTAAGTTTAAGTCATTCATTTCATCTGCAGAAACTGAGAAATAGGGTTCATTAATTAAATCAAAAACTAAACTACTTGTTGAATAATCCTTGAATCTATTTGCAATATCTCTCCAAATGGCTTTAAATCTATTTATATCTGCTAATCTTTTAGCTGAAGTTGGGCTTGTATAGTAATTGACTCCATTTATTTCTTCATTTTGAAATGTATATATAAACTGTTGTTTAAGATTATTTCCATGGAAATCTAAAACAACTACTATATTATAAGTTATTGCCCAGTCAACAATCTGCTGTACTCTATCTAAATATTCCTCATTAACCATATAATCTTCTACAGAGCCATTGTAATTAGAAGCAGTATTTGGATTAGAGGAAAAACAACTATTATTAGCACAATCATCAATATTAACACTAGACCTTTCAGATCCATTTAAGCTATAATCAGGATTAAGAAAGCCTCCACTATAGAAATCTACTGGAATTCTAACATTAGTAAAACCTGCTTCTGATAATTGAATAAAATAGTCCTCATAAACAGCGTATGCCCAGTTTCCCTCTGTTGGAGCTGACAACACATTGCCCATATTTAACCCTCTACCCATTAAATTCACAATCTCTTGAGGTGAAGTTTGAGAAATTAATGGGCTAAAAGATATTAAAAGTATGTATAAAATATATCTCAAAAATTACTGATTTCTTTTCTGAAGCTCTAATATAGATTTCATGATTGCGGCAGTAGTTGGTTGATCAAATCTAACTTTCATAGACTGTCTAAGTTTCTTACTAGATGCTTTGTAAACTGCTTGTCTTTCTTCTTTTGATAAGTCTTTTCCGAAAATATTTTCTCTATCATTCATGAACTTAGCAATATAAGTATCATAAATAAACTTTTGATCTTCATCAGATAATTCTAACTGTGTTGCAGCATGTTCTGAAAACATAGTAGCTTTTTTTATTTGATAGTTATTTTGTGCGTTAGAGTTAAATGAGAATAAAATTAATAGTGCAAAGATTTTAATTGAGTTTTTCATAATTTAATTTATTGGTTATATTTATTATTAATTGTGTTAAAATTATTTAAAAATAAGTTACTTATTTTTTTCATACCGATATAATTATAATGGATGTTGTCTTCACGCTTTGAAAGAAAATTATCAGATGACCTATCTTTACTTTGAGCAATAAAAGTAACGTTTTTTAATTCTTTAGAAACTTGTTTCATTGCATCTCCTATTTTTTTACTTCCCACCTGTAATATCATAAATGGCATCTCAAAAGATTTGAATTTAAATCTTGAATTTTGAATTAAATCTATTAAATTATCAGCATAGGTATCTGATGGTAAAGGACCCCATTTTTGACTACTATCAGACTCACCCTGGACCCATAACATAGCCATAATTTGATAATCTGAATTATCATATTTTGATAATTCCCTATCTACATCATTTATTAGCTCATAAAATAGTTTTGGTTTGTTTAACTCATTAACATATTGAGCTTTTTCCTTAGTCCAATTTGAATTCCAACATCCATACAATGATGCTCCACCAAGCGTTCTTTTAATAAACAAAAACTTTTTATTTGGATGTTTTTTTGATAATTCAATTCCAAAAAAGATTTCTGGACCAAAACAACTATCTAATTGAAACTTTTTTCTTTTCCAATCTGGAGGAATTGTTACGTTTAATGGAACAGATTTGTTACCATTATTAACAAACGAAATGTTTTGTTGAGCGTTTTCTAAATCTTTTATATCTGTATGACTTAAATTGGAAGCATTTGCAGCTCCAGCCATGTTAGATTGACCTGCTAAAATGAAAACATTAATTTTATCATCACTTAATTTTATTTGTGAATAACTAGATAAATAGCTAATAAAAAATATTAATAAAAACTTAGTTTTAAATTTCATTTTTACTTAACTGAATTAATATGCTTATTTAATATAACACTCAGGCTATCAACTATAGTTTTATTTGATTTTACCTCAGCAATATTATTCATCTGAAGTTCGTCATTTTCAATATCGTATAGCATTCTTTCTGTTACAGATCCATTTCTTTTCCACTCTGTGTAATAATACTTGTTTGAAATTAAAGTTTCGCCATTTTTCCAAATCGAAAAAGCTATCTCACTGGTAACTTTCTTAGGGTTTTTTAAATTACTTACCAAAGACTTTCCTTGTACAAAATCAGGTGTTTCGACATCTGCTAAATCACAAAATGTAGCATACAAATCGACTAATTCAACAAAGGATTCACTTATTTTATTCTTTTTGTATTTAGGTGAACTAATAATCATAGGAATTTTTAGTTCGTACTGAAACAAGTTATGCTTTGTCCATCTTCCATGCTCTGAAAGACTAAAGCCGTGATCACTAGTCAATACAACTGTTGTATTATTACTTAAACCTTGGTTCTTTAACTCATCTAAAATAAGTCCTATTTGTGCATCTATATAACTTACACAGGCGTAATATGCATGAATTAACTCTTTTGCTTTATCATCTGAAATAGCACCCTTTTTTGGAATATCAGTAAACTTTCTTAATTCATAAAAATAATTTGCTTTTTGAGGAGCATTGGGTGGAAAAAAATTATTGTATGGTAAAACTATATCGTTTATATCATACAAGTCCCAATATTTTTTTGGGGCTACAAAGGGTAAATGAGGCTTTTGAAACCCAACAGCTATAAAAAAAGGCTTATCACTTTGATTAATTGATTTTATATCTCTGATAGTCTTTTCAGCTACCTTACCATCAGAGTAATCGTTATCATCGGTGTATACAAATTCAGAAGCAGGACCAAAATTGTTTTTTAAATTTTTTATATTAATTGGATCTTTATAATCCTTAGGATTATTTCTTGTCCCTCTAAAAATATCATCCCAACTATAAGCTGCATCTCTAGTATGATGAGTTATTTTTCCATTACTGATTGTCCTATACCCATTGTTTTTCAGATGTGATGCAATAGTTAAAGAATTAGGTGCATCTTCGTCAATTTTAGTGTAATAGGTTGTAAATCTAGATTTAGTTGGTCTTAGACCTGTAAGTAAACTAGCTCTTGAAGCTCCACAAACTGGATTATTTGTAAATGAATTTTTAAACGTAACTCCATTTTTCTTTAACTTATCAATATTAGGAGTTAAAATTTCCAGTTGATTGTCTGCCATGGTAAGATCTCTAAGATCATCAACAATAATAAAAATGATATTTTCCTTATTGTTCTCATTATTAGCATAAACTGAAAAACAAAAAAATAGAATAATGATTATTAGTAATTTATGTAGTTTCATGTAAGTGATTAATTATTAAATTCAATTTTATTTAAAATATTTAACTCAACAGTTTTTAGTGATTTGAAATTTGATGATGAGCCTGTCATAATCTTAAAAGTTCCAGGTTCAACTACATAATTCATGTCAATATCATAAAAAGCTAAAGATTCAGGTGTTA
>Ga0213861_10004663_pt1 | contig 11140 bp, 14 predicted proteins | sample PICome_4_FD_160110 | JGI IMG/M metagenome (GOLD analysis project Ga0213861, IMG submission 160110) | Coastal seawater microbial communities near Pivers Island, North Carolina, United States - PICO131 | ecosystem: Environmental > Aquatic > Marine > Coastal | place: USA: North Carolina...
AAAAACGATACAAATCAAAATGGATATCCGCATAATTTATTTTGCGCAATTATACCGCTCGAAAAATAAATTACGTGTTCTTTGCATCCCGCGCACTACCTGACCGCCAAACGTTCTAAAACCGTCTCGCCATTCACGTCCATTTCTAACATGTAAACGCCCGTACTTAAATCGGAAAGCTCAATGGAGACCTGCGCTGTATTTGGTTGAGCTTGATGCACCAATTTACCATCTGCTGAATAGATGCGTAGGGCATCTATCGCTTGGTTGGCAGTTACTTGGAAGTTACCATTGTTCGGATTTGGATAAACGTTGAAAGTTACCGGTTCGTTCACCGTGAGCGCTGAGAAGAACTCAACCGTAGTTTCGCTGCCGTGACTTTCGTTATAAAAAGTTCCGCTTCCGTTGGCTTTTAACTTGGCAGCTTTCACCATGTAAATGTATACCCCCGCATCTGGAACGGACATATCCGTATAAGTCGTTTCTTCAATGATATCGGAATTTACCTTGCTCCATAAACCGCCTTCTACTCGGCGATAAACATTATAGCCATCCACACTTCCGTCTGTACTTGCCGCCCAATTGATAATTGTGTTTTCTGCATCAGTTGCAGCCGCAACAACTCCTGGAGGTGCCACATAATACATTCTTACTGTTGGATCGCCTAATTGCGTTACATAAGTGCCTTCGTAGGTCACAATATCACCGCCACCCAAGGTGAGTGAAAAATAGTCTGAAAACAGGTCTTGCGAAAGTTGTGCTGAATAGCCAATATTCTCGCCTAATGCCATGTGCTGATAATGAAAGTTTGGTCGACCTGCCCAAGAGCAAGCTAATGTTCTACCTCCAGCAATTGATGCACGGAGTAAGTTGTTTGGTGTATCCCAATCGCCAAAATTACTACCATAAAGCATAGTAAAGGTCGATTCGTTAAATCCATCTGCAATGTGATTCGTTGTTAAAGCAGAACCGCCATTAATACCATTTGCCAAAGAATAAGTTCCGTTACCTGAGCCATAAGACCATAGATAATCCGCTCCACTATTTAAAGTTCCCCAATAATCCAACTCTTCCACGTCATCTGGTCCAAAAAATGCGGTAAAATTTCGAATGGCATTTTGAGCAAATCCTTCTAATACAAACTCCACATCCCCCTGATCAAACAATCCTCTATCTGTTGGGATATAGTTTGCCATTTTAAATTCATGCGCCTTGTTCAAATAATTCCGCATTAAATCTTCTTCCGACTCATCAAAAGTGTTTAAATTGTAAAAATCAACCCGACTCACTTGCAAGGTCACCTGTGATGGCATAACACTTTGATCAAATTTGCCATCCCCTGGTATATTATCATTTCGTGGATCAATTGCCGTTACGGTATTCACCTCCGTATCCGTCCATTCACCAAACATATCTGCATAATACAAATCTGCTGGCCATGCACCGCGGTGATAATAAATAAAATCAGGATATAAATTTCCAGAATAAGGCACTGCAACATGCCCAAGAATATACAATCCAACCAAATTATTTAAAGCTGCATATTGCGCTGAAATTAGATCCTTAACTTCAGGTGGAGTTGCTGTTGAATCAACAACGAGCGTAGTGACCATCCAACCATCCGTATACATGTCATATTCTAAAATATCCAATTCGGCAGTTAAAGCATCAGCATGGCGCTCATCTACCAATAATAATAAATCACCTTTGTTCGGATTTAGCGTGGTTTTAATGCCTGAATTAATATAACTCCAAGCATTTACGCCTCCCCCCGTTCGCAACTGATTCATATATTCATACGACCGCCCAATCACCACATTGGTATCCGTAAATTCCAACGTTCCACCTGCAGCAACACTTCCAATACTCGTTCCCCAGCCCACGGTTCCTTTTTCCTTCTTCCAAATAAAATAGGTTTCTCCGCCCACAGCGTTTGGCAGCCATTTTAGCGTGATGGTCGAAGCACCTTCGTCCACCTCAGCCCACATTTGAACGGTCCAATTATGAGAACCATCTTGAGCAAAAGAACCAAACGTGATAAAGAGAATAAATAGCGTAATAATTGATTTCATAAGTAGTAGTTTATTCGAATGAATATACCAATTTTAATTGTCACATAAAAATCTATTTTAAATACAATCAGAATGTTAATATTGGCAATAAGTCAGAAACCTAGTAATCTATTGAATTTGTAGCGTATATAGCACATCTTAATTTTAACAATTTAAATTACGATTGTTAATATTTTTTGCGGGACTTGGCCTTGTGAGGCCTGAAAAAATCACACTATGGAGAATACTCTCAGAATCATTATTTCTGGATTTGGGACATTAATGATGACGACATAGGCGATCAATTTTGGGAAGGAGCTGTAGACGGATCACCCGTTGGTGGATTGTATAATAACTGGGGAGATGAACCAGACGATTTTGGCGATTCGCAAGATGGAGCGGCAATGTCTGTGAACGGATGGCCCTTAGGTATTGCGGGAGAATGGAATGGTGTGAATGATGATGCCAATGAATTATTCTTTTTTGTTGAATATGAGCCCGTAGATGGAATTGAAGAAGAAAATCAATCTTCGATCAGCATTTATCCGAACCCCGTATCTGATTTATTGTTCTTCACCGTGGATGTTAATGTGCAAATTGAAATGATTCGTTTTTATGACGTAGCCGGACAAATTGTTCAGATAAATACCGAGAACTGGACGGAAGGAGTTGACGTTTCTGGATTGCAAGGCGGTACATATTTTATCGAAATCAAGTTGGAGGACGGTGTAATATTTACTGAAAAGCTCATAAAATAGACCCGCATTGGCATATTCAGACTACCTTTGGGCAAAATTGTGAATTGTGACTTTTGAAGATTTAAATTTAGGCAGACCTTTAATGAATGCATTGGGAGATTTGGGGTACACTACCCCTACTCCAATTCAACGTGAAGTATATTCTACTATTCTTGCTGGTAAAGACGTTGTAGGAATTGCACAAACAGGTACAGGTAAGACATTTGCTTATATTTTGCCTGTTCTCAGACATCTTAAATACTCTGAACAAAAACACCCACGTATTCTTGTATTGGTTCCTACCAGAGAATTGGTGGTACAAGTGATGGGAGAAATTGAAAAACTATCCACCTATATTAATGTTCGAATTAAAGGAGCATATGGTGGAACCAACATCAATACACAAAAACAAAACGTTTATGACGGATGCGATATTTTAGTCGCCACACCTGGCCGTTTATTAGACTTGGCTTTATCTGGTGTATTGCGATTGAAGCACATTCAGAAACTCATTATAGACGAGGTTGATGAAATGTTGAACCTTGGTTTTAGAACACAACTCACCAACTTATTAGATATCTTACCAGAGCGCAGACAAAACTTACTTTTTTCTGCGACCATGACCACAGATATTGATGCGGTGATAGATGCCTTTTTTAATACACCTGAAAAATTCACAATTGTTCCAGAAGGAACGCCATTAGACAATATTGAACAACGCATTTATCGCGTGCCGAATTTCTATACAAAAATTGATCTTTTAGAACATTTATTAGCAACTGACGAAACAATGACGAAAGTGTTAATTTTCGCAGAGAGCAAACGCTTAGTCGATCGTTTAGAAGAGAAAATAGCCGAAAATCACCCCGACCAAATTGGTGTGATACACTCCAATAAATCACAGAACTACAGACTGCGTTCAATTGAACGTTTTCAAAATAACGCCCATAGAATTTTAGTGGCAACCGACTTAATTGCAAGGGGGATTGATTTCGAAGATGTCACGCATGTCATCAATTTTGACACACCAGATTTTGCAGAAAATTATTTGCACCGTATTGGACGAACAGGAAGAGCAGAAGCTAAGGGAGTGTCAATTACTTTTACAAACGAGGTTGAAGAGGAATATCAAGCAGCCATTGAAGCCCTAATGAATTATAAAATTCCTCAATTTGATTTGCCAGAAGGCGTTGAAATTTCAACTATTTTTACACCAGAGGAACAACCCAATTTAGCGGATAAAAACTATTTACCTGAAGTAACTCGTAAAGGCGTTAAGAAAGAAACTCATCAGAAAAAAGACAAAAATTTAAAAGAAAACAAAGGAGGTTCTTACCGCGAAAAAATTAAAGCAAAGTATAAGAAACCAAAAACACGCGGTCAAAAACCACGAGGGAATAAGAAGCGGTAATTTCTAGTTCTGAACTTATTCAGTATGCCATTTTTCATAACCTATCATCCCCAGTAATCACGGTAATCCTGCAATGTATTGAAGGTTATGAAATTGTACGTGCTCTTTTTTCGATTGGTTGAATTTTCATCATATATATCGTAATACTCGCATTCAATAATCTCGTTTCCATCATAACTGTAAACTCCTTTTTTACCATTTCGAGTCACATAAAAATAGTTTTGTGTATAGTCCCCATTGTGGATATGCTCCTCTATGGTTTGCTCTTGAATGGGAATGAGCTCCTTTCCATGACTATCAAAAACTCCCTGGTATATAACTGTATCCTTGGCTACTTTGTAAATACTCTTATCGTAATAGGCCCTGTTTTCAGTGAATGAACCAGCCATATATATGGGTTCATAAAGGATATTTCAATGAAAATCACATACGCCTTCTTTTCCATTCAAAATGGTAATCAAGCGGTTGGTTCTTTCATTGTTTAGCCAAGAATAAATTGGGATTAAATTATCGTACAGAAATGGAATTCGTATGTTTCCTTGCCCATCCAAAAGCCCCATTTTTTCATTTTTTGAAGCTTTGACTAATGTTTTGCAAGCATAATTTTCAAACTCACAAATAAATGTATGGAGATTGGCTTCTTCTTTATTGATAAACGATTCAGTTTTGGAATAAACACTCATGGGTTTACCTGGCTCTTTTGCAATAATTTTGTCCGGAATATAATTATAAGAAGTTGTGGAAATTACGTCTTGAATCAATTCAAATTCAATTTTTGGAAATATTTGAGCTCCATTGTGACAATAGTAAGTTGCACGATTATTACTATAACAATGAATAGCTCCTGTAAGAACGTCATATCTGATGCTGTCGCAGGTTCCAGGAAATAACCGCTTTAAATTAGAATAACGCTGTAGCCATACCTGCTGATTCTTTTTAAAGAGAAAATATTCCTTGAATGCTGGCTGAGTTTCTCCAATAAATCGTGCAAGACATTGAATCGTATCATAAATGGCTGGAATTATGACTTTTCCTTTCGCATTCAAAACCCCTATTTTACCATCTTTTTTAAATCGCAAGTAGTTTTTAGCAGGTTTGCCGTTTTTCGCTGAAAGATAGAACTGATCTATAAATTCATAGTCGTCGGCTGTAATAACCTCGAACATCTTATTCTTTGGCAGGTTGTCATAGGTGAGTTGAATACCCATTCCTCTTTCGGTTGTATAGGTCGTATATACTTTATCCTGTGCATGAAGCAATGTGGTAACTAAGGAAAGTAATAGAATTGAAGCGAAACGCATGTTAGTAAGTTAAAAAATACTCCGTAACTATAAATGTTTTAAATCCAATTGTTACACTTTTTTGAAGAAATCCGAAAAAACCTCCTTTAATACTCAGGTCAACTAAAATAGGGGGGCTGCTTATTTAAATATAAAGTTTTGCTTTTTATGCGAAGCGGGGTCAAATGGAATTAAACCATTTTCTGATTGAATAAATGCTTGATAATTTAAACTTCTTAAAAACTCAAAACACTTATCGCGATTTTCGTTTTCCCAAAGCTCTAGATATACCACTGGTTTATCTTTCTTTAATAGATCAGAAGCACCTTTCAACGCAAAGTATTCAAAGTTCTCAATGTCCATTTTAATACCCGCAATTTTTTCTCCGTCGGCGATATCATCTAACAATTCACAATTCACATCAATCTGCTCCCCCTCGTTCCATTCATCAATTGAATCGTGAACCACATGCGCAAGGCCCTGCATTTTAACCTTACCATTTAACGGAAGCACCATTTTTAATAGGGCTTTTTCATCTCCCACGGCGCTGGGTATTAGTTCTACATTTGTCAATTTATTTTTCTCCACAATTTGTTTCAAAATCGCGAAGTTATTTGGCATTGGTTCAACCGCAAATATTTTTCGATCATTAAAACGGGTCGCTAAATGATAGGTCATTATTCCAATGTTTGCCCCCACATCCATAATGGCGCCCTCTTGATCTATGGCGTCCATAAATGCGAAAAAATCTTTCTCCTTCGCATCATTTTTCAGCGTTCGAATTTTGTACTTCGAAAACACACGTAGGTAACGTTCGTAACCCAGTGATTTTTGTAGCAGATACTTGACAAAATTCTTCATAGCGGTCACAAAAATAGGATAAAATTAAAGAAAGCCATAAATTCGCCGTAATGAGAATAGCGATCAACACTCGTTTTTTATTAAAGGACAAAATGGAGGGCTTTGGCTGGTTCACTTTTGAGACGGTAAAACGGATCGCAGAAGCGCATCCGGAACATCAATTTGTTTTCTTTTTCGATCGTCCTTTTGATCCAAAATTTGTATTTTCTAAAAATGTAGAACCTGTTGTATTGAATCCACCAGCACGTCATCCTATTCTTTTTAAAATTTGGTTCAACATTTCTGTCAAACGCGCTTTAAAAAAACATAAAATAGATCTGTTTTTCTCTCCAGATGGATTTTTATCATTAACTACCGACACGCCACAAGTCGGCGTTATTCACGATATTAATTTTGAGCATTTCCCAGAAGATTTGCCCAAAGCTCCTCGGAATTATTTAAAGAAGTACTTTCCGCTATTTGCAAAAAAAGCCCAGCATCTTATCACCGTGTCCGAATTCTCAAAACAGGATATTGCGAAAACTTACAACATTCCTTTAGATAAAATAACCGTAGCACACAATGGCGGATCGGATGCATTTAAGTCGCTTAACGAAGCTGTAAAATTAGAAGTTCGGAATAAATTCACCAATGGTAAGCCGTATTTCATTTTTGTGGGCGCCTTGCATCCTAGAAAAAATTTAGGGCGACTGCTTGCCGCATTTGATGCCTTTAAAAAAGAAACAAATTCGGACAATCAATTGCTGATTGTCGGGGAAAGTTTATGGAAAAATGCTGGTTTTACAGAAAAACTCGGTCAAATCACGCACAAAGATTCCATTCACTTTTCTGGTCATGTTGACCTAGATACATTAACGCAGCTCATGGGCAGTGCACGTGCACTCACGTTTGTATCCTATTTTGAAGGATTTGGAATTCCTTTAGTTGAGGCCATGAAAGCCGGAACACCAATTGTTTGCGGTGATAAAACTTCTTTACCTGAAGTTGCTGGTGAGGCGGGTCTAATGACTGATCCCTATTCGATCGATTCAATTAAAAACGCCTTGGTGCGGATTGAAACGGATGAAGAATTGAGAAAAGACTTAATTGCCAAGGGGCTTGAAAGAGGTCAACTTTTCAGTTGGGATTTTACAGCTGAAAAAATTTGGGCGGTTCTGGAGAATCATTTCCCTGCTGAGTCGAAATCATAGGAATCATAGCGTTAAGCACATTCTCATTTCTGAAATCACTTATTTTCACTATCTTGTTCCTATTATTCATAAACTATGTCATTAAAAAAATCACTCTTATTCGGTGCAGCTGTATTGGCTGCAGGCCTTGTTACGGCGCAAACAACTCAGCGAACTCCGCTATACGAAACCTTTACTTCTTCGACCTGTCCGCCATGTACGCCAGGAAATATTCATTTAGAAGGACTCTTTAATGAGGCGGTGAACGAAGGCACATTTACTTCGTTAAAATATCAAATGAGCTGGCCAGGAACGGGAGATCCATACTTCACATCAGAAGGTGGTTCAAGAAGAAGTTTTTATGGTGTTAGTTCGGTTCCCCGATTACAAATTGATGGCGGATATGATGCGAGTCCAACTGGATTGACACAAGGAGAAATGGATGCAGCTGCGGCTCTTGAATCTGCAGTTGCGTTAGATGCTTACTTCCAAGTGAATGAAGGCACACAAACGGTAACTATCCAAGTTGACGTAACGGCTTTGCAAGATCTAGAAAGTTCAGGCGGTTTATTTTTACACTGCGCTATTTTTGAAAAGCAAACAACTGGAAATGTCAAAACAAATGGCGAAACGGAATTTGAACATGTCATGAAAAAAATGGTTCCCGGATTGGGTGGAACATATTTGGGCGGTTTAGATGCTGATGAAGTTGTTTCAATTGACCTTGAACATGTATTTGCTGGAGATTATGTGCTCCCTCCTGATGCAACTGATCCAATCGATCATGATGACGAGCATTCTGTAGAAGAGTTTTCTGATTTAGGAGTTGTTGTTTGGGTTCAGCGTAGTTCAACACGTGAAATATATCAATCACGCTATGCCGCTGAAGGAACAGCGAGTATTGAAGAGAATAAAGCGGACGCTTTTACACAACTCTCCATCTATCCGAATCCAACAAGCGATATGGCCATGGTAACTTATGCTACGACTGCTGATGCAGGTGATGTGACATTAATTGTACACGATAACGCAGGGAAAGTAGTGTTGGAACAAATTGTTGCTAACAATGGAACTGAAACTATGACGAGCGAAATTGACACAGAAAATTTAGATAATGGAATGTACTTCGTGACCTTATCAACAAAACTAGCGCAAAAAACTGAAAAATTGAGCGTACTTCATTAGACCTCTTTTTCTCTATAAACTAAAAGTTCAAAAGTGCATTTCGAGAACCTAAATGTACTTTTGGACTTTTTTTATGCCTTTTTTGAAAAGCAAAGCGATTTCCTACAATGAAAAAATACTATGGGGACTTGGGGTAATGATATTTCGGATAACGATCAATATTCAGATTTGAAAATTGAGTTTTTCGAACTGTATAATAAAGCTGTTCCCGTGGATGTTATTTCAGAATCCATCATAAAAGAACATAACGAAAATTTTGATTCAGATGAAGATTCGAATAATTTTTAGTTTGCTCTGGCTGATTTTCAATGGCAATGCAAAGCTTTAGATGACCGGGTTCTTGAAAAGATAAAAAGTGTTGTAAAGTCAAAGAGCTATTTACTTTTATGGCAAGAATTAGATGCAAGCCAAGAAGACTTGGCAGCCCGTGAAAAAAATCTAGACGAATTTTTAACAAAAATTTCAAGCTCAAAAAAAAATGCTAAAAGCTGAATCAAGAAAAAATTATATGATTCCATTTACAAAAAAGGCGACCTACTTGTATATAAACGCACAAATGGAAATTACGGAGGATCTTTGGTCATACAAGAAGAAAAACAAACAGAATTTGGATATAATCTTATGGCGGTTACTAACATAGACCAAAAGAATAAACCCAATTTAAAAACATTCAAAAAAGCATTTGTTGATTATAAAAAAGCAGGTGAATGGGCTGACAAAGCACATTTTTATCCTTCTTTAATATATGTTTACGGAAAGTTCTTCCAATCACAAGTATTTGACAATTGGGAAATTGAAGTCATTAAAAATGTCAAAATTGAGGATATCGATTTGGAATATTTTGACTATGTCAGAACTCATGGTGATTGGCAATTGATACAACAATTTTCACCCATAAATATATTCTCAGAAATAGAGCAACCTTTAAGAATAAAGCAATTGTTAAAAAAGAAAAAGTGGTTTCAATAAAAAGTCCTATCGTTTCATTGCGCGATCCATTTCACGTTTGACATCTTTATCTTTTAAGTCGCCTCGTTTATCGTGGAGCTTTTTACCTTTTGCTAAATGAATTCTGATTTTAGCTAAGTTCTTTTCGTTGATGTAAAGAAGAGATGGAATAATAGTGAGCCCTTTATCTTTTAGCTTTTTTTCGAGTTTCTTCAACTCTACTCTTTTCAAGAGTAATTTCCGCTCTCGGCGGGGATTGTGGTTATTATAACTTCCGTTTTCGTATTCGCCAATGTACATATTACGCACAAAAAGCTCGCCGTCAAAAATGGCGCAAAATGATTCCATTATGCTTGCTTTTCCATTTCGGATGGATTTCATCTCAGTCCCCGTAAGCACAATACCTGCATTAAAGTCTTCGATTAATTCAAACTCAAAACGCGCCTTTTTATTTTTTACTTCTATCCTCGCCATAACGAATAACAAATGTCAGAAAAAAATGCTTTAATTATTTCAAAATTCAATTTATTTTAAAAAACAATGAATTTCGCCCAATTTGGAATTCATTTGAAATACACGTTTACACCTTTTAACAGCTTTAAACCATCAATTTTAGATTTTTTTGACATTTGTTACACTATTTTGGTATCTATTTCGTCTTATATTTGTACAAGATGATTGATTTAAACGTTTACAATAAATTAGATCCAAAAAAAGGTCGACTTTTAATAACGGAGCCTTTCGAAGAAAGTTCTTACTTTAATCGTTCTGTTGTATTGCTATGCGAACACAATGATGATGGCTCTTTTGGATTTGTACTAAACAATTATGTTGATGTTCGACTATCGGATTTTCAAGGCTTACCTGAAAGTGATGAAGTAGGGTTTGAAGCCCGAATAGGATTAGGCGGACCGGTTAGCTCAAAAAATCTCTACTACATACACACGCTTGGCGATCGTCTTCCTGACAGTGTTCAGGTGACTGAAGAGATTTACGCCTGGGGAGATTTCGAAGTTCTCAAAAACATGCTAATTTCTGGTGTTATCAAACAAAATGAAATTCGTTTTTTTCTGGGTTATTCAGGTTGGGTTGAAAAACAATTGGAGGGTGAATTAAAACACAACGCATGGTTAGTTGCTGATGTTTTTAATACTGCTGAAATTATGGATACTAAAAATGAATCCCTTTGGACAGATTATATGTCAAGACAGGGCGGAAAATATAAGGCTTTCGCTCACTTCCCGAAAAATCCAGCGTTGAATTAGCACATAATATTTAGTCCTTATTCCTTAGTATTTATTATTTGGTATTTGGTATACGGAGTTGGAAAAGCTTGAATGAAACCCGTTAAAGCATTGCCTCTTGCCTTTTCCATTTTCCATTTTCCATTTTCTAAAAAGTCAGTAAATAGCATGCTGATTATGCTGTTTTTCTATGCGCTAAAATAAGTTGTGAAAAATGCCAAAATTGTAGTTCAAACACATCCTATTGACTAAAA
>Ga0213861_10004669_pt1 | contig 11132 bp, 8 predicted proteins | sample PICome_4_FD_160110 | JGI IMG/M metagenome (GOLD analysis project Ga0213861, IMG submission 160110) | Coastal seawater microbial communities near Pivers Island, North Carolina, United States - PICO131 | ecosystem: Environmental > Aquatic > Marine > Coastal | place: USA: North Carolina | collected...
ACCACCCCGTCCAAGTTTGATATCGCGCGCCCGTCCTTTACGCAACAGTTCCCGATCGATTAAATTCTTCATCTCGCGAATCGATTCAAATGCGCCAAAATCAAGATACTTGCGATATACAAACGGTCGCAACATTTGCATTAAATACGTTGATTGTTGTTCACTCCCCGAAATAGGTCGCATCTTAATGAGTGCATAACGCTCCCAATCCCTGCCATGGGTTTGGTAGTAATATTCCATGGCATCAAAAGAGAGTGCTAGAGGGCCGGATGCGCCATTCGGTCGTAATCGCATATCCGTGCGGAAAACAAACCCATCCGCAGAGGCCTCATCAAGATAGCGAATCAGCTCCCGGCCCAGACGTGTAAAGAACTCATCATTACTGATAACTTTTCTACCATTGGTATTTCCCGATTCAGTAAATGCGAAGATCAAATCTACATCAGAGGAAAAATTGAGTTCTCTACCACCGAGTTTTCCAAGTGCCAGTACAATCATTTCAGCAACTTGCCCACTGTCACCAATGGGTTCTCCATAACGCTCTGTCATAGCGGTTTTGAGATGCTGTAAACCATTATCAATCAGACTGTCGGCCAGCTCTGAGACCGCAGCAATCGTGCTCTCCAGACAATAAACACCACTTAAATCCGCCCAGGCTATAAGGGATAAATAACGACGTCTTAAAACACGCATCTGCACATAAAGCTGCTGTTTATTGCTAATTTCTGACAAACACTCGTTTACCTCCGAGCGAATTAAACCGGCCTGCCAACTGCTCGATAAACAATGATCAATAATCCACTGGCGCAGCTCACTATCAACAAAGAAATTTCGCTGCAAAAAGCGACTGTAGGCGAGTGCTTGCTGTTCACCATCCAGCAAAATTTGGGCGCTGTTTTTGTAGGTCATCGTATCTATAGGGCTTGGGCAATGAATACTAGGAAACGTTATCTGTAATAACAATAATGTCGATTAAATACTAAAAAATCCAGCAATTCACGCCTAATTCCCCGGCCATCGAAATAAAAAGCTAAATGCATATCGGTTCCAACCATTTGCTACATATAACCATGTAGGCGTAAACTGTGGCGCTGATTGTGCAAGATGGATGATCAGACGAAACATGTATTCGCGTACAAATACACCGTTGAGCCTATATGGCTATTAGGCACCCCTCCTGGAGAAAACAATGAAATTAGAAACTAAAGCGGTTCATTCCGGTTACAAACCGGATCCAACAACCAACGCAGTTGCCGTTCCAATCTACCAAACTACCGCATTCGCATTCGACGATACCCAACACGGAGCGGACCTATTCGACCTTAAAGTGCTGGGCAACATTTACAGTCGCATTATGAATCCGACCAACGACGTTCTCGAACAACGCGTTGCCGATATGGAAGGTGGTGTAGCTGGCCTTGCCCTTGCCTCGGGACAAGCAGCAACACTCTATTCGATCCAAACAATTACCGAAGCCGGCGACAATATCGTAAGCATGTCGACTCTGTATGGTGGAACTTACAATTTATTCGCCCATACACTGCCACAGCAAGGCATCAAGACACGCTTTGCCGATCCGGAAAACCTGGACGACTTAGCCAGTCATTTTGATGCAAAAACCAAGGCAGTATTCTGCGAATCCATCGGCAACCCAGCCGGTAACGTAATCGATATAGAAAAAGTTGCAGAAATTGCCCATGCCCATGGCATACCGCTGATTGTGGACAACACCGTGGCGAGTCCCTACTTATGCCAACCCATACAGTTTGGAGCCGATGTAGTGGTGCACTCACTAACCAAATATATCGGCGGACACGGTACCATTATCGGCGGCATGATTATTGACGCCAATAATTTCGACTGGGTGGCAAATAAAGATCGCTTCAGACGTCTGAATGAGCCCGATGAGTCTTATCACGGTGTCGTGTTCACTGAAACCGGTTTACCACCCTATATTATTCGCACCCGTGTTGTACCTTTGCGTAATACCGGTGCCGCACTCGCGCCAATGAATGCCTTTCTCGCGCTGCAGGGTCTTGAAACCCTGCCGCTGCGTATGGATCGTATTTGTGAGAACACGCTGGCCGTTGCCAAACATTTACAGGCGCACTCAGCTGTAGAATGGGTACGCTATGCCGGTCTGGACGATAATCCTCACAAAGCGCTACTCGATAAATATATGGGTGGGCGTGGGTCTGGTGTTATGAGCTTTGGTATTAAAGGCGGTGCCGAATCCGGTGCAAAATTTATCGATGCACTGAATCTGGTTACACGACTGGTAAATATTGGCGACGCCAAGTCACTCGCCTGTCATCCGGCGTCTACCACTCATCGACAGCTTTCGCCTGAAGAACTTGCTACATCGGGTGTTACACAAGATCTTGTCAGGCTGTCCATTGGTATCGAACATATCGACGATATACTTGAAGATATTGATCAGGCCCTAGCCGCAACGGGCAAATAATTAATCCAAAATACATGTTACCGGTGAGAACGCTTTTGCGTTCTCACCATCTACAACATTCGCTCCGCATCTGATTAGCATTTGCCAACCAAGGAAGTGATTACTGGAAAATAGCATCGGTAGCGTCTATTCCTACGGAAGTCGAAGCCGTTCTGTAATTCATGTGAAAGGCGTTAAACGTAACATCGAATGGCGTTACTGTGTAAAGCCCTAGCTTGAAATAATAGCCTTTAACTTCATCATCCCTATAGCCGGTTGAACCCGTGTAGCGAATAATATTTCGCCAGCCCAAACCCTGACTGCAACCGTTATCCAAAATAGGGCACTCGCGTTTCCAGGCCAACACCTCACCATCGTCATCGCCTGACCAACGAACTTTATAAATAAACTCATGAAATTCGCCAAGCGAAAAGCTATCCGTTTCGTAAAGAATTCTTCCATCACCATTAACTCCCTGGGCAGTAACGCGTTCGTTATTCCATAAAGTAATCACAAACCTTCCATTCCATAATCGATGGGATAGAGGAGGTCGTAGACTGTCAACTCCTTCCTGAGTCTTTTCATGCCATTGAGATAGCACCAATCGATGATCCGCATCGATTGGAAAATCTTTAGGCAGCAAACTAGAAAAACGATACCAAACTACGTCGCCATTTTTAGCCACATGCATATCACGCAGTTCCGCTCGAACACCGTCAGATATTTCGTCGTCATAAGGCGTAATCGTAAACTTAACCGCCTTGGGGTGTCCCTTCCGAGATGGTATTTTTACAAGTTCGGCTGAATCACAGTTTAATAAACGTTTGGTGCTAACGTTTTCAATTTCTCCCACCTCACATTTAATCGAGGTGGTATTTAATTGAATCGATTGCCCTTCGATTATAACGTCATGCTGCTGTGCGATTCCGCTGGCTGAAAAGAAAGTCAGCCCAACACTAACAATCAATAGCCAAGGAGAGAAATCCCCTGAATTCTTGCTGTTCCTTCGATACTTCATTCGAGTTTTTCACCACAGTAATAGGTTGTCATGTAACGATAACACAAACAATATTCACAACCGAAATACCAGACGCAAAGTCATTACGGCGATTAACAGCATCAATCGCTAACGACCAATTCCAGAATAAACCGGAGGTACACTTCAGAATAACGATCTCTGTGGCGTTACTAATTATCCAACAGAGTGCTGAGTGTGTTTTTATGCAGTTCCCATCCAGCATTCTCCAGTTCCTGACTCGCAAGATCAGAAATCTTTCCTTCAATCCAAAGCTCGGGTTTACTGCCTGTCGTTAGCTGGCGCACATTCGTCATCAAATCCACACTCGCTTCACCTACCAGTTGCGTCCACCGCAAGAGGTATACGGGTGCAAAGACTACTGCTACCTGATTTTCATCTATAGCAAGAGGCAGTCGTTCCGTTAAGAGTATTTCTTGCAACGGTTTTACATTTTGGTGATAACGATTAAAGAACTCAACAATACGAATCGAAAAGCGTGCTTCATCTACGGATTGTGATTCCGCCACAAAGCCAAAAAATAATGCTTGGTTTCTAACATCCTTCAAACCGCGAACCGCTTCGATCGTCAATGTCATATCGGTTGGGCTAAGATTGGAGTTGTTGAAAAAACTCTCAAATGCCCTCGAAGAAATACCCAACTTACGGCTTTCTTCCTCGTTTCGTATCAGCAAATCCAGTGGATCTGAATCCCAAACCAGATCACCAACTTTAGTTAAATCACCCAGAGCAGATGGCAAGGACAAATCCAGTTGTTTCATCCCAAAGGAACCCGCTGCGGAATACTTTGATAATAATTCGAGCTCAGCCTTTAGTGTCACATTGTCCGTATACGGATCAACCTGATATTCACGAGCTAACCCTCGATAAGCACCTGTTATGCCCAAAAACCTTTTCAGGTAACGTTTTCCTGCCTCGGACACACGCCGGACTGTGTCTTTGTTCGAAGTGGATGAGCCATTCTGTGATGATTTATTGTGGGCGCTCGCATACTCATTAATTGCATCCGCAGTATCCTCTACCCGTCGTTTAGTGCGTTTAAACCAGCGACCCACACCATCGGGCACACCCTTCAATGTGTTCACCGGGTGTCCCAAAATCTGCACCACGCCCTCAACAGGCTTTTTCAATGCATCACCCACCGAATCAATCGTCAACTTTGATTTATCGATAGCCCTTAGTTCTTGAATAACATTAATTTCATGTATTCGACGACCAAGTTTGAGATTACCCGTTGCAGAGAATTCACCAAACGGCGAATTAATTTTATAGTAAGGCATCGCGCCCACAACCAATGTAGGAGATACAACAGTGTGATTAGCCCCTAATATTAACTTCTTGTCTATCAATTCTTCAGTGCTAATCTGAATATCGTCCGCCTCTACAATATCTGCATTGATAGAGCTTGTAGCAAGTAGAGCACTCAAAAATAAAAACAGGACCACGAGTGATAATGTGGCTCTACGCTCGTTCTTTTGATTAATTTGAAAACTAATCATGTAAGAAACATCTTAACGATCACAATAACTGGGGCGTTCACCGCTATTCGAATTAAAACAACGATCATAGTAAAGATCTTTGTATGCTTCCTTCGACGCAAATCCGCTAACGCAACCGTTCATTAAAACGGCAAACAGAAAAAGAAATAATGTGTTTTTTAGAGCCATTATAGATAACGCTTTCATGAAAATAATCTTTAGGTGTGCAAGGGTTATATTAAATAATATTAAGCTTAATCTTTATTAGACAAACTCAACACTCGTCGCAACTAATTCGTTAACCGTATCATTATAACAGCCCAATCCACATCAAAAGATATTGATTTATTTGGTATGCTTATGCAATCCGCGAGCGTGGGAACAATTAAACTATCCCATAAGCGATCGACTTATTCTGTTGTTTGTTTTGGATCGATGGGTACTAGATTAGTGTGGTAATAATCGACCAAATTTAGCAAATACATGAACGCTATAGGCGATTTTTATGCAAACACCGCCTAAAAATTAAAAGTAACTTGCATCAACCCAACTACCAGGTTCTCGAATGGACGATCTCTTTGATTTCAGCGTGCCCGAAAAACGTTTTACCGTAATGGGTAATCCAATTAGCCACAGTAAGTCTCCCAACATACACTCCCAGTTCGGACAGCAAACCGGCATCAAACTACATTACACCACCACTCAGGTCGATCCCGGTGGTTTTCCATCGGCGGTGCTCAATTTTCAAGCCAACGGCGGCAGCGGACTGAATATTACAGTGCCGTTTAAAGTTGAAGCCTTTGAATTAGCCGACAAACTGAGTAAGAGGGCCGAATATGCTGGCGCAGTAAATACGCTACGCTTTGAACAAAATGGCGATATCTACGGCGACAATACAGACGGTATAGGCCTGGTACGAGATATTCGCGATAACTTGGGCTGCTCTATAAAAGACGCTCGAATTCTGATCATCGGCGCTGGTGGTGCGGTGCGGGGTGCATTGTTACCACTACTCGAAGAATCCCCTACGGAAATTGTTATCGCCAACCGCACCGTTGATAAAGCAATGGCACTCGCTCGACGCTTCAACGACAAAGGGACTATAAGTGGCTCATCGTTAACTTCGGTTAAAGGTTCGTTCGATATTGTAATCAACGGCAGCACGGCGAGTCTTAAAGGCGCGGTTCCGGCCATTCCAGAGGCCGCTGTTAGCGGTGCCAGATTAGTATACGACATGATGTATTCCGATCAACCCACCGTATTTATGCAATGGGCAGAAAAAGCCGGGGCTGCACGCACCGTAGATGGGCTTGGCATGTTAGTCGAGCAGGCCGCCGAAGCGTTCAGAATTTGGAACAATGTGCATCCGCAAACTAAATCCGTAATGCTATCCCTGCGTCCAAATTCTTAAGCTTTTAATGAAGGTGCCATATTCAACACAAAACTCCTGAAGAAGCCTTCATTAAAGTTATTACCTCCAGCGTTTACATCACGCGGTTCAATTGTCATAATGAATGACTGACATGCGCCAAACGAACGGTGTCGTTTTGCCCTAACGTAAAATTGGCGGTGGCTAATTTAGCTGGACTGTAACTCATTGAACTACAAATATAATTTATGTTCAGACGCAATAAAAATCGTTTTCGCTTACCCAGACACCGCAGTCTGTTTGGTCGACAGAAAAAGCAAAATGCGATTATTTTCAAGGGAAATACCCTGCGACGTAGCTCAATTATTCAAAACCGTACCGCGCCCAGCACCAGCGAACCGGTAAAGCATGTTGTAATTAGGCAAAAACTTTCACGCCCTCGCTCCCCTCATCGTCTTACACTGCTTCTAAGTAATGCGCTATTAGCCTTTAGTATCGCAATATTTTGGCCGGCTGCAATGAGCACAGTGAATTACTCACGCAATCAAATTTGGGGAATTGATCAGCAAAAGCTCAAACAGGTGCTGGCCGGCCATCTAGAGCAAGATCAAATGCCAACTGAACTACTTATTTCTGGTTCGGGACAAAAACGTAATGGTCAAATTCACTATACCCTAGACGAAAAGCTACAAAATGCTGCCACAGCAGGCTTGCAAAAATACCGTCCCGACTACGGCATGATTGTGGCAATGGATGCAGTCAGTGGGGAAATATTGGCCATGACCGACTTTCAGCGCGACGGCAACAACACCCATAACCTAAATCTTAAGGCCACGTATCCTGCGGCATCCGTATTCAAAACAATTACCGCAGCGGCAGCTATCGATTTAGGCAAAGCAACCGCCACTACCGTATTTCCCTATAACGGTAAAAGCACAACTCTGTACAAAAAAAATGTGCTTTCACATAAAAACAATAAATGGACCAATCACCAAAGCCTGACACGATCATTTTCGAAATCGGTGAACACCGTATTCGCACGATTAGGCATCTATACGGTCGGTGGTAAACAACTACTGAATTACGCCAACCGCTTTGCATTTAACCAGCCGTTAAATACGGATTTACCAATAGAGCCAAGCACTATCGAGATGGATATCAATGAAGACTGGTCGATTGCTGAAGTAGCCTCCGGTTACACACGCAACACCAATATTAGCCCGGTTCATGGAGCCATGTTGGCCGCTACTATCGTCAATAACGGCAAAATGCCCATGCCCCGTGTAATAGACGCCGTTACCGATGATCACGGTATTATTCTTTATGAAGCTGATCCACCACTATCCGAACAAGTGATCAGTGCCGAGACAGCATCAGAAATGCGCGAATTAATGCATGAAACCATCGTTTCCGGGTCGGCGAGAAAAGCCTTTCGAAAATTTAAACACAAGTCTGTTAAGGCAGGTGGAAAAACCGGCTCACTAACCGGTTTTCATCCCAAAGGAAAGTATGATTGGTTTGTAGGCTATGCAACAGATGGCGATCGTAAACTCGCCTACGCCGTTTTATGTATCAATAAAGATTTTTGGTACGTAAAGTCGTCGCAACTTGCCAGAGACATGATCGACGACTACATATCCGGCTGAACAAATTCGTAATAATTATGCGGGCATGCTCTGGCTAATGCCCTAAAACCTTCCATTTGTGAGCAGCATATTTTGAAGCAATATCTCGACACGGTAAAAGAAGTTCTCGAGGTGGGTACCCGTAAGGAAAACCGCACCGGTATTGATACTCTATCCACATTTAATATCAACTACGAAATTGACCTGGCTAATGGCTTCCCATTACTCACTACAAAAAATATTTCGTGGAAAAACATAGTGGTCGAGAATTTATGGTTCTTATCCGGCGAAACGGATATTGGCTTACTGAAGAAACACAATTGCAAATTCTGGGATATCTGGGCAGATGATGATGGGAAGGTACCCAGCGCATATGGGAACTTCTGGCGCCAATTTCCCGTTCATGATGAAAACGGTCGAGCGGCTTACAATGATCAAATAGCTTACGTGCTAGATCAATTAAAAAATAACCCCATGAGTCGGCGCATGGTAGTTAATGCATGGGCACCGGCCAATGCGCAGACCAGCGCACTGCCACCGTGCCATGCTTTTTGGGTGGTAAACGTTCAAATAGACGAAAACGGCGAACCCTATACCTGTTTACACTTAACCCAGCGCAGCTGCGATATTGCCCTAGGGGTACCGTATAACATTGCCGGGTATGCATTTTTACTTTGCCTGCTTTCTCATCTTAGTGGTATTCGACCGGGCATCTTTGGCCATACCCTGATCGATGCCCATATCTATACGGCAAAAGCCGACGGCAGCATGGCGGAATTCGATCACATACCGGGACTAACCGATCAATTGACTCGGGAAACTCGCGCACTTCCAAGCCTAACCATCGACCCTTCCATACGCAATCTCGATGATATTCGCGCCCTGCTGGATGAAAATACCGAAACCCTGCTCAATGTTTTCAAACTGGATAATTATAACCCCCATCCAGCAATTACCTTTAAGGTGGCACCATGATCGGCGCCATTGTAGCCATCTCCGCTAACGGTGTGATTGGCAAAGACGGTGATTTACCGTGGCACTACAGCGAAGATTTAAAACGCTTTAAACAACTCACCGTAGACTCAACCATTATTATGGGTCGCAATACGTGGGATTCTCTGCCGAGAAAACCGTTGCCAAAACGCCGAAACATCGTCATTACCCGACGCGGGGTTGAAGGTGTAGAGAACTATTCTTCTATTGAAGAGGCACTAGAAAACGCGGATTCACCGGTGTGGATAATCGGTGGCGCACAAATTTACACACTGGCGTTGCCGATGATCGATACACTGGACATAACCTATGTGCCCGATATCGTAGAAGGAGAGAACCTTGTCTACTTTCCCCAACTCGATGATAGTTGGAAAGTAGTTGAATCTAACCAAAACCCAACCAATCCACTTATTCGTCACGAAAGCCTAAAACGACAACCGGAAAAAAATTAATAACATGGATGTCAGCCATATTTTTGATGACCTTAACGATGCGCAACGAGAAGCCGTATCGTCCCCTCCCGGACCCTTGCTGGTTCTCGCTGGAGCAGGTAGTGGCAAAACCCGGGTATTAACCTATCGCATCGCCTGGCTAGTGCAGGCACTGGAAAACTCCCCGTTATCGATCCTCGCGGTTACCTTTACTAACAAGGCCGCACGGGAAATGCGCCTGCGTATAGAAGATATGCTCAAGTACCCGGTCGGTGGTATGTGGATGGGCACATTTCACGGTATTTCCCATAGACTGCTTCGCGCGCACTATGCAGAGGCCGGACTGCCGTCTGCATTCGAAATACTTGATAGCGACGACCAATACCGCTTGATACGCCGTACCTTGCGCGAAATGAATCTCGACGAAGGTTATTGGCCACCACGACAAATTCAATGGTTTATCAATAACCACAAAGACGAAGGTCGTCGACCCCATCAACTGAATGTTGGTGATGATCACCAAATGCAACAAATGGTGCAAATCTACGCCGCTTACGAAGAAACCTGTCAGCGTCTTGGCTTAGTCGACTTCGCCGAGATGTTGCTACGCGCTACCGAGTTACTACAAAACAACGAACCGATACGACAACACTATCGTGAGCGTTTCAAACATGTAATGGTGGACGAATTTCAGGATACCAATGCCATTCAGTATAAATGGCTGAAATTATTCGCTTCACCCCGCAACAACATTATGGCAGTGGGCGACGACGACCAATCGATCTACGGCTGGCGTGGCGCAAGGGTCGAAAATATCCTACAGTTTGAACAGGATTATAAAGGCAGTAACGTTATTCGCCTGGAACAAAACTACCGCTCCACTGCCACCATCCTCAACGCGGCCAATGCGATCATTTCCCATAACACCGGGCGCATGGGAAAAAACCTGTGGACCGATGGCAACGACGGAGAACCGATTCGAATTTATGCCGCCTATAACGATAACGACGAAGCTCGTTTTGTTATGGGGCAAATTGAAGACTGGGTGAGTAAAGGCAATGAACGTCAATCAATTGCTATACTCTATCGTTCCAATGCCCAGTCGCGAATATTTGAGCAATACCTGATCGATCGCAGTATTCCTTATCGTGTATACGGCGGATTACGCTTTTTCGAGCGTGCTGAAATTAAGGATGCGTTGGCTTATTTGCGCTTACTGAATAACCGGGCATCGGATCCCGCATTCGAACGAATCATTAATGTACCCACACGGGGTATCGGGGCACGTACCATCGAAGCGGTGCGCGATCATGCCCGTGCCCATACGGTAAGCATGTGGGAAGCCGCCATTGCCCTATCCACCGGCTCCGTTCTTCCCGCTCGTGCCAGTACCGCACTCGCCCGCTTTGTCGAATTGATTAACGATATGGATGCCGATACCGACCATCTGGCCCTTACCGAGCTCACCGATACCGTGCTTCGTCGTAGTGGATTGGTCGAACACTTTCGCAAGGAAAAAGGCGAAAAAGCCGAAACCCGTATCGAGAACCTGGAAGAACTAATTAACGCCACACGTAACTTTAATCCAGATCTATCCGAAGAAGATCTGGACCCGCTAAGCTTGTTCTTATCCCAAGCAGCATTGGAAGCAGGTGAAGGTCAGGCCGAACAATGGGAAGATTGTGTGCAGCTAATGAGTTTACATTCCGCCAAAGGTCTGGAGTTTCCCTGTGTATTTTTATGTGGGTTAGAAGAGG
>Ga0213861_10004674_pt1 | contig 11124 bp, 10 predicted proteins | sample PICome_4_FD_160110 | JGI IMG/M metagenome (GOLD analysis project Ga0213861, IMG submission 160110) | Coastal seawater microbial communities near Pivers Island, North Carolina, United States - PICO131 | ecosystem: Environmental > Aquatic > Marine > Coastal | place: USA: North Carolina...
CTCTCTTCACAAAATCGCCTTCAGGACAAAGTGGGATATCCCATATCTTCAACAAGTCATCTGTGAGGCCGAACATCGCCACATCTGAGTAATGATAGGGTAAATCGAGCTTTATATGAGGGTTTCGTGTATAAAGATTCCACAATAAAACTCTTTGTTGCACACACTTATAGTGATCATCGTAAAGCACATACCTATTAAAGTATTTAAGGAAATTACTGTTAGTTAAGGCGATGTCTGTTCTGAGCTTTAATGCGTATTTATTTTGCGCCCTCTTCAGCCCTTCAAAAGTTGAAGTGATTTGCCTATTTACGTTAGAATAAGAATCCCATTTTTTGTATTTGCTTTTCGGATACGATACCACAGCCCCAACATCTTCATTAAAGATAACTTCATCGCACAATGATTCTATAACCGAGACATCACTGCCTCTCCACGTAGAGAGTATGATCTTCGAATCTGGCAAGCACGCCCGAATACTTAATAGGCACTGAGCCGTTAGATCTTGATAAACAGGGCCTTGAACAACAACTGTTACATCTTCATTTGTAATTGTCTCTGTGCTCATTTTTTTGGAATTAGCCTGCGGATAAATGATTTTAATTTAGTAGGGGTCTTGGCTTTTTGGGCGCGTAACAACTCGTCTTTTGGCAAGTCATATAGATCCAATAATTTACCTGCTCTCAATTTCATTTCATCGCGGTCATCTACTAGACTGATAAAACAATGATACTTTTTAATGAAATATTTTACTGTGTTGGAGTGCAAGTAACCATACTTCGTTACACCTAAGTGAAATATACGCTCATAAGCTTTAATAAAACTCAGATACGCAGCTGACCTAGTTCGACTGGAACTTGCACCATGGACATTATAATAGTAACCGCAATCACTACAAAAAGTTATATTATTTGAGTTCAAAAGGAATCGAACATTAAACAAGTTATCTTCCCCTATCGCAATATCGTCATCAAACATAATTGCGTGATCGTTCATCACACGACGACTATAAAATATATTTACCGCACATTCAACATAGCCGTAGATACGTTCAACCTCATTACCCAAATTCTTATAAGCATAAGTCCTGAGCGTTGTGCCAACATTACCATCAGGCATCATCACATTAAAATCTCTGACTAACAAGTCTGCACGACATTCATTGATTCGTCTGACTGCCATTTCGACATAATCAAGATCCACGTAATCATCACTATCGATAAATGTAAAGTAGTCACCAGAGACCAAACTTAACCCCTTGTTTCTGGCGCAAGACACTCCTGGTTGATTCTCGTGAGCAACGGTCACTCGGGAATCTCCCTCCACAAGTGCACGAACCACATCTATAGAATCATCCGATGAGTTGTTATCGACGAATACGATCTCGATATTCTGATAAGTTTGATTAATTATACTTGCGACACAGCGCCGCAAGAAGCTCGCGCCCTCACTCAACGAGGCCGTATTATAAATGGGGACAATAATCGAAATTTTAGCGCTTTGACTCATAGAGGGTAATTCCGAAGATTTGCAGTCGCTTGTGATTTTTCCTTATTCTGATCCGAATCAATTTACTAAAAAGACTGGGCTTCTTTTTATTTTCAGCGGCATAGCAGTGCCGGTAGAGCGGCCTCGCTTTGACCAGCTCTGTAAATTCACTTTTTTCATGCTTATTGAGATATGAAATAGCATCATCTAGCGAAACTCGCAGCGCTTTGATCTTCTTCTCCCAAGCATTAATCGCCTGTTGCATGATTGAACTGGATCGAATTCTGTAGAAATATCCAACCTCATCAACAAAAGATATTCTTGGTAAATTCGCTAAGATTTTTACGTGAAAGCCCTCATCCTCGTGTACAATGTTTTGTTGAACAAAAGAAATGTAATTTGATCTCAAGAACTCAGTTCTGAATAATTTATTCCAGGCCACACAAGGGAATTCATCTAAAAAAAACTCAAAGGTATCTCGCGAAACTACTTCACACTCAGACCGAGCTTCAAATGAAAGGTAATTCTTTATGGCATCCAGTTCGTCACTTTTCGCATCTTCTTCTACTGCTAGCTCAACCCCGGAGAACACCATATCACTCTTGTGAGTCAGGGCACTGTGCAGCATAGACTGAATTGCGTCACATGAAATAAAGTCATCGGAGTCGAGAAAGTACAGATACTCGCCGGTTGCATACTCGATGCCCGTATTTCTAGCACAAGCTAATCCCTGATTCGTAGCATGGGAGATCAGTTTAATGCGCGCATCCTTGAGCATATGCGATTGCACAACATCAATAGAATCATCCTGACCGCAGTCATCAACGCACAAGATTTCAAGGTTCTTATGCGTTTGACCGGTGACGGATTGCATACACGCCTCGATGTAATCCTCAACGTTGTAGATAGGAATAATTATGGAAACTAAATTAGATCCTTCACTCTTCATATTCCTTCAACTTGCTTTTAAGCTTCCGCATAGAACTTTTGACCAAACAATAAGGCAGCAGGGAATACAGCGCCTTCCTGATGACCCTTGAGTAAAACTTAATGCCTTTGGCTTTCTTCTGATGGCGCGCTGAGCAAATATCTGTTTGAGTTCTTAAAGATTTAATCACGTCAAAATCAGGACCGTGTCGAAAATCAATTGGGTAGACATTAAGTTTCCTCGACCTCCAATAACTACCAAACCACCCTTCCATACAATAGAAATCAGTTATGTCTATGTTGGCATCAAAGTCTTCATAAAGAGAATTCGCGAGGTCTACATCTTCTGGCCTAGCCACAAAAACCAAATCAGTTCCCGCCATGAACTGAGGTTCTTCAATCATATTTTCCCGACCAAAAGGGTTGAACGCGTGAAAGATACAGCTTTTAGGAATCTCAAAGCCAAACTGCTCGTAAGCACCAAAGATCTGGCTAATCGAAAACTCTTTGTGAAATAAAATATCGGGCCTTGTCACGATAACCCAGTCATACTTTACGCCTTCTGACCTCTCGTATTCTCTCCTCAGCGTAGAGCCTTGATACAAACTATAGGCCATATTTAAGCAGCCCTTGATGGATCTATCAAACTTTCCAATTTTCTCCCGAATGATAACTTCATCACACTCCAATTGAGGCTCTATTTTGATTTTTTTTGGCTGATAAATACTTCGAGCCAAATCTAGGTCACTTTCCAACAATCTGCGGTCTGTTAGGCACTCGCCATTCGGGTTTCTGTAATTAACCGTCGAGTGATCTAGCTCATCCCATGTGTGAATAAAAACATCAACTCTGTGTCCTGCTGTCTGATTGGCTTTTACAACATTTTGAAGAAAAGACGAACTGGTTTGCTCAAAGGTCCGTAGGTGGCCAAAAAACTGTATAGCTATATTCATAATACGCAAATCAAACCAACGCGCCTCGAACTAAGTCCATAAATGCCTCTTTTTGTTCAACAATGCATACACTGGCTTTTTCGATTTCGCCCAGATCGTAAACCTTCCCTTTAACTAAAGTCACTCCAAATTTATTAAATAGTGTATTTCTCCCAACTACCCCGCCTTCGTCATGCCCCTCATACCGGAACGGAGTCTTTCCCACCATACATGCAACCGATGTATGGATTCTATTTGTTACGACAAATTGGGCACTATGAAAAAGCCTGAACAATGTGTCCCAATGACCACTGTAGATGAAACCCTTTATATCTCTGTAGACTGAAGTCGTGTTCTCAGCTACATAGCACGTTTTATACTTCTTGCTTAGTTCTTTTTGATTTCTCAAATTTTCTTCAAGGTTATCTCCTATCAGGTCAATATTCGTCACAGCATACCGCCCCTTCCCTACCCCCAAAGAAAGACTGTCTGAAGCAAAAAAACCTAAATCTACCCCTGCATGAACATTATTAACACCATTGAAATAGGAAAACGTAACGTCATCCCTTGTGAAAATAACATCGTATTTCTTGGCCATCTTAGAACAAAGCTTTCTATCATAATCATCATACTGATAAGCCCCGGCCCCAATGAGCACCTTACGGGTCTTAATTTTAGATAAATCCAACAACAACGCTGATGTAAACTTAGAAAACACCGAACCTGACATAACGACCATCATATCGCATTCGCTCTGGATAAAATCGACATCGTGAGGAAGCAACGCCTTTGAAGGATACTTGTATCCTTGCGGTATACATGAATCATATGCCTCAAACTCATAAAATGTGGCATTCGGAAAAGTTTGTCCCAGAACAAAACCTCCCCCAGCGTTTATAAATTCATTACCAACGTTAAGGCTACCGGCACACTTTATTAATGCAATTTTCATATTAGTAATTTTTATAACTTCATTTCACCATCACAAACATATGATGATTTGGTCGCTCACTCAAGAGCTTGAAAAATTCAAATTCAAAGTAGCAATAAGGTATCACATCCCCGAATTTAGTGGCGATGCTTTGCCCTAGATCATACTCATCATTTAATTGGTAATCAACCCAGTCGATATCCCCAACAGCATCGACTGTCGACCTTGCCTTGGGTTCGAAAGCTCCTGCTGCTTGGTTAACATTTGAAACAAAATTTATACCGAATAATCGTACTGTTTTGACATCACCCCTGATTCGAATTTGGAAGATACGTTGCCTAAACTTACGAAATGAATTTACCCCCAACAGTATCTTTACCCTTCGCCATAAAGAATATCTAGCATATCCATGATTCCCTGCCAGCAATGCTAATGCTCTAGATAATCTTTCTAAACGAGTCCGATGAAGCCCTTTTATCTGCTCATGAAGACATATAAATATTCCACCTTCAGCTAACATTGACTTAATTTGCGCCAAGCCCGATTCGAGGTCATATAAATGATGCAAAAACGATGAGGCCAATATGACATCATACTTCTCGGGTGCTCTATACGAAAAACTATCTAAATCATTGAGTACATACTGAGGATTTAAATAGTCAGATTTTTTCTTCCTAGCCAAATTCAACATTTCACTACTGACGTCAAGGCCAGTATAACTTGCAGCTTTCCGCCTATCTGCCAGCTCCATAAATGTTCCTGTACCACAGCCTAATTCTAGAACTTTACTTCCTTTTAGTGTTTTTCTGGCATTTCCTAGCTGTTCCTCAATGAGCTTCCAGATGTTATTTCTAACTGATCTTCTAGAAATATAGGGTACAGCTCGATCATGAAATTCAGCACACCCGTCATGCGCTATACGATTTTCTTCAATAATTTTATCCTTAATGTTCATTGTTAATTTTTTTCGTGTTTCATAATGGCCTTAAACTTCATCAATAGATAGATCGCCGATTCTCAATAACAGCCGCAATCACTGTCCCTTACAAATAAGCTACCAGCGACCTAATCTGACCATCTTCCCACTCAATCAGATCAGCGCCTTCTAGCTGCCCCCCTCCAATTTCAATATCGAAATCGATGATGGTCGTCGCAGCTTCGTGATCAACTAACACACGCTTGGCTGAGAAAGGAATATCAGCATCGGTTCCATCAAAAATACCTTTCACATATTCCAGAAGTTTCGCTCTAGGCTCAAACTTGCCCGCTGGGTCCTTCAAATATGCGTCTTCAGAAAACAAGACTTTAAGCTTGATCAGGTCTTTTTTTGCAAACGCTTGCATGTAAGCCAGTGTCATCTCCTTGAGCTCAGCTTGTGGATTTCTTGAGTTTTGCTGGTAAGCTTTGGTTGCTCTGAAGTCAAACAAGTCATTTGGCGTGCCCAGGCCATGCATTCCTCCAAGCCCCGAAGCGATACGGAATGGAATAACCGTTGCACCTTTATTAATCAAATAATTGTATGCTGGAGCGACATAGAATTCACCATTCACGCGGAAATCATCTTCAATCATCTCCTTGGCCGCAGCAACGAAGTCAGCCCCCTTCTTGAAGTTATAGATTCCAACCGTCGCTTCGTCACTGACAACTTGCTTCTCCACTACCTCGGTCATTCTGCCGGTATCATCAAAACGACAATACGACCATTTGGGGTCATTATCTTCGAAGGACATGATAAGACCAGTGCAGTCATTTTCATCCTGAAACTTTAGATATGCATCAATATCGACTTCCACATATTGATCGCTATTGGCAATCATCAGCTCATCGTCATTATTAATAAATTGCTCTGCTAATAGCACCGTGCATGCAGCACCCTCAGTCACTTGTTCCACTGTGGTAACCGTGCAACCAGGGGCGATCTCCTTTAGCTTGGTTTCAATATCTGGGTAGACCCGGAGATGCTCAGCCTGACAGATAAAATGAAAGCGGTGCTCGCGCTGAGGACGCACATTCTTGACGACCCACTGAATCATAGGCATGCCGCCTACCGGGATCAGCGGTTTAGGGTCGGAATAACCAGCTTCAGTAAATCTGGAACCTCTACCCGCCATTGGGATTACTATGTTAATCATTGTATTTAATCTGAGATGTATTTATCCCCCATAACGGAGGCCGTTTTAATCACAAAAGTGATGGTGTCCTCGAGTGCCTCGAAAGAGGTAGCGACTCCAGGCTCCATTAAGATCATTTCACCAGCTCCAATAATTCTATCGCACATGATTACCTTCCCACTCGCAATCAAGGTGATCTCAGTAGCGATCTTATGATAGTGCTTACCCTCTTTGTCCCCTTTCTTGTAGCACTTCATGCCAGCTTCAAAATTCTTGGTTTTTAATACCGCAGGATAAAAATCCCCAACGAACCATCCATTAATCATATCATCAACATGAGCTGTTCGGATAGCAGGTCGAATGAGTTGCTCTGTGAGATCATCATTGTCAATTTTGGCGATTGCGTCTGAAATATTTTCTTTGTTCGTATCATCAACAGTGCCTATTTCCAATACGTAGCCTCCGGAATGTAACGCCGCAGTGATTCCGATGATATTATCTTCACATATTAAGACTTCTGTCGGCTTCAGTCCTAACCTACTAATTGCCGCTACGTACATATCTGGTGCCGGCTTGCTACTTTCGACGTCTTCGTTGGATATCAAAAAATCCATATACTGCAAAATGCCTGACTTACCTAGCATCATCTCTACAGATGCCCTGATAGAATTTGAGCAACAAGCTATTTTTATATCCTCTGACTGAAGATATTCCATCAGCTCTACGATAGCTGAATGAGGCTTGCAATTTGCTTCAATCACTTCGCATGTAAACTCTTGTTTTAGTGTATTTATCCCAGCACGCTCCTCAGGAGATAAATCTCGAGTTCCTGGATGCTTTAATAATTTATCTTTTGTGGGTAACCCATCATAAGCGCTAAGGTGCTCATGCCTTGAAATTTCCTTGTAACCTCTGGCTTCAAGAGCTTTGTTGAGTGCTTGATAGTGCCACTCTTTGGCCTCTACCAACACTCCATCCATATCAAATAAAACAGCTTTTGTTTTCATGTTTTTATGTTCGCTAGGTATTCGATTTTATTTGTTAAAATATTCAGCGGCTTCCTCAGGCTTATCTGTGCAGATGAGCAGTTTACTCGAGGCTACAAATTTATTGTTTTTTAAATTGCTCCACTGTTTTTCGTAAGAGCGACCATGAAGTTCACTGGAGACGATACATACATTCAAGTTCCTTTCAATTAGATCCTCTATTACTGTGTTGTCATACCAAACAGAATGGAAACTATCTAACCAAACTCCTGATGACCTCTCCAAAAGAAAGGGTATTTTGATGATGTCATTAAGGGGAGAATACACTTCAAGTTGCATGTCGATTTGCTTTACCATGTCTGGTACAGACATATCGAAAGTAAAGTAATTCGTATGATTATACCGGTTGAGCAGTTCGAGTATCCTTTCAGCAAGACCATCAGCTTTAATATTCAAAGCCAATGGCAAATTACGCCCATTCATGATTTGCAAAAGCTGCGCGAAAGTCATCTCCTCCCCTATTGCCATATCATGAGAAATAACAACCTCTCCTCCTCGATCTCGCAAATCTGTTTCACAACCAAAGCCTAAATCAAAAGAACGCAAAAAAGCGACCTCTTGATTTTTCTCCTCAGGATAAAGCCAATAGCCTCTGTGCGATAAGATTTCCATGTTAATTTTTATCTGTCATTTACATTAGCTAAGATACAGAATTATTCACTCACGTCAGAGTAATATCGTGAGATTTTACACCTAACAGATTTATTGCAGATGATTTTCTGAAAGAACCAAAGATGCGTATCCTGAAACTGATGACTGCAACTCTTCATGACTACCATCACCCGCAATCTTCCCATCCTCAAAATACAGTCGCCTTTCCACATCCTTCAGCGTGCCCATCCGGTGCGCAATGATCAGGGTGGTTCGGTCCTCCGCCAGCCTTACCAAGGCCTCTTGGATCAGTTGATCACTCTGGTTATCAAGCGCCGAGGTCGCTTCATCGAGAATGAGTATAGGAGCGTTTTTCAAAAATGCCCGCGCTATGGCTATTCTCTGCCGCTGGCCACCTGAGAGTGAATTCCCCCGCTCACTCAACACTGTATCGAAACCATTTGGCAAGGACTTGACGAATTCCAAGGCATTAGCCTGCTCGGCAGCGATCTGTATTTCCAAATCCGTGGCATCGGCCTTACCCACGCGGATGTTATCCGCGACTGAAGCATTAAACAGCATTGGCATCTGAGGCACGTAGGCAATCTGATTGCGCAGGTCCTTGAGACGAAGTTTTCTGATGTCGACGCCATCAATCTCGATTGAGCCGGAACTGATATCATAGAAACGTGGAATCAGGTTCACAAAGCTAGACTTGCCCGCACCACTCGACCCAACGAGGCCAACACTCTCTCCCGCGTTAATCTTGACACTCACTCCGTTCAGAACCGACTTACCCTCAATGTAGTCAAAATTCACATCCTTGAAGATAATTTCGCCTCTCGCAGGCTTTGCCATCGTCACGGGATCAGTTGGCTCTGGTACGGTATCAGGTTCTGCCAAAACCGACTCTAGACGATTGAGCGGAGCCTCCAGCGCCTTCAATTGCCCGTGGATTTTGCCGAGCCTTTTAATAGGTGAGTAAGCCATGTAGAGAGCCATAATAAGCGCCAAAAACTCCCCCTGGCTCATTCCTGTTTTCACCCCCAAGTAGAGCGAGAGCGCAATACCACAGGCGGAGACAAACTCAATACTGGGAGATATGAGCAGATTCATGCGTGTGCTCTTCATCGAGAGTCTGAAGATGTCCTTGAGGCGGTCAACGAATCGCTTTACCTGTGAGGTTTCCAGATTATAAGCACGTATTTCGAGCGGTGACTGCACTGACTCAATCGTGGCTGAATTAAGGCTCTCTCCTTGAACAACGAGCTGCTGCGAGCGTTTGGCAACATAGATTCCAATCCGGCGAATGGGGAAAACTAAAGCCGGAACACTCAACAAGCCGATGATGGAAACAAAAAAGCTTTCACTGACAAAAGACTTGTAGATGAGGAAACTGCAAGCCGAGAGCAACGTCAGTGGCTGTTTGACCAGGTCATTACTCATGTCCACAACCACCCCTTTGATTTGAGCTGGATAGCCCATGATACTGGCAATCAACTCACCCGTCTTATACTTCTGAAAGAACGCCATGGGCATGGTCTGCACCTTTTCAACAACAGCAATTTGGATAGCCTGCACCACATAGATGCCGCTGTAAGTCATGAAGTATCCATTACCCACCGCACTGACCGCTCGGATACCCATCATCAGGGGCAAAAACATGCAGCACAGAATCAAAAAGCCTCCTTGGGTGTCATTTCCAAACCAGCGCTCAACGATCACCTTCAACCAACCGGGGGCCTTATCCGGGCTGCCAAATAAAACAGGAAATACCGTCTCCGCCATGATGGGTAGCCCCAGACCGCTCGACACAGAGAAAATGACGCCGAATAATACGCCCAAAGCAAACTTCCACCTCACCGGCTTGAGATACTTATAATAGGGTAAAAATGGCTTGAGTTGATTCATACGGAGACAAAAACTTGTAACTACTTATGTTGTATAGCTTCTTCTATCAAGCTGATATATCAGCACCTCTTCAGCGTCGGCATTATCACGACGTCCAATCATCAATCCCGCTAGGTTTACCAGCTATCTTAGGGCTGATAGAATTAAGGTTGCACACCGGTCAGCCTCAGCGAGAACATCTTGGTTCACAGGCAATTGATGACTAGCTTGCCAGCTCGAATAGGCAATAATTCGCTGCTCCTCGAGCAAGTTCTCAACACCCCTCGCAACCCTTCCTGCTTTTTTGATCCTCGGCATGGGCAATAGGCCAACCTGTGCTCCACAGCTCAGCGCCTCATAGATCATCGATACACTATCCTCAGTGACCCAGACCACGCTGGCTCGGCGAAGCTGTTCAGGCAACCAGTCGGAATCCGTTTTCTGATGTGGATGTTTAGAAATGGGGGCTTCTTTCAAGCTCTCAATGAAACCCTCGGGTGTCCTTCGTGAATCAGTCAGGGTCCATTGCACATCTTCTGGCAAATCCACGTGCCCCACGATATCACCAATCGCTTTGTAGAGAGTTTCACCATCGAATCCAAATTCTGAGCTCTTGCCCCCAATCAGAAACAAACCCGAGCCGTCTTTTGCCTCCTGATCATAAGCGATACGATTGAGCGCTCCCTTCGTGAGCATCACATTCTCAGGTGTTTTTACTCCCTCTGCAAAATCGTGTTCTGGGATCAGGCAGTGATCGAACCACTTACATGGCAAGGATGGTTTCATCAGAACCACAGAGCGCGCTCTTGTTTTCCAAGCTAAGTAGAGCAGTGCCACATGTGTCTTATGGCCCGCTGCAATCACCAAATCCGGCTTCGGCAGCTGATTGGCCTCATCACACGCTCTTTTCATACGTGAAAAAAAGCCCGCATCATGAGGTAGTGATACAAGGTGTATACTCGTATCTCGTATGCGTCCAATCGCCTCGGCTAGCCCCAAGGACTGGTTCCGATGCCCTGGCTTACCGTCATCGAGAATCCATATGGTCAGTGCTTGTTGTTCAGACTCCATGTGAAAATATGCCCACCTCGTTGATCACCCAACACCAGCGCATATACAAAGCATCACCTCCTGCCCCGCAAACTGCAACCCTAGATTTCTCGTCCTGCAAGCCGCTCTTTCGTCTTGTCGAAAACAAATAAATCGTT
>Ga0213861_10004676_pt1 | contig 11119 bp, 6 predicted proteins | sample PICome_4_FD_160110 | JGI IMG/M metagenome (GOLD analysis project Ga0213861, IMG submission 160110) | Coastal seawater microbial communities near Pivers Island, North Carolina, United States - PICO131 | ecosystem: Environmental > Aquatic > Marine > Coastal | place: USA: North Carolina | collected...
GCTCTTTGCACTTCATCAGTAAAAATTACTTTTTTAGGTAACTTGTATGCAGCTATGATGCTACGCGTATCTTCGATCAATTTTTCTTCTTTTATGATCTTGTTATCAACTGTAGAGACAACTGCAACAATTTTTTGCCCAAATCTTTCATCGGGCATTCCAACTACAAGGCAGTCAAACACATCGATGTTTTTCTTTAAAGCTTCTTCCACTTCTTCGGGGTAAATCTTTTCACCTGCAGAGTTGATACAATTACTTCCGCGGCCGAGAAGAGTAATACTTCCATCACTTTCAAGCTTTGCATAGTCTCCAGGAAAACTATACCTAATACCATTAACCTCTTTAAAAGTTTCAGCAGATTTTTTCTCATCCTTATAATAACCAACAGGGACAAGCCCCGAAGTTCCAAGTAGGCCAATTTTTTCTGATCCTGGTTCTAAAATTTCTCCATCGTCAGCAAGAACTATCACTCCAGGATTTATTGAAAATTTTGCTGTTTCTGAAGGGTTATCTCTTGTTGTAACAGAACTACCAATCCCACCCTCGGTAGAGCCCATGGTATCCATTAATTTCATGTCATGATGTTTTAGCAAACCATTTTTTACCTCGGTACTCCACATAACGCCGCTTGAAATAATGGCTTGGACGGTGCTGATATCATATGCGTTATTAGCACTTTCTGCTCTCTCCAAAGCATCAAGCATCGGTCTTGCAAAAGCATCTCCTACAATCACAATATTTGTAACACTTTTGTCTTGCACTTGCCTCCAAAGTTGATCAGGGTCAAAACCAAGATTGGATGTAGTAATTACTGTTCCTCCTAAAAGCAACGGTAGAAATGCACCTAACCACATTCCAGTTCCATGCATCAAAGGACAGCCAACCAGGCTTTTAATAAATTGATCATCCGCTTTTGATGCCATGATGGATTCTTCTAAATTATTGAGATCCTCTGGGACATCGTATCCCATGGCTTTTAGGGTTCTGAATAAAAAAGCTAGAAATTCTCCTTGTTTGTACATTACTCCCTTCGGCATGCCGGTTGTTCCGCCTGTGTAAAGCATATAAACAGTTTCTGGATCTCTGATGATCCTATCCATTGGAGAGTAATCCTGTAAAATTTCTTCATACTTCATACCTTGATCAAAGTTAGACTTGCTTCCATCGGGAACCTCAATCCATACTTTTACATTTGGCAGAGATTTTGCAATTTCATTAATTCTTGAGCTATAACATGCATGATAGAAAACTGCTTCAGCATCAGAATTGTCCAATAAATAAATAAGCTCCTCCTCTACATATCGATAATTTACGTTAATTGGAACTCCGCCAATTTTAAAAATTGCATTTTGACCTATTAGGTATTCATTGCTGTTATTTAAATATAGTCCTGCTTTAGAGTTTGAGCCTAAACCCTTGCTTGATAATGCGGCGGCGATCTTGCTTGATCGTAGGTCATAATCTTTCCAAGAAACAATATCTTCCCCACAAATTAGAGCATCATTTTCAGGCACTAAATCTGCAACCGTTTCCCACACTGAAGCAAAATCTAAATTCATTATTTATCTCCTTTTCTTAAGTTTTGTCCTATTCTTCTTCCAGAAAAAATACAATCAGCTATTGAGAGCCCAGATACATATATATTTGAACAAATACCAACAGCTGTTCTTCCAGCTGCATATAACCCTTTAATTTCTTGATTGTCTTGATTTAAAACCTCTCCAGTTTCCTCATTCACCATAAGTCCTCCAAGGGTCAGGGTTGTAAGTGGGGCGAGTTTTGAGTCAATTGAAATATCCATAATATGAAAGGGCCCATTAAGTTCTTTTACATCACTAGCGGCTTTGCCAAATTCACAAGATGATTCTGAACGAGCTGCCTGATTATATTTCTCAACTTCTTCGTTAAGCTTATCTGCTGGTAAGTTATAAACTTTTGCTAAATCTAATAAATTGTTTTTCTTTTTAGCATTGAAGTACATCAGCATCCTTGCCATATCTCTTTGAAAGGGAAGGGCTTCCTTGGACTGTTTTTTTGCGTCTTTTAATAAGCTTTCGTCAACTATTAAATAAGCTTTACCATCATTATGTTCACACATAGCATCCCCGAGGGTTGCTCCATAAACCATCTCATTACAAAATCTTTGCCCATTTTTATTTACCACTATTCCCTGCGCAAATGCTAATGGAGGATTCAAGAATCTCCATGCTGTTACTCGATCCATGTGATCAGTTTTTCCACCGACGCTTTGTCCAAGTCTAATTCCCGAACCTTGATCATTGGGAGTGCCCAGAGGCATTCCATTGTAATATTTTGGCGCATACTCTTTTACCATAGAACGGTTAAAAATAAATCCACCTGTTGAAAGACAGACTCCCATTTTAGCTTTGATGTATTTAACCTGCCTGTGGCTTTTTTCTATTTTTTGAGCTCTTTTAATAAAAAGGCCGCCAATTATTTGCAATATATTTGAACCTGGGTAAGAAGGCGGAAGGAGCATCTGAAGCATTTCTCCACGAGAAGTTAATGATTTATGTTTTTGGGCTAATTTTCCTGATGGCAGCATGAGTATTTTTATACCAACCACTCTTCCTTCAGAGGTGATAACAAGTGAGCGCGCTTCGGTTTGAGGAAAGATTTTTAAACCCTTTTTAATTGCAGATTTCTTTAAGGGATAATAAATTGTTCCCCCTACACCAATTGGTCTGAATGGACCTTCTTCATAACCTCTGTGCCCTCTAGGAGCTGGCTTTGAATTTTTCATGTAGCTAGGCACCATAGAGTTATCTGAGTGGTATAGAAAATACCCAGCTCCAGGATAGCTCGTTTTAATCTTATAATAAGAGGGGTCAAATTGGACCCCATTGTCCATAAGCCATTGTGTATTTTCAGCAGACGTATCACAAAATTTTCTCAAGGTAGATTCTTTTACAATATCTCCAGTTTCTTGAATGAGATAATTAAACATATTTTCTGGAGAGTCATTGACGCCTGCAGCAAGTTGAATAGGTGTTCCGCCACCTGCATAAAACACACCGCCGCTTTTTGCAGTAGCGCCACCACCACTTGTTTTATCAACTCCAATAACTGTTAAATTTTGATCGAGAGCTTCATTAGCAGCAGCAATCCCAGCACCCCCCAAACCTGCAACGACAAGATCAGCTTCATCGTCCCATGCAAATAAGTTTGGATCAGTAATTATTTGTGGCGCTTCAACTTCAGAGAGCCACAGTTCATCATTTGGATTTATTTCAGTTACCAGCATTTAAGTCTGCAGTTTTACCACCATCTACTACCAAGCTAGCGCCCGTTATGAATGAGGCATCTGAGCTTAGTAAAAAAGCAATTGGTTTTGCAAGTTCCATTGGTTCTGCAATTCTTTTTAGCGGTATGGTATTAATAGTTGCATCAAGCAAATCTTCGTTAGGGATAGCTCTCTCTGTTGCAGGAGTTAGCACTGCTCCAGGAATAATAGAGTTAACTCTTACATAAGGAGCAGCCTCAACAGCCGCAGCTCTTGAAAAATTTATTAGTCCAGCTTTGGCTGCTCCATATGCAGACATAAAGGAAACGCCTTTTAGGCCAACCACAGACGCAATATTAACAATGGATCCTGTTTTAGCTTTAATCATCCAAGGTAAAACTGTTTTTGTAGTAATAAAAACAGCATCAAGATTTGCTTTAAAGTTTGTTCGCCATGATGACATTTCCAGATCAATTATTTTACCTGTGTGAATAGAAGGGGCATTATTCACCAATCCATCTATTTTTCCGAATACATCATAAGTATCTTTTAATGACTTTGTTACCTGAGACTCATCACTTACATCAATGTTGTGGGCAACCACTGAGGATGAAATTTTTAAAAGGTTTGACTCAGCTTCACTAAGACGGTCTTTGTTTCTTCCGGTGATAACTACTGATGCTCCTCTTTCCAAGCAAAGCTGAGCAGTTGCATAGCCTATCCCTGCAGTTGCACCTGTAATGTATATAACGTTTTCTTTTAAATCTACGCTCAAAATTCCCCCAATTGAAGTTTTAAAATTTTATATTTGCACCTAGTGATATATACCCATAATCATCCATGTTTTTAATATGATAGGGATCTGCCTTATATCCAAGGGCAAAGCTTAGATTTACATTCCTAAATAATGATGAGTATTCAAGTCTCGAGTTAATTTCCCTCCCGCTGGGACTTAAATTAACATTAAATGAACTAAACAAGACTTCTTTTTGACGTGTTCTATAAATTGGAACATCTAAACCAAGCTCCCCAGACTCAATTCTAATTGGCTGATCTATGGTAAATAGTATTCTATCGTTTTCTCTCAGTACTGATTTTGCGGTATAGCCTAATCCAAATGAAGATGATTGAAGGCCAGATATTGATTTAATCATACCTTCGCTAGAAGATGTGTTAGATGCCATGCCCCAATAAATCGAGCCAAATAATTTACCTCCAAACAAATTAATAGAATTTGACAGACCAAAAAAGTTTGTAATTTGGTTTTGACTTCCATTCAAAGCACCAGATCCGGCCAATCCATTGTTTGAATTATTTTCTTTTAAAATTCCTAATTGAATAGAGGGTAGTCTATTTTTTGACTGCATTTCAATTAAAGCAATCGTACTTGAATTTAACTCACTAAATATTTCATTTGAATTAAATTTATTTCTTCCGCTTGATACCACAAATGCTAAATCAAATTGCGGCACAAATTTTTTAATTGCCCCAAACGAGGTACCAGTTGCTGTGAAATTCATCCATGGATTATTCAGTTTTGATCTCAATGAATGAATATTTCTTAGATCTTTATCTTGAAATGCACCTAGCGTCCAGCCACCATTAATTCCTTGACTAAAAAATGAATTATTTTGGTAATTATAAAAAATTAAATAACTATTTTTATCTGCATGAGATTCAAGAAGATGCGAAGGCATTGCAACTTCATAATCTAGATTTTGATAACGTGATTGAGCGACTTGAAAAAAACTATCCTCTGTTTCATGTGTATGAGTAACAAAATTTTGCATTTCATCCAAACCATCCAAATTAATTACTTGATCACGATAGTCTGAAACTAATCCGCTTAACGGTTGTCTAAATGGAGCATCTAATTGATCAAAAAATATAACTGACTGATTGGACAAACCATTGGTGATTGCATCACCAAAGGAAGGGCTAGTAAGTTGAATGCCAGTAAATATAGCTGGTGTCATTGGGCCAGAAAGGCTATAAGACATCAATGCACTTACCGCACCCACTGGTGCAGTAGCAGCATCTAAATCTAGCAGGCCTTGACCATAGATAGATTTGTCTTCATAAACGCCGCTTTTATTTGCAGTGGCAAACATTCTGTTTACTATTTCAACACTCCCTAGCTGACCCTCAAAATGTTCAGCAATTACTGCAAGACCTCCCGAAACAAAAGGTGCCGCAAAAGAAGTTCCATTAGTTACAGCAAAACAAGAATTACTTACTACGCAGTCATTGTAATCATCAGAGCTTACATTGCTCTCATAAATTCCAGTGTCCGAACTTGAGGTGGGGTATGCTGCGGTGACTCTTCCACCTGGTGCCGCAATACAATAATCTTGAGCGACGCCACACCGACTTGAGAAATCACTTATTTCACCGCCTTCATCAATAGATACTACTGCGATGGAGTGTCCTTGTATTTCAGATATGAGATGAGCCATTCCTGGAAGGAGTTCTGGATGGGAATAATCGACACCTTGATCAGCATATCCTCCCGCATTACCTGCAGCCCAAACATAAATTGTTTTATCAGAATCAGGAACTCCGCTCTGGGCCATCTCTTCAATTGTTTTAGGAAAAGCATACCTAACCTGAGCTTCAGTATAGTCAATGATATTGCCTGAATAGCCGTAGCTATTGTTAACAATATCAACATTCAAGTCGTTATAGATTTCAAAGAGCTCTTTAAAGAAATTATCAATCCCGGTGAAGTCGGGTGCATTTGAAACATTGCCAGATCCGTCATCATCACCCAGATCCACAGGATCGTAGTCTGGATCTGGTTCAGCCAGTTGGATTGCCACAAATAGGACATCTGCATCAAAAGCCACTCCATGCATGGGAGTGCTATTGCTTTTTTCAAGTGCTCCAGCTGCCACTGATGCAACCATGGTTCCATGCCTTTTTTGTCTTGTGTTTGGGATGTAACTTGAATATGAAAGCGCGCTATCACTAGAAAGTCTCGAAGCATCTATTTCAATATGTGAATTATCTAAACCTGAGTCAGTAATTCCAATCGTAATGTTTTTACCTGTTGCGCCTCTTGCATATGCAGATGAAGCATTTATCGCAGATAGCCCCCAATGATCTGAGTACTCATAATAGCCCTCAAACTGTGCTTTTAATTCATCAAAACTTAGATTTGCTGTAGGAGTTGTCGGTGTTGGGGCTATTGAAACAGCAGGAGCATTATTAGCATTTGATCCACCTCCACCTCCACCACAGCCAATAATCATTAACAAAGACAGGGTTAAAGCTATTTTTTTATGCATAATAGAAATCTGAAATATTAATTAATTAAATATGAACAACAAATATAACGAAGTTTTAGCAAATCTTACAGCTCCAGATCAAACTTTTGCATTTGAAGAAGTAGAGCATAGTTCAGGCATAACCTATCGAGAGTTTACAAATACCCCTAAAACATTAGCAAATTTTTTTGAGTTTGGCCTTATGTTTCCAGAATGGGAATTTATTGTTTTTAATGATGAAAGATATAGCTATCAAGATATTCATAAAAAAGCAGCCCAAACTGCCAATGCGTTAAAAAATGCTGGCGTGAAAAAAGGCGATAGAGTGGCCATTTGCATGGCCAATAATCCTGAATATATTATTTCATTTATGGCAATAACTTCCATGGGAGCTGTTTGCGTCTTGTTAAATTCATGGTGGGTGCCTGATGAGGTGACATATGGTCTAGAGAACTCTGGAGCTATTGTGTTAATTGGTGATGAAAAGAGATTAATGGGTTTGGATAAATTTACAGACTTAAAAAAGATCGTTGTAAGACCGACCAATGATTTAAATGAATACATGGATTTTGATAGCTTTATTAATAGTGAGCCAGATGCTTTTAATGAACCAAGTTTAAGCACACACGATAATGCAACAATTTTTTACACCTCAGGCTCTACTGGTTTTCCTAAAGGCGTCCTCTCAACCCATAGAAACATTCTTGCAACATTATTCAGTTGGGCATTGGTAACCACATTAAAAAGGGAAGTTGAGGATTCAGATAATAATGCAGAACCAGAATCTATTGCAGAGACTCCAAAGCAACAGGCAGCAATATTGCATTGCGTACCTTTATTTCACGTAACAGGAAGTCATTCAGGCTTTCTAATGAGTATTATTGCAGGAAGAAAGATGGTCATGATGTCTAAATGGGATGCTGGAGCAGCACTTCAATTAATTCAGGATGAAAAGATAGGAGCTATTACAGGAGTCCCTACCCAAACTTGGGACTTGCTGACACATCCTGATAAAGATAAGTATGATCTATCAAGCTTTAAAGAATTGAGTGGCGGAGGGGCTCCAAGACCCCCAGAGCATGTAAAGAAATTAAAAGATGGATTTAAGGATGCTGAGCCATCAATTGGATACGGGCTAACTGAAACAAATGCGGCAGGCACTCTTAATTTGGGCAAGGACTATTTGTTGCATCCAGGCAGTTGCGGAAGAGCAATTCCTCCTGTTACTGACGTAGCAATTATCGATGAGGATTGGAATTTTATTGAAGAATCAAAAGCGGTCGGTGAAATTGTAATTAAGAGTCCAGCCAATATGGTTGGCTATTGGGGCAATCAGGAAGCAACGGATGAAGTCTTTAATGAAGATGGTTGGTTTAAATCTGGAGATCTGGGATATATAGATGATGGCTTTGTATATATCGTAGACAGAGTCAAGGACATGGTCATCAGAGGCGGAGAAAATATTTCATGTATTGATGTTGAAACTGCGATCTATGCTCACCCATCTGTTCAAGAAGCGGCAGTATTTGGTATTCCTGAAGAGCGTCTTGGCGAAACATTGTGTGTAGCAATATGCCTAAAACCTTCAATGAAATTATCAGAACAAGAGTTAAGAGATTTTTTGCAAGATAAATTAGCTGCATTTAAAATTCCTTCATTGATGCAAATTGCATATGAAGAACTTCCAAGAGTTGCTTCAGGTAAATTCTCTAAAACACAATTGCGCGACATTTTTGTTTCTATTGAGCAAAATCAATCTCAGTAGCATTAACTCTTACAAAGATATAATGTATAAAGGTTATAAAATAATCAGATATCTATGACATCACGCGTATTAGTTATTGAAGATGAACCCGATATTCGTAAAACTATTGATTACAACTTATCGAAGGAATCTTTTAAAGTAGTTCAAGCCTCTTCAATAGAAGAGGGTGAAAAGGCCCTAGCTGCAAATAAGATTGATGTAATTATTTTAGACCTTATGCTTCCAGACGGCTCTGGTTTAACTCTTTGTAGAGATATAAAATCTGAACCTAAAACTAAAAATATCCCAGTCATTATACTTACTGCCAAAACTGAAGAGGTTGATCGAGTTGTTGGTTTTGAATTAGGCGCAGACGATTACGTTACTAAACCTTTCAGTGTTAGAGAATTGATTTTGAGGGTTAAAGCTATATTAAAAAGAGGCGTCTCAACAGAAAAAAATACAGATAATACTGAACACTCATTTGGCGAACTCACGATAAATTACGAAGAGCATCAAGCTTATATTCAAGATCAAGAAATTTCACTTACTGCTCTGGAGTTTAAGTTGCTCAAGCATTTGATTAATAGGAAGGGAAGAGTCCAAACAAGAGATCAGCTGCTTGAGGATGTTTGGGGATACAGTTCAAATGTCACTACAAGAACTGTTGATACCCACATCAAGCGCTTAAGGGAGAAACTTGGTTCAGTTGGCGATCACATTCAAACCATTCGAGGTGTGGGTTATCGCTTTTCTAGAAATTCAGATTAATTAATATGGGTATTCGAACCCGGATTTTCTTCATCACTCTTTCATGCTTATTTATTGGTATTTCCCTCTCTTTCATTGTTGCAGAAAGAGATCTATCTATTAAGCTTCAAGCGCAAATTGAAACTGAGCTTTCAAGACAGGCAAAAATTTTAAGAAAATCAATATCAGGCTTAATAGATTCTGGTGATTTAGTTTCATTGAAAGCTCAGGTAGATGAATATGCTTCTGCCTCTGATTCAAGGATTACCATTATCTTAAAAAATGGAGATGTGATTGTTGACTCAGATATAGAGGCTAACAAAATCAACGACCTTGATAATCATAGTGATAGGCCAGAAATCATGTCCGCTTTTGATGGTGGTTACGGAGCAAGCAAGAGATTTAGCTCCACAGTAAAGAAAGAAATGTTTTATTTCGCACTCTTAGATCAAACAAATAATCAAGAAAAGGTAATTAGAATATCAGTTCCTTATGAGAATTTAGATCAAGTTCTAGCATCTTTGGGTAATTCGATTACTCTCATAGTGGTTGTAGGTCTAATTGTTGCAATTTTAGCAAGTGTGCTTGCTGGAGATTATATAAGAGCAAGTTTTGTTGAATTAGAAAAAGCTGCAGCTGAAATTTCTGCAGGCAGTTATAAGAAAAAAAATTTAGAGTCTCTTCCAACTAAACGTTCAGACGAAATTGGTTCTATGGCTAGAAATATTTCAACTATTTCTTTGAATTTAAAAGATCAAATTTCTTTAATTGCAAAACAAAGAGACCAATTTGGTTTGGTGCTGGATGGTTTGGGTGAGGGGATCATGGTGCTTGATGAAGATGGCATCATCACTTTCAGAAACGATCAGATTATGCAAATCCTTGGTTTAGATGAAATCTTAAATAAATCAATTATTGACTTAAATCTATCTCCCTTAAAACAGCTATATAAAAAGGCATTAAAAAAAGGCCAGCATGATACTGAATTTGAGATAGATACAGAGGGCGACGAAACAAGATGGATCCTAGCTCATATGAACAAGGCTAAGGCTACAAAAGAATTAATTTTAGTAGTACATGAAACTACTCAGCTCAGAGAGATGGATTCAATGCGAAGGGATTTTGTTTCAAATTTATCACATGAGCTTAGAACCCCTGTCAGTGTTATTAAAGCAAACTCAGAAACATTATTAGATGGCGCCTTAGATAATCCGAAGGATGCTAAAACATTTTCTAAAGCCATTTTACATAATGCAGATCGTTTAAGTGAGATGGTAACCTCGCTGATAGATTTATCGAGAATTGAATATGGGGATTTAAAATTTGTCATAGAGCCAATTGTTATTAATGAGGTGATTGAAACAGTTATTTCATCGTTTAAAAGCAAAGCAAAAAGGAAAAATATTGATTTAATATTTAATCGTCAAACAGATGTTGAAGTTCAAAGTGATACCAAAGCAATCGAAAGAGTCTTGAACAACCTAATAGATAATGCATTTAAATATAGCCCCGAGAGCTCGCTAATTGAAATTAGGGCAAGAAAGCAGGCTGGTTTTTTGCGTATTTCAGTTCTAGACTTTGGTGAGGGTGTGCCAGAGGAAGAGCAAAAATTTGTTTTCAAAAGATTCTATCGGACGGCAAAAGCAAGAGCCAATACCAAGCAAGGTAGTGGACTTGGTCTAGCCATAGTTCGAAACCTTGTAAATAACTTACAAGGTGATGTTGGCGTTGAAACAAGAAAAGAGGGTGGATCCGAGTTTTGGTTTACTCTTCCGTTACCCTAATTACCTTAGAATATTATTTTAACTAAACAATAGTTGGTAAGAAGATCATCAATTTGAAATTATTTCTGTTTACAGAAATTTAAGAAATAGTAACTTTGCTGGAATATAGTTCGTGGAATAACTTGATAGCGATTGAATCTGAAATTCCCCATTTAGTAGATGTGATTGTTTGAATCTCCAATTGCTCTGCAATAAATTTAAAAATTTGTAACGCATGATCAATAACGTCAGCTCTATCTGGCGAAAATTTATATTTGTTTATTTTTTCTTCTGTATCAAGTTTTGATAGCCTTTCAGATTTTTTTTACAAATTCATTTAGTGACATCTCTT
>Ga0213861_10004682_pt1 | contig 11111 bp, 8 predicted proteins | sample PICome_4_FD_160110 | JGI IMG/M metagenome (GOLD analysis project Ga0213861, IMG submission 160110) | Coastal seawater microbial communities near Pivers Island, North Carolina, United States - PICO131 | ecosystem: Environmental > Aquatic > Marine > Coastal | place: USA: North Carolina | collected...
TTACATTTAGCACCTCCGCTTGTATAGAATCTAATCTAGAATTGATACCAATAATATTATGGTAATACCTCTTTGACTCACCATGGTTAGAAAACATTTTAATTTTCTTTGCAAAATCATCATTATTGGTAAAAATTGCTCCACCATCCCCATAAGCACCTAGATTCTTAGTTGGATAAAATGAAGTAGTTCCTATATCTCCCATGGTACCAGTGTATTTTTTTTCTCCATTAGAAAAGGTATATTCACAACCTATCGCTTGAGCATTATCTTCAATTACTTTTAAATTATGTTTTTTTGCTAAGTTAAGTATGGGTTCCATATCACAAGACTGACCATACAAGTGAACCACAACAATAGCTTTTGTCTTTTTAGTAATGAGTGGCTCAATAAATTCAGCACTTACATTAAATGTATTTGAATCAACATCACAAAATATAGTTTTAACTCCAATAATTGCAGCTGCCTCAGCCGTGGAAAAATATGTCCATGATGGGCATATAATTTCATCACTGGATTTTAATCCTAATGCCATATAGGCGATCTGTAATGCATCCGTACCATTTGCACACGGAATAACATGTTTTACATTTAAAAAGTTGGCTAAATTTTGACTAAACTCTTTTACAATAGGTCCATTTATAAACTTACCTTCTTGTAACGAATTAATAATATTTTGATTTATTTCGTCCTTAATCTTTTCGTACTGACCAACTAAATCAACCATCAAAATGTTTTTATCACCCATTTTTTAACTTAAATTATTTCTAACTAAAACGGATATTGTTTTTCCATCTGCCTTTCCGGCTAATTTTCCAGAAACTACTCCCATCACTCTACCCATGTCTTTCATACCATCAGCTCCTAAACTAGTGATAGTTTCTTTAACAACAATTTCAATTTCAGATTCTGACATAGCAGCAGGTAAGAATTTACTAATCACTTCAACTTCTTCTAATTCTGGTTTAGCTAAATCTTCTCTGTTTTGTTTACTAAATATATCTGCACTATCCTTTCTTTGCTTCACCAGCTTTTGTAGTAATTTCATTTCGTCTTTCTCGCTCATTTCAGATGAACTGCCAGTTTCAGTTTTTTGAATAATTATTGCAGACTTAACTGCTCTTAATGCTCTCAGCGCTACTTGATCCTTAGATCTCATGGCAACTTTCATAGCACTCATAATATCTTGTTCTAAACTCATAATTTAATTATTTTAAAATATTTATTAATCTACGTTGTCATGTAAGAACGAATTATTTGTTCTTAATTGTATGTCATCGTTTTCATCTAAATTTAAAGTTAACCTGGATTCATTATTTTCAGATGAATGGCTTACCTCTTCTAAATCTATCCCATGTCGTTTATACGCTGGTTCTTTTTCAATATCATCTATTTTTGAGTTATTAAATTTATAATTAAACTCTTTCATTTTTAGTCTTCTTTCTTTTGATCTTTGCATCTGCAAATCAGCTATTGGACTATTTAAAGGGTCTATTGTTTTTTCCTTTTCTACTGAACCAACTACCTCAACTTTATCATTCGTATCTTTTTTAATCAACTCCATTTCAAAGTCTTCTTCAACCAATACATCTATCTCTGAATCATCACTATTTTCTTTTATAAGTGGCTCAACTACTATGTGATCATTAAGTTCATGAATGATATCTCCTTCATCATTCGACTCTTCTGTACTTACAACTTCAATATAATCTACAACTTCAATTTCATTTACATTTACCGCAGGGATTTGGTCATTTTCTTCATTATTTATCGAGATTTCCTCTTTGTTGGTGGAAGAATCGTCAAATAATGACCAATCAAAAGTTGGAGACAAATCTTCTTCACTCATCTCATCTGATGGATTCTCAATTTCGAATTCTTCTTCATTATTTTCTATCTCATCACTACTTACTAGTTCGTAAGAATCTACTTCAATACTTTTTATATTATCATTTGTAACCAGAATGTCTTCAACTATATCAGTTTGCTCTTCTTCTAGTACGTGTACTATTTTTGTTGACTCATTGTTCTCAAAATTAACTTCTGGCACTTTAACATCTAGCTCCTTTTGATTAAACAAATTACTTTCATCTTCCTCTAACTTATGAACTACTTTTTGAGGTTCAGTATTTGAAATTTCGTCTTGCTGATCAATATTAAAGCCAGTTGCAATAATAGTAACAGAAATAGATTCCTCTAAAGAACTATCATCTCCTACACCCATTATGATATTAGCTCCATGACCTGCCTGCTCTTGAATGTGATCATTAATTTCTCCTATTTCATCTATAGTAATTTCTTCATTACCAGAAACAATTAAAAGAAGAACATTTTTAGCTCCTGTAATTTTATTATCATTTAAAAGTGGGGAGTCTAATGCTTTCATTATTGCTTCTTGAGCTCGGTTACTCCCTGATGATATAGCTGAACCCATAATAGCAGTTCCGCTGTTACTAAGTACGGTTTTTGCATCACGTAAATCAATATTTTGTGTATAGTGATGCGTTATAACTTCTGCTATTCCTTTAGATGCTGTGGATAAAACTTCATCTGCTTTAGAAAAACCAGCTTTAAAACCTAAATTTCCATAAACATCACGTAGTTTATTATTATTGATCACAACCAAGGAATCTACATGTTCTCTCAAAGTTTCAATACCAATTTGAGCTTGATCATTTCTGATTTTTCCTTCAAAACTAAACGGCATAGTGACAATTCCAACAGTTAAAATATCCATTTCTTTGGCCATTTGCGCTATTACAGGAGCTGCTCCTGTACCAGTTCCACCACCCATACCAGCAGTTATAAAAACCATTTTGGTATTTACATTCAGCATGTTTTTAATATCCTCTGCACTTTCTATTGCTGCTTTGGATCCTATCTCAGGATTTGCACCCGCGCCCAACCCTTCTGTTAAGTCAATACCAAGTTGGATTTTATTAGGTACACCACTATTATTAAGTGCTTGTGCATCAGTATTACAAATCACAAAATCTACCCCCTTAATTCCTTGCTTGAACATATGGTTAATGGCATTACTTCCACCCCCACCTACTCCAATAACTTTAATTACATTAGATTGATTTTTTGGTAAATCAAATGCTATCCCTAAGTCTATATTATCGTTCATATCTTTATTTTTTTATTATTCTGCGTTATCTAAAAAGTCTTTTAATCTATCTGTTAATTTATCTAAAAATGATGTGGTTGGTTTGGGAGGTTTTGGAGGTGGTTTAATTCCTTCTTCATCACCGGTTTCATTTAATTCTACAGAATCATCACTAATTGAGGTTTTATCTACTTTATCTTCTAAAAGTTGTTTATCTATTCTTTGCAATCCATCCATAACTAAACCAACTGAAGTTGCAAATAGTGGGCTAGTAATTTCTTTATCACTATCCCCTGCTAAATGTTCATTCGGGTAACCAACTCTAGTATCCATCCCTGTGATGTATTCCACTAATTGTTTAAGATGTTTTAATTGACTTCCTCCACCTGTTAATACAATTCCAGCTATAAGTTTTTTCTTCTGCTCCTCGTGACCATAATTTTTTATCTCTACATAAACCTGTTCTATGATTTCAACAACTCTAGCGTGTATAATTTTAGACAAATTTTTGAGGGTTATTTCTTTAGGATCACGACCTCTTAACCCAGGAATTGAAACAATTTCATTGTCCTTATTTTCACCGGGCCACGCAGAACCAAACTTGATTTTTAATAGTTCTGCCTGTTTTTCGATTATTGAACAACCTTCTTTGATATCCTCTGTAATAACATTACCTCCAAATGGAACAACTGCAGTGTGTCTGATAATACCATCTCTAAAAATAGCTAAATCTGTTGTTCCGCCACCAATATCTATTAAAGCTACTCCAGCTTCTTTTTCTTCACTACTTAAGACAGCATTTGCAGATGCTAAAGGCTCTAATGTTATTCCTTCTAAATCTAGTCCAGCACTTTTAATACACCTACCTATATTTCTAATTGAAGAAACTTGACCAACAACTACATGAAAATTAGCTTCTAGTCTACCTCCATACATACCGATTGGCTCTTTAATCTCCGCTTGCCCATCAACTTTAAATTCCTGAGGAAGAACATGTATAATTTCCTCTCCGGGCAGCATAACCAATTTATGTACTTGATTAATAAGTCTCTCTATATCTCCCTCATCAATAACTAATTCAGAGTTTGGTCTAGTTATATAGTCACTATGCTGTAGACTTCTAATATGCTGACCTGCTATTCCAACCGTAACAGAGCTGATTCTTTCTCCTGATGATTGTTCTGCTTCTTGGATGGCCTGTTGAATAGATTGAATTGTTTGTGTAATATTATTTACAACCCCTCTATGTACTCCCAAACTAACAGACTTTCCTTGGCCTAAAATTTGAGTTTTGCCATACTCATTTTTTACTCCAGACATTGCAACAATTTTAGTTGTCCCTATATCTAAACCTACTGAAATTTTATTTTCATTCATAATCTAATTTTTTATACATACAACTTGATTATCAAATTGTAAGTTGATTACACTGTATTTATTTAATATTTGATTTGCTGAAGCATTTATATAAAATGCCTTAAAATTTTTAATTTTTAAGTCCAAATTATTTAGTTGACCAATTAGTATTTTAAATCTATAATTTCTTAATTTGATACTAAAAACACTGTTGCTATCAATTAATATTTCTGTAGTACTTTGGCTTAGAAATTTATCATTCTCTATATAATTAGATAATTTATAAATTAAATCTAATTGATCTTGGGCGTTTGTGTATCCCTTAATCACCGGAACTCTTGCAGAGTAATATTTAGACTTTGGCATTAGAATCCCATCTTCATCTAGATAAAATTTGTTATCTAAAAATCTAGCTATTGGCTTTCTTTGTTTTATGTTAACTACCATAGTTCCATTAACATCTACAAATACATCAGATTTTTTAACTAATTCAATTTTATTTAATTCAAATTCTAAAGCTTTTGTATGAACAGAGGATTTATGGATATTTTTATTAGTTATTATTTCTATAACTGCATTATTTATAGAATCTTTTGTTATAAATAAATTATTAGGATTATCAATATAAATATCCATTTTACTGATATCTCTTAGATTATTTACAGAAATAGTACTGTAAAATAATCCGGATATTAAAACCAGCAGCAAAATCAACTTTATTTTCATCCAATTAAATCGCATACTCAAGTAATTGTTTTTTTATTTTAATTGCTTTGGAACCAATATCTCCAGCTCCAAGAGTCAAGTTTATTTTCATTTTGCAATCATATATTTCTTTATCTAAATCGTGTAATTTTACATTCTTTTTTACCTTAGATGTTATTTTAGATAATAGCCAATTTGCATTTACTCCATTAATAGGTAATTCTCTTGCAGGATATATATCTAAAATAAGTACGGTATGAAACTTTGACAAAATAGAAGCAAATTCATCAATAAAATCTCTTGTTCTTGAATATAAATGTGGTTGAAAGGCAACAAGATAATTTTCGTTAGGATAAGACTCTACAAGAGAATCATATATTGCGCTAATTTCTTCAGGATGATGTGCATAATCGTCTATATATACTAAATCTTTACTGTTTATGTGAAATGAATATCTTCTTTGAACTCCTTTAAAAGAAAGTAGAGCCGGTTTCAAGTCTTCGATCTTACAATTTAGTTTAAAAGCTATAATAAGCGCTGCTAAAGCATTAGACAAGTTATGTTTTCCTGGACAATTAAAATTAAAATTTGGGTATAATATACCACCAATACAAAGATCAAAACTATACGATCCATTAGTTAAAACAATGTTTTGAATATTAAATTTGGAATCTTTATTAAAACCATATTTATCTCCTTTTAAACTGAGCTGTTCACTTACAATTAAAAGTCCATTTGGCACTATTTTATTTATAAATGAATTGAATGTATCTTTCAAATCATCTATATTATTGTAAATATCTAAATGATCTTCATCAATCGATGTTATACATGCAATATTTGGCTTTAGTGTTAAAAATGACTTATCGAATTCATCTGCTTCAACCACACATATATCTTTTCCATTAGCAATTAAGTTAGAATTATAGTTTTCAGAAATACCTCCTAAAAATGTAGTAGCTGGTTTGTTACAATATTTAAGTAAATGCCCCAGAATGCAAGTCGTAGTTGTTTTACCGTGGGTACCGGCAATTGCTACACAAAAACTAGAATTAGCAATTAATCCTAAAGCCTCAGACCTTTTTATAACTACAAAGTCATTTGAAATAAAATAATCTAGTATTTTTAGTGAGCTAGGAATTGCAGGGGTATAAATAACAAGAGTGTTATACTTATTCTTATATTTTTTATCTAAATCAATAGGACAATCATCATAAATAATTTTAACCCCTTTAGATTCTAAATTATTAGTATTAACAGATATTGTTTTATCGTAACCGCCGACCATTTTGTTTTCAAGTACAAAATAATTAGCTAAAGCGCTCATCCCTGATCCACCGATGCCAATAAAATATATGTTTTTGTACTTATTTAATTCCATTATAATAGCCTTTCTATTTCGTTAACGATATCTATTGTAGCATTTTGTTTTGCGTTTTTTATTATACTATTTGAAAGTTCTAATTGAAGCTCTGTATTATTGATTAAATCAGTAAAGGACTTGACAAAATCTGTCTCCAAATTCTTTTCTTCAATTAATATTGCGGCATTTTTATTTACTAAAGTTTTAGCATTTTTGTATTGATGATTTTCTGCAACATTTGGCGATGGGATGAAAATTACAGGTTTACCTACAATACATAACTCAGAGATTGAACTTGCTCCAGCCCTAGAAATTATTATATCAGCATGGGCATAAGCTAAATTCATTTCATCGATAAAAGCATGTACATGAATATTCTCTTTGCTATTTAAATGTCTATACTGTTCAAAATAAATTTTACCACACTGCCATAAAACTTGAACATTTAGAGATTTAAATAAATTTATATTATTAAAGACCACTTTATTTATCTCTCTTGAACCGTTGCTTCCTCCAAGAATTAATAGAGTTTTTTTGTTTTCTTGTAAACCAAATTTTGATTTATCTCCAGTGTTAGCTGAATTTAAATTTCTCAAATCTGATCTGACTGGATTACCAGTTTCAATGATTTTGTTTTTGTTAAAAAATCTATCAAGACCATTATAGGCAACACATATTTTATTTACTCTTTTTGAGAGTAATTTATTTGTTATTCCTGGATAAGAGTTTTGCTCTTGAATTAAAGTTGGTATTTTAAATAACGTGGCAATATATAAAAGTGGTCCACTAGCAAAACCACCTGTACCGATAACCACATCAGGATTATTTTTCTTAATTATTAAAATTGAATGTATAAGACTAAAGAAGAGTTTAATTGGAATAATTAAATTTTTAATAGAAAAATTTCTACTAAATCCTGATATCCATAATCCAATAATTTTAAAACCATACTTAGGCACAATTTGCATTTCCATTCTGTCGCTTGCCCCAACAAATAATATTTTTGAATTAGGATATCTAAATTTCAATTCATTAGAAATAGAAATAGCAGGATAGATATGTCCTCCTGTTCCTCCTCCTGATATGATAAACTTAAATTCTTTCATTTAAATAGTTTCTTTTAAAATTTCTAATGGATTAGTATTATCAATCTCTTCATTTTTTGATTCATATTTTCTACTTACACTTAATATGATACCAATAGACAAGCATGTCATCCATATGGAAGTTCCACCACTACTTATAAGTGGAAGAGTTTGTCCAGTAACAGGCATTAATTCAACAGCCACAGACATATTTATAAATGCTTGAAATACAATCGGAAGACCCATAGACACCGCTAGTAATGATCCAAAGACTGATTCAGATTTATTTGATATAATTACTATTCTAAATAAAAACCATAGATATAGAACAACTAAAAACAAACCGCCTATTAATCCAAATTCTTCAATAATTATAGCATAAATAAAATCTGAAGACGATTGAGGTAAAAAATTCTTTTGTATACTTTTCCCAGGTCCTAATCCTTTAATACCACCTGTAGCTATTGCAATTTTAGCTTTCTCTATCTGATAGTTTGATTCAGTATTTTCAGAGTTAATAAAATTATCTACTCTACTAGTCCAGGTATCTACTCTGTTGGGCATTAACTCAGGATAGGCTTTAACAGCTAGAATAAATATTGAAAGAGTAAATATTCCTAGAAAAACTATTAACGAAAGATATCTTTTTGGATATCCCCCTAGAAAGCAAATAACTAAAACTAATAAGAACAAAATAGCAGCAGTGGAAAAATTTGCAGGTAGTATTAATGCTACCACAACAAAAACTGGTATCCAAAGAGGTAAAATAGTTTTTGAAAATGAAATAACATCATCTTTAACCTTTGCTAAATATCTAGCAATGTAAATCAGTAGTATACTTGATGCTAGAGTGGATGGCTGAAAAGTAAATCCTAACACCGGGATTTTAATCCATCTGTTTGTATTTGTCATCGAATCAGAAAAAACAGGCTGAAATATTGTGTAAGCAAGTAATACTATAATAACTGGTATCATTAAAAGTGAAATCCCTTTGTAATAATTATATGGAATTTTATGTGCTCCGTACATAATTGAAAAACCAAGAAAAAGATGTACTAAGTGTTTAAAAATATAGCCTAGTGTATTTCCATTTCCGTATAAATAAGCTAGGTTACTAGAAGAGCTATACACAGGCAAAAAGGAAAATATTGCCAACAATGTTGCAATGGCCCAAATCGGTCTATCTCCACTTATATGATTTAAAATTTTTCTCATTATAGCTTTCTTACTTCGGCTTTAAATTGTTCTCCTCTATCCTCATAATTTTTAAACAAATCAAAACTTGCACATGCAGGTGACAAAAGCACATTATCATTGGATTTAGCGATACTATATGCTTCTTTTACAGCTTCAGACATTGATTTAACTTCAGTTATGTATTCTACTAAGTTTTCGAAATTTTCAAATATTTTTTTATTATCCTTTCCAAGGCAAATAATTGCTTTAACTTTTTCATTCACAAGAGTGAAAAGTTCTTCATATTTATTTCCTTTATCAATTCCCCCAACAATCCATACTGTTGAAGATTGCATACTATCCAAGGCATAATAGGCAGCATTTACATTTGTAGCTTTTGAATCATTTATGTAGTTGACTTTATTAATTTTCAAAACATGTTCAAGTCTGTGTTCAACAGCCTGAAAATGCTCTAAACTCTTACGGATCGTTTCTTTTCTAATCTTTAATAGATTAGCAACTGTAGTTGCAGCCATAGCATTTTTTAAGTTATGGGTACCTATTAGTGGAAAATTATTAGTTGGCATAATTATTTTATTTTTATTAATAATTGAAATGATATTTTTATCTTCTAGATAGGTTACACTATCTATGGTTTTAGTAGTTGAAAAGGGTAATAAATTAGATTTAATTTTATGAATATTATTTTTAATAAACTCTACAATGTTTACATCCTCTAAGTCGTATATGAAGTAATCTTTTTCAGATTGATTTTTTAATATATTAAACTTGGAATTTATATAGTTTTCAAAACTGTTATTATATCTGTCTAAATGATCCGGAGAGAGATTGGTCATTATAGCTATGTGTGGATTAAAATCTATTATTCCATCTAACTGAAAACTACTAAGTTCTAAGACATAATTTTTTGTATTTGAAGCAGCAACTTTTGAAGCAAAACTAATCCCTATATTACCTGCAATATCAACATCAGCATTTTCACTTTTCAATATCTCATAGATCATCGTTGTAGTGGTTGTTTTTCCATTACTGCCAGTTACTCCAATAATAGTAGCGTCTGTAAATTTACTTGCAAATTCAATTTCTGAAATAATCTGAATTTGTTTATTGGTAAGTTGCTTGATGATTGCAGCAGTTTCTGGGATTCCTGGACTCTTTATAACATAATCTACATTTAGTTTATTAGCCTGTTCATGTCCGTTCTCTTCAAATTGTATATCGTTTTTTAATAGTAATTCTTTGTAATTTTTTTCAATCAAACTACTATCAGACACAAAGACAGAAAGGCCTTTTGATTTAGCTAATAAGGCTGAACCAACTCCACTTTCCCCTGATCCCAATACTAATATCATGTTACCTAATTTTTAGAGTTACAATTGAAATAATCGCTAATAAAATTCCTACAATCCAAAATCTTGTTACTATTTTACTCTCATGTAGTCCACTAACTTGATAATGGTGATGTAGTGGTGACATTTTAAAAATTCTTTTTCCTACACCATATTTTTTTCTGGTGAATTTGAAATAAGATACCTGCATGATAACCGATAGGTTTTCAACAAGAAACACACCACACAAAATTGGTATTAACCACTCTTTTCTAACTGCGATCGCAATAACGGCAATAACTCCTCCTATAGCTAAGCTTCCTGTATCTCCCATAAAAACCTGAGCAGGGTAAGTATTATACCATAAAAAACCTATCAATGACCCAACAAAAGCTGCAATAAAAATGGTCATTTCCTCAACCCTTGGTATATACATTATATTTAAATATTCAGAAAAAATTACATTACCAGAAACCCAGGTAAAAATTCCAAGTGTTAGAACTATTATCGCGGATGTCCCAGCTGCTAAACCATCAATACCATCAGTTAAATTTGCTCCATTAGAGACCGCTGTTATAATAAATATTATTAAAGGGATAAAAATCAACCAAGCATACTCTTTTAAATCAGAACTTACCCAAGTAATTAAATCGGAGTAGTCAAATTCATTGTTTTTAAAAAAAGGAATTGTAGTTCTCGTTGATTTTTTTTCAATTCTAAAATCAGCACCATCTTCATTTACTACATTAACTATTTTATTAGAATTTGAAACTTTGTCTTTAATAGTAACTTCTGGATGGAAATAAAGAACTGATCCGACTACAATTCCCAATATTACTTGACCAATTATCTTTAAATAGCCTTTAAGCCCATCTTTGTCAGATTTAAATTTTTTAATATAATCATCAACAAACCCAATTAATCCCATCCAAAGCATTGTAGCTATTAATAAAATTATGTAGATGTTT
>Ga0213861_10004683_pt1 | contig 11111 bp, 6 predicted proteins | sample PICome_4_FD_160110 | JGI IMG/M metagenome (GOLD analysis project Ga0213861, IMG submission 160110) | Coastal seawater microbial communities near Pivers Island, North Carolina, United States - PICO131 | ecosystem: Environmental > Aquatic > Marine > Coastal | place: USA: North Carolina | collected...
CGACTTCCGGTATTTGAGGACGATTGATGCCCCCGCCACGGCGCAACCTTGGCCGGAGAAGATGAAGCCACTTGACGCGCTGGCGCCTGAAGATCGGCAGTGGCTCGAGGACGGTCTGTCTGCTTCATTTCTGGTCATTCATCGAGACACCATTCGGTATGAGCAGTACTGGCAGGGCCACGACAAGACCACCCGAACGAACAGCTTTTCCATGGCCAAGAGCATTACGGCGCTCGCCATAGGCATGGCCGCTGATCGTGGGCTGATCAGCGTAGATGCCGAAGTGGGCGCGTACCTGCCGCGGTTCGCGGGCGAGGCAGGTCGAGGCGTGACCATCGAGGATTTGCTCCAAATGCGTTCCCACATTCCGTTCGGGGAGAACTACAAAAACCCGTTCGCATTCATGGCCAAGGCGTATTACCGCGATGATGTGCGCAGTTTGTTGCAGCCGTTTTTGCCGGACAGTGAGCCGGGTGCCGAGTGGAAGTACCAAGGTGGCAACACCATGCTGCTGGAAGAAATCCTGGCCAAGGTCAGCCCCGACAACATGACTTTGTCGGACTGGGTAGCCGAAGGCCTCTGGCAGCCTATGGGTGCGGCGCACGATGCGGCGTGGGGCATCGACCCGTCCACTGGCGCTGAGCGCTGTTTTGCCCAGTTTTATGCCACTACGCGTGATTTTGCCCGCCTTGGCAAGTTGATGCTCGATGGCGGTGCTTGGGGCAATCAGCAGTTGGTCAGCCGCGGCTACATTCGGCAGATGCTCACGCCGATTGCGGATGCGACCGATGAATGTGATGCGCGCCATTACGGATACCAAATCTGGCTCGGCACCACCCCCGACGGCCTCGCCTTTTCTTGTTTTGAGGGCCACCGAGGCCAGTTCATTCTTTCCGTTCCTGCCCTAGACCTCGTCGTGGTTCGCACGGGTTACGAGCGGCGGGAAGGCAAGCGCGGCCACTTGCCCGAGTCTGTGTTTCAGTGCATTGAGCTGGGCCGGAAAGTTGCATCGTTTTAACATTTATGAATTAGAAGTAGGCATTTGTTGATTGCGTTGGGTAGTTTGGAAGTCAGAAAACTACTTTCGACGCATTACGTTAACATTAACATTTGCTGAATGTCTCAATTCTTGACTTGCGTTGTTGTGGATGACGAGTTGCCTGCACGCCAGGCCATGTGTCGTCAGATCGAACGCCACTGCCCATCAATCCGTGTGTTACAAGCTTGTTCCAACGCGGTTGAAGCCTATGAGGCCGTCTTGAAAAACGCCCCTGATGTCGTGTTTTTGGACATCCAAATGCCTGGGGAGTCTGGTTTGGAGTTTTTGGAGCGTTTTGACAATAGAAACTTCTATGTGGTGTTCTGTACCACTTACCATCAATATGCAGTTGAGGCGATTCGCAAACAAGCTTTTGATTATTTGCTGAAGCCGATTGATCCTGACGAGCTCAAGGCTTGTGCCCGCCGGGTGTCTCGCCATTTTTACGAAGAAAAACCCCAAGGGAGCATGGGGGCCTCTCACGCGGATCGGAAAGTGGAACTCCAAACTTCTGGACAGCGTCATTTTGTTCGTTACTCAGACATTGACTACATCGAGGCGTGTGGCAGCTATTCGGAGATATATCTCCACAATGGTCGCAGAATCACCATTTCGAAGAACCTGAAGAAGGTGGAGGAATTGCTCGATGATGAACTGTTTTATCGGGTTCACAATTCGTTTTTGGTTCGTTTGCCGGCGGTTGACAGTTGCAATTACCGGTCGAACACATTGACCTTGCGCAATGGATCAAAGGTTCAGATGTCTACACGTCGTCGGGAGGAGGTGCGGAAGCGACTTGCGGCGTTGATGGTGGATGTGGGTCCAATGAGTTCGCCGCAGATGGCGGCTGATGATCCGGAGCCATTCATTCGCTTGTCCAGGGAAGGGGCTGACGAATAACGGGCTGTATCTTTGTCGGGTATGACTGAAAAGCCTGACATCCGTGCCCTGAGCACCAGCGAGCTTCAAGCGGCATTGATTGCTTTTGGAGAAAAGCCATTTCGGGCGAAGCAGATTGAGGAGTGGTTGTGGACCCATGGTGCTGCTTCATTTGAGGAGATGACGAATCTGTCCAAGTCCCTGCGAGATCGGCTGGAGGCTACGTACGATTTGCGGCGCATTTCATTGGAGGAACAGCAAATCAGCTCGGATCGAACCATCAAGTGTGCTTTTGGTGTCGGGGAAGGCCGGGTTGTGGAGGGGGTGCTGATTCCAACGACGCGCCGGATGACTGCGTGCATTTCGAGTCAGGTGGGATGCAGTTTGGCCTGCAAGTTCTGCGCAACTGGCCGGTTGAAGCTCATGAAGAATCTCTCAGCGGCAGAGATGTACGACCAAGTCGAAATGGTGGCCCGCATGGCTCAAGAGCACTATGGCACACCACTTTCGAACATCGTCTACATGGGCATGGGGGAGCCTCTGTTGAATTACAAGAATGTGCTGACCTCTGTCGATCGCATCACCGGAACACCCGGTCTGGGCATGTCGCCGAAGCGCATCACTGTCAGCACGGCGGGCATTGCCAAGGCCATTCGGCGGCTCGGGGATGATGAGGTCAAATTCAACCTCGCCTTGAGTCTGCACGCCGCGAATGACGAAAAGCGCAACGAAATCATGGCCATCAACGAGACGAACAACCTCGAAGTTTTGGCGGAGGCGCTGCGTCATTTCCATCAGAAGACCGGCACCCGTGTCACGTTTGAGTACATCTTGTTCGATGGCTTCAATGACAGTTTGCGGGATGCACAGGAACTCGCCATGTTCTGCCGCCACGTCCCTTGCAAAATCAACCTGATCGAATACAACCCCATTGACGACGGGGTTTTTCAGCGGGCTTCAGATCAACGAACAGCGGATTTCGTGGCGTTCTTGGAAGACAAAAACCTCGTGGTCAACGTCCGCCGTTCTCGTGGCAAGGACATCGACGCCGCATGTGGTCAGCTGGCAAACAAGAACAAACCCGGCGCGACGAGCCTCCGGAAAGCGCCGGTGGGGATCAATCCAGCTTGAGGACCGCAAGGAATGCACTTTGCGGCACTTCGACGTTGCCGACTTGGCGCATGCGCTTCTTTCCTTTTTTCTGCTTCTCGAGCAGTTTCCGCTTCCGCGTGATGTCACCTCCGTAGCATTTGGCCGTTACGTCTTTCCGGACCGGCTTGATGGTTTCACGAGCGATGATTTTGGCCCCGATGGCTGCCTGTAGCGCAATCATGAACTGCTGACGCGGGATGAGTTCCTTCAGTTTCAGGCAAATCTTTTTGCCCAAATCATACGCATTGTCCCGGTGAATCAGTGCACTCAAAGCATCCACTTGATCCCCGTTCAGCAGGATGTCCATCTTCACCAAGTGGGACGCCTTGTATTCGTCAGCGAAATAATCAAAACTGGCATACCCACGGGAAACACTTTTCAGCTTGTCGTAGAAATCAAAAACGATTTCACCCAGCGGCATGCTGAAGGTCAACTCCACGCGGTCGGAGGTCAAATAGACCTGGTTGAGCAACACCCCGCGCTTTTCAATGCACAGGCTCATGACCTGGCCGATGTATTCCGACTTTGTGATGATTTGTGCCTTGATGAACGGCTCTTCCACGTGGTCGAGCTTGTTTGCATCGGGCAAATCTGAGGGGTTGTTGACGATGATTTTGTCCCCGGTCTTGGTGAATGCGTGGTAGCTCACGTTCGGCACCGTGGTGATCACGGTCATATCGAATTCCCGCTCGAGGCGCTCTTGGACAATTTCCATGTGGAGCATGCCCAAGAATCCACACCGGAAGCCAAATCCCAGGGCGGCCGATGATTCTGGCTCAAAGACCAAGCTTGCGTCGTTGAGTTGCAGCTTCTCCATCGATGCCCGCAGTTCCTCGTAGTCTTCGGTATCCACGGGGTAAATCCCAGCGAAAACCATCGGCTTGACGTCCTCGAAACCCTTGATCGCAGTTGTGCATGGGTGATCGCGCAGGGTCAAGGTGTCTCCCACCTTCACCTCCTTCGCGTTCTTGATGCCCGAGATGATGTAACCGACATCCCCCGCCAAAACCTCTTTGCGCGGTTTGAGGTCGAGTCCGAGAATCCCGATTTCATCGGCGCCATATTCCTTGCCTGTGGCGAAGAATTTCACCTCGTCGCCCTTTCGGATGCGGCCGTTCATCACGCGGTAGTAGGCGATGATGCCTCGGAAGGAGTTGAACACGCTGTCGAACACCATGGCTTGAAGCGGTGCATTCACGTCGCCTTTCGGCGCAGGGACTCGTTTGACAATGGCCTCCAGAATTTCAGGTACGCCGAGGCCTGATTTGCCACTGGCTGGGATGATGTCGTCCATGGAGCAGCCGATGAGGTCCATGATTTGGTCCCCCACCACCTCCGGATCCGCAGAATCCAAATCCATCTTGTTCAACACCGGAATGATTTCCAAGTCATGCTCGAGCGCCAAATACAAATTTGAAATGGTCTGAGCTTCAATGCCTTGTGTGGCGTCAACGATCAACAAGGCGCCTTCGCAAGCGGCAATCGACCGGGAAACTTCGTAGCTGAAATCAACGTGTCCTGGGGTGTCAATCAGGTTGAACGTGTAAGTCTTGCCATCATTTGCTGTGTACTGCATTTGGATGGCGTGGCTCTTGATGGTGATGCCTCTTTCCCGTTCCAGGTCCATGTCATCCAGCGTCTGCTCTTGCAATTCGCGGTCGGAAATGGTGCCGGTGGAATGCAAGAGGCGATCGGCCAGCGTGCTTTTGCCGTGGTCGATGTGTGCAATGATGCAGAAATTGCGGATGTGGTCCATGCGTGTAAAACGGAATCAGGAGCCCAAAAATACGGCGCAAATCGCCCGTTTTGTTTGCGCCTCATTCCATTGCCTATATTTGAGCCTGCCTGTGAAAAACTGAAGTCGCTACTATGATTCGTTTTGTCCTCCTCACCCTGTCAATTGCTTTTGGCAACCTGTTGATTGCTCAGCAGTTACTGTCCGTTTCGGTTGCAAACACACCGGCTACACCTGCAACAGGTGAGGCCATCATTGAGAAATACAGCACCTATGAAAGGGCGGTTCATGAAATGAATCGCGAGGAATGGGCTGTTTTTCGGAATTGGTCGGGCTATGACGAAGACCGCGTGGTGGCGATTCGGAAAGCTGCCAAGAAGAAATACAGGAAGACCCACCCTGCGGGCGGCGTCAAGATGTTTCCTCCCGGCGGATGTGATTGCTGGGTAGAACCCGATGCGACTTACACCACGATTGAAACGGACGATTGGGACTTCACGGGTGGTGCCGGAGCAGATGTCGATTGTTCCATCGGCCCGATACAGCTCGGCTGGACATTCAATTTTTACGGCGAGCAATTCACGGAATTTTACATCAATTCGAAAGGCTCTATTTCCTTCGGCAATTACATCATCGATTGGACGCCTGAAGAGTTCCCGAACACCACGTCAGGCGCTGGGCAGATTGCGGGCTTCTGGGCAGATGCGGATTACCGCGCCTCTGGCGACATCAAGTACAAGGTGGAAGATGGTATTGTCTATGTCAACTTTGTGGATGTGGGCTATTACAACAACCATGATGAGCTGACAAATTCATACCAAATCATCATCACCGCTTCCGACGCCGGCATCCTCCCGGACAACGCGAACACCCAGATGTGTTACCTCGACATGAACTGGGCGCATGGTGATGTGGGGGCTTCAGGGGGTCAAGGCGGAACGTCTCCTGCCACCGTGGGTTGCGATGCGGCCCCCACCACAGGAGACCACATCCAATACGGGCGATTCAACTTGCTGGACGACACGTACAACGGCCCGTACGGCACGGGGCCGGGCAATGACGATGGCGTGAATTGGCTTGACGGCAAAACATTCAACATCAACACGGCGGCATCCACGGGCAACACGCCACCACTGGCTTCGGGCAATCCGGGATGCGATACCATTTTCTTGTGTCAAGGGGGTACATATGATTTGGATCTGAGTTTCCTGGGGCCAGAGGCGGACCAGTCGGTCGAAATTCTCACAAACGATGTTCCTGGCTGGAGCTATGTCATTACCCCGGGCAACACACCCAACATCACGGGCACGTTCACGGCAAGTCCGGACAATTTGGGTACCCAGGAAATCACAATCTCTGCCACGGACAATGGCCAGCCCGCTGAGACCACAGAGGTGACTCTGATCATCGAAGTGTTGGAAACGGTGATACCACCGCTGGAAATCACGGGCAACTTGGCGATTTGCTCTGGTGGAGAGACCACACTTTCTGTAGAAGGTGATTTCGACAGCTTCTTGTGGTCTCCGGGTGTTACAGAAAGCGAGTGCACGTTTGAGTTTGGCGGAACATTCTTCGTGACAGGATTCATCGAGCAATGCGAAGCGTTCACCTATTTCACCATCGAGCAAACACCTTATTTCCTGCCGGACGTCACCATCACGCCACCGGCAGTATGTCCCGACCAGACGTCCATTGTCGTTGTCGATGAGGATGAGCAGCCGCTGTATGACAACTACACGTGGGAAGAAGATTGGAATGGTGGAGGCGGAGACATTGTCGCAGAGAATGGTCCGGAAGTTGAAGTGACCTCTGGAACATACCGCCTGCTCGTTGAGAATGACGAAGGATGTCAGGGTCAGCGGGTTTTTGTCATCGAAACGGTGGGTTCTTACATCCCTGAGGTTTCCTTGGATCCCTATTGCAGTGGCATCCCTGAAAACGTCGTCTTCGAGGGGGGATATGCCAGCCCTCAGGAAGGCACTTTCTTGGTGTACATGTCGAGCAATGCATCCAATGGATGGGGCGGCTCGTACCTCGAAGTGACGATCAATGGCGACCCGACGACGACGATGATCATGACTTGTTTGGATGCGTTTGAGCCGTACAATTTCCAAGTCTTTGCCGGTGATGAGGTGGAAGTCAATTTCGTCCAAGACCCATCGACAAACACCGAATTCTTGGACTTGACCCTCTACACTTGCGGCTTCTCCAACATCTTCCCGGTGGAAGATTTGACGCCAGGCATCGTTTTCAGCGGCCCTGTTGCTTGCACCGCATCGCCAGCGCTGGGGGAGTGGAACCAGATCAGTGGACCGGATGATGGGCTGTTCACAAATACCGCTCAGTACGACACGGAGTTCACGCCGAACTCTTATGGTCTCTATGAGATTTGTTTCACCGATGAGACCTGCGGTGTTGATTACTGCTATGACATCGAAATCACGGAAACACCCGAAATTTCTTTGAACGAGACAGGGGCGCTGCTCTGTGATGGGGAATTGTTCCAAGTGGTTGCCGACACCGTTGACATCGGCGGAACAGCGACGATTGATTGGCCTGGTGGATCGACGGATGATGTGTTGGCGAACAACTTCTCTTACAGCAACAACACAGAAGTCAGCATCACGGTGAGCATCGAGAATGGTTGTGGTAGCGATGAAGCCACCATTGACTTGATTTCGATGTACTCACCTGAACCGGATTTGGCTGATGAGATGCTTTGCGATGGTGGAGAAGTTTTGCTTGACCCCATTTCAACAAATCAGCCGTTCGACGTCTACACGTGGACCCTCAATGGCAACCCCACGGGTTTGAGCACACCTGAATTCACCGTCACAGCAACCGGCGAGTATTGTGTGGAGGTCGAAAATGAATGCGGCACGGAAGAAGCCTGTGCCGACATTGACATTGTTGTGCCGCTCAATGATGTTCTGCTTGATGTCACAGCGGATTGTGATGGAGATGGGGCCGGGGTGGTTGTCCCTGACATGCCGGAAGATTATTCGGTGGTTTGGCCCGATGGTTCGACCGAGTTTGCCTGGAATCTGTCGGAAGACAGCCCATACAATGGCACGAACATTTGTTTGACTTATACTGACCCGTTCAACTGCGCCACAGCGGAGGAATGCTCCTTCTTGTTCATCGGCGTACCGCCGACCATCAACCCCTCTCCGGTATTGGACAATGTGTTGACTCTCTGCCCAGAGGTTGAATACGAGTTCGATCTCGGCGCGCAAGGTGCTGGCGAATACGAATGGTGGATTGAGTGTGCCGGTCAGAACATTTACTTCGATGGCACAGACGACCATTTGACGCTTGTCAGCTCGGCTTTGCCGCAGGATTGTTGGGGTGGTGAGCTGACATTGACCGGATCTGCTTTGAATCCTTGTGCGGTTGGTGGGGTCCGAGAAGAATGGCAGGTCATCATGGATTATTGTGAGATCACCATCCCGAACGTCTTCACACCAGGCAATGGAGACGCGATGAACCCATCCTTCCAGATTGACGGCTTGGAAGTTTATGACGATGTGATTGTGCGTGTTTATAACCGTTGGGGACATGTGGTTTTCCAAAGCGATGATTACAAATCAGGCGATTGGCTGGCGAACGATGTGGAGGATGGCACGTATTGGTACACCCTTTTGCTTCCGAATGGTTTCGATTACCAAGGCTCTTTGACCATTTTGCGCTGATTTCCAGCCCGTGGCTAAGACCAAATCCAGCTTCGCCTGCAAACAATGCGGCCACGAGGTCATCAAATGGGTGGGGCAGTGCCCAGGATGCAAGTCCTGGAATACCCTCGTTGAATTCACCCGCACCGATGTGGCACCGGCAATCGCCCGTCGCGGCATCGAGCCCGACCGAAAACCGGCGAAGGCCGAGCCCCTCTCCAAGGTTCAGGCATCGGCCCTCCAACGACTCGACGCAGGCGACCGCGACTTGAATCGCGTGCTGGGCGAAGGCCTTGTCGCCGGGAGCGTCGTGCTGTTGGGCGGGGAACCCGGCATTGGCAAGTCCACGTTGATGTTGCAGTCCGCCATGGCCATGACCCAAGGGGACCGAACGGTGCTCTATGTCGCGGGGGAGGAAAGTCCCCAGCAGGTGCGGATGCGGGCCGAACGCCTGGGTCCGCTCTCCGATCGTTTGTGGGTGTTGCCGGAGACCAACACGGATTTGGTCTTGCAAGAAGCAGCTACCCATAACCCCGATGTCCTGGTGGTCGATTCGGTCCAAACACTCTATCACCCCACCGTCGAAGCTGCTCCAGGTTCTGTGTCTCAGATCCGGGAGTCGGCGGCCGCCTTGACCCGACTGGCCAAGGAGCGGAACATTCCCGTTTTCCTGATCGGCCACATCACGAAGGAGGGGTCAATTGCAGGCCCCAAGGTGCTCGAACACATGGTGGATGTGGTGTTGTCATTCGAGGGGGAACGACATCATGCTTACCGGATGCTGCGGGCAGTGAAGAATCGTTTTGGGACGACCGCTGAGCTGGGGCTCTACGAAATGCGCGGAACGGGTTTGTCGGTTGTAGATCACCCATCCGATGTGCTTCTTCGCCTCGATGAGGAAGACGATGATTTGAGTGGTTCAGCAGTGGCTGCAGCTCTCGAAGGAGCGAGGCCTTTGTTGGTGGAAGTCCAAGCGCTGGTCAGCACGGCGGTGTACGGCACGCCGCAACGTTCTGGCACCGGGTTCGACCTTCGCCGCCTCAACATGCTCCTCGCTGTGCTGGAGAAGCGCAATGGGTTCAAATTGGGCACAAAGGATGTATTCCTGAACATGGCTGGCGGATTGCGCATTCAGGACCCCGCCCTGGACCTCGCCGTGGTCGCGGCCATCCTGAGTTCCACCTTGGACGTGGCTTTGCCGGTGGGCACGGTGTTTGCCGGAGAGGTCGGGCTGAGCGGTGAAATCCGGCCGGTGTCACGCCTTCCGCAGCGTATCGCAGAAGCGGAAAGGATGGGGATGAAGCGCATGTTCGTGAGCGGACATGCGGGGGAATTGGGGGTGACGAAGATGGATTTGGTCTTTGTGAAGCGCGTCAGCGATTTGCACGGCCGGCTGTTCTAGACGCCAGCTACCACCACGACATATTCTCCGCGTGGCGGCTTCTCCGTCAGCATGTCCAGCATTTCAACAACCGATCCTCGGCTGAATTCCTCGTGCAATTTGCTGATTTCCCGGCCCAAGCATAACAGCCTGTCACCGGCTCCTTCCGCCTGCATGGCTTCAAGCAATTTCACCACGCGATGAGGAGACTCGTAAAGGACTGTGGTTTCCGACCTGCTGAGCATCGCCTCGATGCGTGTTTTTCGTCCTTTTTTGTGGGGCAGAAATCCTTCGTACACGAATCGATCACAAGGCAGTCCAGAGGCTGCAAGTGCAGCAACAAATGCGGTGGGTCCCGGCAGGCAGCTCACCTCAAGTCCAGCTTCAATGGCAGCGCGCACAAGCAAAAAACCGGGGTCGGAGATGGCGGGCGTGCCCGCGTCTGAGCAGAGCGCGAAGCGTTGACCACTCTGCATGCGGGAAACGAGGCCTGCGGTCAGTTTGTGCTCGTTGTGGATGTGGTAGGATTGCAGGGGCGTATCGATGCCGAAATGCCGCAACAAATTGCCCGTCGTCCTCGTGTCTTCAGCTAGCACGACATCGACTTCGCGCAGGACTTCAACAGCTCTTGGGCTCATGTCCCCGAGGTTGCCAATCGGAGTCGGCACCAAGGTCAAGTTCGCTGTCATGCTGGTTTTCCCACAAACAGACGAGACACGAGGATGGAAAATTCCGCCGCTGCGCCTTTTTCCGCATTCCAGTCCACTTCGGGGTCCGCCAAGGATTGGAGTGTGGCCAGACCGGCCGATTCAGAGGGGTCAGATTCAATGGCAGTGCAGGCAGCCTTGAAGGCACCCATGTCACCGCCGAACAGTTCTTGGGCAAACCGAACCCGGTCGTTGATGCCCATTGCATCTGCCAACTGGCCCAGTGGTGCGAGTTGCAGCCGGTCTGCTATGCTCATTGGATGGGTTTCGGGTTCGATTGCAGAAGCGTGCATTCGCGGTTCAGGCTCATGCTGAGGCTGAGGAGAGGTGGAGGGTTCTTCGGCGTTAGGCGGCACGTCGGCACTTGGCAACGGCGCAACGGGTTCCGTTGGGACGGATGGAGTTCCTGTGGCCTCCGTTTGAATGGAAAAGGCAAAGGGGCGTTCAAACGTGCCTGTGCTTTCCTCCGTGGTGGCATGCTGTTCGTTCTGCGGAGCCTCCATTTGCGAAGTTTGGTCTCCCAGCTTTTCGATGGCCCGAAACCGCA
>Ga0213861_10004686_pt1 | contig 11107 bp, 10 predicted proteins | sample PICome_4_FD_160110 | JGI IMG/M metagenome (GOLD analysis project Ga0213861, IMG submission 160110) | Coastal seawater microbial communities near Pivers Island, North Carolina, United States - PICO131 | ecosystem: Environmental > Aquatic > Marine > Coastal | place: USA: North Carolina...
CATTGGAATTTTGTTCTTTAAAATATTTTGCCAAAGCCAAAACTGCAGTTACACCTGAGGCATCATCATTTGCGCCATTGTAAATACTATCTAATTGTCCGTCTTTTTTAATGATTCCTAAATGATCATAATGTGCAGAAATAATTACGAATTCATCTTTTTTTGATTTTCCTTCTAAAACACCAATGATATTGGCACTTGTTATTTCTTCTTTGGTTCTTCTATTAGTAAAAGTGAAGGTTTGTCTGTAAGAATCCAGTCCATCAAAAGTTGTCAAACCCAAATTAGAAAATTCATTTTCAATGTATTGAGCCGCTTTTTCAATTCCTGGAGTTCCTGTTTTTCTTCCTTCCATTTCATCAGAAGCTAACGTATATAGATGCTTTTTTACCAAAGTTGAATCGATAAAAAAAGTGTTATTTGTCTTCTTGTTATTTTTAGTTTGCGCTAAAAAACTTGTTTCTACTAATGAAAATAACATAATTAACACCAAAAGAAAGTTCAATTTTTTCATAATTTTCAAATTTAAGAGTTGAAAGATAGCAAATATAATTTTGTACTTTTACAGAAATTTTTCATCAAAATGATTTTAACAGAAATTCCACAAATTAAACATACAAACGCAAATAACTTTTTTTTACTTTCTGGTCCTTGTGCCATTGAAGGAGAGGAAATGGCATTAAGAATTGCTGAAAAAGTAGTTGCAATTACCGATAAATTACAAATTCCTTACATTTTTAAAGGAAGTTTTAAAAAAGCAAATAGAAGTAGAATTGATAGTTTTTCAGGAATTGGTGATGAAAAAGCCTTGAAAATTTTACGAAAAGTGTCTGAAACTTTTCAGGTGCCAACAGTTACAGATATTCACGAAACTTCAGATGCTGACAAAGCAGCTGAATATGTAGATGTGTTGCAAATTCCTGCGTTTTTAGTTCGCCAAACAGATTTAGTGGTGGCTGCTGCAAAAACTGGAAAAGTAGTAAATTTGAAAAAAGGTCAATTTATGAGTCCTGCTTCTATGAAACATGCCGTTCAAAAAGTAAAAGATGCTGGTAATCACAAAGCTTGGGTTACAGACAGAGGCACTATGTTTGGCTATCAAGATATGATTGTTGATTTTCGTGGAATTCCTGAAATGAGACAATTTGCACCAACAATTTTAGATGTAACACACTCTTTACAACAACCCAATCAAACAACGGGAGTTACAGGTGGAAGACCAGATATGATTGAAACCATTGCCAGAGCTGGAATTGTGAATAATGTTGACGGATTATTTATTGAAACTCATTTTGATCCTGCAAATGCTAAAAGTGATGGTGCTAATATGTTGCATTTAAACAATTTAGAACAATTATTATCGAATTTGGTGGCAATTCGAAAAACAATCAATCAGTTTTAGAAAATAATTCTTAACTGAAATTGTTGTTTTTAGAAACATCATGAAACAACTTTTACATCTTATTTTTTTATTTACAATAGTTTCATTTTCTCAAAATTTTGAAAAAGTAGATAGTATTGTTTTAAAATATCCTAGTTTTTCAAAAGAAGAAGATTTGGCTCATCAAATTGAAAATGATTTTTCAACAGATTTAGAAAAATCAAGAGCTGCCTTTTTTTGGTTAACAAAAAATATTCGATATAATGTAAAGGAGTTTTACAATCCTAGAAAAAGAGGATATCGTTTTCAATACGCATCAGAAGAAGAAAAAATTCAAAAACTTCAAGGATTAAAGGATCAATTAGTTGCAGAGACTTTTAAAAATAAATTAGGAGTTTGTGAAGAATATGCCCAATCATTCAAAAAAATTTGTGATTTATTAAAGATTGAAGCTGCTGTAATTACTGGTTATGTTAGAATTGATTCAAGAGAAATTGGCAAACCCTCTAATTCTCCAAATCATGCTTGGAATGCAGTAAAAATTGATGGTAAATGGCTTATATTAGATGCAACTTGGGCTGCAGGATCTATCTATAATAATAATTGGATTCGAAAATTTAATGATTATTTTTTTGATATGCCTAAAGATAAAATGTTTAAAACTCATTTTCCTTCAGATACAATTTGGGTTTTGCGTTTTGGTAGAATAACACTTGAAGAATTTTACAATCAACCAATTTATAGCAGCACTTTTTTAAACTTAAAAACAACATTAATTTCTCCAAAAACGGGAATTATCAACCTAAAATTATCAGAAAATATTGAGTTACAATTTACAGATTTAGATCCGAAATCATTGATTTTATATACTTTTTCAGGATCAAGAATGGCTCAAAAACCATTAATTTCATCAAAAAATAATATTACTTCAGTAATTATAAAAAATCCGAATACTGCAACAGATTTGGTAATTTACATGAATAATAAAGATGCGTTGCATTTTAAAATTCGTACTGATTAATTATTTTTCCTTTTAAAAATTGAACCTTTTTTGTTTAAACCCTCACTTAAAACAACAATCAAAAGATTTTCATCAATTTCTTCAACTTTATAATAACGTAAAGATTTTACTACTTTTCTATTTTCTGAAATAAGAAACTCATCGAATTTTGTTACTTCTGGTGGAAGCCAAAAACCAACATCAACAAAACCTTTCTTTTTTGAAGGATTTAAATAGCAAAGTGGTTTTGAATCTAGATAATAAAAAGGAATATTCCACTTAAAGTGTAATTCAACATCCGAAAAAGCATTTTCAATAATAATTTGCAAATGCAACAAAATAGATTTAAAAGGTTCTTTTTGATGCAAAATAAATTCTTCTGCAGGCCTCATAAAAAAAATAATAAATGAATGATTTTTGTATCTTAGCTAAAGTTATAAAATTTATGGACACAGAAAATAATTTACAAGCAAATTTTTCATTGAAAGGATTTATAGCCATTCAGATTGGAATGTATTTTTTACTTGCTGCCTATTTGATAAAAAATATTTTAGATGGTTTTTTGATTGATGACAATCCAATGGGAATGATGTCTGCTCAAATTATTGAAATCGCTATCATTTCAATTTTGATTTTTTTGTTTTTATTTTCGTCATTAGCTTTGTTTTTTAGCGCAAAAAGACGTTCAAAAAAGCTGGGACTATCGCTTTGGAATCCCGCTTCAAAAAATAGCTTATGGAGATATTTAGGAAGTTTTTTGATGCTTTTTTTACTTCTCTACTTTTTAATGAATCAAGGTTTTATTGATTTACTTTCACCATTTTTTATGCTTTTTTATGGTTTGATATTGTTTTTAATCAATCAAAAATCAAATAAAAAATTACGCATTATCTCAGGAATTTGTGCATTATTGACAGTTATTTGTTTTTTAATTCCAAGTTATTGGTATGCTTCCATTTTTATACTTGGAATTGCACATATTACTTTTGGAATTGTTGTGAAAGATTAGTTTTTATTTCTAATTCCCTGAACTAAATCCTCTAAACCATTCAATTTTAATTCATACACTAATGCCAATTGATTGCCTAATTTTCCTTTTGGAAAACCTTGGTTTTTAAACCAAACTATATAATATTCTGGCAAATCAATTAAATACTGATTTTTGTATTTCCCAAAAGGCATTTTAGCTTTGGCTAATTCAAGTAAAAGTTGCTGATTTTGTATGTTATTCTCTTCCATCTACATAATCTTGTAAATAAGAAAATCGCTCCGTTAATCTTCCATTTTCAGTAATTTTTGCACGACTTAAAATTCCGTTTTTGTCGCCATCAAAAAAAGCAGGAATTACATTTTCAAGAAACATTTCACCAAAACCTTCGCTTGCATCTTTTGGCAATTCACAGGGTAAATTATCAACTGCCATTACTACAATTGCATTTTCATCATAAAAATTTACCTCAATTTCTTTCTCAGGATGATATCCATAAAAAGGATGCTCTATGGTAGATGCACGAATTGTAGTTGGAATTGGACCATTGATATCACAAGAAATATCTGCTATAAAACGGATTTTAAATTCTGGTTTTTTAGCATCTCCTTTTGTAAAAAATACAGGAGCGCCATTTCCATAAAAATGTCCTGCAATAAAAAAATCTGTTACTTTGGCAAAACGTAAAAAATCAGATTCATACGCTTCAGGATGATTGTAAAAATCAATATTGTCAAAGATTTTGCCGTCTTTACGTTTGTTATAATCCAACACATCTGCAAAACAAAAAACAGGTTCACTAAAGTTTTGATGTAAATACTCATCAACAGAAACTTGTTTGATATTCATTGCATCCAACATTTCTCTCGCTCCATAAGCCACTTTGCCATTACCGGTCAACAAAATTTTGAGATTTGGTAAGTTGATTTTCTGCAATTCAGCAATTAGGGATTGCTGATTTATTAAAGTTGCTGCTTTAGGCAATTGAAACTGATTTGCTTTTAAACCAATAGCTCTAAATCCATTATAAACACCCACAATTCCTGCATAATGCCCAAAACCAATCAAACGTGCTCCATTTTCTTTGACAATAGTTTCATGGTCATACAATTCAATATTTTTAGCTAAAATTGCTTGTAATAAGTTGCGATTGTAAGGTTGCTTTTTGATGGTATGACTAAAGAAAAAATATTTTTTATTAGGGATTAAAGCTTCAACTGGCACTTCTTTTACACCCAATAAAATATCACAATCTGACATATCTGAAACCACTTGAAATCCAGCATTTTTGTAGGCTAAATCCGAAAAAACACGAATATCAGAACTCTCTACAACAAATTTTGCTGACGGATATTTTCGAATCAACTCTTGTAATTTTTCTGGTGAAAACACCACTCTTTTATCAGGTGGATTTTTACGTTCTTTGATAATGCCAAATTTCATGTTTTGTATTTTTTGCAAATTACAGATGATATATCGATAATTATTTTATTTATATTCTTCGAAGATATTGGTTTTTTAAGAGATTCGCAATTGGTTTTTTCATACTTTTGCATTCCTCTTTTTTAATTAAAAAAAAGATTCTTTGACATTTTGGGGACGACTGGTTTTGACAGCAAGGTCAGTGAAATTGTAAGCATACCAAGGAATGAAATTATTCTTGTAAAACTTATTTCAAACCTATAAACGGCGAAGATAACTACGCTTTAGCTGCTTAATCTGAATTTACAGTAAGATTGGCCTCGGCTCACAAGGTGAGCAAGCTTTATGTCCACGGAAAGCCTTGGTTTACGGCGTTTCATTTTTGGGCATCGTAAAAGTAAACATAGAAAATCTTTTGCTTTGAGGGATTTTCGAAACTAAAAAAGCTAAGTGAAAAGTAGGTTGTTTTTGACCAGCTTTTCAACGAAAAAACGAACAAAAACTAAGTATGTAGAAAGCTTTTTAGCTGCTTGTTTGGACCCGAGTTCGATTCTCGGCGTCTCCACAATAAAAAACCTCAACTTTACATTAAAGTTGAGGTTTTTTATTATTTGCTATTTAAAAGATTAACGTCCTCTTCTTCTGCCCATTCTTAAATCTCTCATTTCAACCATTTTCTTTCTAACAATAGAAACATAATCGCTTTTTGTGGTTTCATCACCTCTTTCTGGCACAACTATGGTTATTTTTTCTTTTGGATTTATTTCAATTTCGGAACATAAAAGTGTGGTATTTTGAGCACTTACTTCTAAAATTAATCCAGGCAATCCCCAAAACTCAGCAGGACCTTGAGCCACAGGGATTTGAGGAGTATACCATGCTTCTACAACAACTAATTTTTCTTCAGGCTTTTTTTCTTTATCAGTATCATTTTCATTGAGGTCACTCCAAGAAAAATTATACCAATTTAACTCAACTGCAGGTACAAAAGCTTTTGCTTTGTAACAAGTATAATTGTCAATTTGCTTGGATTCTGATCCCAATTTCCAATCAATTTTATAAAGATTATCTTTTACTAAAAATCGTTTTCCATAAAACTCCTGACTTTGTACAAGCGCGTTTTCTTTTACATTTTTATACTGATCTCCTCTTGAAAAATATCCTCCCCAAGAATCTGTAGCTCCTGAAATTGCATCTATTTTTTCTTTCTCTAAAAACATTGACTCCTGCATATTAAATGTCAAAATATATGTTTTTTCAAGTCTATTTTTTAAACGATCTGCAACCTGCTTTTTTTGCTCTTCAGTTAATCTTGCACCCCAATTACCAAGTTCCATTTTTGATTTAGAGACGTAAACCGCTTTTCCTTGAAAGTTTTGAGATAATAAAGTTGAATTCAAAAAAAGAAAAATTGGAAAAAAAATAGATATTAACGTTATTTGCTTCATTGCTTTTATTTTAAATGTTTAACAAATATATGAATACATTAAACATTTTAGATGGTATTAACAATAAATTAAGAAGGTTTTAGATTTTTAAAACTCCTTTGAAAAAATATTTTATTCCAAAGAGAATATATAGTATAGGATAATAAAAAAGAGACAATTTTCTTTTTTTAAGAAGCAACTCTTCTTTGTATAATTGAAGTGTGTATATTTTTGAAAGTCCATTTTCATCACATAAAGCAAATATTTCATCTACTTTTTTCGAAAATACTTTTTTCTGAAGTAACTTCAAATTTAAGTCATAATCTGCCAAAATTTTATAAGACAAATCATATTTATTTTCTTTAAAAATTCTTTTATGATAGAAAACAGCTTGATGATGTAAAGTGTTTTTAAACCACATCATCTTAGAGAAATTTGAATAAAATATATTTTTTCCATAACTAATATTTCCAAAACAGAAATCTATATTAGGATTTAAATGATTTATAATTTTAGAGAGAGTTGAAAAATTACTCAAACAATCTCCTGCACCTAAAAAATACAACCACTCACCTTTTGACAACGAAATTCCCTTATTCATTGCATCGTAAATTCCTAAATCATTTTCAGATATAAACTGAAATGGATATGCCAATTCCTTTAAATAATCTTGAGTTTCCTGTGAAGATTTTCCGTCAATAATCCAAACTTCAAAATCTGTAAATGTTTGTTTTTGAATGCTTTCAATAGTTTTTTTCAATCCATTAAGATTGTTTAAAACAGGAATTATTATGGAAATTTTTGGTTCGATAAGTATGCTAGTTAAAATAAATATCTAATTTTTGTTGTTCTATTTCCCAACACAAAACCTCAGATGCATTTTGCTGGTTTTGTTTAATTGCTACCATTTTATTTTCATCATTCAATAAATCTTGTATCGCAGTTGCAATTGCTTTTGGTGTATAATTTTCTACGATAATTCCAACTTTGTATTCTTTAATAATTTTTGAAATTTCATTTAAATTTCCTGCAATAATTGGAATTTGAGCATGAATATAATCAAACAATTTATTCGGTAATGAATATTGAAAACTCAAGCCTAAAGGCTCTTCTAAAACCATTCCTAAAGTTGCTTTTTGAGTATAATTTAGTAGTTTTTCTCGTGAAATTCTACCCAAGAAAAAAACTCGATCCTGCATTTTTTTATCAATTACAAACTGCTTCAAATCGTCTTCTACTTTGCCATAACCAATGATGATCAAATCTAAATTTTCAATGTATTGTAAGGCTTCAATCATTGGTTTTATACCTCTACCTGGATTTAAAACTCCTTGATATAAAATAGTTTTTTGTTGTGTTGGAAAAGAAACTTCTTCAGAAATATATGCTTGGTTTTTTAATGGAATATTTCTGACAACCCCCATATTATTTTGATATTTTTTATGATAAAAATCAGCAATTGATTGACTAACTGTATAGGATTTTTTGATTCTTGGAAGAAAAAAATCTTCTAATTTTCGCCAAAAACTTTGTACAAATTTTCTTCCTTGCAATTCAGGACCTTCAGAAAACAATTCGTGACTATCATAGACTAATGTTGTTTTTTTAAGCTTACTTATAAAAAAACAAGCTGGCAACGTATCCAAATCATTTGCTAAAATACAATCGTACTTTTTAAAAAGTAAATAGAAAAAAAGACGAATATTAAATTCTGCATAAAACAGAAAATTATGATTAAAAAAATGCTTTTTACGAACAATTTCGTAATCTCTTTTTACAAAAATAGTATTGGGTAAAACCCTACCATAAACCTCAATTTGATAATCCTTTTGAAGCAAATATGTACAAACTTTGTGCACTCGATAATCTGTTGAGATATCATTTGTAACTGCAACAAAGAGTTTTTTTTTCAAAAGTTATTGATTTTTTATACTAGTTTGCAAGCTGTTGCACCACCTCAAACACTTCTCCTGCTTCTACTTTCAATGTTTTGTGTTTGTATTTTACTATCAATTGATAATCATGAGTAGCCATTAAAATGGTTTTACCACTTTGATGAATTTTATTCAACAACTCCATTACTTCTAAAGACGTTTTTGGGTCTAAATTTCCTGTTGGTTCATCAGCCAAAATCAATTCAGGATCGTTCAATAACGCTCTTGCAATGGCAACTCTTTGTTGCTCACCTCCTGAAAGTTCGTAAGCTTTTTTGGATGCTTTTGATTGCATTCCAACTTTTTCTAATACTTCATCGATTTTTTTATGAATGTCTTCTTTATTTTTCCAACCTGTAGCTTTTAAAACAAACTCTAAATTAGCAAAAACAGTTCTATCAGTAAGTAGTTTAAAATCCTGAAAAACGATGCCAATTTTTCTTCTTAAATACGGGATATTTTTATCTTTCAAATTCTCCAAATCAAAACCTACAACAGTTCCTTTTCCATCCTGCAAAGGAATATCTGCATACAAAGTTTTCATCAAACTGCTTTTTCCACTTCCTGTTTTTCCAATCATGTAAAAAAAATCACCTTTATTGATAGTTAAATTTACGTTCGATAAAACGAGTGAATCTCCTTGATAAATATTCGCATTTTCTAGATGCAAAACAGCATTTTCCATAAAAAAAAGTTAACACTACAAACTTATAAGTTTCTATTGATTTTACCTCAATAAATCACAACAATTCTTACATTTGAAGTATTAAAATTTTATGAAATTTTAAAGATATTCAAACAAATCGAATATTTATTCGTTATCCATACAACTAAATTCATTGATATGAAAAAATGCTTTTCAAAAAATCATTGGCTAAGCTTCTTATTTTTATTGGCAACTGGGTTGCAGTTTTCTCAGCAATCTAGCATTGAGACGAGTATTTTAACCGATTTTACAAATGCGCTACAATTATATCAGAATAAAGCTTACACAGCTGCTCAAAAATCTTTTGAAAAAGTAGTAAAAAATAGTCAGGAAAACTCGAATTTAAAAGCAGATGCTGCCTATTTTGAAGCAATGTGTGCTTTAAAACTGCAACAAACTTCAGCTGATCAAAAAATATTGGATTTCGTAGCAACTTATCCAAACAGCACCAAAAAAAATCAAGCTTTTTTTAATGTCGGCAATTATTATTTTGCCAATAAAAAACCTGCATACGCCTTAAAATGGTATCAAAAAGTAAATAAAGAAGTGCTTTCTGAAGAAAACAGAAAAGAGCTCAATTTTAAATCAGGATATAGTTTATTGGTTTCTGGTGATTTATCTGCAGCCAAAAATCTTTTTTTACCCTTAATAAATGATGGAAAATATGGTAATGATGCAAGATATTATTACGGATTTATCGCTTATAAATTAGAGGATTATGGCATTGCAGAATCTACTTTGAAAGAAATTGCTGACAATGAATCGTACAAAGCAGAAATTTCATATTATTTGTTAGATATCAGTTTTAAATCAGGAAAATTTGAAAGATGTATTAAAGTTGGTGAGGAATTATTAAAAGATAAAAAGAGAAATGATGTTTCTGATATTTCAAAAATTGTAGGCGAAAGTTACTTTAATTTAGGAAAATATGCAGAATCAATTCCGTTTTTAAAAAACTACAAAGGCAATAGAGGAAAATGGAATAATACTGATTTTTATCAATTAGGATATGCCTATTACAAGCAAAATGACTTTGAAAATGCCATTGCAAATTTTAATAAAATTATAGATCAAAAGAATGCAGTTTCTCAAAATGCGTATTATCATTTAGCGGAATGTTATTTAAATACAGAGAAAAAAAATGAGGCATTGAATGCTTTTAAAACAGCAAGTGAAATGGATTTTAATCAAAAAATCAAAGAAGATGCTGCTTTAAATTATGCCAAATTGAGCTATGAAGAAGGAAATCCTTTTGAAAATGTAGCTGACGTGCTTCAAAATTATTTGAAAAATTATCCGAATTCAACTTCTTATAAAGAAATCAATCAATTAGTTGTGTATTCATTCATACATCAACAAGATTATGAAGGGGCTTTGAATTATTTGAAAAAGAAAAAATCAGATGACAATACTGCACTCACTTTAGAGGTTTCTTTATACAGAGGAATTCAATTATTTACAGATAAAAAATACGCAGAAGCATTGCCATATTTTACAATCAGTAAGAAATCTTTGACACCCGAAATTTTTCAAAAAGGCTATTATTGGGAAGCTGAAACCTTGTTTAGATTGAATAAATTTGAAGAAGCTTTGACCAAATTTTTATCTACAGCAACCTTAGAAAAAACAAGTAAAACCGCTGAACTTCAACTAGTTGATTACAATGTAGGATATTGTTATTTTAAACTCAATAAATATCCAGAAGCTATTCGTTCATTTAAAATTGTACTTCAAAAAAAGGAACTAGAAAACACCATCAAGCAAGATGCAACTTTGCGTTTGGCTGATAGTTATTTTGCAATCAGCAACTTTGGTGATGCTATTAAATCGTATCAATTAGTTGTAAATGAAACCGGAATTGGCGCTGATTATGCCCAATATCAAATTGGGATGAGCCATGGTTTTAGAGGCGAAAATTTGCAAAAAATTGATGCTTTGAAAAAAGTAGTGAACAATTTTGAAAATTCTAATTTAAAAGATGATGCATTATTTCAGTTAGCAAACACGTTTACAACTTTAAAAAATGCGAAAGAAGCCCATGAAGCATATGATCGTTTGCAAAAAAATTATCCAAAAAGTGCATTCATCCCAAGAGCTTTAGTGCGACAAGGTTTGTTGTATTACAATGGCAATGAAAATGCAAAAGCACTCGAAAAATTCAAGTTGACTGCAAGCAAATTTCCGAATTCACCTGATGCTTTAGAAGCTGTAAACAACGCCAAAAACATATATATTGATGAAGATAAATT
>Ga0213861_10004690_pt1 | contig 11103 bp, 14 predicted proteins | sample PICome_4_FD_160110 | JGI IMG/M metagenome (GOLD analysis project Ga0213861, IMG submission 160110) | Coastal seawater microbial communities near Pivers Island, North Carolina, United States - PICO131 | ecosystem: Environmental > Aquatic > Marine > Coastal | place: USA: North Carolina...
TATTGTTGAAACAATTAACTCAAGAAACCGTTCAACTAGTAACTAAATAGTTTATTTAGTACATTTACACTCATGAGTAAACCGAAAGATATAGGCCTTGTAAATGCAAAAGAAGTTGCTAAGGCTATCCAGCTAGATAAATATGGTTTTATAGGAACATTTATTGGTTGGCTTTTAATGAAAGTTCTTAAGATATCGACATTAAATAAGTTTTACAAAAAGCATAAACATCTAAAAGACATTGATTTTTTAGATAGTATTTTAGATGAATTTAAAATTAAGTTTGAAATTCCAGAAGAAGACCTTAAAAGGCTTCCAAAAGAAGGCGCTTATATTACGGTTTCAAACCATCCTTTGGGTGGAATTGATGGGATTTTATTATTAAAATTAATGCTCGAGCAACGCGATGATTTTAAAATAATAGCCAACTTTTTATTACATCGTATAGCCCCATTAAAACCCTATATTATGCCTGTAAATCCTTTTGAAGACAGAAAGGATGTAAAATCTAGTATTGTTGGTTTTAAAAATTCGATTTTACATTTAAGAGATGGACATCCGTTAGGTTTATTTCCAGCAGGGGAAGTTTCAACTTACAGAGATGGTAAGTTAGTAGTTGATAAACCTTGGGAAGAAGCTGCCATGAAATTGGTTAAAAAAGCTGAAGTGCCTGTTGTGCCCATTTATTTTCATGCTAAAAATAGTAATCTTTTTTATCAACTTTCAAAGATAAGCGACACTTTTAGAACCGCTAAATTACCTTCGGAAGTTCTTACGCAAAAACGTAGAATTATTAAAGTTAGAATAGGGAAACCCATTTCTGTAAATGATCAAAAAGAACACACGTCTCTTGATAGTTTTTCAGAGTTTTTAAGACGAAAAACCTATATGCTTTCTAATACTTTCGAGAATAAATCTAAGATCTTAGATAACATTTCGTCTACCTTAAAAACACCCAAAGCCCCAAAAAATATTGTAACACCCGTTGACAATAGCTTAATGATTAAAGAAGTTGATGCGCTTAGGGAAAACGATTCAAGACTTTTACAAAGCAAAAATTATGAGGTATTTTTGGCTCAAGCTGATAAAATACCTAACATGCTTCGTGAAATTGGGCGTCTAAGAGAAATTACGTTTAGAGAAGTTGGCGAGGGCACCAATGAAGCTATAGATTTAGATGTATTTGATAATTACTACCATCACATGTTTTTGTGGGATAACGAGAAGAAAGTACTTGCAGGCGCCTACAGAATGGGACTTGGCTCAAAGATTTTTGAGCGTTATGGTATTGATGGCTTTTATCTTCAAAATTTATTTAGGTTTGAACCAGAATTGTATAAAATGATGAGTCAGTCCATAGAAATGGGTCGTGCTTTTATCATAAAAGAATACCAGCAAAAACCCATGCCTTTATTTTTACTTTGGAAAGGTATTGTGCATACTACCTTGCGTTTTCCTGAACATAAATATTTAATTGGTGGTGTAAGTATAAGCAATCAGTTTTCAAACTTCTCAAAATCACTGATGGTGGAGTTTATGAAATCTCATTATTACGACCCTTATATTGCACAATATGTATACCCTAAAAAGGAGTTTAAAGTGAAGTTAAAAGACGCTGATAAAGATTTTGTTTTTGACGAAGCCGCAGCCGATTTAAACAAATTTGATAAATTTATTGATGAAATTGAACCAGGAGCCTTGCGATTGCCTGTTCTACTAAAAAAATACATTAAACAAAATGCCCGTTTGGTTGCTTTTAATGTTGATCCTTTATTTAATAACTCAGTTGATGGGTTGATGTATATTAAAATTGCCGACTTGCCCGAAAGTACCGTGCGCCCGGTAATGGAAGAGTTTCAGGCTGAATTAGAAAGTAAATTTTCTAGCCAGAATAATAATTCAGATAAATAGAATGCCATTGAAAATCAAATACTATTTCGGTTCTATGCTTTAATCTGTATGTATTATTAACTAAATATTTACTAATTTACATTGGAAAATACAAACTTCATTTCTCTTGCTATTTGCAAACTTCTTTTGAAATAGGTTTCTGTTTGATGTGGTGTCCCATCAGACTTTTTTGGGTCTTCATAGGTTATAGCTATACGCTTATCACAACCAAAAACCATTGGGCAACCTTTATCTGCTGAAGAGCAAGTCATAATTGCTGCAAAGTCAGAAGCTGGATTAAAATCATCACTAAATTGTTTTGAAAAAGCTATTATAGACGGTTCATTTTTGGAAAATTTAACGCTATATACAGGATTATTTTCTTCTGATAATTTAACAATCTGGAAGCCTTGAGTTCTCAAAGTTTCTTCAACTTTTGGAAACATTGCAGTTGCTTCTGTCCCTCCGGAATAACATGATACGTTATTGATATTATAGCAGGCAGCCATAGTTTGTGCCCAAATTTGAGACAAATGACTACGACGTGAATTATGTGTACAAATAAAATTTAAACGAATAGATTTATTAGCACTAATCTTATCCTTTAAATAATCTATTAAAGGCTTAAGTATAACTTTTCTTTCTTCAGAAATTACAGCCATATCTAATGAATTAATTACCTTAGAAATGGATTCAAATAATGTTTTATCTTTCATCACTTATATATAATTAACAACAGCCACCCCCAGGAGCGCAAGAAGATTCTAAATTCGAAGTTGATTTTTCTATAGTTTCAGGAAGACCACAAAGTTCTTTGGCTTTACAATCTGTTTTTTCAATAGCTAATTTAACAATTAGATTCCCTTCTTTTATTTCAAAATCATTGACAAATAATTGCGCTGTATGAAAGTTTGCATTACTATATTCAAATTTTACTTCAGAATCTAAATCATAAGGTTTCATTGTGCCTACTTTTTTAAGAATAGACGAAGCTTTAAAAACCGTTAGATATTCTGTTTTAACCAGTTCAAGTGGGCTTTCCCATAGTTGAATAATGGTTTCATTCCAAGAATCAGTTTGTGCACCACAATCTACAGAATCTACTACGATGTGTTTCACTTCTGTAATATGGTAATTTGCACCAACCAATACATTTGGGGCGTATTCAAATAACAAAGATTTCTCTTTATTGTCCTCAAGTAGTTTAAAAAATTCTTGTGTTTTCATTTCTATTATTTTTTTACGTTTGAGTGATATAATTAAAGTCCTATAATAGGCTAGCAACAGTTGGCTTTAGTCGTGTTAAAAAAACTATTTAATTGCTTTTGAATTGCTGTCCAACGTTCAACATTAATGCAATAACACATACTCTTACCTTCTACCTCTCCTTTAATCAGTCCTATACTTTTCAATTCTTTTAAATGCTGAGAAATAGTAGCTTGGGCTAAACCAATTTCTTCAACCAAATCATTACATATACAACTATTTTGATTACTTATATGCTGTAAAATAGCCACACGAGCAGGATGCCCTAGTACTTTAAAAAGCTGTGCTAAATCATTTTGCTTATCCGTAAATATTTGTGTTTTTGTAACACCCATTTTATTTATTTATATATTGCAATATTACGATGATAATTTTAAATAAAAAAGCCAAAACACCTTTTTTTGACTTTTTTAGATTTTATATTAAAACCAAGGTTTTTTTCCAACTTGATATGTGTTATAAAATTCCTCATCAGATTTAGTTAAATAGACAATGCCTTCTATTAAACCAATTACACCTGTTAATCCAGCTCCCAATCCACAAGTTATAAAACCAAGGATAAATGTAATTACTAATAAAATAATTCCTTCTTTATTGTATCCTAAAATAAATTTATGTACGCCTAAAGGCCCTAATATTATAGCTAAAACTCCAGCTAAAATTTTCTTGTTTTCGCCAGTTGCTTGCTCAAATGTTTCTTTTGCGCTCTCAGCAAACTCTGAAGCTGTCTCTTTAGCTTCACTAGCAAATTCTTTTGCTTTTTCTTTAGCATCACCTGCTAGTTCTTTTGCGTCATCTGCTAACTCACTTGCTTTGCCGCTTACTTTATCAGCGGTTTTTTTAGCGCCATCTTTAGCATCACCTAACATATCGTTTAGATCGTCGCTTAAATTTTTTTCGTCAGACATTGTGTAAATAATTTTGGTTAGTTTATAAAGTTAGTAAAAAATAAACTCTTATAACTATTTGTCTTTTATCTTAACATTATGTTACAGATCACTTTAATTAAATTATTTAATCAACATAATAATACCTCCAATAGCTGTTACAATTAGAATGAAACGTCTGTAATTTACATTAGAAATTAACTTAACAATATAGGCTCCTAAGAAAAATCCAATAATAACTGCAGGTATTAGCACCGAATTCAAAACCAATGTTTCGGTAGTAACCGTCTTCCAAGTAAAAATATGAAAAGGCAACTTAAACACATTGATAATAAAAAATAACCAAGCCGCTGTACCTATAAATTCATTCTTCGGAAAACGGATAGCTAAAAAATAAATATTAGAAATAGGTCCTGCTAGGTTTCCAATCATAGTGGTGAACCCCGCTAAAAATCCTGTAATTACAGCGAATAATTTATTTGTTGGAACTGTATTACATTTTCTGTTTTCGGTATAAAACATAATACCTACTGAAACAATAATTATTATGGCCATTAATCTTTTAAAAACCGTTTCAGAAATATCATTACCAACCCAAACACCAACTAAAACACCAACAATCATCCAAGGGATTAACTTTTTGATTATATGCCATTGCGCATGTCTATTATAGTAAACAACCGCAAAAATATCAGCACAAATTAACATAGGAAGCAAAATACCAGTTGATGCCTTTTCACCAAAAACAAAAGCAAGTATCACCACAATGATAATACCAATTCCTTTAATTCCTGATTTGGCCAAACCCAATAAAAAAACTGCAAAACCAATAGCTGTCCATTGTAATGCAGTTAAATTATATGATTGTAGAATTTCTAAATAAGTCAATAGCTATTTTTGAAATGCTAATTTACAAAAAAGCAGAATCTACTGGTTCCCAAAGTTCAATCTTATTACCATCGTTGTCCAAAATCCAACCAAATTTCCCGTACTCGTATTCTTGAACTTCATCAACAATAGTAACACCTTCTTCTTTTAAAACTTTAAGTAGTTCATGTAAATTTTCTACCCTATAATTAAACATAAAGTCCTTTTTTGAAGGCTCATAATATTTTGTGTCTGCAGGAAAAGGACTCCATTGGGTAGAGCAATCTTTACCATCTTTATCCTTCCACCAGAAGGTGCAACCGTAATCATCAGTATTAAAACCTAAATGTTTTTTATACCAGTCTTTTGAAGCTTTTGGATTTTTAGTTTTAAAAAACAATCCCCCTATTCCCGTTACTCGATTTTTCATATTTTATTGTGTTTTAATTACACATGTTGATCTATAAGTATAGTATTCCCATCTGGATCATACATGACCATACTTGCAGGGCCAGAAGTATTTTCATCCGCTTCACTTTCTAGCTTTAGATTATTATCTTTTAGATGTTTTTGAATGGTTCTAACATCATCAAAAGGTTCTACTCTATTCGCGCTTTCATCCCAACCTGGATTAAAGGTTAAAATATTATTTTCAAACATACCTTGAAACAAACCTACTAGAGTATTACCGTTTTTCATAATGAGATGGTTTTTTTCAATGTCGCCTGCAAACTGAGTAAACCCAAGGGTTTCATAAAAGTGTTTTGATGCCTTAATATCTTTTACATTTAGACTTACTGAAAATGCACCTAGTTTCATAACTTAAAGATTTTTGTTGTTGCTTATTTTTTGAATGCGGATTCGTAAATATCTATCCATTCTTCCGTGCTTACTTTTGCGGTTAATTCGCCTATTAAATCAAAAGGAATATCATTCATTCGTTTAAACCTGATACAACTTTTACCCATATCTAGCTTATACTTACAACATTTAGCATATTCTGAAGTAAACCAATCCATCAAATCTTTCCTAGAATACAGTACCATGCTATAAACAGCTACAAAGTTTTTTTGAGATGCCAAACTCATAAATGGTAAAGGTGATTTTGGGTCGCAATGGTATCCGTCTGGATAAACTGAATGAGGAACAACATAACCTAACATTCCATAATTCATTGTTTCCTCAATACCTTTTGGAAGATTGTCTAAAATTTGTTGTCTTAATTTAGAAACGGGTTCTTTCCTGTCTTCTGGTAATTCTTCCAGATATTGTTTTGGTGATGTTGCTTTTAACTGCATAATTAAATTATTTACGTTGAAGTATTAATCCTGAAATTCCAGCTATAATAAATCCTATAATTAGAACAGTTGCCGACATAACTAATGAACTAATTATTGAATTTGAAAATAATGCTTTCTCCGCCTCCATATCTTGAAGCCTAATTTGAAATTCGGCAGCAGACAATGAGGATTTTGCTTTTTCAACCATATGATTATAGTACTCGGTCATAAACTCTGGGTTGATGACTTCTACATAAATATAATTTATAATTCCAAAAGTCAATCCTGCAAGTAAGCTAACTAAAACACCTATTAATAATGCCTTACCGAAAGATACTGAACCATTATTTATGAAATCCCTATTGTTTTTAATAGCAAAATAAATAAAAAGTAAAGCTAATACAATACTAATGTATCCGAAAATCTCACTATTAGAATAACTCAGGCTATCTCCTAATGAAAATTGAATTGCAAATAAAATAACAAGGGTTAAGCTACTTAAAAGACCGAATTTTAAAACTGATTTTTTCATACAATTGAAATTGATTATTAAGCTATAAAACTATTAATATAATAAAAAATTATGGTCATACTAAAGTACCAAATTACAAGTAATCAATAAAAAGGCTTAAATAATTTGAAAATCTTTGGCTATTTGTAACGCTTGTGTTCTGCGTTTTGCATTTAACTTCACTAACAAATTAGATACATGTGTTTTGATAGTACTTTCCGAAAGAAATAATTTATTTGCTATTTCTTTATTTGATAAACCTTCTGAAATAGCTTGAAACACCTCATATTCGGGAGATGTGATTTCTAAATCTTTGATTTTTTGATGATTGATTTCTTCAGAAGGATATGTAGATTTATGAAGACTTTTTTTGTTGATCTATATTCCAATAATAAAAAATACAATAGCACTTCTAGCGATAACAAATTCCATTTTCAAATTTCCAGGGTTTATGGAATATGTACTAATTTGAAATAATAGTAACAAAGCCAATACTAATCCTGAAAAAAACTAAGATGGTTTTCTTCATGCATTAAAATTAACAAAATTTAGCTTTAATTTTATCAACTATAGTTTGCGCCAATTTTTCTTTACTTTCAATAGTCCAGCCAGCAACATGTGGTGATAATAATACCTTTTCTGAATTTATTAAATATCGAAATGCCTTTGGCATTTCTTCACCACTTCCGCTTACTTCTCCACTTGATGTAATATCACTTTTAAACAAGTTTTCAAAAGAGGCTTTTTCGTATTCTAAAACATCTAGCCCGGCTCCTAAAATTTTACCTGATTTTAATGCGGAAACCAAATCTGCCGTCACAACACTTTTACCTCTTGCGGTATTAATAAGCCAAAACGATTTTTTAATTTGATTAATAAACGCTGTACTAATCATGTTTAATGTTAGGTGCGTTTGTGGCGTGTGTAAACTCACTACATCTACTTTTTCTTGAAAGGTTGCAAGTGATACTTGTTTTGCGTTTTCATCCCCAACATTATCTTTTATATCATAACATAACACCTCAACATCAAACCCTCGTAGCTTTTTAGCAAAAGCCTTACCCATATTTCCGTAGCCAATTAAACCTAATGTTTTCCCATCAAGTTCTACTCCTCTATTTTCTTCTCGTAACCATTTACCCTGTCGCACCTCATGATCTCCCTTATTCAGTTTGTTAAAAAGTGACAATAACATACCTAAGGCATGCTCACCAACTGCATTTCTATTGCCTTCTGGAGCGGATATTAAATACACGTCTTTTTGTTGGGCGTAGTCGCAATCTATATTTTCTAATCCTGCACCAACACGACCAATAAATTTTAAATTTTTTGCAGCATTTAGAAATTGCTTGTCTATAGTAAAACGACTTCTTAAAACAATACCATCATACTCATGAATATTCGCTTCAACGACCTCCTTTGAAGACTTATAATCTTCATGATTCGTGAATCCTAAATCGTTTAATTGATTGATTAATAATTCGTGATTGGTGTCTAGATGTAATACTTTCATTTAAATTTTTGGGTAATGAGTTTGAGTCTTTTCGTGTTTTACTTTTCCTGTATGCGCGGTATCAAGTTTTTCGAATAATAAAACATGCACTTCTTCATCATTTTTTGTGAATGGATTATGCTCTACACCTTTTGGAACCACAATAATTTCACCTTCGTTTACCACTTCTGTTCGATCTCTGAATTGCATAAATAATGTGCCTTTGATGACTTGAAACAATTCATCCTCATCTTCATGACTGTGCCAAACAAATTCGCCTTTAAGTTTTGCTAAAATAACTTGCATATTATCCACTACTGCAATTTGATGTGGGTGCCAATTTTTATCGAATTTTGAAAACTTGTCTTTTATGTTTATACTTTTCATGATGCAAAATTACGAAGTTTTGCGTTAGGGATTGAATGGTTTGTTTGAGCTCGCCGACGAAGGAGGAAGCGAGTAATGAATACCCGACCCTTGTGGTAACCTGCCTACCGGCAGGCAGGCGGCCAAATATTAAATTCCAAGAATCATTTTTGCTATCCAAAAATAGAGTAGAATACCTAAAATATCGTTGCTTGTAGTGATAAAAGGACCTGTAGCAATTGCTGGGTCGATGCCGCGTTTGTTTAGAAACAATGGCACAAAAGTACCAATGAGTCCCGCCACAATAATAACGGCCACAAGCGATACTGAAATAGCCAAAGCGGTGTTTAATTCGCCTTTGAAAGCCCATATAAATAAAAAAAGAAATATGGCCAATATGAAACCGTTAAGGGCTGCGAGCAACATCTCTTTTATTAATCGGCTATTGACACTGCCACGAACATCATCATTGGCCAAACCTTGCACGATAATGGCGCTAGATTGTACGCCTACATTTCCAGCCATTGCTGCAATTAGGGGCGTAAAAAAGAATAATATTACCGCTTTTCCTGTAAAAAGTCCTTCGAAGCCTTCCATGATTAAAAAAGCACCTATACCACCTACTAAGCCTAAAAACAGCCATGGTAAACGCGCTCTGGTAAGCTCAAGAATACTATCATCTGCCTCAACATCTCCGGTAATACCGGCCGCCATTTGGTAATCTTTATCGGCTTCTTCTCTTAGTACGTCTACAATATCATCAATGGTAATTCTACCTAAAAGTATTTGATTTTTATCAACTACAGGAATAGCCTCTAAATCATACTTTGCCATTACTTTGGCTACTTCTTCTACATCATCATGGACATTAACATAGTCTACATTAACCTTAACTAAGTCTGATATTTTTTGCTCGCTTTTAGCTACAATTAAATCTTTCAAAGAAAGGCGACCAATAAGCTTTTCTTCCTTATTTACTACATAAATAGAATGCACGCGTGTTACTTCTTCGGCTTGCCCCCTAATCCTTCTCATACAGCCAGCAACCGTCCATGTTTCATAAACTTTTACAAGCTCTTTGGCCATGAGTCCACCTGCTGTATCTTCATCATAGGCTAAAAGCTCGGTAATTTCTGCTTTGTGTTCTTCGTCTTCAATTTGAGCTATTACCGCCTGTTGACGATCTTCTGGCAATTCTGCAATAATATCTGCCGCATCATCGGTATCTAATTCTTCAACTTCTTCGGCAATTTCTTTGGCAGAAAGATTTTTTAAAACTTTTTCTCGATTGTCTTCATCCAACTCCATTAGGATGTCTGAAGTTCTTTCAGAGTCAAGAAGCTTTATAACATAAACTGCTTGTTCTAGATTTAATTCATCTAAAATTTCGGCAATATCAGCATAATGAAAATCATCTAGTAGCTTGTGAAGTTCTTTATCGTTTTGTTCCCCGATAAAGAGCTCAACTTGCTCAATGAGCTCATCGGTTAATTGAAATTGTATGTTTTCACTTTCTTCTGACAAACGGAAAAAATTAAAAAGTTCTAAACGTCTTTTTCTAGTAATTGTGTAAGCACAATAAAATCTTGAACACTTAATTGTTCTGGACGTTTGCCAAATATACTATTTGCTTTTAAATTATCAGATAAATCGAATGTTTTTAAACTGTTACGAAGTGTTTTTCTGCGTTGTTGAAAAGCGGTCTTAACGACTTTAAAAAAGAATTTTTCATCACATGGTAGTGAGTAATCTGCTTTTCTTGTAAGTCTTAAAACACCTGAATCTACTTTTGGAGGTGGGTTAAAAACATTTGGTGGTACTGTAAATAAATATTCGGCGTCATAAAACGCTTGTGTTAATACTGAAAGAATCCCATATACTTTACTACCTTCTTTTGAGCAAATACGTTGTGCTACTTCTTTTTGAAACATCCCTGAGAATTCAGGAATTTGATCCCTCATTTCTAAGGTCTTAAAAACGATTTGGGTTGAAATATTATAAGGGAAGTTGCCAATTATAGCAAATGGTTCTTGATTGAAAACTTCGTTTAAATCGTATTTTAAGAAGTCTTTTTCTATAATTCTTGGTGCGAGATTAAGGTAATTCGCTTGAAGATATTCAACTGACTCGGGATCAATTTCAATAACATAAGTTGTTTTCTCTTTTTTTAGCAAATATTTGGTAAGCACACCCATACCTGGACCAATTTCTAAAACATTTTTGTAATCTTTTAAAATGAGTGTGTCTGCTATTTTTTCTGCAACAGACTCGTCATTTAGAAAGTGCTGACCTAAATATTTTTTTGCTTTTACCTGATGTTGGTTGGGTTTATATGCCACTAATTCACGGATTTGGATTATTAGACAAAACTAAGCTATTTAAAATTCACGGTGTACTCATCCACTATCTCAAGTTCTGTTCTAAAAGCCAGCATTTTATCTGCGAACTTTTTTAATCCTTCTTGCCTCAATTTATCAGCGTCTTCTTTGTAATAAGCATCCAAGGCTTCTCGCGAATATGAACGGTATTGAACAGAATACGTGA
>Ga0213861_10004693_pt1 | contig 11099 bp, 7 predicted proteins | sample PICome_4_FD_160110 | JGI IMG/M metagenome (GOLD analysis project Ga0213861, IMG submission 160110) | Coastal seawater microbial communities near Pivers Island, North Carolina, United States - PICO131 | ecosystem: Environmental > Aquatic > Marine > Coastal | place: USA: North Carolina | collected...
GCTGTCTTATGAGGGTTCTGTCTTTATCGACATGGCCTTGCGCCTAGAGCATATGGATCGATTGGGCATTGATGTGCAGGTCTTGTCGGCCAATCCACTCACGATGTTTCATGGCATCGATGCGGCCACCGCGGTTTCCTTTTGCCGGCAGCAAAATGATCTCATGGCGTCCGCCATCGGGGAGCATCCACATCGCTTGTTAGGGCTGGGTTCACTCCCGATGCAGAGCATTACAGCGTCGTGCCACGAACTGGAGCGAGTGGTAAGAGAGCTGGGTTTGTCGGGGGTTGCGATTGGCACCGATTTTCCCGGGGGGTTTGCGAATCCGCAACTCGATCCACTGTATGAGGCCTTGGTAGCATTGGATGTGCCACTGTTTGTTCATCCCAGTTCGACTGACGGTGTGGGAGGACTCGCTGACCCTCGATTAGGTGCGCATGCGTTGTCTCTCAGTTTGGGATACGCCTATGAGGAAACCTTGGCGGTGGCGAGTATCATTATGGGAGGGGTTTTAGATCGTCATCCTCGGTTGGATATTTGCTTCTCTCACGGTGGCGGATGCGTGAGTTTTCTAGCAGAAAAGTTTGAGCAGATCGCGCGCTTTGACGGCACTGCCTCGGAGGGGGTAAAACAGAACGGCTTTGCCACTGAGCTGGGTCGTTTGTGGTTTGACAGTCACGTTAAAGGCGACCTTGCACGACAGTTGCTGTGGGAGTCTGTGAGCCATGAGCGGCTGGTATTTGGTACGAATCTTGGCGGTTTTGATACGCCTGAAGTCTTGGGTGACGAGGCCGCTTTACTGGCAGATAACGCCAAAAAATTGCTGAGGTTAACGTGATAGTCATCGACAATATTGCGCTGTTTATGGGTCATGCCGATCAATATTACCCGGCCGGGTCAGTGGTGATTGAGGGCAACATCATCCGCTACGCTGGGTCTCGTGAGGCGCGTCCAGAGCTACCGCCAGATGCCACCGTAGTCGACGGGAAAGGGGCTTTCCTAATGCCCGGTATGGTCGAATCACATGCCCATTTGTCCTACACCAATAACGGACCACTCGAGTTGGACAAGTCTCCTGTTGAGGAGGTCATGATCAAAACCATTAATAACGCGCGCATTATGTTGGGCTCGGGCTTCACTGCGGCGATTGGCTTTGGGTCTGTGCACCGCGTCGATGCGTTTTTAAAAGCCGGGATCGATCGTGGTGACATCGTTGGCCCTCGGCTACTCGCTGGCGGTCGCGATATTGGCTCTACCGGCAGTAATGCAGATCTTCACCCTGATTATGCCCAGCTCAAGATCGATGGCCTGGGGATGATCACCGATGGTCCATGGGAGGTCAGAAAGGCGGTCAGGACCCTGTCTAAAAATGGGGTCGACGTGGTGAAAGTGATGGTTGACGGTGAGCTGCTCTCGGGCGGCGGTGGCATTAAACCGGGTGTCTTGGGCTTCACCGATGAGGAATTAGAGGTGCTGGTGTCAGAAGCGCATCACCGCGGCATGAGAGTCGCCAGCCACGCCCGATCAGCCGCGGCGGTGAAGCAAGCGGTCAGAGCGGGGGTCGATTTTATCGGCCATGCTAATTACCTCGACGATGAGGCGCTTGCGTTGTTAGAGCAACACAAAGATCGGATTTTTGTGGGCCCCGCGGTCGCTTGGGAGATGACGTTTGTCGAGCATTTCCGTCAGTTCGGCTTCGAGGAGGGCGGTCCTGAGCACCAGGGTTATGCGGCAGAGCTCGAGGCGACTAAAGACTCAGTAAAAAGAATGCGAGAGGCGGGGATACGCGTGCTGATCGGCGGCGACTATGGTCTGAATATCACGCCACACGGCAGTTATGCCAAAGAGCTCGAGTATTTTACCCGCGACTTTGGCTTTAGTCCGGCCGAAGCGTTGCAGGCCGCTACCAAGCACGGTGGTGAGGCCTTTATGCCGGGTGGGAATTTAGGGACACTGGAGCCTGGTCAGTTGGCGGATATGGTCATCGTTAACGGCAATCCGCTCGAAGACATTACCGTGTTGCAGAATCCGGACAACATTCCTGTTGTGATCAAGGATGGACAAATTTATGCCGGGTTGTTGCACTCGCATTCCCCCTATCTTTTATCAGCAGACGATATCGGTGGGTTGCTCGGCGCCTCAGGTTGAATGGCATGTCCACAAGGCTTGGTGGTGCCGCCATTAGCGCCTGACAGCCGTTTGTTGTTGCGGCGCCAAAAAAACTCACACCGAGACGAAACACGCGGGCCAATCTAGTCCTCGTCGGTATGCTGCGCACAGCGGTGAGGCCTCTTTTTGCTCAACCAGGCGTTGCAGCTGGACTTCATCCAAAGCCTTTTTCAGAGCGGTATGCCTGTGGTTAGCTCTCGCGCCCTTTTTGCCTCAGGCTGGGATGGTTACTCCGGTGCTAGCATTTACCAACGCCTCTGAAGGTGTGGTCTTGAGTGGGTTTACTTCAACTTCAAAAAGGCGCTCAATAAGGCTTGAGTTGAGGCACTTAGGACGTGTCGGAGGGGATCGATGAAAATACTGAAGCAGCCGGATCGTGCGTAGTTTGCGATGAAGACGACAAACGAAACATCGCCTTTCAAAATAAAGGGGTTTGACTCTGCTGGGACGATGGACGAGTTCATCACCTACGTAGAGCAGTTTGATCTCAGCGGACCCGTATGGATACACGAAGAATTCCACGGCGCCCACACTTATTGGTTCGATGAGTCTGAATCCGCAAATGTGCCTACTGTCGGCGGCGTAAGAGTGGATAAGGCCAGAATGTTCGTCGACGATGCTGGGGATGCGATGATTTTGCTGGGCTTTTATGATCGCTGCTCTGAAGAGCTGTCAGAACATAAATTGGGCGAATCTCTCACGAAGAAAGCGCGGGTCCTTTTTGCTGTTTTGGAAAATGCATTTGGTCCACATAGGCCAAACGAAAGCGGCAGCTCATACGTATCAGAGCCCCAAGGGCTCCACTCACTTGAGATGGGAGAGGGTGGGTTTAGCACAGGTTTTCATGATGACGACGTCCCGTGGGTGTGCGATACAACCATTTGCCTACAAACCCAATACAGTGCATCGCGGGATGCCGATTACGACGACATATAGCTTGATTCCCCGCAGACCGCGCCCATCGCGTTCGTGGCTGTTTTGTCAATCCTCTTTGGCATCCTTAGGGCCCTCACCAAATCCTAGGTATGCCCTGAACATCCAAAGCGCCAGATTAACAGGGGCTCGGAGAGGCGGTAGGTTTGGAGATAGGGTATGGGGTCTGGATCCTAAACCCTAATACTGTGTCGGTTCAGGGTCCTCGTGGGCCCGACCGGCAGGACTCGAACCTGCAATCGACGGCGTTGGTCGTCATCTGTTGGTAATCCACAGAGATTGATAGGGGGCGAGTGTCCATTCTGCCAGCTCGACCTCTACGGATTCCCCTGAAATAAGATCGCGCCAACTGCAGTTGAGCACGAGGTTGAGCTGACTGAGTGGCAAAGTCTGTTCCATCGCGCTGAGATTGTGAATGCAAAATAAACTCTGCCGGCGGTCGAGCGACTGCCGCCAAAAGCCGAAGAGATGATCGCCGAGGTGCAGGGTGAGCTGAGTCGCATTGGGATGAAATGCACGCTGCTCCTTTCTCAGAAAAATAAGGCGCTTAAGCGAGTCAAATACAGCGTGATGATCTGAAGTGGTGTCATCCAGTGCGGCACTGAGTTGGCTCAGCTCCCACTGATGCCGATTGATGGACCGGTTGTGGCTAGTGTGGGCCAGTCGCTCTAGATCATTACGGGTGCCTAATAAAGAATGAATGTAGAACGCCGGCACGCCCTCAAGCCCGAGCATGATGGCGTGGGCGCACAGGAACCGTTCAAGCCCCCACTGGTCTTTGCCTTCGACGGTGCCCTGCAACGCGTCTCTCAGGGCAATATTAATTTCATAAGGTTTGGCGGCAGATCCGGCAATTTTACGCCAGGATATGCGTCCTCCAAACTGCTCCATTGTCGTCAGTAATTGATCCACTTCCTCTTGTTCTAGTAATCCCTCAACTGGGCGAAGACCGATGCCGTCATGAGAAGCGATAAAATTAAAATATACGGTGCCATCTAGAGCAGGAGGCATGCTCATCATCCAGGTAGACAAGTGCCGGCTATTGCCCGTGACGAGCGCGTGTATCAATAGTGGCGGCAGAGAAAAGTTGTAAATGCCATGCGCCTCATTGCTATTGCCAAAGTAAGAGAGGTTTTCGCGGTTGGGAACGTTGGTCTCAGTGATGACAATCGCATCGGCCTGCGCACACTCGATGATCAACCGAAACAGCCGAATCAACTCATGAGTTTGAGGCAGGTTCATGCAGGTTGTTCCGCTCTCTTTCCACAAAAAGGCAACCGCGTCTAGCCGGAAGATCCTTACGCCAGCATCAAGTAGCGCTCTAATAATCGCGATAAATTCCACGACCACCGCAGGGTTCGTAAAATTAAAATCCACTTGATCGGGGCCAAAGGTGCACCACACAGCTCGGTCCCCTTGTGCGGTAGTCACTGTATTGAGCAGCGGAGAAGTTCGAGGGCGGACCACTTTGCGGGTGTCGAAAGTCTCATCCGGCGTAAAAAAATAATCGTTGCCAGGCGCCTCTCCCTGACGGAAGTTTTCGAACCAGGCGGATCGACTCGAGCAATGGTTGAGAACAAGATCTGCCATCAGACGATAGTCGATACCTAATCGGGTAATGTCCGACCATGTGCCAAGGGCCTCGTTGACGCTGGAGTAATCCAGAACGGCAAAACCATCGTCGGAGGTCCACGGATGAAATGGTAGGATATGCACCCAGGACACGAGTGTACCGAGCTGCCGAGTCAAAAAGCGATGCAGTGTCTTAAGAGGCACCTCATTGTCGTCGAGAAGTGAATCACCGTAGGTAATCACCGCCACATCGCTTTCATCCCACAGATTGCGGTGCGCCGGCGGCGGCGCATGATCTTCGCTGAGATGAGCAGCGCTCAGTAGCCGACCAACCCAGTCGTCAAGAAACGACTGGTGAGGCGTACCTTTATAGATCGCTGCGAGATGCTCCCGCAACCGCTGTGACAGGGTGAGCATCATCCGTTAGCGACTTACACTAAATCCTGAGTGGTGGAAAATTCCTGATGATCCGCTTCTACCGCTTTGACCAATTCATCAAATATATCTGGCATCGCACTGAATACACGATTCCAGGTTGGAATAAAGGGCGCTTCAGACGAGCGCTCTAAGAACTGATCGCCCGCCTCAAGGATGTTCTGGGCAAATAGCTCGATCGCCTCTTCCTCTTGATGAATGTCAAAACTCAGGCCGTTCATAATGGCGTCATTTCGGTAGGTCTCGATCAGGTCAAGCGCCATACGGTAATACGTTGCCTTTAAAGTGCGGAACGTTTCCTGATTCAGTACGGTTCCCTGAATAGCGAGCTTGCGGTAAAGCGAGCGGGCGATATCCATGGACATACGAGACAAGCCCGCATTTTGGTCATCCAGCGACAAATCTTGGTGCTTGTGATCATAATTGTCGGCGATATCCACCTGACATATTTGCTTGTTGCTGTTGTTGCGATACACCTCTGAGACCACCCCGATCTCTAGACCCCAGTCTGTGGGAATTCTGAGATCGCCCAGCAACCGTTTCCTGAATGCAAATTCGCCTGCGAGGATATATCGATAGCTATCGAGATAATTCAGATAAGGCGACTCACCTACGATTCGTTTCAGCGCCCGAATCATCGGCGTCACGAGCAGCCGGCAGACCCGTCCATTGATCTTGTTGTCGGACACCCGAGGGTAATAGCCCTTGCAAAATTCGTAGCCAAAAATGGGATGCGCAACGGGATAAATCAACCGAGCGAGCAGACTACGCTCGTAGGTCAGAATATCGCAATCATGCAGCGCAATGGCCTCTGCCCGCCCTGTGGCCAACGCATAGCCCATGCAGTACCAGACATTGCGGCCCTTACCCAGCTCCTTGGGTGCGAGGCCTGCTGACTGCAATCGGGCGTCAAGGGCCTTGAGTCGAGGGCCGTCATTCCAAAGGACACGATGATGTTGGGGGAGATCGGCAAAGAAGCTCAGTGAGTGCCGATACTCCTCCTCAGTCGCACGATCGAGACCGATCACAATTTGGGATAGATACGGGACTGACTGCAGCTCTTTGATGATGGCGGGTAGCGCAGGCGTATCGATCTCTGAATACAGTGAGGGCAATATCAGGCCGAGTGGCCTTCGCTCGCTGAATTGCATCAAGTCCTGCTCTAGGTCGGCAGTCGATCGCTCTCCCAGGTTATGCAGCGTGGTTATCGAGCCGTTTTGATAAAAGTCGGTCATGGTCGCTCTCCTTTTCTGCTCGTGCAATCAGTGCTCCGATGCCCTGTGCCCAGCCCGCTGGACCCAATGCCTCGCTGACCAAGATTCCGCTGCGACGGTTAAGTGTGGGTAGCTCATTGACTGGCGAACGCACCAACAAGGCCAGATCCGTCATTTCGAGCATCTCTAAATCGTTTTCTGCATCGCCGGCCGCAATGCTAACGGCCGCCGCATATTCCGGTCGCTCTGCGCGAATCTTGCGGTGCAACCAACTCACCGCCTGGGCTTTACCTCCCGACGCTAAAACGTGAACGAAGCGGCCTCCTTGCAGGCATTGCATACCCAAGGATTCAACCTGTTCTGCAAAAGCCCTGCGGTCTGCAGGTGTCCCAAGCCAGACGAGGGTTTCGCAATAGTGACGCTGCTTTGCGCGCGCTGCGTTGGCAAGATCCAGTCCTGTCACGGCTGCGACCTGTTTGTCAGAAAGCTCAGATAAGGGCTCGTAGCGGTTATTCCACTCGACGCCGAGTGTGGCTAACTGCCGACTGATCAGGCTGCGAGGCGGTCCGAAATTATGGCACCAGGACCTGGCATCGCCTTCAGCATGTTCGGGCCGGACCAAGCCCCAATCCTGTGGCACCCAGATCGCTGCTCCGTTCTCTACGATCATGGGCCCGTCGAGCTCAAGTGCCCGCATCAGATGCGTTGTTTCAGCAAGGGTTTTGCTGGTGCAGGGAATGACGGGGGTGCCGTTTTTTCTTAGCATCGCGAGCGCTGGGCTGGCTGCTTCGAACGAGTAGGTGTGGTGATCCAGCAAAGTGCCATCGAGATCGGTGTAAATCACAGCGGTACTCATGCTGCTACCCTCGCCGGACGCAGGCGTTTAAGGGAACGGCCTCTGTCCAGTTCCCAGACAACATTGGCCGGGTCTGCCGGCATTTTGCGCGCGTGTAATGAGTGCCGCTGATAGTGCAACATAAAATTGGCTACCCCATGACGAGTCATTGTCGAGAGTGTTGTTTCGGGACAATGACTGCCTATTCGCTCTACCTGGGGCTCCTGCTGTTGCCCGCGCCATTTAAAACCGGCATCAAAATCGCATGCCTGACGCAGTAGCAGCGCACTGAGCGCCGCATGTCGCGTCGCGGACCGGCCGTTGGGTTGTCGGTTCATTTCACTGCGCCAACAGCGCGCTCGCGCTTTTTCAGTCTCAGACTGAGTTCCCGGAGCACACAGCTCGTTCTCTGACGCAGTTGGTGCACCGCAAGACCCGTCTTGCAACCAGGTCGATTTCACTGGCGCACTCACTTGGCGCCAATGCACCATTTCGGTGCGCCTAGGTGCGGCTTGACCAAAGTTGGACAGTGCCCCCGAGGCGCTCGTTTGCACAAGCAAATGGATCGTCAAGGCCAAGCGATCTAGATCATAGGTATCGGGGACGTATCGAGTGGTGAACAGCGGGGGCACGGTTTGATCCAATACAGCAAGCAACGCTGATCGAACTTTAGGGTCATTATCCATAATGTTGTTCCATCACTGGCTTCACCAGCGTCGCTTTTCGTTGAGGCGTTGCATTTTTTATGCCGTCGCGTTGCGTCCTGCAAAGTAACAAAGCAAACGCCGTGCCAACACCTCGCTCGTTGACAGGCCGCGCCAAACTGCTGAATAAGTAAGGAAAGATGAAAGCGTGATAGCAGCGCGTGGACTTGCACCGTTGCCCCCAGCATTATGAATATTGTGCGTTAAGCAGCTGAGCTACGTCGCCACGAAAACACACGCCATGAGGCGCCGGATTCTGCAAAAGCTTGATTTTTTTTTGAGTCAGAGTTTGGGTCAGGAGGGCCTAAAATGCCCCTTTTTTGGCTTAAAACCTAATGTTTATGGGGGTGAGGGCCCGCCCGGCAGGACTCGAACCTGCAACCTACGGCTTAGAAGGCCGTTGCACTATCCGGTTGTGCTACGGGCGGCGGGCGCGCAGTATCCCATTCCTTGCAGGGTTGGCCAAGTCATCTCATCCATAACCTTTTACGATTGCCATTCATCATGGGAGGCCATCGCCATCTGATTGTGACGCAACGCTATTTGCCGCAATCGAACAAGGTCCATTAGGATCGTTAGCGTCCTACCAGGGTCGTGATGCAAAAACGCTGTCTAAAATTCTTCGTCCGCTGTCGTCGAGTATGGATTCTGCCGTCACCGTCCGATCAAAGAGATCGAGGAGCTGATTCGCCTCTAGCGTGGCAATACCATGACTCAGCGACCAGAGTGATGTGGCTAGCTGGGAGGCGTTGACCTTAGGCCTGCCCTGAGCGTGACAAAACGCACTGACCAGATTGACCAGAATTTCAAAGCCACCATGATCCGTTCGCGCTTTCTCCCGTCGCTGGTCAATGTCCCCTCGCGCTTCCCACATCAATGAAAAGAAAATACGTTTGTCTCGGGCATATTTCAGATAACAGCGCCCCATGGCAAGAATCCCCTCGATAGAGCCAACCGGGTGCTCGGCGGCTGTTTGCGCCGCCACAGTGTCTAATCCTACAAAGGCAAGGTCTCGTACGGCAGCAAGCAGGTTTTCCTTATCGGCAAAGTGCCGATAAGGCGCCGCGGCACTGACGCCGACCCGTTCAGCGGCTTCAGCAATAGAGAAATCAAGCGTGTTATCGCGTTCGATGAGTTCAGCGGCGGCAATGATCAGTGCATTGCGGAGGTTGCCATGATGGTAGGAGGCGCGAGCGGCGCTCATTGTGGCGTCTCCGAACTGAGGGAGCGGATGTCTATCTCCGCTATAGGTCGTTCTCGCTCATTGTGCTGGGACTCATGCTGCTGGAGGAAGTGCCGTTTAGGATGCATGAGCAGAGTGTATAGCGGTGGCACCAGATAAAATGAGACCACAGTAGAGAGCAAAACCCCCCCGGCGATCGCCATCGCGAAGGGCGGCCAAAATTCACTGCCCTCAAGGATCAGCGGCAGGAACCCACCGAAGGTGGTGACCGTGGTGGAGACAATGTGTCGGCTGGCATCCATGATCACCTCAACGATGGCGTCTGGGTCGCCCTCGCTAGCACGGCCATTGAGCCGCAGCCCACTGAGAATAATAATGGCCGCATTAATGGAAACACCTACGGAGCCAATGACCCCGATCAGTGCCTGAATGCCGAGAGGATATTGAAAAATGGCCAGGGCGAGCAGGCTCAGCCCGAAGGAGCAGCCGGTCACAAAAAAAGCGATACCGGTGAGGCGCCAAGAGTTAAAGGTGAGCAGAATGGTGGCCAGCATTGCGGCGATGATCGTCCCGAGTGGCGCCAGCAAATCATCGATTAGTTCATCACGCAGCTCGTTGTCGCCCCCAAATTCGTAGCGATAACCACTGGGCAGCGGTATGGGATCTCGGGTGAGGTCTGCCGCCAGTATTTTCAGTGCCTCCGCGGGCAGCACACCCCGTCTGAGATAGCCGTGAATGCTATTCACGCGCTCACCATTCTTGCGGCTGATCGGGCTGTCATCAGGCACCAGTGAGACGTCGCCGAGCGCGCTAAGCGGAATGCTGGGTACCAAGGTGGCGGGCGAGTCGGCGTGAACGGGCAGGCGCAGGTTAGTCAGATCGTCAGGCGTGTCCCACTCGTCGCGCCGCAGGATGGCTCGCACCGGCAGTCGCTCAGCATTTTCGAGGAGCTCACCGCCTGTGGATCCCTCAAGCGCCGACCTAATGCCATTCGCGACATCGTTTTTGCTGAGCCCGGTGCGTTTGAGTGCCGCCTCATTTAAATCAAATATCAGTTTTGCGGGTGGCGGCGATATCGATAATTTTGTGTGGGTGACATCGGGCAGTGCTGCGACGCGCTGCCGAAACTGCTCGCCAAGTGATTTGAGCATTGCGGTGCTGGGACCGAATAGTCGGACCTCCAGTGGCGCCTCCACAGGGGGGCCTTGGTCGATTCCGCGCACAATGACTTGCGCCTCGGGAAACTCGCGGTCGACTTCCCCCTGCAGACGCCGGATCAGGGCGTTGGTCTGATTTTCGTCCGTCGTCAGCACCAATGCCCGAGACCAAGCCGGTACGCCTTTCACATTGGCACGCAGGTTGTAATAAAACTCGGGGGGGCTTTCTCCGATAGACCAATCTACCCTTCTGATGAGAGGGTCGCTGCGTAACTTATTGTCGAGCCTCGTAACTAACTCCAATGAGTCTTCAATAGCGGCCCCCTCGGGTAGTTTGACGTCGAGATACATTTGATCGCGATCCGTCCCGGGAAAGAATTGTTGGGTGAGCGTATCCAAACTGAGGTAGCCCATGAGTGGCAGCACCAGCGCCAGCGAAAAGGAGCCGATTGGATTGCGAATTGACCAATGCAGCGAGGTGCGGAAAAAGGCTGACAGTCGCGCGTTATTGGCGCCTGCTCGCCACCAGCGACGCTCCAGCGCAATGCCCGACGGCAACCATCGTGACGCCAGTACCGGCGTCACAGCGATCGCCAAAATAAAAGAGGAAATGAGCATCGCCACTACCGCAATGGCGATCGAACCCAGAAAATCACCGCTGGCACCCGGCAGCAGTACCAGTGGCGAAAAGGCGAGCACAGTGGTCAGGGTAGAGGACAACAGCGGAATGCGCATGCGAGAGACAGCGCCGTTCATCGCCTCGATGGGGGAGAGGCCAGCGAGGAGGCGCTTGCGAATTTCATCGGTCATGACGATCGAACCATCTACGAGCAATCCTAGGGCGACCACAAGACCGGTTACGGACATCTGCTGAATGGGGATCTCCAGATAGAATAA
>Ga0213861_10004697_pt1 | contig 11097 bp, 14 predicted proteins | sample PICome_4_FD_160110 | JGI IMG/M metagenome (GOLD analysis project Ga0213861, IMG submission 160110) | Coastal seawater microbial communities near Pivers Island, North Carolina, United States - PICO131 | ecosystem: Environmental > Aquatic > Marine > Coastal | place: USA: North Carolina...
CGTCTGCTTCGTCAGCCCTGCATCAGAGATAGCCGTCGACTCGACCATGTGGTTGGTCAGGACTGACCTGCCGAACAGACCCCGGATGAAGGCAATCACCTCGGTCTGTGGGGCGTCGCCCACCTTGTATCGGGTTGGCAAAAAACGCAGCCAGTCGAAGCGGAGGTTTGCGCCTGCATCTCGGATGACGCCAAGCAGATCGGCGGTCATGCGCAGGAACTGCGACATGGACATCAGATCGAGCATCTGCGGGTGAACGGTTACAAGCACCCCAGAGGATGCGGAGAGGGCGGACATGGTAAGGAAGCCAAGTTGCGGCGGGCAGTCGATGACAGCGACATCATAGTCCGCTTCGACACTGTCGAGCGCGTCACGTACACGGGCGAAGAAGGCGCGGGCGCCACCGCGCTGGATGGCGGCGGGTGTTTCGTGCTCGAATTCCATGAGTTCGAGGTTGCCCGGAATAAGATCAAGACCGCGGATGTAGGTCTTGCGGATCACATCTGAGATCGGGACCGGTTCATCGTAGCGAACCGCGTCATACAGTGTGCCACCCTCCATCAGGTCCAGCTCGGGCTGGATACCATGCAGCGCAGAGAGAGATGCCTGCGGATCCAGATCGATCGCAAGGACACGATATCCCTTGAGAGCCAAGCGCTGTGCAAGATGAGCCGATGTTGTCGTTTTTCCGCTTCCGCCCTTGAAGTTCACAACAGAGACGATTTGAAGCTCGTCACCGGCACGGCGACCCGGAACGTAGGTTCCAGGCTTCTTCGCGTTTTTCTCAAGGGCATGGCGAATCTCCCAGATATCATCGAGGGTATATCGCCTGTGGCTGCCAGCGGTGGTTTCGACGTCAGCGATCTTTCCTTCTCGATGAAGCTTGCGAAGGTAGGTATGATCAACGCCGAGCAACTCTGCGGCTTCACCGCTGGTCAAGCTGCGCATGACCTTTTTGGCGTCTGGGGGAAAATGGGCGGCACGTTGCGCATGAAGGTTCGACGCGAGAAGCTCTGCGTACTGCCCGATGGCAATGTCTAGGTCCTGCTCAGCTTCGCTCATGTATGCCTCGATCCGTGGGCGCGTTTTTTATGTGACTGCGCGGTATTTTTCGAGACTATTGCCCGAGCGATGAGATTCGCGCAAGCTCTTTCTAGATTTGGTGTGGTTGGCCGCAGCAGGCACAAGAGCCGTGGCGGCTGAATTCAATCGAGCAGACCCAACCTTTCAGCCCGTTCCAACAACATCTTCACGGACGAAGGCTGCCAGTTCTTCCGCCCGCGGGGCGTCCGCTCCCGCATCTTCTCTAGCCTGTCGCAGATCGCCTGAAGCGTGATATCGGGATCCGCGCCCTTGATGGCGGCGACGATGGCGGGCAGGCGGTCGTCGGTTTCGCGGCGCCCGGCACGGGCCAGCACCTCGGCAGGCAGGAAGCCGTCGCGGACATAGGCTTTGACGGCGCGCAGCAGGCGGCTTTGTGTCCACTGGCGTTCGCGAGGCAGGGGGCCATTGACGATCCGCAGCACGTCCTCCCAAGCCATGTCGGGTCGCAAGCGGCGCACATGGGGCACCCAGTCCTGTGCCGTCTCGTTCAAGCGCTCCATGTAGCCGTCCTGTCGGGCCAGCCGGACCTTGCGAAGAGCGGCTGGGTCTTTGGCCCGGAGCCCAGGGTTCCGCCCACGCGGCCCTTTGTTCGGGCGCTGACGAGGCCGGCCTTCGTGCGTTCCCGGATCAGGGCGCGCTCGAACTCGGCCGCGGCCCCCAGAACCTGCAGCGTGAACTTGCCTTGCGGGGATCCGGTGTCAATCGGGTCCTGAATGGACCGGAAGAACGCGCCCTTGGCCTCGAGCCGCTCGATCACCTCCAGCAGATGCGACAACGACCGCGCCAGTCGGTCGATCCGCACGACGACCAGCGTGTCGCCTTTGGCCACGCGTTCGAGTACTCGCGCCAGAACCGGCCGCGCACGATTGCCGCCTGAGGCTTGCTCCTCAAATATCTCGATGCAACCTGCAGTCTTCAGAGCCTCTGACTGGGGCAGGGGGGTCTGATCCTCGGTCGAAACCCGGGCATAACCTATCAGGGGCATCAAAACGGTCTTTTTGCAGTTTCATGTATCGGTAATAAACGACCGATTGGCTGGATTGGCTGCCTCTAGGGCGTGAATCTCACGTGGTCGTTAACTACCCTCGGGTCCTTTCCACACAGCGGGTTCGGGTCTTGGCGACTTTCGGATTGCCTCGAAGCGGGCCTTGACCTCTTCGAAAGGGATGGTCGGCCGGGGATCGTCCGCGGCCCCCAAAATCACTCGCTTTAGAAGTTCGATGCGTAGATCTGCGTGCGGCTCCAACTCCTTCGCTTCCCTAAACAGAACGAACGCCGCTTCGGATGGATCACGGAACGTGCCATTCTCGACGTGATCGAGCAGCCAAAGCGCGATCTCCGGTGGAAGGTAGGTCTGAAATCGCAGGCCGCCTTCACGAGCGCAGTCGCGGAGTTCTTGTGCTTGCAGGCGCGCCTGGTTCCGTCCATCTGGCGATGGCCAGACAGTGTCAGGTGTATCAGTCATATGGTGCGTTTCGTGAAGGTCATTAGGTCACGCCCGCTTTCCGCTGGGCATGAGGTGAAGCGCAGCCTTGCCGTCCTTGCCGGCTTCCACAGAGATCCGACGATCGAAGGTTGCCAGCAGGCGGCTGCGGTGGCTAGCAAGGGCCAACAGATAGGTGTCCGTGACCTGCGCTGCGGTCAGGACACGTGCAGGGTCTGCGATGTCGGACGCGACCAAGCTGAGTTCTTCGGCCCAGAAAGCGTGGCCGGGAAGACCGCGGAGCTTCTGGACGATCTCCGAGACGACAGCGGGCGAGCCTGGCGAGTTCGGATATTTGGGATTTCCGACAATGCGAAGGACGCCATTCTCCGTGATGGGGCAGGTTGCCCAGGCATGCTGGCCAGTGCTGGCAAACCAGGTATGCGCATCGTCATGTGCCACGTGCGCAGGATCGATCAAAGCGATCATGACATTGACATCGAGAAGTTAGGTCACGGTGCTTCATCACGAAGCGCGTTTACCATGTCCAGCGTGACGGGCGCCGCGTCCGGGCGCACCGCCAGGAGCGGAATGCCGTTGCGCTCGGCGCGGGAGACAGATCGTTGCAAAGATCGCCGCGCAAGCTCGGAGATGACCTCGCCAAGGGTCCGGCCCTGGTGCTCTGCAATGGCCTTCGCGGCGAGCAGGACATCGTCATCTAGAGAGAGAGTGGTTCGCATGGGTTTCCTGTCGTGCATTAATCATCATATTGGATTCATAAGGCACCGATCAAGTGACGAGTCAGATATTCAATAATTGTTCTTGTTTACAATCCAGTGGCCTTGGTCAGGTTCACCCGGAACCGATCGCGGCGGCGCTGGTAGCGGCGGGTCATCTCGGCCGAGGCGTGTCCGAGCTGCTTCTGGACGTAGCGCTCGTCCACTTCTGCCGAACTGGCAAGCCCGGCGCGCAAGCTATGGCCAGAGAACAGCGCGAGGCGATCTTTCTCGGGCAGCTCGGATCGAATACCGGCGTCCAAGACCGTGCGCTTGATCAGACGGGCCACATGTTTGTCGTTGAGCCGGGTCTCCAGCGCGCGTTTGCCATCGCGCGATGTGCCGACAAAGACCGGACCGAAGTCGATCTTTGCGAAGTGCAGCCACTGCTCGAGGGCACGTACTGGGCAGGTCTGATCCTTGGACCCGCGGCCGATCTCCACCTCGCGCCAGCCCGTCTTGGCGTTGAGGGTCAGGAGGACGCCCTGGTCGAAGATCTCGATCCAGCCGCCAGAATCTGGCGTGTCGTCCTTGTGCACATCAAGACTGACGATTTCCGAGCGGCGCAGGCCCCCGGCATATCCCAGCAGCAGGATCGCCCGATCCCGCAGCCCACGCAGTTCGAAAGGAAGGGTGGCGACCATCGCGAGGATGTCCTCGGCCAGGATCGCTTCCTTCTGCACAGGTGGACGGGCATGTTTGCGCTTGATCCCGGCGAGCACTGTCGCAATGTGCCGGTTCTTGCGATCGAGGGTGAATCCTCGCTGCGCGTAGTTCCAGGCGAGGCCCGAGAGGCGCCGGTCGATGGTGCTGACCGATAGGGCAGGGGAGGGACCCGCGCCGGACGCCAGGTCCGCAAGGTAAAGCCCGATCATTTCTGGGGAGAGCGGCAGTGGTTCCGCACCCTTCATCCGGCACCAGCGCGCGAAATGCGCCCAGTCCTTCGCATAGGCCCGCAGCGTGTTGTCCGACGCAGCCGCGCGGGCGTAGTCGCGAGCGGTTTCGAGCAAGCGGTCGAGCGCGCCGGATCCGGCGACAGAGGCGGGGAGGGTGATCCGGTCTTGTTCGGGGGGTACGCCTGGCTTATACTCTTGTTTCATAAGCATTCTCCGGGAGGTCATCATGGGCCGTGTGAAAGTCAATCTGACCCTCGACGCCGATGTCGCGGAAACGGCACGGTCGCTTGGCCTCAACATGTCGCGCCTGGCCGAGGCGGCGATCATCGAAGCGGCCAAGGCGGAGCGCAACCGCCTGTGGCGAGAGGCGAACCAGCTGGCAATTGAGGCCTATGCCGAGGAGATCGCCAAGGAGGGTTTGCCCCTCGCGGGCTACCGCAGTTTCTGAGGCGAGGACCGAATGGCGCAATTCGACCTCTATCGCCTGAAGGGTGGCCAACTTGTCGTCGACCTTCAAACCGACCTGATCGGCATTGATGCCTCGCGCATCGTGGCGCCCTTGCGCGAGGCGGGCCGATACGCGGCATTTCCGGGCCTCACGCCGGTTGTGGAACACGACAGCGGCGCGTGGATCGTCCGGGTTCAGGAACTGGCTGCAGTGCCGGGCGCGGAGCTTCGGGACCGCGTTGGATCTCTGGCGGATCACCGCGACGCCTTGAAGCGTGCCTTGGACATCCTGATCGACGGGGTTTGAGTGCGCGCTCTCGTCGATCTCGGTGACCGAAGGCCCGACTGGCTGCCCTGAGCTCGATTTCTCGGTGTTTTCTGCCATGTTGCTGAGCATATCTCTAGATGTCCGATAATACAAACTTATTGGACATAGTAAATATCAGTAATGCGGGGCGGTTTGTGTGCAATTCTCTGGTCAAAAGCGCCGCGCAGAGATAGGCTTCATACATGGCATTTGATCGGCATGATCCCATCAGCGACCTCGACACGCTACCCCGGATGCCCGCTTGGGTCACCTCTGCGCGCGCTGAAGCCCTTGAAGATGTGGCGTTTTTGTCGGGCGCGTCGCTGAACCACCTGCATCTTGTGTTGGGATGCACGGAGGTGCCCCAAGCCTTGTTGCGGGAGCGGCTGGCGTTGCGCGCGGCCGAGGCTTGTGTCGCGTTCTCTGGACGCGCGGAGCGGGCAGGGGAGCTGCGCGACGCGGTTCACCTTCTGCGTCCCGGCGATCTGCCCGGACCGGCGGGAGAAACCTACCTGGCCTGGCGGCGCGTGGTGGAGCGGCCGGCGTGGATCAAGACGCTCGGTCGAGCCCTGCCGACCCTCGAGCCGGGCCAGATTGCGACATGGCTCGACGCTGGGAAAGGCGCACCGGTGACCCGTGCTGCGATGGTGCTGGAAGAAGTGCTGAAGGATGTGCCGCGCGACGACGTAACGGCACTCATCCTTGCTGACGCAGCCTTCGCCCAAGCATTCGGTTGGGATCACCTTGTCCCGCTGCTGGCTTCGGGCCTGAAACGCGCCGATCTGCGCAAGCAAGGCGATGAACTCCGGCTCGCTTGTTATCGCGCATTCGTCTCGTCGGCAGTCGGGGCCGTGCGGCTTGCTAGCGACCTTGCGCGACGGGCGGAACATCTGAAAGCGGTCGCGCCGAAACTTCGGGCAAAGGGGGCAGGAGACGCCATTGACATGTTCCTGACCCGCGATGCCGTGGCGCCGTCGGCCTTGCCTTTGCCGGATCGCGCCGCGCGGCGGCTCTGCGACCGGCTGGTCGACCTCGGCGCCGTACGCGAACTGACCGGCCGCGACACCTTCCGGCTTTACGGGGTGCAGGGATTGCCAAGGATCGTCCCGAACTTGAACTTGACCGCGAGTTGTCCGACCTGCCTTCAGAGCTGCGCTGGCGGGAATGGATGCGGCGGATCGAGGCGGTGCTCTTTGCCAGCGCGACACCGGTGCCACGCGAGGACCTGGTCCGCGTGGTGGGGCAGGGGGTGTCAGTTGATTTGCTGGTAGAGGACCTTGCCGCCGATCTGGAAGGGCGGGCCTTCGAGATCGCCCCGGTGACGGGCGGCTGGATGTTCCGGACACGGGCTGCCTACGCACCGGCGATCCGCGCGGCGGCGGATGTCGGGGATCAGTTGCTGGATCTGAGCGAGTTCGACGTCGCCGTCCTGGCCGCCATCGCCTACCATCAACCAATCACCCGCGACGGCCTTAAGGACATCTTCGGCAAGGAGATCAGCCGCGACCTGATCGGGCGGCTGCATGCGCGTGACCTCATCGGGACCGGGCCACGATCGCCTCGGCGCGGGGCACCCTATACCTTCGTCACGACCGAGCAGTTTCTCGTGGCGTTCGGGCTGGAAAGCCTGCGCGAGCTTCCGGACCGGGAGTCTCTCGACGATGCGGGGCTTGGTGTCGCGCAGGATGATGTTTGTCTGGTGAAGCCAATATCGGGCAGATGAGGCTCTGTTGACGGCGTGGACGATGAACCGGGCGAGCGTGTCAGATAGTTTGTGCGTGAGGTGCACGAAATCCGTGGAGGCAGACCACGCCGTAATTTTTTTGGCGAACATAACCAGCTTGTCACCCGGATCGAAGCCGGAAAACCCTCGCCAAGGGCGGTAGAAGGTTCGGGGTCGGATCAGGTTGCAAGTGACCGATCATATACGCATATTTGAAATGAGCAGAGAAAGCAGGGAAGCGGATCATCGAAAGACAGCCTGATATCATGAACAGCGATCAGGGGTCGCAGTTCACATCGTTTGCCTGGACAGACCGCCTGCGCCGCTCAGGCGTCCACATATCGATGGACGGCAAGGGTCGCTACCTGGACAACATCTTCATCGAACGCCTGTGGCGCACCCTGAAATACGAGTGCGTCTACCTGCACGCTTGGGAGACCGGGTCGCAGGCCCGCGCGGGTGTCAGGCAATGGATGGAGTTCTACAATCACCGCCGCCCGCACAGAGCACTCGGCGGACAACCACCGGCAGTGGTCCACTCGCTGCAAATAGAAGCAACGCAACCGGATCAGCAGGAGCAGATCAGAGCTTAAAAAACGCCAGATCCTGTCCAGCGAATGGGGAGCACCTCATACATCTGTAAAATCTGGACTTCAGAGCCGAACATATTCATCGTCGATCCGATCCACCAGATGCCGGGACGGCATCGTCAACTTATCGGATCTTGGTGAAAAAGAGCCCCACACCCTTGGTCACGCGGCCTTCAACTCGCTTGTGATATCGTCCCAAATGCTGTGAGCATCTGAGCGAGATTGTCGACAGGCAGGGGCGGATAGTCTGTGGCGGCGAGGGCGAAAAACGGTTTGAACTTGATCGTGGACTGACAAACAGAGCTGTGCTTGGCCGGGCGATTTGAAGCGGGCCATGATCTTTTCTCGGCGCCGCGTCGGTCGATGCGAGCCTTCAGATCTGTTGTTTAAGCCCTTATGCCTGCGGTGGTCAATACTAGGCGCGAGGCTTTTCAAAGCCGCACTATAGCTGCCGAGTTTGTCCGTGATCACCACGCGCGGTCGCCTGTATTGTTTGAATAGCTTGCGAAAAAAGCGTTTCGCTGCGCGAGTGTTGCGCCGAGATTGAACCAGAATATCAAGAACGTCACCATTGCTATCGATCGCGCGCCAAAGCCAGAATCTGCGCCCGCGGATAGGAATGACCACTTCATCAAGGTGCCATTTATCAGATGGCGCAGGCCGATCCCGTCGGATGGGAGCGGCATAACTTGTACCAAATTTTCCAATCCACTTCCGGATCGTCTCATAGCTCACGATAACGCCGCGCGCTGCAAGTAGATCCTCGACATCGCGCAGGCTCAAGGGAAACCGAAAATAAGACCAGATCGCAAATGCAATGATCTCAGGCGGGAAACGGTGGCCTTTGAAGGTGCCGGAAAGTTTGGCTTTTGTCATGTCGGTCGGTACGATTTCAGCGCAGGCCCCGCAAGTTGACGATGCCGGATGAATCACATCTGATGCTTTAAGGGAATCCCCCGCGATTCAGGTTCAAACAGAAATGCTTTAAAGGCGACGGAATGGATCTTGCCGAGGAAAAGCCCAAAAGCGGGTTTGGCGGTCGCAGCGTGCTGCTGGAGAAGCTTGGGGCGATCTTGATAAAGAATTCTTCACCGGCGTCGAGCTCACAACTTACGGCTTGTTTCAGACCTTATCTTTCTTAACCTTGAGGAGCTGCCATGATCGACGCCTATATTTGTGACTACGTCCGAACCCCAATCGGCCGCTTTGGCGGAGCGTTAGCGGGGGTAAGGGCCGACGACCTTGGCGCTATTCCGATCCGCGAATTGATGGCGCGACACGACATCGACTGGGGTCGTGTGGGCGAGGTGTATTTCGGTTGCGCTAACCAGGCTGGCGAGGACAACCGAAACGTCGCTCGCATGTCTGCCCTGCTGGCCGGGCTGCCGGTGGAGGTTCCGGGCACAACGCTGAACCGTCTTTGCGGTTCGGGGATGGATGCCATCATCGCTGCGGCCCGCGCCATCCGCGCGGGCGAAATCGACCTTGCCATTGCTGGTGGGGTGGAAAGCATGTCGCGCGCGCCTTTCGTGATGCCGAAGGCGCAGACCGCTTATTCACGCGCCGCCGAGATTCATGACACCACGATTGGTTGGCGTTTTGTGAACCCGTTGATGAAGACGCAATACGGCATCGACAGCATGCCGGAGACGGCTGAAAACGTGGCGGAAGAGTTCGACGTCAGCCGGGCTGATCAGGATGCGTTTGCCTTGCGATCCCAACAGAAGGCTGCAGCGGCGCATATCAGTGGCCGTCTGTCCAAGGAAATCACGCCGGTGTTCATCCCGCAACGAAAGGGTGATCCCTTGCGCGTCGACCGGGATGAACACCCGCGAGAGACTACGTTGGACACGTTGTCAAAGCTCCGTGCTCCGTTTCGAGAGGGTGGCAGTGTCACGGCGGGGAATGCATCGGGGGTCAATGATGGGGGAGCTGCGTTGATCATCGCGTCGGAAACTGCCGTAAAGGTTCATGGGTTGCGACCCTTGGCGCGGTTCATGGGCGCTGCGACTGCTGGTGTGCCGCCCCGCATCATGGGCATTGGTCCAGCGCCTGCGTCGGTCAAACTGATGGATCGCTTGGGTTTGAAAATATCTGAATTCGATACAATTGAGTTGAACGAGGCGTTTGCGTCCCAAGCGATCGCGACGCTGCGCAAACTTGGCATAGCGGATGATGATCCTCGGGTGAATCCCAATGGCGGTGCGATCGCGCTTGGCCATCCTCTGGGCATGTCCGGGGCTCGGGTCACTGGAACGGCGATGTTGGAGTTGGGTGAGACAGGTGGAAAGTACGCCTTGGCGGCCATGTGCATTGGTGTGGGGCAGGGCATCGCGATCGCGCTTGAGCGGACCTGACTCTACGGTTATGCGGACGACTTCAAATGGTCTGGTATCGCACCAACGACTGTTCCGTGCCGGTTACCTTCACCGTTCCGCTGAGTGTGAGCCGAGGGTCAGCAAGTTCGAGAGCCTCCATGTGTCAGGCCAATCCTTTATCACCTCAGCCATCCACTCAGAGATAATCGTGATCCCGACCGCATTGGCATAATACATCGGGCCCCCCCACCAGCGTGGAAAATCGCAATTTGCCACAGAGATGACGTCTACGTGAGCTGGGCTCTCGACAAATCCGTCTTCGATTGTAAGCGCGCCTGCATTGACCATCACAGCAAGCAGGCCTCGCAACTGTGGATTGTCCTCAATGGTATTTTCGCTGAACTCGGGCACTGTGTTTGTATAACCGAATGGCGTACCAGTGCCACTGAATGATGCCCAGGCATCGGTGAGCCGTGGTGTTGTTTCCCCAAGTCGGGACACGTTTGTGGAATGTTGATGAAGCGCATTTCGAAGTCTGACGGATACGAATGCATCGGAGCGCCTGGTAAAGACCGGGATGTAGCCAAGGTGCCTGACGATCGCGAGTGAAGTCGCGGCCTCGGTCGGCTCTGCGTGGTCGTCGGTCATGATTTCGACGACTGTCGGGGCAGGGGAGGCACTGAATCCAAGGGCGATTGCAGGTAAATTCTGACTGTCTTGTGGGATAGTTTCCGTGTCCATGTCCCAAGCACTGACGACAGGAATGTCTTTGTCCAGCGTCGTGACTGACGGTGTTTTGGGTTGAGCCAGAATGTAGAGGTCGGGTTGGATTTGGGTTTCATCCTCTGAGCTTGTTAAGAGGCCCAGAGCGGATAACTCGGATTTAAGGCGTTCGGCCAGGTTGCCGTTTCCAATGACAGCGACGTTCGACAGACGTGGGGGTTTTAGACCTGCCAGGGCGGCCGAGCGAGTGGCCTTCCGTTGGGCAAAGAAAACGTGGCGCAGAGAACGCGACTGGTCGGAAACGCGGAGGGCCAAGTGGCGGGCGCGCTCTTGCTGCTGGCCAACTTTGAAATCTGTTTGCGTGGCGAGCTTGACCATTTGCAGGTTTTCAATAGGAGCAACTTCGCCTTTGGCGTTTTCGTGCCCCTCGCGCGACTTTCTTGTCCACCAGCCTTGATCTGGCATGATCAGTGGGCGGATACGAATGGGGTCGGGCGGTGGCCCGAGGTCGTTGGCAAAGGCTGTCAGTGTGGGATCTTCCAGATCAGGCAACACGGCGTCTAGCCCGCCTGCCGCGTAGAAAACCTCTGTCGTGACCGGTCGGCCCGAGGTCGCCATGTCAAGTGCCAGCTCAACGCCGACCAGACGGGGAAGCCGCTGAGTGCCGCCCGCACCTGGTACGATTCCGAGATTGACTTCAGGCAGTGCGAAGCGTGTCCCTGATACGGCGACACGCCACGCGCAACCAAGCGCAATCTCCAGCCCACCACCAAAGACGGAACCATGCAGC
>Ga0213861_10004698_pt1 | contig 11095 bp, 12 predicted proteins | sample PICome_4_FD_160110 | JGI IMG/M metagenome (GOLD analysis project Ga0213861, IMG submission 160110) | Coastal seawater microbial communities near Pivers Island, North Carolina, United States - PICO131 | ecosystem: Environmental > Aquatic > Marine > Coastal | place: USA: North Carolina...
TGCAAAACCAAATGCAAAACCAAATGCAAAACCAAATGCAAAACCAAATGCAAAAAATAAAAAAACTTCGGGAAAAGTTGAACCATTAGTTCCAAAAAAAAGAGGAAGAAAACCAAAAGGAGGAAAAATCATTACAGTGACTGAAAAGGTAGACGACAACAATTCTTTTTCAACGAATGTTGTAGTTCATCTTAAATGTAAACAAAATGATATTATAACTGATAGTGACCAAACGTCATTAGCAGCAGTAGTAAGTAGTTATCCTTTAAAAGATGAAGAAAGTTATCAAGCAGTTTCTCATAAAAAAGAATTTGATGATTCTAAAAATATACACGAAAAGTTGAAGAAATTACAAATGAATTTGCATAATAATAATGTATGCGAGACTGATTCAGCATGTTTTTGGTGCACTTGTAATTTTTCTAATTTACCCATATTTATTCCCAAGTTTGAAATTAACAATACTTATCATGTTTATGGATGTTTTTGTAGTCCAGAATGTGCCACTGCATTTTTAATGAATGAAACTATTGATTCTTCTATAAAATTTGAAAGGTATCACCTATTATGTTATATTTATGGGAAGGTTTATGATTATAAATCAAATATTAAACCTGCTCCTGATCCTAGATATACATTAAAGAAATACTTTGGTAATCTTTCTATTGATGAATACCGTAAACTTTTTGATTCACAACGCTATCTCTTTATAATAGATAAACCTATTACTCGTGAATTACCAGAATTACACGAGGAATATAAAAATGAAAACAAGTTTAGTTATAGTAATAAGAGTCAAATTATCTATCAGACATTCAATGCTTAATGTCTGATCCTGTATTTACTGATCCTGTAGTTCCTTTTTTTCTCGATAATTCCTACAGGCACTATCGAGTTCGTGTCGTATAACTTTATAACGTTGCTGACTTACATAAGCACACGTTTTTTCTTCTTTTGGTTTTATGCCCATAAATTCTCTAATTACTTTTTGATAGTCATTGTCATATTCTTTTAGTTTTTGCACGGCAATTTCTTTATCATAATCCGTTTGACGGCATACAATATCAATGATTGAAGTATCTTCCATTATATATTGTTATATATAAAATTGAAATATATTAAACGAAACATTTGTATGATATTCAGTTATCAACTACAATGGAAGCAAAACTTAACCAACTTACATCTGATATTAGTGGGTTGATCCGCAACTTCCTTATGATAGAAGTGTCAGAATATAGAGAAAATTATGAATACATGCTTAGATCACCTTTGTGTCAAAAGTTACTGAATGAAATTGAAGAACTAAAGAGAAAACAGTGCCAAGATGCAACAACGAATACTTTGCCCAAAACAGAGTCTGATGTCAGTGATGGTGAATACTATAAATTTGACAGAGAATATGCTCTTACTCCACCAGGTGAAAAAAAGAAAGATAATATTGAATTGGAGATTAAAGAAGACGAGGAAGAGAATGATGCAGCGACTGCATCTCATATTATCTTTAGTAATTCAGAAATAATTGATATTGGTAATATTAGTAATAAATCCGTGGATAAAGAGGAAGAGGTTGAAGTAACCGATGATGAATCAGGGGGTGAGGGGTCTCCCCTCGAAGAAGAATCTGAGGAAGAGGAAGTTGAGGTCACCGATAATGAATCAGAGGGTGAGGAAGAGGCAGTTGAGGTCACCGATAATGAATCGGAGGGTGAGGAAGAGGAAGTTGAGGTCACCGATAATGAATCTGAGGGTGAGGGGTCTCCCCTCGAGAATGAATCAGAGGGTGAGGAAGAGGCAGTTGAGGCGACAGACGATGAATCTGGGGGTGAGGGGTCTCCCCTCGAGAATGAATCTGAGGGTGAGGAAGAGGCAGTTGAGGCGACAGACGATGAATCTGGGGGTGAGGGGTCTCCCCTCGAGAATGAATCAGAGGAAGAGGAAGAGGAAGTGGTTGAGGTCACCGATGATGAATCGGGGGGTGAGGTGACAGACGATGAATCTGGGGAAGAGGGGTCTCCCCTCGAGAATGAATCTGAGGAAGAGGAAGTTGTTGAGGTCACCGATGATGAATCAGGCGGTGAAGAAGAAGAATCAGGGGATGAAGGTGAAGAATCAGAAGATGATGAAGAAGAAGAGGTATTCGAATTTGAATATAAAGGAAAGAAATATTTTGCTACTGATGAAGTAAATGGAATTCTCTATGCAAATGTGGACGATGACATAGGGGATGAAGTAGGAAAAATTCAAAATAAAAATGTGATATTATTTTAAATGAATACCTTTGATATTTGCTCACCAGCATTAATATACCTTATTTTTTCAATGACACAAGTCATTGTGGACTCAATTAAAGGACTCTACAATGTTGCTTTACTCAAATTTACTATGATGGTCCTTTTTACATTACTTTTAAATATTCTTTGTGAGCGAGGTTTAGGGATTATCTCTTGGATAATTGTGTTTGTTCCCTTTATTCTTATGTCTGTCATTACTTCTATCCTCCTTTTTGTTTTTGGATTAGATCCATCAAGTGGAATCGTTAAACCACCTCCATCTGCACCTGCTAAACCACATGCTATTGTGAATCCAAAAAAAAAACACATGCATGTAAATCCTCGCTCCGTAGATACAACCGTTAGCGACCGTGAACATTACATATTAAATGCATTGGATAAAGTTGAAGATGATATAGATATGAGTACTATGCCACATCATTTAAAATAATTAATTTATTTATTTACTATATATGGGAGACAAAGAAGATTGCATATATAGATTAAGAATTGGTATGTTGGTACGTTTTTTTGTAACAATATTCTTAATTATTTATGTTAAAAAATATTACTACGAGAGTGAATATATATTACTAATTTTGGTTGGTAAATTACTTATTACTGATGGATTGGATTCAATCTTTACACTATTTTATAAAGGAAATTTCAAAGATTGTTGGAATCCATGCACTGGATTACACTATTATCAAAGTATGGATAAAATTTTAGATATTGTTTCCTATATACTTATTTACTTTCTGTTAGATTGCAATCCTATAATTGGATTTTTTATCTTATGGCGTTTCTTTGGAGTAATTCTTTTCAACATAACAAAAAACCGCATATGGTTAGTGATATTTTTTGATTTTATAAAGGAATATTTGTTGTATCGTCATTTCGTTGGAAAGAAAAATACTTATTTGCCCTTTTTAATTATAGGAAAAATTGGTTTTGAATATTATTTTCATATTTACCGTCTGTCCAAAAGTCGTTGTTTAAAGTTTGATAACAGTGATTGAATATCATCGCGCGCATTATATTCTTCCAATTCTTTCATTGTTAGAGGTTCTCTCGTAAAAGGATTTTCTTCCTGATTCATTAAATGGCGAACAATTACATCCTTTTCCATAATTGTATCTGAATTAGGTAATGCTACTGGGGTTTTGATGAGAGACCCCATAATTGGGTCCAGTAAATCCTCGGGAATATCTTCGTCATCATCTTCTTCCTTCTGCTTTGCACGTTCTTCATCAATGAATATGCATAGTTTTTGTATTTCTTCATATTCACGTGTCAAAATAAGATGCAGTTTATGTAATTTATCAAGCATTTTATAAATGTAGGACGTCTTTGTATATCGGTCTTCAGCAACAATTGCTTTCTTAAAATCTTCATTTTTATGAAGTAAATGCAATATCGTGTAAATATTCTTTAAATGAATAATTGCATTAAAGTAAACTTTATCTTCTCCAACTACCAATTCCTTTCGGTGCTTTCCCATAAATGTCTCAAGTAGAAATCCCAAGACAGTTGCAAATTTGTCCCGTATACCTAAATGCATTGTACAATTAACAAATTGTTCATTTGTTAAAAACTCATTCATAGTGAAAATTTCTTTTTGATACCATTTTAATGCTGACCTTTTTCCTTCAATGAACACGTTTCTCTCTTCTTCGCTAATACTCGTATCATTTTTTTTCTGATGAATCAATTTAATATTCTTCAAAAATCCCTTATAGAAGTAGTCAAAGAATTCCAGAAATATATTCACAAATTTATTTGTGAACTCCTCAGTAACTGTATCAAATATGATTTGTTTATAGGGTGACAAAAGACGCAGAATTTCTAATTGATAAACAATAACATCATAATCATCTAATGAAGCAATATTAACATATAAATGAGTTAATGATTTTACAAATTCGTCAATGTTGTTTAATACGTAAATTTTAGCACAGGTTTCCAAATTCTCGAAATGCGATGCAAATATCATCATAGTTTTACTTTTAATGTAATCAGATGATGTGAGTTTATTATCAATATCTAGAATACTCATCAATACACGAAATAAATTTTTGGAGAAATAGATAACACGGCGTTCATTCCCAAGAAATTCAACAGTAGAGGATAAAATTCCATCCATAATTTCAGACTTAAAGTTTTCTATCTTAGAAATCCATTCAATGGTCATTTCTTGATAAAACTCCAAACACAATATTTCATCGTAGTCTATTTTTTTTAGTTTTTCAAGTAATGAACTGAAGAAATCTATTTTCATTTTGTACATGTTTTCAGTTAAATTATCTCCATTAACCTGACTTTCTCTATAGACTTCGTTCATTGCTTCTAATGCATTCCGTATACTTTTATGAATACCCATTAAATTCATAATGGATAACTCTAAATATTTGTGCACAATATAGAATAGTTCGTTAAGGAAACTGTTCTCTTCAGAAGGCATCTTAAAACTGAGTAATTTTTCAAAAGTAACTCCACGCATAAATATTTTAAGTAACTGCATTGCAATATATGTGATATCTTCAAACTTCTTATCAAGATGATAGATGTCAATAATATTTACAGAGGAAAGAGATTTTAGACGTTTATTTTCATTATAAAACTCGTGAATCCATTCTTTGGCTTCATTTCGTGTTTTTGTACATTTAAGAAATTTTATGAGATGAAGTTGCTTACGTTTTAGTAGTTTATCTAAAATACCACTTTCTTTTAAATTCCAATAAGGCAATACACTAGGATTTAGTAAAATTTTATCCATATCTTCATGATGATACATTTCAATTATCATTTTCACAGCAGTTTCCTTGTTACTTTCACTTTCTATATAATTAATCAATTGAATTGTTTTTTCACTAAGTGAAAGGCACTTCATAAATTCCAACCAAACATTTTGCGTAAAATTTAGACCCCCGAATAAATAATTGTTTAGGTAATTTTTAAATAATCGTTTATCTTCTTTAGTCCCTTCTTCTATTTTTTCACTTAAGGTTACAAAACATATTATACCCTCTTTTTCTATTAATTTTAGGAAATCAATGTCGGGATTATTTTCCGAAATCGGCAAGATAGTAAATTGCATCGTTATTTATATATGAAGATATGAATTTAAACAGTTTCAATTTAGCAAAAAATTAATTTCTGCGCTTAAATTATAATATGAGTTCTAACAGAGAATTTGTTCAGTTTTCACTTTCTTCAAAAAAACGCGTTAAGGGAATGCAATTAGAAAATAAATTTTCTTCAAATACGACTGTTAATGGTGGTTCTGATAAAAAAAAATCAACTGAATTTAATTTAAAAAGTTTAAATAAACAAATAAAACCAGAATGCAAACCCGAATGCAAAACCGAATGCAAACCAGAATGCAACCCAGAATGCAACCCAGAATGCAACCCAGAATGCAACCCAGAATGCAACACTGCTAACCAACAAATAGAATTAGTTGTTGAGGAAATAAATATATCCGATGATAACTGTTGCCTGGTAGAGTGCAGTAAAACAGATAAGTGCAGTAAAACAGATAAATGCAGTAAAAATAATTTAGATAAAAAAAGAATTAAAAAGGAAAAAAAATTAAATAAAAGAAATTAAACATATTTAAAATATTCCAATTATAGTTTATTATTATAATGTCCTTTACCTCGTTGTTTACATCTTTTGCCTGGTATTGTGTGCAAAGTTATAGTTATGTTGAAATGTGGTATAAGTATTATTTTCCCAAAAAGGAAGACTCAATAGATAGTGAAAAATACCCTTTTAATATTATAGAGAGAAATGGATTACATCAAGTCTATTATCCCAAGATAGAGCAGACTGCCTATAATTTTTTACAGGTTCAAATTGAGGTGGGTGGGAAAAAGTACGAAATTGAAAGCAAACCTTTTATGGTAGTTGGTAATAGATTGTTTGATAGACCTTTTACTAACTGGATTTTAGGTTTTGAGCATGGAATGGAGTTTGATGATGACGAAGAATATACTGTTCATATTATGGATCACGAAGTAAATATATTAACACTCTCGCCAAAAGAGTATCTTGAACTAAATAAGGATAACTATTTAAAAAAATGTCTTGATGAGTAGTATATAAATGGTGACATCATCACAGACCTCCGTTGATGAATTGCATAAATTATCCAATAGCTGGACAATTTATGCCCACCTGCCGCATGATACCGACTGGGGTTTACAAAGTTACAAAACACTGTTCACAACATCAAAAATGGAAGAGTTTATTACAGTAACTGAATCTCTCCCTGACCAGTTGATTAGTAACTGCATGTTATTTATTATGAAGGATAACATCAAACCCATTTGGGAAGATGTTCATAATAAGAATGGAGGATGCTTTTCATATAAGATTAGCAACAAGTTGGTACCTACTTTTTGGCGCAAGTTTTCCTACAAGTTAGTTGGTAATACTCTTTTTAAAAGTGAAAAAACGAAAAATAATGTGAATGGTATTACGATTTCACCGAAGAAGAATTTCTGTATTGTTAAAATTTGGTTCTCTGATTGTTTGAATCAGAATCCAGATTGCATTGATTACTTTAAGGGTGTGGATGCACATGGATGTCTTTTTAAGAGGCATTTTAATAAGTAAAACTTTTGGAAAAAGTTTAATCAAAAAATAAACTTTTAAAAATAAACTTTTACAAAAAGTTTAATCAAAAAATAAACTTTTAAAAATAAACTTTTAGAAAAATATAACTATTTTATAAATGGAATTTATATTTTTTAATTGCAAGGATTATCAGTCATTAGATAAAAGAATTAAGAGTTTATTTGAAAAATCGCATCCACGACCGATTAAAACAGCATCTGGAAGTAGTAAAAACTATACAAATTATCCTTTAAATCCGGATAAATTAAAAGATGATAAAAATGATAAAGGTAGTTATGATTTCATAGACCCAAACGAACAAGAACCTTTAACAGAACTAGGGTGGGCAACTGTTAAATCTAGCAATGGTCTTCCACGAGATCTACCCCAAACACGCGCAAAATTAGAGGAATTAGGTATAATGCCATTTAGATATCAATTAAAATTTAACAACGATGCTCAAATAAGAGAGGGACTGTGGGAAGGAGAAGAACCAGAAGATCCCCGTTGTTATGAACAGGATATATATTATGCTTTAATTTTGCACACCACAAATGGTAAGGTCGTTGGTAGAGCAAGAGCACATCCTATTTGGCAACATGAATTAGAACAAGAAACAGGTATAAAATCTCAGTTCAATGGATTACCAAAAGACATAAAATATATGTATATATCGCGAGTGGATATTAATCCAGAGTATAGAGGTCAAAAAATGTGTGAAAAATTAGTAAGTTTTATTATGAGTAAGATAAGTGAAGCAAAACCGGATTGCAATCATTTTGTAATTTATAATGCGTCAAGAACCGCAAACGGAATACCTGCTTGCCGTTGTTATGTTAAGAGTGGAAATAAATCCGGTTTTAAAGTTCACGAAGAACATTGGGAAACACAATTACCAGATGGTAGTTGGGGTGAAGGATTGAATGAAATGACATTAGATAAATGTATTGGAAAGTCAAAAGGAATGCCTGATATTTATTATTATGTTAAAGCTAGACGTAGTGGTGGCAAGAAGAAAAGACAAACAAAACGTAAATATAAAAAACGGAGAAGAAAATCAAAGAAAACTAAAAGAAAGTGCTAATAATATGGGATGTTTTCCAATATAATATAAATTGAAAATAATTTAATCTTCAATTTATACTACAATAGCGCTACTATGCCCAATTGGTATTCTGGAACTGTCATCATTCGTGGAGATATTGCAAGATTTCGTGATTGGTACAACAAACATAAAGATACAGAAGATGGTCTTGAAAACAGTTTTGCCCAGACTTTTGCTCCACTTTCAAGTGGAAAGTGGGATTTTGGTACTGCATGCGATGAATGGGGTGTCAAATGGGATATTGGAAATATCAGTATGAATTCAGGAGAAGATGAAGGCGATGATGAATTTTCATTCTCATTCGATACGGCTTGGAATTCGCCTGTTTATCTGTGGCGTCAGTTGGAAATGCGATACGGGGTAGAGGTGGAAGAGACCGGTTACGAAGAACAGCAGTTGGAATTTTACAAATACCACAATGGTCGTTTTATCTGTAAAGATGTGGATAATGATTGGTTTGCCGAAAATTTGGATTTTACTCCCAGTGCAGAAGCACTGAAGGATGAAGAACTCTTGGAAGACGAAAAGAATGATTTCAGGTATGATAATTGGTGCGATGGTATGGAAAAGTGGGAAAAGTCGGTTTCCACCGATCACCCAGATTGGAAAGAGATTAAGATGACACTTGTTGAGTAATTAAAGAAATTTAAAATATCAACTAAGTTTATAAAACATGGGAAGAACTCCGTTTGTACGAGAAATTAACCGTGTCATCTTCACACCAAGGAACGCAGATGTTGTAGGTATTTATGAGAATCCATTTAGCACTGTTGATACTACAGGGTTGAATAGATTCCGTTCGAGTGAAGTGGTTGGAAACAAGGTCATCTTCACACCATGGAACGCAAATGCTGTCGGTATTTATGATGTTGTGACTGAAGAATTTAGCAAGGTTAATACAAAATTGGGTAATAATTTTGTATTCAATTCAAGCGCAGTGGTTGGAAACAAGGTCATCTTCACACCAGAAAACGCAGATGATGTGGGTATTTATAATGTTGATAGTGAAGAATTTAGCAATGTTGATACAGAGTTGACTGGTACTGTAAATAAATTCAGTTCGAGTGCAGTGGTTGGAAACAAGGTCATCTTCACACCATGGAACGCACATGATGTGGGTATTTATAATGTTGATAGTGAAGAATTTAGCAAGGTTGCTACAGGGTTGGATCGTACCGGTAAATTCAGTTCGAGCGCAGTGGTTGGAAACAAGGTCATCTTCACACCAGATTACGTACCTGATGTCGGTATTTATGATGTTGAAAATAACGCATTTAGCACTGTTGATACAAAATTGACAGTTGCCAATAAATTCCGTTCGATCGCAGTGGTTGGAAACAAGGTCATCTTCACACCATTTAACGCAAATGATGTCGGTATTTATGATGTTGATAGTGAAGAATTTAGCACTGTTGATACAAAATTGACAGATGCCCAAAAATTCAGTTCGGTCGCAGTGGTTGGAAAGAAGGTCATCTTCACACCAGAAAACGCAAATTTTGTGGGTATTTATAATGTTGAAAATAACGCATTTAGCAAGGTTGCTACAACAGAGTTGACAGTTACCAGTAAATTCAAATCAAGCGCAGTGGTTGGAAACAAGGTCATCTTCACACCATATAACGCAGATGCTGTCGGTATTTATGATGTTGAAAATAACGCATTTAGCACTGTTACTACTACAGAGTTGGGTGATAATGCTAAATTCATTTCGAGCGCAGTGGTTGGAAACAAGGTCATCTTCACACCAAATGACGCAGATGCTGTGGGTATTTATGATGTTGAAAATAACGCATTTAGCACTGTTGCTACAGGGTTGAATGGTACCAGTAAATTCAGTTCGAGTGCAGTGGTAACATTATATGTTTAAGTTCGGTAACATTTAATTATCTAAATTAATAAATTTAGATAATTTTACATTCATTAATGACGCCTCTTTCTTGTACCTCGGCGTCCTCCAAACCATTTTGATTTCATACTTTTTTTTGAATCAATTAGAATTTGTTCCATTAATTTACCTTTCTCATCTTCAATTTGGTATACTTCCTTCATATGACCTGAACTCTGTAGTGGATAAAAAGGTTGTAGTGTGTCATGTTCGTGTTCAGCAATGTACGATAACATTATTCCTCGGTGCAATAAATTATTATAATCTATTTCCCCAAGAATTCGGTCATAACTACTTTCATTCATTATGTTAAAAATAATATTGTTTAATTCGCTTATCTCATTTTTTGTGAATTTGTATTTAGGATTCATTAATTTTGGAACTAATGAAATCACTGGTATATTTACATCAACATCTAATACAACTTTATCGTCTGGCAAAACTTTTTGTATTTCAGAAACTAATTGCTGGGCATCACGCATTGTGCTTTTAGTTTGACATATGTAGGTAATAATCGTAACTGGACTTTTTCTCCCACGAATATGGACAACAATATTATACGTCACGGTTTCTTTAGTCCTGTCCAAATCTTTAAAATCTACATCACACGAAAATCTTAAAAGATGCGCAATTTTAGTATCATTATCTACATCTGCCTTATTTAATGATTTCAAAGAGAGAAAATAGTAATTATTATTTTTTAAGAGTTTCAATTGTGGGAATACTTCTTGTATCTTTCGTATTCTCTCGTCCACTGTATCAGTAGAGGATTCAATATTCTGTATTAAATATGCATCTCTCACCCCTTTTACAACCAATAATGAGTTGATATAATCTATAGGACCCAACATATCCATCTTATATTTATTAATTATTTAAATTTATAAATTTAGATAATTTTTACATAACCTGATGCAATAATTAAGTACGGTCATACATCATTTGACTGTATGCTTCAGTGGACATTCCTTGAGGATTACCAAATACCTCTTGCTGGTTAACATTATATCGTGCATCAGTAATTTGTCTGTCTCGTGCTATATTACTGTTGTTTGCCTGCATCCTTGAATATGATCTGAGTGCAGTATATAAACGTTTATTGTCGTCTTTAGTATTATTCCATTTAATTTCAATATTATTTTGATTTTCTAACCACGTTAAAGACGATTGGGGGTCAAATGGAGCAACTTCATTTGGTTGAAGACGTAC
>Ga0213861_10004711_pt1 | contig 11070 bp, 7 predicted proteins | sample PICome_4_FD_160110 | JGI IMG/M metagenome (GOLD analysis project Ga0213861, IMG submission 160110) | Coastal seawater microbial communities near Pivers Island, North Carolina, United States - PICO131 | ecosystem: Environmental > Aquatic > Marine > Coastal | place: USA: North Carolina | collected...
TGATCCTGAAAAACTCACGGATATTATTGCAAGTTTGGCACCTACTTTTGGGGGTATTAATCTTGAAGATATAAAAGCACCGGACTGTTTCATTGTTGAGCAAGCCTTGCGGGAAAGACTCGATATCCCGGTATTTCACGATGATCAACATGGCACCGCAATTATCGTTGCGGCGGCGATAATTAATGGATTAAGGTTGGTGGGCAAGGATATAGGTAACGTCCAATTGGTCGCCAGTGGCGCCGGGGCTGCTGCTCTTGCGTGTTTAGACTTGTTGGTTGGGCTAGGCATGAGTCGAGACAATATTGTTGTAACAGATTTACATGGTGTTGTGTATATCGGTAGGGATGAAATGGATCCGTACAAACAGCGGTATGCCGTTGATACCGAGCTTCGCACATTAGGCCAGGTGATCGGCGACGCAGATATTTTTCTTGGTTTATCCGCAGCAGGCGTGCTGAAACCCGAAATGGTCGAAATTATGGCTGAGAGTCCGCTAGTTTTTGCTCTTGCGAACCCTGAACCGGAGATACGACCAGAGCTAGTAAAGAAAATTCGACCAGACTCTATTATGGCAACGGGTCGTTCCGACTACCCGAATCAAGTCAATAACGTACTGTGTTTTCCCTATATTTTTCGCGGTGCGCTGGACGTAGGCGCCACTAGTATCAATGATGAAATGAAGTTGGCCTGTGTTCGTGCACTTGCAGATTTGGCTATGGTTGAAAGCTCAGATATTGCAGAAAGCGCCTATGAAGGGGAACGCTCCCAATTTGGACCTGAATATGTAATCCCGAAGCCATTTGACCCTCGACTCATATTAACGATAGCTCCAGCTGTTGCCAAAGCTGCCATGGATAGCGGTGTCGCAACTCGGCCTATTGATGATTTTGAGCGTTATGCGCAACGCTTGAATCAATTTGTATTCAGGTCTGGATTGGTAATGAAGCCTGTTTTCGAATATGCAAAAGCCAATCAGCATCGCCTGGTTTATGCAGAGGGCGAGGATCGTCGTGTGCTTCAGGCGGTGCAACAAGTGGTCGATGAAAAACTGGCGAGACCGATACTAGTTGGACGACCTAATGTGATTCAGGCGCGTATAAAAGAATTAGGGTTAAGGATTGAGGTCGACGAACATTTTGAGCTGGTTAATATTCATGATGATAAACGTTACTATACTTACTGGAAGGAATATCACCGGTTGGTAGGTCGACACGGCGTAAGCTCTGATGATGCGAAAAAAGCAGTTGCAACGAATAATACTGTTGTGGCCGCTATCATGCTCCAATTAGGTGATACAGATGCAATGATTTGTGGCGGTATTGGGCAATTCGGCAGTCATGCGTCTCATGTCGCAGAAGTAATCGGTATGCAAGATGATGTTGCCGATTTATCGACTGTTACAGCGCTAGTTTTACCAAGCGGCACTTTCTTTATTTGTGATACCCATATTACGCCGAACCCTACTATGGAAGCGCTTGTTGAAATGACGTTGCTTGCGGCTGCACAGGTTCGTAAATTTGGTTTTGAGCCAAAGGTCGCACTATTATCGCACTCAAATTTTGGCAGTCATGACGATGACTCGGCTTTGAAGCTTCGTGGCGCGAGGAATATTTTACGCGAGTTTGTGCCAGACCTTCATGTTGATGGAGAAATGCACGCCGATGCAGCATTATCAGATTCTATTCGAAATAAAGTCATTATCGATTCCTCCCTATCAGGCACCGCAAATTTACTTATCATGCCGAATATTGAAGCGGCTCATATTGGCTATAATTTACTTAAAATGTTGGGTGGTGGTGTGTCTATTGGCCCCATTTTAATTGGTACTAAAAAGCCGGCTCATATCCTGACAAATTCAGCAACTGTGCGTGGAATAATTAATATGAGTGCCGTTGCGTGCGGACAGTAACTGAATGATATTTATATGTTTTTTCTTCTGTTGATAGCTTGTCGTATGAAATGCTAACGAAAACAAAAAATGATAATAAGTTGGACGAGGTGGCTCGCCTTTTTGCCCATCGACTGCCGTTTAACAGAGAACTAGGTCTTGAAATAGATTTTAATGACAACGGTGAAGCCGTTTTGAGCTTTGAAATGCAAGCAAAGCTTGTGGGGAACTTTGTCCGAGGAAACCTCCATGGTGGAGTTATTTCGACCGTATTGGACGCGATTGCAGGGTTCGTGATTTTCAATGAACTTCTCCATCGTGAGGAAAATGCGGGTTTACCAATCGAAAGTGTATTTGAGCGGCTCGGCACTATTGATATACGGGTCGATTATTTACGCCCCGGCTTAGGTAAAAAGTTTTTTGCAAAGGCTTCTATAACGCGTGCTGGAAGGAGGGTTGCAGTGGCACATATGGAGTTACGGAATGACACTGAGACCCTTATTGCAACGGGCGTCGGGGCTTATGTTGTGGGGAGCAAGGATTGAGTTTTAGATTAGAGCGAGAATGAAGAAAACACTAAAAGTAAATGATGTAACTTCATATTTTTACGAGGAACTGATAAACTTATCACCATGAGTATAACCCTAGGTAAGTTGGATTCTACTGTGCTTGATGATTTAGGTACTGGGGAACCTGCGTTAGCATCGAAAGAAAGCCCTGGCATGATCTTGTCATCTGCTCGAAAAGAGCTTGGTTGGACCGTGGAAGAAATAGCGACTAGTCTAAATTTACGAGTATCTGTGATTGATGCACTTGAGGCGGACGACTATTCTCAACTGCCGGGAGCAACTTTTGTAAGGGGATATCTTCGCTCCTATGCCCGGCTTACCGGAGTAGACGAAAAGGAAGTTGTTATTACCGACACAATTTTGGCGGTTCCACCCGGGATCATTGCAAATGCTAACCCGGTTATGGGTGCTTCCGCATTTCGTTCTCGTCGGGAGTCCGGAAGTAAGATATGGATACTGTGGGTCGCTTTGGTAATACTAATAGCTGTTGGCTGGAGTTTTAGTGGCATTAAACTCTGGGGCCCTGATGGATTGATGAGCTCGTTTGATCGAAGTGCTGCGCAATCTGGAGATGGCTCCGAAATTTCTTTGACACTGGATCCTTCTAGTCGCACCGGTACTGCATCTGAGTAGAGATTATCGAATCTTTATTATAGTGAAATCTTTACCTTCGCTAACTATTTAACGTAGTTCATTTTCTTTTTTACGTGCCGTTCGTCTACGTTCCATTGGTCCGATCATAATGCCCATCATCGGTGGCACGATTAATAAGGTAATTACAGCGGATAAGCTCAGTCCACCAACCACCACAGTGCCCAGACCACGGTAAAGCTCGGATCCTGACCCAGGAAAAAGAACGAGCGGCAACATACCTATCACGCTTGTTAATGTGGACATAAAAATAGGACGAATTCGGTTTCGTGTGGCCTCAACAATGGCATCTTCCGCGCTATAGTTTTCTTGTCGGATCAGGTGCAGCGTTTGGTGTACCAGTAAAATGGCGTTATTCACTACAATTCCAATCAATATAACAAAACCCAGCATAGTGAGCATATCTAAGGGCTGGGAATAATAGTTATTAATCAGTGCAAGTGCGGCGATTCCGCCAACTGCTGCGAGTGGTACTGATAACAATATGATGAGTGGATAAATAAAACTTTCAAATAAAACGGCCATCACTAAGAATACAATTGCAATTGCCACAAGCATATTTAGGCTAAGCGCATCCCGTGTTTCTAATAATTTATCTGCTGTGCCGGATAAGCGAATCTTTACTCCATCAGGGATGCCACGCTGTCGAATGGGATCAATCACCTGTTTATTTAATTTGTTTATGGCGTCTTCAAGGGTTATGTTGCCGGCAGGCCTGACTTCGATGGTGATAGTGCGAAAACGTTCTCTGTGACGTATCGCAGTAGGGCCTGAAGTCATTTTGATTTCCGCCACAGATCTAACCGGAATAATCTCGCCGCTGTCTGTGATTAGAGGTAGATCGCCGATATCTTGAGTTTGCTCTAATAGACCCTCTTTCCCTTTTAAGGTTAAATCTATAAGTTTCCCCCCCGTGCTGACTTCGATAACACGTTTTCCGTCATTGAATACATCTACCAGTTCGGCCACAGTTTGAGCAGAAATGCCGGCGTCAGCTAGTCTCATTCTATCGGGAATAAGGCGCACTTCTGGCGCACCAAGTTCCAGTCCTGGAACCGGTCGCCATTGGTTTCCTTCTGAGCGTGGAAAAACGCCGGTTAACGTTCCAAAAACCTGGCCGGCGACACCAAGAATAGTTGGTAGGTCAGGTCCGGAGATATCGAGATCGATTTTTCGGCTACCACCGATTCCCCGACCGAAAATAGACGGCTGTGTAATAAAGCCAAATGTTCCTGGCTCTGAAAAAGCCGGTTTTTGTAAAATTGGCTTAAGTGCCTCGAGGTCATTTGGGTTTTCAGCAATAGCTCCTAAAAATGTATTCGAGCGAGTCGCAACAAAAAAGAAACGCTCAATTTTGGGATCTTTTGCATCTGGCTTATCCGCATTGATAACCCAGTGTGGACTGGTTGCGTGTTCGATTTTTTTAGCAATAGTGTTAACAGTTTCGAGGTTATAGCCAGGCGGGGGAATAATTATCCCGAACAGTAGGTTCCGATTGCCTTCCGGTAAGTATTCCAGTTTGGGTAAAAAGTGCCAGCTCGCTGCGCAAGCCGCGAGTGTAATGCTGACAACAATCAATACCGATATCAGCCGACTTTTACTGACAATACGTGAAAAGCCGGTAAATAGTTTTACGCCTGCGCGTGCAATATGATCAATGACAGGAATGGAAAACCTAGAAACCGGTTTTTCTGAATTTGCACTGTTTGAGAATATTTTGTTAGAGAGGGCGGGTATTACAGTTATTGATACAATTAACGAGAGTACCACGGCGACAGATATTGCTACTGCAATATCGCGAAATAATTGTCCTGCTTCGAGCTCCATAACTAGTATGGGTACAAATACCATAACGGTAGTCAGCACTGATACAAGGACTGCGCCCCAGACCTGACGGGTTCCTTCGTACGCTGCTCGGGCCGTGCTATAACCTTGCTCCTTAAGACGATAAATGTTTTCCAATACGACGATGGCAGCATCAACAACCATTCCTACCGCGAAGGCAAGGCCGGCGAGAGAAATAACATTAATAGATCGGCCGAGCATAGCCATCGCTACGAATGCACCAATTATGGATACTGGGATTGAAATTGAGATAATAAAAGTTGCCCGCCAGGATCTCAGAAAAAGCAACAACATCAGTGCTGCCAAAGATCCGCCAACCCAAATATTTTGCTGCACAAGATCTATTGCGGAGTCGATATAAACTGTTTCATCATATACCTGACGCAGTGTAAGTCCTTCGGATGGCACGCTGTCTTTATTTAATTCGTCTATTGCTGCTCGAATACCACGCATGGTCTCGATAACGTTTGCGCCGTTTCTGCGCTGGGCATTCAACGCAAGTGCCGGCTTGCCGAGTAAGCGAATTCTGGAACTGGGTTCTTTATAACCGAATTTAACCTCGGCGATATCGCCAACCGTTATCCGTCCTAATGAGGTTCCCTGGCGCTCGGACCGAACCAGAACATCTCGAATGATATCGGGATTGGTTAGGTTTCCTTCCGCTCTAACGGTGTAGCGTCTTTTGCCTTCGTCTATACTGCCGGCAGAGAGTGAAACATCTGCGTTACGTATAGCGCGTGTGAGTTCCGTGACACTTAGCCGATGCTTGGCCATTTCAAAAGGGTCAACGATGACTTGTAGTTCGGGTTCGCTGTTGCCAAAAATATTTACCCTGCCGACACCATCCACACGCTCCAAGCGTTCTTTAACAATATCTTCAACAAATGTTCCGAATTCGTGTATCGGTCTATCATCATCCTTATTTTTTGTAACAATAAACCAGGCAATAGCGTTATCTTCACTGCCTTTGGTGTCTAACGTGGGTTGACCCGCTTCATCCGGGTAGGTCGGTACTTGGTCGAGACGGTTTGATACAAGCAACAGGGCGCGTTCCATATTGATGCCGACAGCGAATTCTAGGGTAAGGATAGAACGCCCTAGTTGGGCTCTGCCCGACATGCTTTTTAATCCCTCTATGCCTGCTAGTTTCTCTTCTTGAGGATTAAGTATCTCTCGCTCAACCTCCGCCGGTGCGGCACCGGTCCATTGGGTGGTGATTTCTATAACTGGCCTGTCAACATCGGGTGCCAACTGCACGGGTATTGCTGTTAGTGCGATAAACCCAAACAAAATAATTAGCAGAACCGCTGCAACAACGGCTATTGGTCGCTCGATTGACGTACTAATAAGTTTCAAAGGCTTTCCTTCTTAATTTTTACGGCTTGTTTGTCACGCATACGTTCATTGCCTCGAATAATTACCAGGTCACCGCTGTTCAACCCATTTTTAACTTCGAAACGGTTACCGTCAGACACACCTAGTTGGACCTCTGCTTGCTGTGCAATATCATCGGTTACCTTGAACACCACTGTTTTTCCTGCCTTATATACGATCGCATCTTTGTGAACGCTAAGGTAGGCTGTGGCCGGTCCTGAAGGAACTTCCAACGTAACACTTTGCCCTGGCATTAATGTCTCTGCAGACATATCTGTTATCGAAAAACGTGCCTGTAATGTCCTTGTTCTGTCATCTTCCAATGTTATTACGGTTCGTAACTTTACTCGGAACATAGCGTTATTGTGGGTGTTGCCGAGGATACTAGTATTTTCATCGACAGTATTAATAAGGGATGAAAATACGTTGGCATCAACTTCAATAAGTTGATCATTCACCAGGCTAAACAGAGCTTCACCCTGTTGGACATAATCGCCAATTTGTTTGTGACGATGGGTGATTACCCCATCGTAAGGCGCGGCTATTGACGCGTAATTTAATTTTAGCTTGGCAATCTCTAATTCGATTTGTTTTTTCCGTTGAGAGATAACCGATTCTTCTACTCGGATAGTTTGGATACGCTGGTTTTGAACGGCATCGTCATACTGAGCTTTGCTCGCTGCGACAGAATTCTGTAACTTACGGAGCCGAACCGTATCTTGGCGCGCCAGTTCTAGTTGGGCGCGAGCGGTTCGGAGTGATGCGCCGGCAAAATCCAGTTCCGCTTCAGCCAATGCACTGTCGGTTGAAAGCAAGGCTGTATCAAGACGGGCTAGGATCTGGTCTTTGGTAACCCTATCTCCAAGTCGAACGGGAATATCGTTAATTGTACCTGAGGTTCGAGCTGCTATATTTCCCTGTTGTGTGGACACGATGCGTCCAACTATTCGTGTGGTTTGCGCCGAATTTGTTAGCCGCACTTCGTCTATTTCAACGAGTGAAGCCTTAGGCTGGGCAAATACCAAAACAGGTTGAATCAGGGAGAACGCTAGAAGGAAGAATGAGCGTAGAATAATAGGGGTCATATTTTTGCCGGATAAGTTTACGTCGCTGTTCGTTGTTTAAGATTCAGACAAGGCCAACACGAGAAGGTACAATTTGCGTTAATTCTATTGTACGTAATGTCTCGGAAAAGTGTTTTTCTTTTTGCATTCTTACGACCTTTTAACCCTAGATTATCTATACTCATAACTCATGCACAACGACACTAGTAATGAAAGTAGTTCACCCATAGTGGTTAGCCCGAGCGGTGAAGCAAATTGGTCAATGATCTGGCTGCACGGTCTTGGTGCAGATGGACACGATTTTGTGCCCATTGCATCGCAACTTGGAATTCTAGAAGAAACTGCCGTGCGTTTTGTATTTCCTCACGCACCCGTCAGACCAATTACGATTAATGGTGGAATGAGCATGCGCGGGTGGTATGACATTTTATCGATGGAACTCGATCGTAGAGAAGATCAGTCCGGTGTGCAGGAGTCAGTGGACTATATTCATGCACTAATAGAGTCTGAAATGCAGTATGTAGGTGCTGGCAACATTTTGTTAGCCGGATTTTCTCAAGGGGGAGCCATAGCGCTGCATGCAGGTCTGTCGTGTACTCACTCCCTTGCTGGAGTTGTTGCATTATCCACTTATGTACCACTCGCCGAAAAATATCCTCAACATATAAACACTAAAAACGCTAAAACGCCTATTTTTATGGGGCACGGTACCCAAGATCCGGTCGTGCCGCTGAATAAAGGCCAGCAATCTTGTGAGTTGTTGCGTGCGGCTGGATGTGACGTTCACTGGAAGCATTACCCCATGCCGCATTCGGTTAGTCCGCAAGAGATTCAGGATATCGCTTCATTTGTGCGTAATATTCTGAATCCAACATAGTCTTCCCCAATGTTCAAACAAGTTGGATATGGCATTCTAGTTACACCGCTTGAGGTTAGATAAATTTATGAATGCAGGTGAAGCTAAAACTAGTTGGACGGATTCCGTCAGGGCATTATTCCACCCTCGCATTATGGCTATGTTGTTCTTGGGTTTTTCTGCTGGACTGCCAATCTTATTAATATTTTCTTCATTGTCGCTATGGTTGCGAGAAGCGGGAGTGGAACGGGCAGCCGTCACGTTTTTTAGTTGGGCTGCGCTGGGCTATTCTTTTAAATTTGTTTGGGCGCCACTTGTCGATAGATTGCCGGTGCCTTTTTTAACTCGATTGCTGGGGCGCCGAAGAGCATGGATACTGGTTGCGCAATTGGCCATTATGGCGGCCATATGCGTTATGGCTTTTACGGATCCGGCACGTTTAGGGTCGTCATTGACTGTTATGGCGTTAGCAGCCGTTCTGCTTGGGTTTTCATCAGCGACCCAAGATATTGTGGTCGATGCCTACCGAATTGAATCGGCGAATACAGATCTGCAAGCATTAATGTCGGCGACGTACATTGCCGGGTATCGCATCGGAATGTTGGTTGCGGGCGCCGGTGCACTGTATTTGGCCAGCTACTTTGGTTCAGAAACAGATAGCTATCGTTATGAAGCCTGGAAATTTGCATATTTATTAATGGCATTGGTAATGCTGGTGGGTGTGATGACCACTTTGATTATTGATGAGCCGCGAACAGCGCTAGAAGATAGATATCAACACGATACCCGACAATACCTTCGATTTCTCGGGCTCTTTTTCGTTTGTGTTGTGATTTTTATTAGCGTATTTGCCGTGAGTTCCGGATCAGTTGCCAGTAGTAAACTAGAACTAACCCAAATGTTTGGGAATAAATTTTTATCTGGATTCCTCGTTGAGACTTTTCGAATGTTGAGTGCGTTATGTGCCACATCATGCGTCGCTTTTGGTATCGTGAAATTTGGATTGGTTGATAAAGAAATGGTGATGTCAGGGTATGTAGAACCCATTCGGGATTTTTTTAGCCGATATGGCGTGAAAACATCACTGCTGTTACTCGCATTAGTCGGCCTGTATAGGATTTCGGATATTGTGCTGGGTGTTATATCGAACGTATTTTATCAAGATGTTGGGTTTACGAAGACCGAGATTGCCACAACGGTAAAACTTTTTGGTTTGTGGATGACACTTCTCGGCGGATTTCTTGGAGGGATTTTATCCATTCAGTTCGGTGTCATGAGAATTCTATTTTTAGGTGCACTTTTAAGCATGCTGACGAACGTATTGTTTATTTTATTAGCCGAAATAGGTCCCGACTTGCGAGTGCTTTATGCGGTTATTTCTGCGGATAATTTATCCGGTGGAATAGCAGTAGGGGCGTTTATAGCATTCCTGTCTAGTCTAACTAATGTTAAATTCACCGCTATACAATACGCAATTTTCAGTTCTCTTATGACATTATTGCCAAAAATTTTCGGTGGCTATTCTGGAACAGTGGTGGATACAGTTGGATATTCCCAGTTCTTTTTGGGTACGGCGGTACTTGGAATACCTGTTTTAGGACTTGTTTGGATGGCAGCAAAGAAACTGGAGCTTACCGATAATGGACAAACCCAACCGTAGACTTTGCAGTTGGGACTAAGTTTGCGTTTGCTAAAGGGAGACTTTATTTCGAAACTGTTTTTGTTAAGGCGGCAATTTTAGTGCTGAAAAGTGATTATTTTGAGCTCGAAAAGCTTGTATTAATTGAAAACAATAACCATCTATATCAGCGTCGTGTATAATCCGCGCGCGAAATAAATCCATCCAATACTTGTAAATTTCAAGAACGGTTAGACTTACTTTGACGTTTTATTTTACTAAATACCAGTTACTTTTTTTCGCCGGGAGGCGTGTCTGATGCCCATTTATGAATATGGTTGCACCATCGATAGTTGCGGACATGAGTTAGAAGCGTTGCAGAAAATGGCGGATGAGCCATTACTGTATTGTCCAGCTTGTGGTGAGGCTTCGCTTAAGAAAAAAATTTCTGCCGCTGCATTCCGTTTGAAGGGAAGTGGGTGGTATGAAACTGATTTTAAAAATAGTGGCAAAAAAGACGACAAAAAATCGTCTGACACTAGCGCTGCTAGTACTGAGTCCAAGAAAGAAAGTGCAAGCACAAGTTCGGACTCGTCTTCGAAAGTTGCAGTGAAGAGCAGCAGTTCCGATACATCTTCCTAACGGTTTTGCTGTTGGTTTGATTCTTTAATCTCGGTCACCTTGGCTTGGCTCCAAGTCGTATAGACCACAAATTCTGGATATTATTCAAATGCGCACACATCTTAGCGCCGACCTGAACGAATCACTTGTTGATCAACAAATTACCTTATGTGGATGGGTGCGCCGACGTCGCGATCACGGTGGTGTGATATTTATTGATTTACGCGATCGTGCGGGTGTTGCCCAGATAGTTATAGATCCTGATTTTGATGCACCTTTTCAAGTTGCCAATGCAGCTCGCAATGAATTTGTGTTACAAATTACAGGCACGGTTCGAAAACGCCCAGAAGGAACTGAGAACAAGGACTTGGCTACGGGGACGGTTGAGTTGTTGGCGTCTGAGATAGTGCAGTTGAATGGTGCGCGTCCATTGCCATTTCAAATCGATGATGAGGATGCTGGGGAAGCTGTTCGTCTTACCTATCGATATCTCGATTTACGTGGCAATCGTTTGCAACACACAATGAGACTGCGCCATAAGGTTACCAGTTTCATGCGTCGATTCCTTGAAACTAGAGACT
>Ga0213861_10004716_pt1 | contig 11060 bp, 9 predicted proteins | sample PICome_4_FD_160110 | JGI IMG/M metagenome (GOLD analysis project Ga0213861, IMG submission 160110) | Coastal seawater microbial communities near Pivers Island, North Carolina, United States - PICO131 | ecosystem: Environmental > Aquatic > Marine > Coastal | place: USA: North Carolina | collected...
GAAATCCACAATGGCCGAACACAATTGTGCAAGGTTCCAAAGTTTCGAGCACCTGGCTGGGAGAGTGTCGCTCAGGCTGAAGCCACCGCCCGTTATCTTGACCAGCGGCTCGGGGTGTTGGTGACCTCAACCGCAGTACGTCGGATCGGGTGACACCGCGCTCCGCTGCCGTCTTGTCGATGGCATCACAGACCGACGGTTGCGTTCGGAATTTCACGATCGGACTACCGGATGTTTTCGCCACACACCGAGCGTGGCAGAGGTTTCGGCGGATGGTGTGGAAGACCCCACAGATTGGGGGTGCGATTTTAGGAACCGTGCTTGCTTGCGGCCGACGGCGCCGCCAACCAACTGTCGATAGCGGCCCGTGTGTCGTCTTCTGAGTCGGGCCATAGGTGGCTGTAGACCTCGAGCGTTTCGGTTGCCGATGCGTGGCCTAGACGGGCTTGGACAGTCTTAACCGATAGCCCGGCATGTATCAGCGCCGATGCGTGCGTATGGCGTAGTGAGTGCCACCCACGAGCCTCGGCGGGTAGGTCTAGGGCGTGTCGCATCGTGTCCCACGAAGCGCCGATTGTGTTCCGTCGTAGCGGTCGGCCGTCGCTGTTGGTGAAGATGAGTGTGGCGCCGGGTTCGATCTCCACCGGGGGATGGTCCTGCATATGCCGATTCAGTTCAGCAACCAACGAGTTATTGATGGGCACGGTTCGCACACTGGCCGATGTCTTCGTCGGGGCTAGGTGCGGTGACCCCTTCGGCGGCGTCAACATTTGCCGGTCTACGTCGATGGTCTTCTTTAAGAAGTTGACACGCTCCACGGTTAGCCTGGCGGCTTCGCCGGGTCGTAGGCCAGCGGTGGCGATTAGCCACACGAACGCCGTCAAATGTGGCGGGGCGGCGTCGGCGATACGGCGCACGTAATCCAAGTCCAGCGCTACAACCTGTGACGCTGCGGTCTTGATGGTCTTCGGTAGTTGGATCTTGATGGCGGGAGAACGAACGATCTTGCCGTCATGCACCGCGGCTTCAAAGAAGGACACAAGCCGAACGTGAATGCCGTGCACCGTTGTCGGCGCCAGTCCCTTAGCGGAGAGTTCCGAAACGAACGCCTGCACGTCTGTGCGGGTGATCGTGGCCAGTTGCCTGCTACCTAGTGCGGGGCCGATGTGGTTATCGACGTGGCTTTGTGCTGTCGCCCGAGTCCCTTCTCGCCAAACCTGGGCGGCCATGAACGTTTCTGCATACTCGCTCAGGGTGATTCTTCCGGCCCGTGGGTCGACGTAGGTGCCCCGTAGTTGGTCGGCTTCGACGGTGGCTAGGAATCGTTGGGCGTCGGCTTTGCGGTCGAACGACTTGGATCGTTGTTTGTTTTCGTTGTCTCGATAGAGCGCCCGCCATCCGGCCTTCTTGCCGCCACGACCTTTGTGTTTCGGCTGTTTTGACCCCATGGTGTTGCCCTTCGGTTTGCTCCGTCCAATATCCGTCCAACGACCTACCCGTAAAACGGGGTCAAACGGTGTTAATGGGCGTCACTCGCGAGGGTGCCTAGATCGTTGCTATTGCAACAACTTTGGCCTATTCAGTGGTGTGGTGACGGTGAGTCGGCCTATAGGCGGGGTTCTGTCCAGGAGCCGAAGCTCCTTGTGTGACCATCCATCTAAGCGCTCTACCTGGAGGCGCAACTTGCGTTGCGGGCGGGCCGCCACTACCTCGCTTCTGAGTTTGCTCCCAGTGGGGTTTACCTAGCCACTCCGGTCACCCGGAATGCTGGTGCGCTCTTACCGCACCGTTTCACCCTTACCTGTGCTCACATCCCCCAGCAACGGGGAAGTGAGCCATCGGCGGTCTCTTTTCTGTGGCACTGTCCTGCGAGTCACCTCGACTGGCCGTTAGCCAGCACCGTTGCCCTATGGAGCCCCGACCTTCCTCAATGCTGCAAGCAACACTGCGGTCACCCGGCCAACTCACCGTCATGGCGAGGCTATCTGCCTTCGATGCCGAGCAGCGCACTGCACGGACTGTTGCTAGCCACCACTCGACACTTGGTCTTGCCAGCTCGCTTACTGATATTCTCACGGCTCGGCGATAACCATCCCGAAACTTGTCGGACCCAAGGCGTCACACCCGAAGGACCGTTTCGAAGGACGTCGCCGACTCGACCGCCTCGGCGTCAGCTTTGGACACCAGAGTGTTGAGCCGCATCATCCCAGCAAGCTGATCCGCATGCCCCTCTCCAAGGACCAATATGAACGTTCGACGACTGATCATCTCGATCCTCTTGCTCATGAGTTTGTCTGCTTCTGCGTGCAGCTCGAGCGAGGTCGCCCAAGAACTCGATACCGAGCGGGCCAGCGGTGCAGCGTCAGAATCAGCCGACACAAGCGCCGATGTTGAACCGGCAGATGAAGCGCCCGAGCTGGTCAACCCGACGGGCAGCATCCCCATCCAGTGTTTTGCGAGCGACGAAGACTTCGCGTCTTGCGACGAACAGGGTCTACTACCCGACGAGTGTTTCGACGACGAAGGATTCCTCCTCGACGAATGTCTGCCAAGCGAAGAATCCAGCGCCGACACAGCGTCTGCATCGACTCAGGGCACGCCGCTCCAAGACTCGGTGGTCCCGGGCGTCGATGCCGTCAGCTTGGCCTTCGATCCCTTTGTCGACTCGTTCGGCTTCTTTAACTATGGCGGGGAAGAAGGCGTGGTCAATCTGACCCCGGTCGAGATGCAACGCATGTTTGGCTTCGATGTGTGCGCCAATGTCGCCAACGGTTGCACGCTCACACCACCTGCTCGCCAGTGGATGATGCAGATGAACGAAGCCATGGCTGGTGGCCATTGCGAAGGTATGGCGGTCCTGAGCTCGCTGTTCTACTTCGACCAGCTCAGCCCCAATGACTTCGGCGCCAATATCACCAGCGAAATTCCGTTCCAGGGCAACGAGTTCCTGCAACGCGAGATCGCATATTGGTGGGTCACCCAGGCCACCGATCCTGGTGCATCGAAGAGGATCAACGAGTCTCCACGCGCAGTGGTCGACGCCCTAAAAGTCTCCTTCGAACAAGACCAGTCCGCCGACGAATGGTGGGCAATGGGCATCTACAAGCGCGATTTCAGCGGCGGCCATGCCATCACCCCGTATGCAGTTGAAGAGATAACGCCCGGCATCTACTCGGTGTACCTGTACGACAACAACTATCCGCTGACGACCCGAGTCATGACGATCGACTACGACGCCAATACGTGGCAGTACGAGGCATCAACCAACCCCGATGTCCAAGCCGATCTCTACGAAGGCGACGCCAGCACCGAGACGCTCGAGCTCGTGGCAATCTCCCCACGCTTGGGGACTCAACAGCAGTTCTTCGGTGACGCCGACCGAGCGAGCCTGGGCAACAAATCGTCGGCGGCAACACCAGCAGCACCTGGGGCCGGCGGCATCGAGATCTGGCTCGACGGCGAAGCCAATCTGCTCATCACTGCGCCCAATGGCAGCCGCCTGGGTTGGCTCGAAGATGGTTCGTTCGTCAACGAGATCGAAGGAGCCTCATCGAACCCGCTTAAGTTCCTGGTCGACGTCTGGGACGTCGACAACGAGGCTGTCTATCGCCTGCCTGCTGACATGACGGAGTTCACGATCGCTGTCGACGGTTCGCAACTCGAAGAGGTCGCTTCGGCCGACGTCACGCTCATCGGACCCGGCTTCAACATGGTCGTCGAAGAGATCTTGTTAGGCCCCGGTGAGCAAGACATCATCGATATCTTCATCGAGGACGACGAATTCTTCACCTTGCGCTACAGCAGCGAATACAGCGACTCGCCCGATATCTGGTTTGGCTTGGTCACCGACGAAGCCGACTACGAGTTCGTCACCCGGGCGGCCAGCATCGAACCGGGTGGAGCCTTCAACGTGGCGCTCGACTTCGAAAACGGCGACTTCATCTTGAACACGTTTGATCAACAGGAATACGGCATCTACGAGTTCCTGTTGCTGCGCATCGACGACGAGGGCGAACAGGTCTTTGGCCACAACGACATCGAGTTGCTGCCCGACGACACCATGTACGTGAACTTCTTGGAGTGGGACGGCCAAGGTAGCTCGCTCTACATCGATTACGACTACGAGTCCGACGGCAGTATCGACGACTCGGTCGAACTGGAAGACGAAGCCGACTTCTACGACGACTTCTACGATTTCTAAAGACGTGTAGCTGAGCCATGACCGTGTACGGGTCTGCCTGCGGCTAAAAGTCGACCAGGTCGTCCTCGATAGCTTTGCCCCAAAACGACAACGAGCCCGCAGCCAAGGCAACGGGACTCGCAATCATGATCGGCTAGTTGGCCAGTCAGTTTGGCCAGTCAGTTTGGCCAGTCGGGGAATGCTGTGGCTACTGGTTGACTACCCGCACCGGCTCGATGAAGAACACCAATGCGTCGTCGGCGTCGATGCCGCTTTCAGTTGCACCGGTCGGGTACGCCACCTCGGGAGGAAGGATGATTTGGCGGGTTTCGCCGACCTTCACACCAAGGATGCCTTCTTCGAGGCCTGGCAGCAGCGCACCCTCCTGCAACGCAAGCTGAGTGGGTGCCCCATCTTGATACGTGCTTTGCACGATGATGCCTGACTTATACAACATCACCACGATTTGGGCATCGACGATGCTGCCAGGTGCAGCTTCCTCGCCAGAACCCTCGACCAGTGTGCTGACCTGGAGTTCGTCGGGGGCGTCACCTTCGAATTCGATGGTGTGGGCGGTCGGCGCCTCGATGAGTTCTTCCAGATGCACCCGGAAGACGAGATCGCCCTGGCCGTAGGCCAGATCAGCAGGGATCTGCAGAATACGTTCGCCGCCAACGTTCATGCCAACAATGCCCTCATTCCATCCTTCGATGACCTGACCTCGGCTCACGATCAGCTGAAACAGAGCACCTCGGCCCCATGAACTATCGAACTCGGCGCCTTCAACCGCGTCGACACCCACGTAATTAACCCGTGCAATATCGCCGGACTCAGCAGTACAACCTTCGCCCACGACCAGATCAATGATCTGTAGTTCGTCAAAGGAACCGAGGTTCTCGTCGTCGATTGGGGGAGCCGGCTCAGGCGGAGGGATAACCGAAATCAGATCCACGATGAAGACCAAATCGCTATTGGCCACGATGATCTCGCTTCGGGCCTGCTCGCCGTATGCCTTAGCGCTCGGTATCTGCAACACGCGGCGTCCGCCAGCTTTCATGCCAGCGATACCTTCGTCCCAACCAACGATGACCCGGCCAGCGCCGAGTGGGAACGAGAACGGAGCATCGTCTGGATCCCATGAGCTGTCGAACTCGGTGCCGTCGGCACCGAGCACCCCGACATATTCCATTTCTACCGTCGCACCAGCGACGGCTTCGCGGCCACTGCCTTCGATCATGTCGGTCACGATCAACTCGTCGATCGGTCCCAGGAATTCCTCGCTGACTTCGGGCTTCACCGCTGGCGGCAACACAACGTCGTCGAGGTCTTGGTCATCGGACCCATCGAGCTCATCCAACGAGTGGGCGCAGTCACGGGCTTGCACCGGCACAGCGGCAACGGGCGCAGAAAGCGCAGTGTCGTCGTCGCGCACCGCATCGGTTCCGTCGTCGGCGTCGTCGGTGTCTGAGCCGTCGGCAGTTTCGGCCGGTTCGACATCTACGGCGTCGCTGGATGGAGCTTCGGCGGTATCGGTGTTGGCTGTATCGTCACTGCCGCCGCACGAAGCGGCGAGCAAAGCGAACAGAACGACAATGGTCAGTTTCTTCACCCCGAGAGGCTAGTGGCGTGACTCGCAGAGGCATCGGCACCCCGCCATCACAGAGAACATAGAGTGTCAGGCGAAGAGCGTGACCAGCCGGAGGGAAAATGTGACAACGGGAGACGAACAGGCCCAGGGTCTCGTCGGTAACCTGTTTCGCGAGGTCGAGAATCAGTTCAACGATCTCGAACGCGAGTACAGCCAAGCACGCAAAGATCTCGCACTTGCCGGCACAGGCAGCCACGACACAGCGAGCGACGCGCTCCAATCGAGTGCTGAGCGATTCGAACTGATGAGCCTGGCCGCAACACTTCGGGCCGAGGTCTCTCGCCAAGCCGACGAACTTGACGAGCGTGACCGCTTGCTTAACGAACTCGGCGACAAGGTTATTGGTTTCGAGTCAGAAATCGTTCAGCGCGACCGGGCCCTGGCTGAGCTACACGGAGCCAAACAAGAAGCACTCGACGAACGTCGCAAACAGTCCCGGTTGTCCGCGCTGCTCGATGCTCGCGCTGCCGAACGACAGGCACTCGCCGACGTGGCGAACCGGCTGCAAAACGAACGCGACCACGTGCAAGAACTGCTCACCACTGCACTGGTGCGTTTCGACGAGGCCGAAACCCAACTGGTCCAGATGAACGACAAGGTGCGCTACCTCGAGGCAGCCAACCAAACCTCGGGCAACGAACACGACGCTCGCGACCAGGAGCTCATCGAGTCACGTGCCGAGACGAGTAGTCTTGCCGATCAGATCAACGATCTGACGCAAGCTATGACCGCAGCCGACGCACGGGCCGAGAAGGCCGAGGCACTCGCCGAACGACGTTCGAACGAGGCCGGATACCTGAAACGGTGCCTCGACCTCGTCAACGACAAGCTTGAAACCGCCGGTTTGTTCGAGAACGATGCCACTGCACTACGGCGAGAGCTGACCATGGCCGAGCGGCGGATCGCCGAACTCGAGCGTGGTTTGGCGAAATCAGAATCTGAGCTACTTGGCGCCAAGGCCGCTGTCGATGCACTCGCCGAACGAACTTCTGACTACGAGGAACTCACAGTTCGGGCGGCACGGCTCGAGCAGGAACGCGAAACGGCATTGGCCACTGCGTCGGGCCGCAGCGTCGGAGCACAGGCTGCGGTGCGCACTAAACATGAACTGGTTGCTCCATCGTCCCAGGCTGCCTCGTTAGCTGAACGAGCCCGCGAGCTCAGCGCTCGCCGTTCCAACAAAGCTGCGCACGCCGCCCAAGCAGCCGAGGAAGTGGCGGCCCACACGGTTGCCGTTGCCACCGGTGGGTCCGAGGGCGATGCTAGGGCTGAACTCCACGATCTTGAAGACGCGGACATCGAAGTCATCGAAGCTGACCTGACTGCGATCGACGGTTATGAAGAAAGCGACCGAGTGGCCGGAACCGCAGATCCGCATGATCCGCTGACGGAGTCCGAGATCCCAGTGGTCGAGTTTGGCGGCAACGAGACGGCTGAAGACATCGCTCTACCACGGGTGCCGTTGCCGGAGTCGGCGGCAGCCGCACCCGTGTATGAAACCGCAGAGATCCGGGTTGTCACCATCGCTCCAGACGAGATCTCTTTGGCGTCGACTGAAGAACTACCGCCAGTTGTCGGCAATGTCCGCAAACGCACGACTCTTCCGGCAAGCCTGGTTCCGGATACACCCGAAGCGGTCGCGTTCCTGCTGAACCAGCCGGGCATCACTGCGATCGTCGATGCCCGCAGCACCTGTAGTCGCACGGGCATCCGGCCAAGCGAACTGTTCGACCGGATTGCCGCGTTACGTGATCACTTCGATGTTCCTGTCGAGGTCGTGGTCACACCGGTATCCACACCCGTTGGTGGGGCACCGGATCTACTTGCCATTGGCGTGCACCACGTGACGGGCGCCGACACCGTCGCTGACCGCATCCGTGCACTGTGTATGGGTTTGCCCGCCGATCAACCGCTGGTGGTTATCGCCGGCGACGACCATGTCCGACGAGCAGCGATCGGCGAAGAAGCCAATGTCGTCGAGCCCAGCGCCGTACTCAACACAGTCGCCGAATAGGCATATGTCATCCACAGCTGAGCTGCGTCGTATCGGGCTGGCCGCTGGACTGACTGCTGTTGGTTTCACCCATGCTGAACCGTTCACCGAAGCTCGAGTCACGCTCGTCGAACGCAAGGCGGCGGGTCTGCACGGGGGAATGCAGTTCACTTATCGCAACCCAGAACGTTCCACCACACCAACCCGAATTCTCGAATCTGCCCAATCTCTGATAGTCGGCGCATGGCCGTACCGGGCACCCGATCCGCACGTATCAACGGATCGACCGCAGGCCGAGATCGCCGCTTACGCGTGGCGGGATCACTACGGATCGCTCAAGTCAGCCCTGGGCGAGATAGCGGCAGCGCTACAAGCCGACGGGTACACCGCACGGGTTGTGGCAGACGACAATGCTCTCGTGGATCGAGCCGCAGCGATACGAGCCGGCGTTGGCTGGGCAGGGAAGAACAGCAATGTCTTGGTGCCAGGTCATGGCAGTTGGTTCGTGCTGGGCGCAGTTGTTACCGATGCACCACTCGAACATGATCAACCAGTTGAGCCAGCATGCGGCAGCTGTCGACGTTGCCTCGACGGTTGCCCAACCGGTGCGATCATCGCCGAAGGTGTGGTCGATGCACGACGGTGCCTAGCGTGGCTGTTACAGGCCGATGGTGACTTCCCGATCGAATTTCGCGAAGCGCTCGGTACTCGCATCTATGGCTGCGACGACTGCCAGGTCGTGTGCCCTCCAAGCCGGGGGAGCGACGTTGGCATGATTGGCGACGAAGTCACGTCACTCGATCTCCTCGAACTGCTGACCATGGACGACGAAGCGTTACTTGCTGCTGTGGGCCGTTGGTACATCCCCAAGCGCGATCTTCGTTATGTCCGGCGCAATGCTTTGGTAGCGCTCGGTAATGCCAATGTCTCCGGCGATAACCGGACCGAAGCCATGGACGTGCTTGCGTCCTACATCGGGTCCGACGACATGTTGGCCGAACATGCACGGTGGGCCGCCGATCAACTTGACGCGAGCACACCCCACTGATGCATCTGCTAGTGACCAACGATTACCCACCAAAGATCGGTGGGATCCAGACCTACCTGTGGGAGTTGTGGCGGCGAATGCCCCAAGACTCGTTTCAGGTCTTCACATCGCCTTATGCCAACGCTTCCTTGTGGGACACACAACAAGGCCATCACATCGAACGGTACGACCGCTTCTGGATGCCGCCCAGCCGCCGAGTCAGCAGCCGCACGATCGCCCACGCAGACCGTATCGATGCCTCGCTAGTGGTGGTCGATCCGGCCTTTCCGCTGGGAGCCATCGGCCCCGACCTGGGGCGCCCCTATGCTGTCATCCTGCACGGCGCCGAGGTCAGCGTTCCCGGCCGGCTTCCAGGCTCCAAAGAGCTCCTACGTCGCGCCGTGGCCAACGCTGACCTTGTCATCAGTGCCAGCCGGTTCGCTGAAGCCGAGGCAGCGCGTGTTGTCGACTCCATGCCGCCAGTTGTGTATGTTCCCCCCGGGGTGGACACCGACCGATTTGTGCCACTCACTGTCGACGAACGCAGCTCGGCGCGTCGGCGGTTGGGATTTGATCCCGATGCACCGCTGGTCGTCGGCGTCAGTCGACTCGTTCCCCGTAAGGGGTTCGACACACTGATCGAAGCCGCCGCTCGGCTGGCCGATACCCATCCGGGTCTGCAGGTTGTTATTGCCGGTACTGGTCGAGACGAAGCCAGGCTTCGACGCGCCATCGGGCAATCCGGCTCACCCGCCCGGCTACTCGGATTCGTTGACGACGCCGACTTGCCAGTGTTGTATGGCTGTGCCGACGCGTTTGCGATGTTATGTCGTGAACGCTGGGGCGGTCTTGAACAAGAGGGTTTCGGCATCGTGTTCGTCGAAGCTGCTGCTGCGGGTTGCCCTCAGATTGCGGGCAAGTCCGGTGGTTCTGCCGAGGCGGTAGCTCATGGCGAAACCGGTTACGTCGTCGATGACCCATCCGATGCTGATGCCGTGGCTCAGTCGATTTCGGATCTGCTCACGCACCCTGAACGCAGCGAGCAGATGCGTCACGCGTCTCGCACTCATGCTGTTGACAAGTTCTCCTATGACCTGCTTGCCGAACGATTGCACCGCTCACTCCACGTCTTTGAGCAGTAGAACGTTGGAGTCAGAGATATTCGAGCACGAGAGCATTCAGCAAGAGAGCATTTGTGCGCGGTAAAGTTCTCAGTTGATGGCCGGCAACGACCTGTACCGCACCAACCTCTATGCCACGATCGCGTTTACGATTGCCGCGGTTGTGGCTGCGATCTTCCCAGGCCCGCTGCGTATCCCGTTTGCGGTGATGTCTTGCATCCTGTTTGGCATCGGCACCATTGCGTTCTTGTGGGCCTTCGGCAAGGCCCTGGAACGCAGCCGAGATCACGACGTAAGCGTTTCCATGATCTACGGAATGACCGTCGCCCCCAAAGATGTTCGCCGCCGATTCCACCTTCTTACCTTCATACAGACAGCTGTGGCCATCGCCACTGCATCAATACGCCCCTTCACGGCACAGGCGTTCGGTATCCTTGCACCCATGCTCGGACTCGGACTCGCTGGCCTATGGGCAGCACGTCATGGCACCTTTGCCGAGCGCACCGACGGCCGACACAAGGCTCGAGAGATGAACAGGACTAAAAATGGGTGATCGGGCGTTTGAACGCACCATTATTCGAGAGACGCCTGAGCGGATCTTCGACGTCATCACCGACTACGGGGCCTACCCCCGGTGGGCGAACAATGTGAAGGATGTCAGCGTCGAGCGAGTCGACGAAGATGGTCGAGCTGGCCTGGTTTCGTACCGTGCCGCAGCTATGGGGCGAAGCGCTGCCTATGTGCTCGAATACTTCTACGGCACAAACCCGTTGAGGGTGTCGTGGCGCCTGGCGGAGGGCGATCTGGTTCGCCGACTCGATGGCCGATATGTCCTGGTGCCGCTCGAAGACGATGCCGCAGGACCTCGCACCGAAGTGACCTATGAGCTCGAAGTCGAGATCTCCATGCCCATGTCGGGGTTCCTCCGTCGCCGGGCCGAGTCTCGGATTCTACGCAACGCACTTGAAGACCTACGGTCGTGGGTCGAAGAAGGCTCCCAGCTACCTAGCTGATCACCATCGCGTCAACAAGCATCAACTCAAATCACCGCTAACAAGAGACCCCCCCATGGAATTTCGCCGCATAACCAA
>Ga0213861_10004720_pt1 | contig 11057 bp, 4 predicted proteins | sample PICome_4_FD_160110 | JGI IMG/M metagenome (GOLD analysis project Ga0213861, IMG submission 160110) | Coastal seawater microbial communities near Pivers Island, North Carolina, United States - PICO131 | ecosystem: Environmental > Aquatic > Marine > Coastal | place: USA: North Carolina | collected...
TTCTGTTAATCCATAACCTTCCATAATGCGCATTCCAGCAGCAGAAAAAATTCTTGATAATCGAGGTTGGAGTGCCGCACTTCCAGATACCATAGTATGTAATTCCCCTCCCAGAGCAGCTCGCCATTTACTAAAAATAAGTTTGCTAGCAATACTTAATTTAAATTCATACCAAGCTCCATTTTTTTCATATGGCTCCCATTTTTCACCTAAACTAACAGCCCAATAAAATAAGACTTTTTTAATACCGGTAAGTTCTTCGGCTTTTGCCATTATTTTATCATACACTTTTTCTAAAAGCCTTGGTACAACACTCATCATGTTGGGTTTAATTTCTTTGGCGTTTTCACCAATTTTATCAAGTGCTTCTGCAAAATATATAGAAGTTCCCGAATGCTGGTATACGTAAATTAAAACACGCTCAAAAATATGACATATAGGCAAAAAACTGAGTACTCGTGTTTCTCCATCCTCCAAAGGTACCCTTGGAATACTATCAATAACATTACTTGTAATATTCCAATGAGAAAGCATAACCCCTTTAGGAGTTCCTGTGGTGCCAGATGTGTATATAATTGTAGCTAAATCAGAGGGCTTTACTTCATTTTTTCGAATTTCTACTTCTTCTTGATTAGAAGTGTCTTTCCCTAATTCTAACAATTCAGAATAATGTTTACATCCTTTAATATGATCAAAAGAATAGACTTCTTTTAAACCCGTATTCTTTATTACTTTGTTGATTTTGCCTAATACTTCTTCATCTGAAACAAAGCAATAAGTAGATTCGCTATGATTTAAAACATATTCATAATCTTCAGCACAAATGGTTGGATATATTGGGATGTTTTGTGCACCAATTTGAAGTATGCCAATATCCATAATATTCCACTCCGTTCTGTTGGTTGTAGAAATAAGAGCTATTCTATCCCCCTTTTTAACCCCGAGTTTTAGTAAAGCTCTACTTATAGCATTTGCTTTATCTATATATTCTTGTGTTGAAGTTTTGACCCATTCACCGTTGTATTTAGTAACTAAAGCGGCATCATTAGGTTTATTTTCTAATTGGTAATAAGGAAAATCAAACAGTCTTGTTATCTCTTTCATAGGGAATATATAATATGCAACGATGCAAAGTATGAAAATAAAAATGATTTACAAATTGAGTGTGTGAAATGGTGCCATATTAACTAAACTTAATTTGATGCTGCCTTAATTCTATGTTTGTGCTCTTTTAAATCTGATTTTGTAATTATTATGGAAACTTTATGAAACTCGAGTAATTTCAATAGAAATCTCATAAGATGTATTTAGTTTTTGATTTCTATATTAGAAATAAGTTAAAAGCATATATATCCTATTTCTTGGGTTACACGTTTCAAACGTTTTCGTAAAAACAAATATGTAACGCCCTATATTCATTAGTGGTTTCCTGACAATTGTCATGTTTGTAATTGGAGTTAAAATTTATTTTTGTTCACTTAAAATAACATGGATTACATAAAATATTAATAAAACAAATAATGGAAGTAAAACAATTTAATTACAGGATTTGGACAAAAACACTTAATGTTAGAGATTTTGTTATTAATAATATTACACCTTATCACGGAACATCTGAATTTTTAGTAGGACCAAGTATAAAAACTCAAAAATTATGGGAAGTTTGTAAAGAAGCTACCAACGAAGAAAGACAAAATAATGGAGTTAGATCAGTAGATACAGAAATAGTTTCAACGGTTAGTGCTTTTGGTGCGGGATATATTGATAGAGAGAATGAAGTTATTGTTGGCTTACAAACCGATGAGTTATTAAAAAGAGCCATGAAGCCATTTGGAGGTTTCAAAGTAGTTCAAAAAGCATTGGCAGAACAAGGTGTTAAGCCTAATGACGGATTGACAGAGTTATTCTCTAAGCATGTTAAAAGCCATAACGATGGTGTTTTTGATGCTTATAATGATGAAATTAAAAAATTTAGATCTCTAGGTTTTTTAACAGGTTTACCAGATAATTATGCAAGAGGTAGAATTATTGGTGATTACCGTCGTTTGGCGCTCTACGGAGTTAACTTCTTAATCGAAACAAAAAAAGAAGATTTAGCTAACGTAACAGGTCCTATGACGGAGTCTGTTATTCGTTTGAGAGAAGAGGTTTCTGAGCAAATAAGAGCATTAAAAGAAATGCTTGAATTAGGCGCTAAATATGATTTAGATTTAAGTCGTCCTGCAGAAAATGCTAAAGAAGCTGTACAATGGACATATATGGCTTACTTAGCCGCTGTAAAAGAGCAAGATGGAGCTGCAATGTCCTTAGGTAATGTTTCTACTTTCTTAGATATTTATATTGATAACGATTTACAAGAAGGACTAATTACAGAAGAGGAAGCTCAAGAATATGTAGATCAATTTGTAATGAAATTACGTATGGTTCGCCATTTACGAATGGGAGCTTACGATGAAATATTTGCTGGTGATCCTACTTGGGTAACGGAAGCTATTGGAGGGATGTTTGATGATGGAAGAACTAAAGTAACTAAAACGTCTTACCGTTTCTTAAATACTTTATACAACCTTGGACCATCACCAGAACCTAATATGACTATACTTTGGTCTCAAGAGTTACCACAAAATTTTAAAGATTACTGTTCTAAAGTTTCTATCGACACATCATCAATTCAATTTGAGAATGATAATTTAATGAGAGAAACTAGAGGGTCTGATGATTATGGAATTGCTTGTTGTGTATCTTATCAAGAATTAGGTAAATCTATTCAATTCTTCGGAGCTCGTACAAATCTTGCAAAAACATTATTGCTGGCAGTTAATCGCGGTCGCTGTGAAAACAGCGGTAAATTAATGGTTGAAGGTATTGAACCCTGTGAATGCGAGTATTTAGATTTTGATAAAGTAATGGCTAACTTTAAAGTAGCTATGAAAGAAGTTACTCGTGTCTATAATGACTCTATGAACATTATTCATTACATGCATGACAAATACTATTATGAAAAAGCTCAAATGGCTTTAATTGATACTAATCCAAGTATAAATATCGCTTATGGTATTGCTGGTTTATCAATTGTAGCAGATTCACTTTCTGCAATTAAATATGCTAAAGTTAAACCAATTAGAAATGAAGAAGGTTTAACTGTAGATTTTAAAATAGAAGGAGAATTTCCTAAATATGGAAATGATGATGATAGAGTAGATTTCTTAGCGGCGAAGGCTGTGGCAGACTTTAATAATGAACTGAAAAAATTACCAGTTTATAAAGACGCACAACCAACTATGTCTGTATTAACTATTACATCAAACGTTTCTTATGGTAAGAAAACTGGAGCTACACCAGATGGTAGAGCTAGCGGAATTCCTTTTGCGCCAGGAGCAAACCCAATGCATGGGCGCGATTCTAATGGTGCGATAGCCTCTTTAAATTCAGTAGCTAAGATTGATTATAAAGATTCATTAGATGGTATATCAAATACCTTCTCAATTGTGCCAAAATCTTTAGGTGCTGATGATTCTGATAGAATTGAAAACCTAGGAACTATTATAGATGGTTATTTCTTAAGAAACGCTCAGCATTTAAATGTAAATGTATTTAATAAGGAAACTTTAATGGATGCCATGGAACATCCAGAAGAGTATCCCCAATTAACAATTCGTGTGTCTGGTTACGCTGTTAATTTTGTTAGATTAACAAAAGAACAGCAATTAGAAGTTATTACACGTTCTTTTCACGAATCCATGTAGTTTTTTATTAATATTTTTGAAGCATCTGAAAAAGGAGTATAAACCTTCTTTTTTAGATGCTTATTTTAAAACCTATTCTTATCAAAACCGCCGATAACATATTAAACGTACATTCTATTGAATCTTTTGGAACACATGATGGACCAGGAGTTCGTATGGTTATATTCTTGCAAGGGTGCAAATTAAAGTGCTTATATTGCCATAATCCGGATACAATTCAAACATCTGGAGGGAAAGAATATCAAATTGAAGAATTGGTAAAAATGGCGATTAATCTAAAGACTTATTTTGGAAGTAAGGGTGGCGTTACCGTTTCGGGAGGCGAGCCTTTATTGCAATCTAAAGCGCTGGTTCCTTTTTTTAAGAGACTAAAAGAAGAAGGCATTAATACCAATATTGATACGAACGGTAGAGTTTTGAATCATTTTACTGAAGAGTTGTTAGATGATTATGCCGACTTAGTAATGCTCGATATAAAGCACATGACTGAAGAAGGTTATGAAGCGCTAACAGGACAACGTAATAAAGAAACTACCTTCACGTTTGCAAAACATAGGGAAGCCTCTGAAAAAAAAATGTGGTTACGTTACGTTCTAATTCCAGAAATGACAAATAAGCCAGAATTGTTACATCAAATGGGTGAGTATTTTAAAGATTATAAAACCATAGAAAAGATTGAAATCCAACCTTATCACAAACTAGGAGTCCATAAATGGGATGCATTAGGTTGGGAATATCAGTTAAAGGATGCTCGTGAGAATACAAAAGAAGAAATAAATACTGCTGTAGAAATATTGCAAAATTATTTCAAAGAAGTAAAAGTAAACTAGAATTTAATTACTTCAATTTGTGAATTTAAAAACCCAATGAATACTCCCAAAGAAGTTATAAACATAGTGAGCCACTTGGCTATAAACAAAGGAAGTTATAAAATAAGGAAAACATTAGTTCTTGCCTTTTTAGCTGGGGCATATATAGCTTTTGGTGGTTTGCTTGCCATCATTGTTGGAGGAGGCTCGCCCGAAATTGCAGCTAATAATCCAGGATTAGTTAAATTTCTTTTTGGTGCTACGTTTCCACTTGGTCTTATCCTTGTTGTAGTATTAGGTGCCGAACTTTTTACAGGAAACAATGCATATTTTATACCTAACATTTTAAGCAAAAAACAATCTGTTTATGATATGCTTAAAAATTGGGGATTGGTTTATGTAGGCAATTTTATAGGAGCTGTTTTTGTAGCTTATGTAATAACACATTTAACACACATTGTAAATACTTCGCCATTTATTGATTCGGTACATAATATTGCAATAGATAAAACGAGTCATACTTTTTTGGTAACTTTTTTAAAAGGTATTGGAGCTAACTGGTTAGTGTGTTTGGCGGTTTGGCAAGGTATGGCAGCCAAAGATACAACAGGTAAGATATTTGCAATTTGGTGGCCAGTAATGGCTTTTGTTGCAATTGGTTTTGAGCATAGTATAGCAAATATGTATTTTATTCCTCTGGCAATTTTTGAAGGAGCAGATATCACTTGGACTACTTTTATTTTAAAAAATTTGATTCCAGCTACTTTGGGTAATATTGTTGGAGGTGCATTTTTTGTGGGAATGCCTTATGGTTATTTGTTTGGAAAAGAATGATGAAAAAATAGAAAAACAATTGAAGTTGGTATAGACTTTAATACTAGAATTAATTAGAAAGCACTGTCATATTTTTGGAAGTGCTTTTTTTTGTTTGGTGTCAATTATTTCTTCCTAAAAACTTTCTTTTAGAAAATTTAGTTCAGCTACAAATAGCATATTTTTTCGAACGTTTTATTTAATTAAAAACTAATTTTTTTTCAAATTTAAATTGTTTCCACATGACTTTTGTCATGATAATTCATTCATTTATAAGTTACTTTTATTGAACCTTTTATACAAGGATAATTAAAATGAATATTATGGAAATACTTGAAAAAACAAAGGCTCGAGTTTTTAAATTTGGGGACAAAACAGCTGATGGAAACAGCACAATGAAAAACCTATTAGGTGGTAAAGGAGCTAATTTAGCAGAAATGAGCGCAATAGGAATTCCTGTCCCTCCAGGGTTTACTATTACTACCGAAGTTTGTACGGAATATAACCTTTTAGGACAAGAGGCTGTTGTAGGAATGATTAAGGAAGAGGTGGAAGCGTCAATTGCCAAAATAGAGTCTCAAATGGGAACAGCTTTTGGTGATAAAGATAATCCATTGTTAGTATCAGTTCGTTCTGGGGCAAGGGTTTCCATGCCAGGAATGATGGATACTGTACTTAATCTAGGAATGAATGATGAAGTGGTTCTTGGGTTAGCCAAAAAAACAAATAATGAGATTTTTGCTTGGGATTCATACCGTCGTTTTATTCAAATGTATGGTGACGTAGTTTTAGGTATGAAACCAGAATCTAAAGAAGATATCGATCCTTTTGAAGAGATAATGGAAGCTCTAAAGCATAAACGTGATATAGAATTAGATACAGAATTTACAGTACAAGATTTAAAAGATTTAGTATATGATTTTAAAGAGGCCGTAAAAAAACGTACAGGACACGATTTTCCAACAAACCCTTGGGAACAACTTTGGGGAGCTGTTGTAGCGGTCTTTAATAGCTGGAATGGTGATAGAGCTGTGTACTATAGAAATATGAACGGTTACCCAGCTGATTGGGGAACAGCAGTTAACGTACAAGCTATGGTTTACGGTAATATGGGAGATAACTCTGGAACTGGTGTGTGTTTTACACGTGATGCTGGTACAGGTGAAAATCTTTTCAATGGAGAATATTTAATTAATGCACAAGGTGAAGATGTTGTAGCAGGTACTAGAACTCCGCAACAAATTACAAAAGTAGGGTCATTGCGTTGGGCTGAATTAGCTAAAGTTGAAGAAGAAGACCGGTTGGCTAACTATCCTTCATTAGAAGAATTAATGCCAGCAATCTATAATGAATTAAACGAATACCAAGAAAAGTTAGAGTTACATTATAAAGATATGCAGGATATGGAGTTCACCATGCAAGATGGTAAACTATGGATTCTTCAAACGCGTAATGGTAAACGTACTGGTGCCGCAATGGTTAAAATTGCAATGGATTCTTTAAAAGAAGGTTTACTTACAGAAAAAGAAGCAATGCTTAAAATTGAACCTAATAAATTAGATGAATTATTACATCCAATTTTTGATCCAAAAGCATTAAAAACTGCTAATGTAATTGCACAAGGTTTACCTGCATCTCCTGGAGCTGCAACTGGTAAAATTGTTTTCTTTGCTGATGAAGCTGCAAAATATAAACATAGTATTTTAGTTCGTATCGAAACGTCTCCAGAAGATTTAGAAGGTATGAACATTGCTAAAGGTATCTTAACTGCTCGTGGTGGCATGACTTCTCACGCAGCCGTTGTAGCCCGTGGTATGGGTAAATGTTGTGTGTCTGGTGCAGGTGCATTAAAAATAAATTATAAAAACAGAACTTTAACAGTTGATGGTCATGAATATCACGAAGGTGATTGGATTTCTTTAAACGGATCAACAGGAAATATTATTGAAGGAAAAGTTGCTACAATTGAACCAGAATTAAGTGGTGAATTTGCAGAAATAATGGAATTGTCAGATAAGTATGCAACTATGCAAGTTCGTACAAATGCAGACTCTCCAAAAGATGCAAAAGTAGCTGTGAAATTTGGTGCGCAAGGTATCGGCTTAACTAGAACAGAGCATATGTTCTTTGATGTTGACCGTATTAAAGCCATGCGTGAAATGATTTTAGCAGATACTGTTAAAGGACGTAAAGAGGCATTAAATGAATTATTACCTATGCAGCGTGAAGACTTTGAAGGTATTTTTGAAGCAATGGCTGGTTTACCTGTAACGGTTCGTTTATTGGATCCACCATTACACGAGTTTGTGCCTCATCAATTAGCTACTCAAAGAGATTTAGCTGAAGACATGCATATTTCTTTAGAAGCTGTTAAAAGTAAAGTAGCTGAATTAGAAGAATTTAATCCAATGTTAGGTCATAGAGGCTGTAGATTAGGTATTACTTATCCTGAAATTACAGAAATGCAAGCAAGAGCTATTATTGAAGCTGCATTAAACTTAAAAGAAAGAGGTATTGTAGCGAAACCAGAAATTATGGTTCCTTTAATTGGTACAATTGCTGAATTTGAAAATCAAGAAACCATTATTAGAGCAACTGCAGATAAAGTTTTTGAAGAAAGAAACGATTCTATTGAATATTTAGTAGGAACGATGATTGAAATTCCAAGAGCTTGTTTAACTGCAAATTTAATTGCTAAAAGAGCTGATTTCTTCTCATTTGGAACAAACGATTTAACACAAATGGCATTTGGTTATTCTCGTGATGATGCTGGTAAATTCTTACCTATATATATTGAAGAAGGCATCTTAAAAAATGATCCTTTTGAAGTATTAGATCAAGAAGGTGTAGGTCAATTAGTTGAAATGGGAACTGTAAAAGGTAGAAGTACAAAACCAAATTTAAAAGTAGGTATTTGTGGGGAACATGGTGGAGAGCCTAGTTCTGTTGAATTCTGTTATAAAACTGGATTGAACTACGTAAGTTGTTCTCCATATCGAGTGCCAATTGCACGAATTGCATCAGCACAGGCTGCTATAAAAGCAACCTTATAATAGTTTTCTACTTTTTTGATATGAAAAGCCCCGAAATGAATATTTCACTTCGGGGCTTTTTTATTCTATTTTGTAAAATTATTTGTTTTCAATCCAAAGTCGAGCATTCACAAAAGCCTCTAGCCAAGGTGAAACTTCATCTTTGCGTCCATCAGGATAATTAGCCCAATTCCATTGAAATGTAGAACGCTCAATGTGTGGCATGGTTACTAGATGACGTCCTGTTTTATCAGACATCATAGCCGTATTAAAGTCAGAACCATTAGGGTTATGTGGATAACCTTCATAACCATATTTAGCTACAATATGATATTTGTCTTCAGAATATGGTAAGCTAAATTTACCTTCACCATGCGAAATCCAAACACCTAAAGTCGTTCCTTCAAGTGTAGAAAGCATCACCGAATTATTCTCTTGAATTTTTACTGAGGTAAATGAACTTTCATGCTTATGAGAATCATTATGACCCATTTTACCATGAACGTCATGCTCTGGGTTTATCTCTTCTAATTCCATAAACAATTGGCACCCGTTGCAAATTCCAACAGAAAGCGTGTCTTCACGTTTAAAGAAATCTTTAATCACTTTATTAGCTTTCTCGTTGTATTTAATAGCTCCTGCCCAACCTTTTGCAGATCCTAAAACATCAGAGTTAGAAAAACCACCTACAGCACCTAAAAACTGAATATCTTCTAAGTTTTCACGACCAGAAATTAAATCGGTCATGTGAACATCCTTCACATCAAACCCAGCTAAATACATAGCATTTGCCATTTCGCGCTCCGAGTTACTTCCTTTTTCACGAAGTATGGCTGCTTTTGGTCTTGCGTTTCCAACTATAGGCAATTTCCCAGTAAAGTGTTCAGGGAATGTATATTGTAACGGTTGATTTTTATAATTGTCAAATCGATCTTGAGCTAAACCATTCGCTGTTTGCTTTTGGTCTAATAAAAAAGATGTTTTATACCAAACATCTCTCATTGTAGCAACATCAAAAGAGAAATTATCTTCGTTATTTTTGATGTTCACTATTCCTGTATTATTTGCAGTTCCAATAGTGAAAAATTCTATATTATTTTCTGATAAAATAGTTTCAATTGAAGCATCACCTTGAAAAACTAGTCCTGAATTTTCAGAGAACAAAACTTTTATAGAATCTTCCTCATTTAAAGCAGAGATATCAAAATCAGCACCTAAATTAATGTCAGCAAAACAAAGTTCTAACAATGTGGTAATTAATCCGCCAGAAGCCACATCATGTCCAGCAGAAATTTTATCTGCTTTAATTAAGTTTTGGATGGTATTAAAAGTGTCTTTTACAAAGCTCGAGTTTTTTACATCTGGAGCTTCATTTCCAATGGTATTTAAAACTTGGTTAAAAGAACTTCCTCCTAATTTAAAATCATCTTGCGAGATATTAATATAATAGATGTTTTCTCCGTTTTGTTGTAAAACAGGTTCCACAACTTTAGAAATTTCATTACAATTTGCAGCAGCAGAAATAATAACGGTTCCTGGTGAAATGACATCACCATCTTTATATTTCTGTTTCATAGAAAGCGAATCTTTTCCTGTTGGAACATTGATTCCTAAATCGATCGAGAATTCTGAAATAGCTTTAACCGCTTTATATAAACGCGCATCTTCACCTTCATTTTTACAAGGCCACATCCAATTGGCAGAAAGAGAAATAGAGGCTAAATTTTCTTTTAATGGCGCCCAAATGATGTTAGTTAATGCTTCTGTAATTGAATTTCTACTACCTGCTTCTGGATGGATTAATCCAGAAATAGGCGAGTGGCCTATAGAGGTCGCAACCCCTTCTTTTCCCTTAAAATCCAATGCCATAACACCAACATTATTTAACGGAATTTGTAAAGGACCAACACATTGTTGTTTGGCTACTTTACCGCCAACGCATCGATCTACTTTATTAGTTAACCAATCTTTACAAGCTACAGCTTCCAATTGTAAAACCTGCTCTAAATAGATTTGTAAATTCTTCGTTTTATATCTTGAGTTTTTATAATGTCGGACAACAGTTTTATCGGTTAAAACAGTTTTAGGAGAACTACCAAACATGTCTTCTAAAGCTAAATCCATAGGCTTATCTCCTGTGGTTTTAGATTCGAAAGTAAAACGATTGTTTGTTGTAACATCTCCAACAGTATACATGGGCGAACGTTCACGGTCTGCAATGTTGTGAAGTATTTCTATATGTTCCTCACCAATAACCAATCCCATACGTTCTTGAGATTCGTTTCCTATAATTTCTTTTGCAGATAGCGTAGGATCTCCAATTGGTAAAGCATCTAAATCTATTTTTCCACCTGTATCTTCAACCAATTCAGATAAACAGTTTAAATGTCCTCCGGCACCATGATCGTGAATAGAAACAATGAAATTTTCTTCACTTTCTACCATACCACGAACAGCGTTAGCAGCACGTTTTTGCATTTCTGGATTGGAACGTTGTACTGCATTTAATTCAATTCCTGAAGCAAGTGCTCCTGTGTCTGCAGAAGATACTGCAGCGCCACCCATACCAATTCGATAATTATCACCACCAAGAATTACAATTTTATCGCCTTCTCGAGGTGTGTCTTTTAGAGCCTGATCTGCTTTTGCGTATCCAA
>Ga0213861_10004721_pt1 | contig 11053 bp, 11 predicted proteins | sample PICome_4_FD_160110 | JGI IMG/M metagenome (GOLD analysis project Ga0213861, IMG submission 160110) | Coastal seawater microbial communities near Pivers Island, North Carolina, United States - PICO131 | ecosystem: Environmental > Aquatic > Marine > Coastal | place: USA: North Carolina...
TTATCAGCAGACAGCATATGCTCATCCTATTCCTCCAAACACTAAAAGATTTACTAATTCTATTAAATTAGGAACTAGACCCAGAAGACCTTACAATGCAACAGTAAATATCCCTGCGGTAAAAAATAAATCTCGCGGCATTTTAAATATTAGTCCTTCTATTCGAGAAAATTCTTTGTTTTTAGATGCTGATTCATCTAACTCCAGTACAAATAATATAATACTCGATTCAATTATTGTAGACAATGAGATATATCCAGAAGGAGTACCTTCGACTCCCCAAGATATTTATGCTGATGACACTTTAATTACTTCAGGAATAGTTGTATATTGGTCTGCTTCAAAAGATCGTAATTCTAAAATTGGTGAATATAGTATTGATTTTGGATTATCTGAAAAAGAATTAAATCAAGAAGAAGTTTTTCCAGTTAGCGGAGAGCATACTACTGGCACAGCTATATCTGGATCTATTACCGGTGTAGATACAAGCAAAATACATTATTTTACTATTACAGCCAACAATGCTGTGGGAGATTCTATTCCTTCTACAGTCATGAGTACAAATGCTGAAGGTACGCCAACAAGCTCTGGCTTATCTACCTATCTTCCTACTGTGGTTCCGTTAACCAGTAAAGCTAACGTATCTTGGAATTATTCTTTTTCTACGAATACAATACCAGATAAATTTATCATAGATTGTGATGTTGCATCTTCTTTTGACACAAGTGGTCTTTCTAGAAAAATTGTTGAATATGAGTTAGGAGATTCTTTAACTACAGACATTCCTTATTTAAATAACAATAGCGGAACATTTTTCTATCAAATAGCTCCTGTCATTGGATCTATGGTTGGTCTATTTGTTGGATCTTCTTTGTCTAGAACTACTCCAGGACAAATAGACAACATTATTACTTATGCTAGCGATAGCAGTGTTTCTTTGTATTGGTCAGATCCTATTTCTGATGGAGGACACCCAGTAACTGGTTATGCATTACAATATTCTGCTAATAGTGGAACTTTACCTAGTGCTGCAGTCACTCACTTAGCTAGACAGGGTATAAATAATTCTACAAATATTTCTTCTTTGAGTAATAGTACAGAATATTTCTTCAGATTAGCACCATTAAATTTTGCTGGAACAGGTAATTTCTCAGCAACTACTGCTGAAACTCCTGGTCGTGTGCCAGGAACTTGCTCTCCTCCTACAGGAGTAGACTTATCCTGGAATAGTGATTTGTTTTTAGGCACTAACATCATGTCTGCTAGAGATTTATCTGAACAGAGAATATATAGTACACATTCAGAATATTCAGATAAGAGACCTACTAATATTTATTCTATAGCCACAGTACAATGGAATACTCCTGTTGATAATGGCGGACAAAGCATTGCTTACTATAATGTACTATTAGACACAACAAGCTCATTTAATTCTAGCGATCTCAAATCTTATAATACTAATACATTTAGGACTAAAAAATTAACACTTATAAATCAACTCACTTCAAATACTAGCACAACATGGTATGCTAAGTGTGCTGCTGTTAATGCTAGTGGAACAGGATTATATTCTAACACAGTAAATTTATCAAATACCACACCAAAAATACTTAATGTTAATTCTTCTAATTTTAAATATGATTTCACTAGTCAAGGTTTAAATAGCGCTAATTTAGATCATACTTATCATGTAAATGATAGAGGACTTGCTATTAATAGTGGCATATCTTATACAGGAGTTGACTGCTCATCTCTTATACAATATTCGGCAGAAGCTTGTCCCACAAACGACAATAATACAACATTGACAATCACAGGACTTGATCCTGGAACTTCTTATGCTTTTGGAGCTGCTTACTCTAACGCTTCTGGTAATTCAGATACGGTGTGTAGTACAGGAGAAACTCCGGATACTATTGCGACAGAGTTTAATGCTGATACGATACTTTTAGATATCGTAGAAAATAATAGAGATACAACTCCTTGGGTATCCATATTAGTTAAACGACCCTCAACTGCTATAGGGGCTCTGAATTATTCGGGTATTTTTTACACAGGAGACCCTGCCTCTGCATATGCTGGAAATCCACTGTTTTCTGGTTATTTTTATAGACACGGACCTTCGAGATTATCAAGATATGAAATGCATGACAGATATCGCATTCAAGCTACTTTGCCTAGTGTCTCTACAGAATTATGGTTGTCAACTTTAGCGTGTATAAAAAATCCTACCACTACATATACAAGCCAGCCTGTGAATTTTAATATATGGGAGGGCCTTACTAAACCTCAAGATCCTCAATTTAGAATTTCTCGCATTATTGGAAGTCGGATTTATTTTACGTGGGATGAGCTGGGCTATAGCGAATCAGGCATGGGTAATGATAGTATTAGTAATTATTCTCATGAATTGTATTATGTTACTACTGAAGGAGAATACCAACTATTAAAAACGATTCCAGGAACAAGTACTGTAGGACCAGGAGTAGAAGAACAAAATATTACACTGGACCAAATATTTGGTTTTAATTATAATCAACCAAATTATGTACGACACAAGTTTGCTTTAAGAACAAAAAATTCTAGCTCAAAGTATGTAGAAAGAACTGCTAACACTACAATGCCTAACGGAGCCCATCCCTACAAGCTTTTCGAAGTGCATCCTTTATTCCGTTTCACCAGAGAATCGTATAGTCCAGATAATGGTCCAGCTTTCTACAAATCTAGATTTCATACATTCCAAAAGCCTGATTTAAACAGCAATACCAGAAGTGTTATGAAATATGCTCCAGATGAACTTATGCGTGATTTGCTGTATCGGCCAATCTATTATTACGCAGCAAGAGGCGCATCATACTTATATATAGACGCCTATAATCAACAGAGTTACCAAACACACAGCAATCTTTGGTATGCAAGAGCAAGTAGTGTTCTTGATCCAGACACTCCTGTTCAGACATACCAATTGTCGGCTCGATCATCTAGAGTTACAAGACATAAACTGCTTGATGAAAGAGAAGGAGATATTGTTTACACACTTCGTTCAAACAATAGATATAATGGAATAGTAGAGCTTGGATATCATACTTTTGATGACGCGAAAGAATACACATTTACGAACGGATTAAGATATAAAGTTTCTTATATTAGAGGAGAGGGATCGGGAAACATGTTAGGGAGAGTTTTTTGTATCTTTATAGAACAGGTTTCATAAGGGGAATTAATAATGGCTTTTTGTAATTTTGAAAGCGTCGAAGATTATTGCGAACAGACTTCAGATTTTAATTACTATTACAACAATATTATACAATCACAAGGCAAGCTTGTGGCTTTAAAAACAGCAAACGCTCCTGTTTTGCGAGTTAATCTGTTTACTGAAGAGAGAAAAGTATTAATTCCCGAAGACAATGATTCTGCATTAGTTCCGTGCTATCAAACAGATAGCGGTAACATATTATCTGATTGGGAATGTTACAGCATTTGGAGGCGTAACAATCTCACACTTGATCCATTACCTGAGATTTGGGGTGAAGCTCAAAGAATTTATATAGAAAAAAACTATCAGCAAAAAATTGCAGCAGGGTATTCTATTGACATTAATGAACATTCTGTGACTTTACCTAGAGACAAAGATAGCCAACTTCAAATATTATCTACATTAGTTAATGCTATTGTATCCAATATTGATCCTGTAATTCAAGACATAGACGGAAACAAGATAACTATTCCTCAACAAGTTTTAAAATCTAACATAGACGCTTATGTGGAATCCAATAGGCAGCTAGACGCTGCTAAACAAGTCAGCATATCTAAGATTAATGAAAACTCAACAGATATTGAATTAACCACTTTAGACATAGATATAATTGTACCTCTGACTAATTGTGGTCCAGGATACATTTCTGATGGAGGAGAGTGTGTACCTGTATAATATAAGGGCAAAGGTGTATTAAATTACTAGTATTAAAAATTTGTAAAAAAGGGCCTATAATATGTCTTGGAATATAGAAATACCTATCATAGTTAGATCTCTAATTAATGATGTTGCTGATCCCCCAGAATATAGCGACGAAAGAATACAGCAGCTCATAGTAGTAGCTGCACAATATGTTATTCAAGAGATAAATCTTCTAAATGAATATACTATTGATATTGTTGATAAAAATATTACACCAGATCCTACCCTGACAAACAGGGACGTGGATTTTATTAGTTTTGTATCACTTAAAGCTTCCTGCTTATTAGACCAAAGCACACTCAGAACAAGAGCTGCCACAGAGGGTATTAAAGCCGCCTTGGGACCTGCTGTGCTGGCCGTAGGAGGCAACATAAGAGGTTTTGAGACCATTCTTAAAACAGGTCCATGTGCTTTATATACCGAACTTAAAATGCAGTATGAATTAGGCAATACTCAATTGTGCAGAGCTATTCTTAGTCCTTTTGTTGGTAACAATTTTGATCCTAGTTATTCATTACGTCCATCTCATAGATCTGAAGATTTCTACTCATAAAAGGATATTTACATCATGCCAGCAGCCAGCTTTAGCTTTCAATTAGAACAAGGGTCTGATTTCCAAATAGTGTTTCGCTATTTAGACTCTAGCTCTAATCCAGTTAATCTAACCAATATGCATGTTTTGTTTAGATTTAAAGATAATAATGGAGTAGATTATAGTTTTGACAATATAACAGAAACTACAGATTACTCACTAACCACAACATCTGATGGTGTTATTACCTTGCTTATACCAGCTAAAATAACAGATAATTACACCTTCTCATCTGCCCAATATGAGCTTGATATACAAGAGCCTAATGAGGTTTTTGCTGGAGCTGGAACAAAAAGTAATAGAATTTTGTTCGGTACTATTAATGTAATTGCTAGAACATTAACTCCTCCTACAAGATCAGACTTAACTATTTTTCCAGCACAAAATAAATTGTGTCCTCCTGTTATGTTGGCAGATGCCATAATATATGAAGGCGGATCTCTTACAATTGCAGATAATTCTGTGGTTAGTAGTTCTATTGCTGTTGCAGACACCAGAATTGTGAAACACATAGAAGTAGGTATTGAAGGATTAAATCATACAAACATTCAAGACTTAAATATATTTCTTAAATATCCAAATGCTGGAGACAATGCTATCTTATTGGTTGGTAGTGAAAAATTCAACCAATATACACCCGGCTTTAGTTTTATAATATCAGATAGAGCAGGATCTACAACTTCAGCATATTCTGTTTCAGATGGAGGTATGTTTAAACCTACTAATAAAACTGATTATATTAGATTCAGAATACCAACACTATCAGATTCAAGCGGTAGTGGTAGTGGTAGTGGTAGTGGTAGTGGTAGTGGTAGTGGTGATTCGGATCCAGTGGTCACAGGATATACAGATCAAACTCTTTTACATTCATTTGATTCTATTAGCGGTTCTGCTTCTGCTAGCGGAGATTGGACATTATTTATATGCGATCACGATAAAAATGCTATAGGCTTTATATCAGGCTGGAAATTATATATAACTTTTAATGAAATATGGGGACCATAAATGATTATTTTGGTGAGCAGTTCAGGCCCTTCATCTAATGAAACAATGGACGTAACAATTGGTAACAACTTTAGCGTTGGAACAAACTCTAGGGATGTTTGTAAATACTTTTATAATGTTGATGTAAACAGAGAAAATGCCACACCAACATCTGTTTCAATTCCTCAATTTACTGAATGTCTTTTTAACTCAACGCCTGTAGCTACACAAGATGTAACATTATGCAATTAATAAATGCCCAACTTAAAAAATTATTCAAAGACTCTATTGATCAAATAGTTGGAACTAATGGACTAACTACAAAATGTCTTATTAGATATGGCTCATTAAGTCATCAGCTATGTAATAATTGTAAATTCGACCCTATTACAAAATCTTCTAGTAATATTTACAATGGTACCGGTCCAGCAGCTTTCGACGATTATCAAATATGCCCAGTATGTTTAGGTCAAGGAAGGCTTGAGCATACAGATGAAGATACCCTTTATTTAGCTATATTATTTGATAGTAAATATTGGATTAAGACATCCGCCCCTATAAATATTGCAAATGGCAGCATACAAACTATTTCACCGATATCTACTATGCTACAACTTAGAGCAGCTAATGATCTTAAGATAGATTCAGATCTTAAAAATTATGGTAATTACATATATGAAAGAGCTTCAGACCCCGAACCAGCTGGACTAGGTAGCGCAGATTATGTCATTACTATGTGGAAAAGAAAATGAATATTGGCATCAAACTATTGGAATCAGACAACACTATTGCTATAAAAATACTTAATGCTTTAAGACCAGAACTGTCTAAAGTTTTTAATAAATCTGCTCCTAAAATAGAAGCTGAGATACAAAAATCTTTAATTTCAGCACTTAAACAAGAGCCTGAATATGGACAACTCATTAGCGGAATATTAAGAACTGAGTTTGGAATAGAAGATACCAGTAATGTAGAAGCTATAGTAGAAAAAATGGCTCAAACAACTAAGGTAAGGGCTCTTCCTGTATCAGTGGTTGGTAAAAGCCTTAAAGGAGGCATAATAATAGAAGCTATACAGTCTGACAATATCAGCAATATTATTTATGCAGATGAAGCGTATGTGTTTGATAGAAAAGGTTATTCTATGCCTTGGTTAGAATGGTTATTGTTAAGAGGTAATAGTGTATTAGTTAAAGGGTACGAAGTTAAATATGGACCAAGTCCTTTTTCAAGAAGCGGTAATGGTATTATGGTCAATTCTAATCAAGATTGGAGAGTTCCTCCAGAATATAAAGGTACCGCAGGAGACAACTGGACAACAAGGGCCATTAGTAGACTTGATCGAGAAATTGTGTCAATCATAAAAAGAAATATAGAGAAAAGCATATGAGTGTTATTAGAAATTATTCTAAATTTAATTTAGTAGATAAAGTAGGAGAAAAGAACTCTTTTTCTACAATAGAACACAATATCAAACACTTTTTGGATTGGTGTTTTTTAAATGTTGGAGGTTTTGTTAATGTTGATATTCCAACACAAGATATGAGTCAAGGCAATTTCCATAAACTTAGGTCTGTAAACAACCCTGAATCAAGCAGAAATAATACTGCTTGGGAAGCTTTTAGAAAAGATTGGGTATATGAGACAGGAGTAGATTATTCTACTAGTCCCAACACTGTTAGTGGCATATACATAAATGACACCTTTTATCCTGGCCCTACAGGTAATTCTACTAGATCTTATTACATAGATTACTCAAATGGCCGTATTACACTAGATAAACCCATTAGCGCTAGTAGTAAAGTGCATGTAGATTATGCCTATAGATATGTTCAGGTATATAAAAGCTCAGAAAGTTTCTGGTGGAAAGAACTACAAAGAAATACATATCAAGCTTATCAGTTTGACAAAAATCCAGACTATAATATATTGGCCAATAATAGAGTTCAGCCTCCTTTTATAGTTATAGAAACAATAGCACGAAATCAACAAATACCTTTAGAACTAGGTAGTTACGAGAATATTTTAAGACAAGATGTCTTATTGCACATATTCACCCAAAATACAAATCAAAGAGATTCCTTGGTAGACACCCTGTTACTGCAAAAAGATAAGAGTCTTGCTCTGTACGATACAGATAAATTGGTTAAAAACAATAAATATGAACTTAATTACAGAGGAGAAATTAATCCTAGTGGAATTAATTATGCTGATATAGTCTCTGATTCAAGTTATATTTCTAGATTTGGCCATATTAGTAACTCTATTTTATCAGAAAAAAATAGCCTGTCTAGCAGTCTTCATAACGCTGTTATTCGTTGGACCTTAGAAATAAACAAATAAATTTTTTTTGGTGTAATCTGTTAGTATAGAGCCCAACGCACATTAATGTTTTCAACTTATTTACGGAGCTTAAACAATGGCAAATACAAGAGTATATTACGCAACACAAGCGGTAGCATTAACACCACGAGATCCAGGCAACCAAAACAACGGTACTAAACAGTATCCTAAAGGTTTACAAAGCGTAGGTGTAACAACAAATTTTAATCTAGAACAAGTCTTCCAACTTGGCCAACTCGAAATTTATGATAATGTAGAGAATGTGCCTGATGTAGAAGTTAGTCTTCAAAAAATTGCTGATGGCAGTAAGTTCATATATCCGATATGCGTTGAAGGCTCAGGTGGTAATACTGATGTGTTTGGGAAAGATATTGGTGCAGTTAGTACTAATAGATGTGAAGTTGAGCTCCGTATTTACAAAGACACAAGTACAGACGCATTCAATGGGCATGATGCAGATGCTGCGGCTTATGGTACAGTTACTTGTAGTGGTATGTATCTTTCTAGTGTTGCTTATACCATTCCTGTAGAAGGCTTTATCACAGAAGACGTTACTCTTGTTGGAAACTCAAAGATTTATACCAATAGTGCTTCTGATGGTGCTGGTGTTGGTGGCGAGGGCGCTGATCTTGGAGCTACTTTAGAACCTACCAAGATTGGCCGTAGAATTAATTTGAGTGATGCGAGCGTTCTGCCTACTGGTACTCTTGCTGGTAATCAATCTGACGGTCTCACAAAAGGCTCTATCGCTATTAACACACGTACTGACGGTAAAGGTGGTAGACCATACCTTCAAAATATTAATGTTAGTATGGACCTTGGTAGAGAAGCAGTATTCGAGCTTGGAAAATTTGCTCCTTATGCTAGATATGCTACTTTCCCAATTGAAGTTAGTAGTGAATTCGAAGTTCTTGCTGAAAGTCATGATCAAGTACAGGCTAGAGACTTTGATGAAGTTAATGCTTGTAGCACCACAGAGATTAAGAATCTTGATGACAGAGAAATTAAGATTGTTATCTGCGGAAAAACACCAGCAACTGATAATTATATCATTGATCTTGGTAAGAAAAACAAGCTTACTAGCGTAAACTTTAGTGGTGGAGATACTGGTGGTGGTAATGCTACTATCACATACAGCTATCAAACCTTTAATAAGTTTACTGTTGATGCTTCTGGTACGTTCCTAAGTACTTCAGGTCAACTTGTTACATAGAAGTTAATTGGTCAGTAAGAGTTTAGATTTAGGACTGATATAGGAAAAAGGAAAAAGGATGAGTTATAATACGGACGATATACTATTGTCTTTGGGCAGGTTACATTTTGATATGTCTCAGGCCCAAAGATATATAGCTTTACTACAAGAGGAAATCAAAGAAAAAGACCAGACAATAAAACAATTACAATCTAGTAATAATCAGGACAAGGATGAATAATGCAGAAATACAGTTTCTTTTGCATAGAATTTTTGAAAAAAGATTACAGTTTTACTTTCAAGACACTGTTTATGAATTAAGATATGCAAATAATAAACTCAACTATGATGCTGATCTTATATACTATAACACAATCAATGAAGAAAAATACGGGAATTGGATTCGTGAAGAACATATGATCAATCTTATGATTGAGTTAGAATTATGGAATGACAACGTGGAAAAACAAATGAAAGTTTTTGATAAAACTATAGAAGATAAAAAACTAGCATTATTTGAAACCTACATGGTAGATAAGAAGAGCAAAAAAATAAATCAGAATAGAAAATATATTCGAAATCTAGAAAATCAGATAAACTCCCTACATGCCAAAAAACAAGAATTCAAAACACATACTCTTGAGGGCTATGCAGAAGGCATCAAACAAGAATATATAATTGTTCACTCATTATACTGCAACGATAAAAGAGTATTTAATAATCAAACTCATAAATCACCCCAATCTTATAATAAATTTAATCAACTAGTTAGCGAGATTAATAAATATCACATCAACAATAATGAATATAGAGATATAGCTAAAAGTGATATCTGGAGATCTTACTGGAATGCAGATAAACAAAATGTATTTCCTGGTTCAGTATGTGATTGGTCAGAAGAGCAAAGAAATCTAGTTAATACCAGCAAAATGTATGATAGTGTTTATGATCACCCAGAGTCTCCTAGTGAAGAAATTATTGATGACCATGATTTGTTGGATGGTTGGATGATAAAACAGAAAAGAGATAATGCTAGAAAGAAGAAGCAGGGTGATTTAGATAAGCAAAACCAGAGGCTTGCAGGAGCAGGAGAAGTATTTATGATGGCTAAAGACCAACAAGAGTTATCCGATATTCACGAACTGAATAATCCTTTAGCCAAGAAAATGCATAGAACAAACATACAACAAATAGAAGCACAAGGCTCTGTAGCTGTCGAAGACCTACATACAACCAAAACAGTCGTAATACCAGAACAAAAACAGGGTTTAAATGTAAGAAAGAATTTCTAATATGAGACATAAAAACAAGAAACACAACATAGTAAGACAAATGGAAACTAGAATTAAAACTACTATGATTGGTTCCCTAGCTAGATTCGAAGAAGCTTTCGGAGAAGTACTAGATAGTAGTGAGCATTATGCAGAACTATGGGACGATGTAAGAACTAAAATTTTGAACAACGGCAATCATCAAATTAGATTGGCAACAGAGGAGCTAGAGGCTTTTATTTACGACAATAATTGTAAACCTAGTGTTGAGAAAAAGTATCACTATAAATTTAACATTAATCAGGACAGGAGAGAAGATGAAGACTAAAACATTTAAAGTAGAGGTAGAGGGATCAGAAAAGGAATTCTTAGTTAAGAATCCTTCTTTACATGATCAAAGAGAGGCTCAAAAGGTTTATAATCAAGCCTTTACTGATGCCGTAAAATCTAAAAGTGTTGTCAGAGCAAAGCTAGAAGACTTGCTTAAAGATCAAGGCTTATGGGATGACGACAAGCAAGTAAAATTTGATACTCTTCAAAGAGAACTTTTGGACGGAGAAAAGAAACTAGCTAAGGGTGGTTTTGGGCTTACCCAAGCTAAAGAATTAGCTCTAAGAATGAAAACTGTGCGTGATGAAATTAGGGCTTTGGTAAGTGTGCGAACTAGCTTAGACAATCACAGTGCTGAAGGTCAAGCTGATAATGCTAGATTT
>Ga0213861_10004722_pt1 | contig 11052 bp, 15 predicted proteins | sample PICome_4_FD_160110 | JGI IMG/M metagenome (GOLD analysis project Ga0213861, IMG submission 160110) | Coastal seawater microbial communities near Pivers Island, North Carolina, United States - PICO131 | ecosystem: Environmental > Aquatic > Marine > Coastal | place: USA: North Carolina...
AAGCTGGTAAAATTCATTCTGAATTCACTCCTCGAGGGTGGATGAAAACAGAAAAAGAATTGTTAATCTTTGAACAACATCTTTATTTAAGACAACCTGGCTATGGAACGAGTTATATTACTGGTAAGTACTTGTTTGAAAATGCACTTTCTGAATATTCTAGATTAAATGAAAATGATATAACAGCAGATTTAAAAAATTTCTTTAGGGAATTAATAAATATAGGGAATATACCTATGACACTTTTTCAATGGGAGATAAATAATGACTGGACTGTATTAGATGAAATAGTCCCAGGACTAAATTAGGTATCAAACAACTAACTAAAAAGATACTCAGAGTTTGCCAGTTGAACTAAAATGTAAACTTTAGCAAACATTACTATCAGGAAAATCACAAATAAGATTTCTGGGTAATATTCTTTGGGTATTTTGGTAATTTTAAACACAGTGCAAATGTAAATTTTAGTTTGACATTAAAATCTAAAATTTATGTTAATTTTGATAGTTACAACAGAAATTTAACTCTGTATATATAAGTTTGCTTCATGAACAGATACGGTCAAATTAAAGATTTACTTTTAGGAGATCTTACTATATCAATTTTTGTCTTTGGATCTATTGTCACATTATTGGTGATATCTTCCCTATTTCTTTCAAGCAAAGAAAGAGCTGATTATGACAAAGATTATTATGACCGCCATGGATCTCTTCCTAAATAACGTTTATATGAAAAAATACTTAATATTAATTCTAACAATATACTCTTTGAATATTTACTCACAAGCTCACATTGGAGCTATGGGTGGGTATAATTTTGATAACGATAAAACTCAGGTCGGACTTGGTTTAAATTATATGTTATTTCCAAAAATTTCTGTAGGAGCAATGGCTATGATAACTCCTTTCGAGGATGGGAGTGGAGATGACTATATGATTATGTATAATGCTAAGTATAAACTTGGTAAATTTACTTTGGTTGGAGGTTTAATGGATATGAAAATGGGCAATAGTCCTAATATGAATATGGATATGAACATGAACATGAACATGGATATGAACATGGATGGCACAGATCCTTATTTTGGTATTGAGTATAAACCTTTTAAAAATAAAATGTTAAAGGTTTATTATAACCATTCTGATATGATGAAGTCTATAGGAATAATGGTGCCTATATTACACATTGGTAAAAAAATGAATCATGACATGCACATGAATCATGACATGAGTAAAGATCAAGATTGCGATCCTAATTGTTAGCCATTAAAGCTTTAGCTAATCTAATCGGATCTTCTCTAAGTGTCTAATAATTATTACATCAGAATCTGGAGATAATTTTTCAACATCTTCTTTAAAAGGAATTAATTTAAGTTCAACACTACCTTCTTGTGAAAAGCCATATGGAAGTCTAAAGTTATCCCAATGAGTTGGAATAATAGTTTTTGGATATCCTGTAACTTTTAAAAGTCTCTCATTATAATTATATAAACCTAGCTGTGATTGATTAACTCCTGCTAGAAGAATATCTGATGTGATTCCCTCAAGTTCTCTTTCCACAAAATTCATTGATCCCATCGTTAGTATATCATGATCTTTAAATCTAGCTAAAAACATAAGTGATCCCCCTTCAATAAATTCAGACACTCTAAGTGGTGCATTTGGAGGGACTGTATATTCTCTTGAATCAAGGTAGTGTTTATCATTCAATGCAGAATGAATAGAAGGAATTACTCTGACTGAAAAATTTTCAAATTGATAATCTTCTCCTCCTCTTACAGGATAAAGTTGATTATTATTAATACCGTACGCTCTAAGAATGTTAATTGTTGTCTCAGTCCCTATGACTTTAGCTCCAGTTTTTTTTGCGATATAGGGGACATCTGATAGGTGGTCAAAGTGAGAATGATGAACTAGAATGAAATCTACTTTATCAATTAAACTATCTATAAGAATTGAATCTGAAACAAAAAAATCAGACCTCAAAACTGTTTTTCTTTCATCTAACTTATTAACTGAAGGGCCATTTCCAAGCTTTACCCTCGAAATATATGGATCAATTAAAACAGTTATATTATCATCTGAAATTTCCCATCCAGCTGTACCTAAATACTTTAATTCAACTTGACTATGAATATTTAAACTGAAAGATACTAAGGCTAATAAAATTAATTTTTTCATTGTTTGATTATTTGTTTATATAGTAGAGATTATACTCGCCAGTGTTTGCTTCTAAAACATCAACTTTCCCATCATTATTAATGTCTGAGTCAATTATATCGTAAGTTCTAAAATTGTTTTTTGAGAGTGCATTTTCTTTCCATTCTTTTCCATTTAAGACGTTAATATATAATTTCGTTGAACCAGGAGAATTACCAACGACTATATCTAAATATCCATCTCCATTAAAGTCATTTACTGCTAAAGAAAAGCTTGAAGATTTTGAGTTATCATAAATAACATGTTTATCAAAACTATCAAATTCGTCACCAAAATAAATAAAATTTGGTTCGTCTATATTTGCTGTAGCTATATCTTTATATCCATCAGAATTAAAATCACCAATTTCAACTGCTCTTGTATTGTCATTTCCTTGACCAAACATTATTTTTTTATTAAAATTTAAAATACCATCGTTGAGGTATACATAGTTTGGTTGACTATCACGATTAGCTAAAATTAAATCTTTATGCCCATCCATATTCATGTCAGAAACTTCAACGTCAATGGTTGAATCTTCAGCTGTTCCAAAAAGAATTGTTTCAGAGAAATTACCTAAACCATCATTAATACATATCTCATTTGATTCTCTCCGATTTGTAATCAATATATCAATATCACCATCATTGTCAATATCATTTAATGTAATATTTCTTGAGTTAGAATTGGGTTTTCCAAATTCACTAGACTTAATAAAATTACCTTTGCCATCATTAATAAAAATATAGTTTGGTGCCTTATCATTTCCTACAGCGATGTCTAAATCACCATCATTGTCAAAATCTGAAAGCTCTGCAGCATAACTTGTTAATCTTTCAATACCTAAATTTTTTTCAACTGTAAATCCACCAATACCATTATTAATTAGAATTTTATTCTGACCGGGCCAATGACGACCATTTGCGACAATTATATCAATATCACCATCATTGTCAATATCACCAGAAGATAATGAAGCTGTCTTTTCTTTAGCACCTCCTAAAAGATTCATTTTAAAATCAAAACTTTGAGAATAATTTGGAATACTATAAATAACGAATAAAATTGCTAAAATTTCATTTTTCATTTTTTCTGTTTTGGAATTAACCACGTATTATTATCTATATTAATTTTCCCATTCATTTCTTCTTCTACAACTCTGTCTATAACTTTAATTCCTTCAGATGCCATATTGTAGAATGAATCAATTCCATTGTTTGGAAAATTTTGTCTAGTTCTATGAATATTAAACTTACTAGAAAAATTTATATTAAATTCTTTTTCAATCATTTCTTTTCCAATCAAAAACCCTATCAAACCACCCCAGGTTGATGTTGGATTATCTGAATCCCATCCAGATAAGGTTCCAATTTTTATAGTTTCTTTAATATCTCCTTCCCCATAAAATAAGCTTACTAAGCTTGACGCAAAATTTATTCCAGCAGCAAAACAGCCATTACAATATAGATTTTTAGAAGTTAGATTATATCCATCTTTTTGATCTACTTGATATCTCTGATAAATCGAATCTCTTGCATCTTCCCACTTTATTCCAGATTTATATAGTTTTTCTGTAAAGTCATACATTTTTGCAGGATAATTATTATCATTTAAATGTTGTCTTGATTGTTTTGCAATCCAAAATATTGTTTCTTTTGTTGATTTAAATTCTTTAGAATTTGATGCTAAAGAATGCATTATTACATAGAATTCTGCAATCTCTTGTGCTTCATATCTAGCAGTGGTTTTAATAGGTAATTCAGCCATTTTTAAACCTATATCAGGTCTTGAAGGTGATAACAATCCAAAAATCTCAGTTGTTAATTGTGCATCAATCATCATATAAGAATTATTATTTATTGGGTCACCTGTTTCAGGTGGTTTCATTCCAGACTTCATTAGATCAAATGCAACTTGATTTGATTCCCATAAATAATTCTCTTCATTACTTTTGATATGCTTTAGCCACCCATCTCTAATTTGATTCGGACTAAGAATACTAGTATCATTAAAATTTAAAAGATATTGATACATATACTCAATATCAGTATCATCATCAGATCCCCAAATATCATTTTCATCTTTTAATACAAAATCAATTTTTACTCTACTTTTATTAACTAAACTATCTTCCCATATACTCCTTTGATCTATGCCTCCCCAATCATCTCTTGTATAAAAATTTCCAGTTTTAATTTCACCTATATTACCAATCTTATCCATTTCAGTTATTAGACCAGTCCAATTTGCAATGGATTGACCAAGCCAGAATCCATGTAATTTATTAGTGTAGTTTTCTCGGGATATTTCGATGTACTCAAATTCATTATTTGTTCCTTTATTACATGCGATAAAGAAAAGGAATAAACTAAATAGTATTAATTTTTTTAAGAAACCCATTACACTAAATTAAATTTTTTAATTTTAGATATGAGAAAAATTCTTTTTCTATCTTTTTTTCTAGTTAGTTGTGGAGGGGAAATCTATTATTTAGACAGCTATAACTACAGTCAATCAGGTGAATCAACATATGAGGCAAAAGAGCTTGAATCTGAAGAGATGGAAGATGCTTTTATTGAGGCATATGAAATTATTGCTGAAGAAATTATTTCTGTTTATTCAAAGGCGCTGAAAAAAGATAACAGTCTTGGAGGAGTAGATAATGAAATTAAAGCATTAGAGTTTTTAAATCAAGCGTTGTTTAATTTTGAAATATATACAGTTAATAGAGAGTTAATGAAGATTAATATCACTGATAAAGAATTTGATAGGAAGTCGGAATTAAGAGATAGTATTTTAAATAAATCAAGAATAAAACAAAAAGCTGAAAAATCACTTACACAATGAACTTCACTTTAATAGATTATACTGCTTTTGGATTATGGATAATTATAAGTGTTTTAATTTCTTATATTCTTGTAGACAAACTTAAATTTTTCAATGGAGATAGAAATGTAAAAAAGGTTTTGACTTGGGGGCTAATTCTAGGGCACCTATTATATCTTATTTGGAAATATATCTTTCTTCAACTTATAGGAAATTAAATGGTTTTTTGACCAATCAAACTTTTTTGTAAAACTTATTTCCTTTAATTACTAGATATGGGAGTGGAATTAATATAGAAATAGTGTAAACTATAACAGCTATACCTAGATTAAATATAAATAAAGTTATAAAATAGATTAATGTAGTGTAGGCGCCTAGTTTGAAAAAGAATGGCTTAAAAAAGTTTAGATATCCATCAATATCAAATTTTTCTCTTTCAGATTTTGACATTGTATTATATCCTGCTAGTAGCATTTTTGCATTTTCTCTATTAATTACCTTTGATATTATTATGAAAAGTAAACCTGTAAATACAATTACTACTGATATAATATCCATATTAATTACAAGCTCCGTTAATATATGATGTCACGCCATTGAAAGTTGATGCATAGCATGAATTAGGGTAGGTTATTCCATCACATCCACAAACTGGTTGATATATCTCAATACAAAAACCAAATTCTTCAATTATTGATTCATCAATACATGAATCTTCAATCTTATCTTCTGATGAGCATGAAGTTATAAAAATTGATAAAAATGTTATGAGTTTTAGGAATAAATTCATTTTATAAAAATAGGTTTTATTCAGGACATGATCCCCAAACCGGTTGATAAGACTCTATTAGAGGTGAGTTTGTAGCAAAATTTTCAGGCTCAGTAATAAAATTGGACACACACCAAGATGAGATATCCTGATTGAAGGATGTTGCATTTTCAAACATTTTTGACATACTAGTTGCGCTAGAGGTATCCCAAGAAGAAATATCTTGATTAAAAGAAGTTGCAGCTCTAAATAAGTCAAGCATTTTTGTGACTTTAGAGGTATCCCAACTAGAGATATCCTGATTAAATGAAGTTGCATTTTTAAACATACTTCCCATATTGTCTGCTTTAGAGGTATCCCAGTTAGAAATGTTTTGATTGAAGATAGAAGCATTATAGAACATACCATCCATATTAGTCACATTAGAGACATCCCAAAAATTAATGTTAGAGTTAAAAGAATTATTATTGAAAAAATTCTGAAACACTCCAGATATTGATTCTCCAGACATATTAGTCACTAATGTTGTGCATAGGTTATAGTTACCATTTGCAATCTCATCTTTTATTGAAATATTATTTACAGCAGTGTAGGTTACTCCACCTATAATATCTTTATCTCCATTTAAAGCATCAGGACATTTACAAGTATTATCTTCAAAATAAATTTTCCCCGAATTAACAAAACCATTTATATTACTAGAAGAAATGTCTGACGAGGTTATCTGAGTTTCATCACTTTTGGAACAAGAGATTAGTGTTAGAGTAATTAGAAACAAAATTTTTTTCATTTTTCGAAAATAGATAATAAAAACGCGAATAGAGAGAAGCATTCTGTTAATAATATTATAAATATTTATATATGTTTGTAAGTGATTTGAATATTCTTTCATAAATTAATGTCATCTATTAAACATAAATATCATGGGTAGTAAATTTTTTGGAAATAAAAACGATAATAAAGAAACTAACGGTAAACGTCAGGTCAAAAGTTCAAATAAAAATTCAAAGAAAAACTTCAATAGTAAGCTTCAATCAAAGGGAGTAGGAAAAGCTAAAATGACTGGAATCAGAAAAGTCGGAAGAGGAAATTAGTTAATATTAAAAGTCATTCTATTTTTTAAAATAAACTTAATGGCTAAATAATATTCAATTTTTTATCACAAAGGTCATTAGACACATTACTTTATAACAATCAATAAGATGACAAGAAAAGAATTTGAACTCTATGTAAAAGATCTAAATCTAAACACCAAATTGGAAAAAAAGTATTGGATTATATATGAAAAAATTAATGAAAATGGCTCACCTCTTAGCTATAATCAAAGAGCAAACTTATTACTTGAGGAATTAAGAAATATGAAAAAGCTATTAAATGTTTTTATATTATTTTTTATTTCAAACATCTATATTTAATAAGTTTTAAGAAATTATTTAAATACAATTCTGATTAATGCTTAGTAAAAATCAACGTAAACTATTACTTCAATTAAATCAAAAAAAATATCGATTTACATATAAACTTTTTGTTGCTGAAGGAAAAAAGGTTGTAAATGAATTAATTGACTCAAACTGGTCATATCAAATGTTATTCAGTTCTGAAGATGACTTTCATCCTGACTCACAACTATTGACCCAAGAAGAAATGAAGATGATTACTCACTTTAAAACACCTAGTCCAGCATTAGGCGTCTTCAATTTGCCCGAAGATCAAAAAATATTAAGTGAGCCTATTACAATCGCAATAGATGGTGTTAGTGATCCAGGTAACCTAGGAACAATAATACGTTTGTGTGATTGGTTTGGACTTTCTGAATTGTTTTGTAGTAAGACCACTGTAGATTGCTTCAATTCTAAAGTAATTCAAGCTTCTATGGGATCTATAACTCGAGTAAGATGTCATTATGTTGAAGATCTTGGATTAACTCTAAATGAATTTCAAAAACCAATATATGGAGCAAGTGTAAAAGGAAATTCTATTTTTTCTAGAGAACTTCCAAAAAAAGCATCCTATGTTTTCGGAAGTGAATCACATGGAATTTCAAAATCTCTATCAAACCAACTAACAGGAGAATTATCCATACCAAATTTAAGAGAGGGTATTAATAAAGCAGAAAGTTTAAATGTAGCAAATTCAACTGCCATTTTCTTAAGTGAGTTATTTAGATAGGAATGCTTTAATTAAATTAAGAAGAAGATATTAACTTTAACAAATAAATTGTTAGCATACCCCAACCAGTTCCTGTTACCATACTCAAATTTGAATTTAGTCAGGCTCGTAGCCTGAATCTCCTTGATCATTGTCTTGAAAAATTTCTCTTAGAGTCTCCTTACTTGGTTTGGAAATTACAGGTTTGAAATAAGTGTTATATAATTGGTATCCCAAAGGATTATTAGCTAATATACCTGAAGGTGTTCTTGAATTATCATTCCATTCTGGAGATAAACTTCCTCCTTCCCAAAATTCACTAAATTCCCACATTCCATAGGTCAATAAATACTGGTATTCTTTAAGCATAACTGGCCAAGCATTAGTGTTGTTTATATCACCTCCATAACCTTCTATATCAAAAACTCCATTAGTGTATGCTTCTTTCATTGCAAGAAAAATTTCTGTATTGGAGATATCCTCCTCTTCTGCTTCAATATTTAGTGCTTCTGTTGAGCCTTCAACTCCTCCTCTTACTCCAAAACGATGTAGTGTATGCAGGACATGTTCCATAATTTCATTAATATCATCGTCCCCTGTACCCATACTATCAACGTTTTTATACCAAACCATATCATCTAAAGCTAAAGCATCTTCAAAGGCTTCAATGCCAGGATAGGATTGATTCCTGTTATCATTTAAAAAATTTGGAGAATATTCATCTCCACCTCCTCTTGCAATTCTTTGACCAGTTGGTCTTCCCTGATGCCACCCAATTTCACCTTTTAGAGTTTTAATCATATTTAGTTGATAATTAGCATCAATATCTTCTGCATCCTTGTCTGTAAGTAATTTAAACACTCTTGCAGTTTTATATATCCAAAAATCTGGTACAGCTTCTTGACCTCCAATTTCACCTGCAGCAATTAGTTTTACTCCATTAACATTCAATTCTCTGTCATAAAAAATAATTGGTTCAATTGGCACTATATCGCCACTTGAGTAATAATTAGGGATTACTTCAAATAGCGCCTGATAAGTTACATTTGAATTAATTGTGATAGTTAAACTTTCACTAGTAGAGGTATTCCCTTCCCAACCAGTAAATCTATATCCATCATTTGCAGTAGCTGTAATTGTCACCTGAGTTCCTTGATTATATGTACCTCCTGAGGTAGAAACACTACCACCCTCTCCTGCTGTAACAGTTAAAGTATACTGTGTAATTGTAGTTGTAGGATTCGTATTAGTTGTGTTTGTTTGAGAAGAAACATATTCTGATGTATTATCTTCAGTGCTATCCTTAGCACAGGTTAATAATAATAAAAAGCTTAGGTAAATTGGAAGTTTTTTCATTTTTTCATTAATTTTTAAAATAAGAATCTAATTTTGCTTCAACGGAAGCAGGAAGCGTGTATTGTGGCTCACCAGTTTCGGGATTCGTAACATTCGGATTGTTAAAGTTTGGGTTCCAATAAATCATAAATGCTTCTGCAAAGAATTCCGCTGGATTATCCATTCCATAAATTGACACAAAAACGCCACTATTATATAACGCATTCCATTCATTTTGGTCTATTGATCGAATTCCTATATGTGATCTATATTGCCATACGTGACCCATTTCGTGTGTAATTAGATCTCTTGTCTTTTCTCCTTGGTAAAGAAATTTAATCACACCATTTCCACCTATAGCTGCGGCTAAATATTCCCTTCCTCCTAATAAGTATATTTCCTCTAAATATGCAGCAGCATCTGTCCCTTTCATTCCTTTTACCATTTCATCAAATCCCCCATCACCACCGTCATAAGGATTCAATTCTGAGATTATCTCATTCTCATTTTCATACAAGTCAACTTCATATTTTATTTTAATATCTTTAAAAATGCCAGTATCTAACTCAATATTATAAGCTATTGAATCCATTTTACTATACGCTAAATCTGAAAGACCTTCACCACCATATATTGGAAGTCTAAGCTTACCAGATCTCCAAGCTATATCATCGGAGTAGGGAGTCCATAAAGGTTCATCTCCATATCCAATAATTTTTTGTTTAACAGCTATTAATTCTTTTCCTTGTATGTGTTTGGAATAGTCTGCTATGTATTCATATAATGGTTCGCCGTTTGTAAATGATTCAAAATAATTTAAATTAATACTCGTACTTAATCCCGAAGGAGTAATTACTTGTGTTTTAAATACAGGAAGCGATTCGTGAGTAACCATATAATAGGATCCATTATCTTGATAAACGACATTATTTTCTACATCTAATTCAATAATTTTATAACTATATGGTTCTGGATTGTATATCTTATGTCTTGAACCTTCAACATTAACAACAGGCACAGTAATTATTGTTGGAGACTCTGAGTATAGAGGATCACCGTATTCGTCTTCACCTATAAGATCAAAAAACTTCAATAAAACGGTTTGAGTTACTGGGTTATAATCTGAAGCGTTTGTAATTAGAGAAAAAACCGCAGAAATAGTTTTTGCCTCATTCACTAATATTTGAATCTCCAACTCAGTAGACTCTATTGCTCCTGTCCATCCAACAAACTCATATCCTTCATCAGGAGTAGCTGTAATAGTTACTTCTGTCTCTTCTTCATATTCTCCACCCTCTGTTGAAACTGTTCCGCCTTCACTTGTTTCTACAGTAAGGGTATAAATTGGTATCAGTTCGAATAGTGCTTGTAATGTTTGGTTAGAGTTAAGTGTTATTGTCAAACTTTCATTAGTAGAGCTATTTCCTCCCCAACCAGTAAATCTATATCCCTCATTTGCAGTTGCTGTAATCGTTACTTCTGTCCCTTCATCATAGGTTCCCCCTTCAGTAGATACTGTTCCTCCTTCTGTTGCTGATACAGTTAGAGTATACTGAGTTACTGTTGGAGTTGACGTTGGATTAGTTGTATTTGTTGGTGGGGCAACATATACTGATGAGTTATCTTCTGTACTGTCCTTAGCACAGGTTATTAATAATAAAAAACTTAGGTAAATTAGAAGTTTTTTCATTTGAAAAATAAATTTTTTACGAATTTAAAAAATTAATATTAGAAATAAATATTTATGAATTAGATCGTAAAAGAAAAAACCCTCCA
>Ga0213861_10004724_pt1 | contig 11050 bp, 9 predicted proteins | sample PICome_4_FD_160110 | JGI IMG/M metagenome (GOLD analysis project Ga0213861, IMG submission 160110) | Coastal seawater microbial communities near Pivers Island, North Carolina, United States - PICO131 | ecosystem: Environmental > Aquatic > Marine > Coastal | place: USA: North Carolina | collected...
CTCCAGACGGAGCAGTTGATACAAGCTTTTTACCTCTTTAATTTTAGAGCGTAAAACAAATTTAAATAGGCGCCAATTAGAAATAATTGGTGCCTATTTTTTTAAAATATTTTAATATAAAGAATTCATATGAGTGATCTAGTTTCACAAAATCTAAACATGATTTTTAAAACTCCAAAAGGGGAAACGGTTCATGCATTAAAAGATGTAAACTTTACTTTAAAAAAAGGAGAGCTTTTAACAGTTCTTGGTCCCTCAGGATGTGGGAAAACAACTTTACTAAATATTACAGCAGGATTTTTAAGACCCACCTCAGGACAAATAACATTAGGTAATAATGAAATTAATGGACCAGGTGTTGAAAGAGGAATGGTATTTCAACAAGGTGCTTTATTCGAGTGGCTAACGGTTGCTGAAAATGTAAATTTTGGATTAAGAATGAAAAAAGAAGATCCAATTGAAACAGCAAAAAAAGTTGAAGAATGGTTAGAAATTGTTGGTCTTCAAGGATTTGGGAATACCCCAACTTATCAGTTATCAGGTGGTATGCAGCAAAGAGTTGCCCTTGCTAGATGTTTAATAAATAACCCAGATTTAATTTTAATGGATGAGCCTCTTGGAGCGCTAGATGCGCTTACTAGAGAAAAAATGCAGTCTTTAGTTTTAAAGATTTGGAAAGAAACTGGAAAAACAATTATTTTAATTACTCACTCAGTTGAAGAAGCATTGTTACTTGGTGAAAGACTTTATGTAATGGCACCAAGACCTGGAAGAATTCATAAAGAATATAATCTTCCATTTGCATCTATGGGATTGAAAGAAGATTTAAGAGATATCAAAAACTTAAAAGATTTTACCAGTAAAAGAGAAGAGATTTTGACCATGATATGGAACATGGAAGAAGAAATAATGGGTAAGGATATATAAAATGTTTACTCAAATTGTAACTTTTCTAATTATTGTAGCGATTATTGGCTGCATTATGTATGGCCGAAAGCTTATCAGGACTGAGAAAGTTGATGCTGTTTTTGGTAATCCTGAAAGAGCAAAAGGTGGAACTCACTGGATTATTGTTGGTAGTAGTGTCATTTTACTGATATGGCTCTATTATTCATGGGATATAGCAAAATCTTTTTATCCTCAATCAGCTAATGAATTGTGTCAAGTTGGTAAAGTAAATGACTCATTATTATCATTAAAATATCTATTTCCAATTGAAGAAAGAGAATTCAAAAGCACATCCATTATTAAAGCTGAAAATAAAAATATAGCTAAACTTAAAAACGAAATTCAAAATTCAAAAGATATAAGCAATCAACATAGAACAATTTTAATAGGATTAATTGATAAAACCAAATCTACTATTCCATTATTAACAAATGAAAATTTGTTAGATAATCAAACAAAAGTTAAGATTGATGAGCTTGCAGAAAAAATTGATCAATTGTCTATTGAATTTCAAAAAAAAGATTATCCATATGAAACATTAGAACAAAGAAATAAAAGATTACAAGATGCTCAAGCTGAAGGTGGCTGGGGTTCCTCAGGTACAGCTGTGGAAAACACAGTTGAAGTACCAACAATCCCTAAAACAGATAAAGGTTTAAAATTTGATGCAGCAGCTCAAGAATTAAAAGTCATTAGTGATGAGTTCTTTAAATTAAAAAATCATAACTTCCAATATAAATCAGTTATCAAAGAAATTAAAGATGATGTTAAAGCTTTTAGAAAAGCAGCAAGTGATAGCGAGGAAGTTGCTTCAACACTAGCTAAAGATGTTCTTAAAATTGCAAGAAGAATTGAATACGCAAGTATTTTTCCACCAAACACATTAGATGGAATGCAAAAATCTATACTTACATTTGATGAGGTTCAAAAAAATGAACAAGGCTCATTAAGGTTAGTTGATATTCTTTTATTTCCAGCAGGCACCATTGTATCAAGTGGTCCCAATTGTTCTGAACAAGGTTCAGGTAGATGGTTACCAAAACCATCAGACACATTAAATAAGTTTGTACTTTTATCAAAACCAAGTGTTGGATTTAAAAATATACCATTACTTTGGTTTGAAATGATGGATGTAAGTAAAATAGTTGGTTTCATCTTACCTGATTGGATCGCAGATATTATACCAGGTAAGTATCCAATACATAATGAATTTGGTGTTGTTGAACCTAACTTTAAAAGTAAAGTTTTAAGTGTTGTAACAGGAGAATTTAAACTATTTAAAATACCTATCCCAATGGGTCATATCTGGGACTCTTTTTTAAGAGTATTTTTAGGATTAGTTCTTGGAATTATATTTGGAGTTCCGCTTGGATTATTTATGGGTCTTAATAGATTTGCAAAAGGTTTTTTTGATCCATTAATCGAACTTTATAGACCAGTTCCACCTCTTGCCTGGGCTCCTCTTATTATATCGGTTTTAGGTATTGATAACGTTGGAAAAATATTTTTACTTTTCATGGTATCGTTTTCTATCATGATCATATCAGCTAGAGCTGGTGCATCTGGAACTCAATTATCCAAAATTCATGCATCTCACTCATTGGGTGCTTCTAGATGGCAAATATTAAGATATGTAATATTTCCAAACTCATTACCTGAAATTTTAACAGGTGTTAGGGTTGCAATTGGTATGTGTTGGGGAACGCTGGTTGCAGCAGAGTTTTTAGCAGGTACAACTGGTATAGGTTTTGTTGAAAATGTAGCTAAAAAATACTTCCAATATGAGGTTATTTGGATCACTATTTTTGTAATGGGAATGCTTGGTTTGCTATTTGATGTAACTTTAAGAAAACTTATAGACAAATATATTCCATGGCGTGGAAAAGGCTAAAAGTGAAAACTCCATTACTTAAAAAAAAAATCATAAAGATTTTTCAAAAATATGGTCTTAGTAAAGATCATGCTTCAATTTCAGCTAATGCATTAATTAATGCAGAATTAGTAGGAGCTTATGGTCATGGTTTATCAAGACTTAAAATGTACTGTGATCGTATTTCAAAAAAAGTAATTAATTCAAAACCAAAAATTAAAGTTAAGAAAATTTCTCAATCAATTTCTCATATAGATGCAAATAATAGTATTGGTTTTGTTGCAGCTGATCTTGGAATTAAAACTGCAATTAAACATGCTCAAAAAACAGGAATTGGAATGGTTGCAGTTAAAAATAGTGGTCACTATGGTTTATCAGGTTATTACGCTGAACAAGCTGTTAAAAAAAATCTAATTTCAATGATATATACAAATGCTCCTCCTGCTGTAGCTCCTCATGGTGCATTAAAAAGTCTATTTGGAACAAACCCAGTTTGTTTTGGTACCCCTACTGGATCCAAAATCCCATTTATTTTAGATACATCAATCTCTGTAATTAATAGAGGTAAAATTAGAGTTGCTGCAAGAAATAATCAAAAAATTCCAGAAGGTGTTGCTTTAGATAAATTTGGTAAACCAACAACAGACGCCAAAAAAGCTTTGAGAGGTGTTCAACTCCCAATTGCTGGATTTAGAGGATCAGGACTTGCTTGGATGGTTGATATTTTAAGTGGAGTATTAACAGGAGGAAGTCATGCAGGAAGAGTTAAAGATCCATTCGATGATTTCTCAGGACCACAAAATATAGGACACTTATTCATAACTTTTAAAGCAAATTTGTTTCAAAAAAATTATAATCAAAGAATAAAAGATAATATTAAAACAATTAAAAAACTTCCTAAAATTAAAGGAGTTAAAGAAATAATGTATCCAGGACAAAATAAATTTAATAGATTTAAGCAAAATCTTAAAAAAGAAATTTCAATTCCTGATATTATTAAGAGAGATTTAGAGATATTAAATTCTTAACCTGCAATAAAGCCAATAATTCCAACTGAAAAAAATAATGTAAAAATTATAGCTCTATTTTTCAATTTGTCTTTTTTTTGTGTATTATAAAGTTTTTGATTAAGACTATTAACACATGTTCTTTTGGGTCTGTTAATTGAATTGGGTTTTTTAACTAAAATCGGTTCTTGCTTTAGAACACCTTCATTAAACATTGGGGTCTCATTATTATTAGTTTCAGGTGTTCTATTTAAGCTTTCAGTACTCATTTTGGACAATTAACCACATCTAAATTATCTTTTAACCCCTTCAAATGCTCAAAATGGGTTGACATTAAAATTTAATTGACCAAATTGGGTCTTTTAGAAAATTATGAATGCTCTACCTAGTATATCTGCACAAATTGATGAAAAAATAATCTTCAGAGTAATTCGAAAAAATTATGCTGCTCTAGGTCGTAATTTTATTTCACTGATAAGTAATTGGCTTGTAAGAGCTTATAAAAATTACAATGACATCGATAAATTTATTATAATTATTTATCTAATAAACAAAGACCTCTTATTTTACAGAAAGAATGGGATAAATATTGATTATGAAAAATTTTATAAAGATAAAACCTTAGAAATACAAAAAATCAATATATCGGATATTTCTAAAGATCTTGATATACCTAAAGAGAGTGCGAGACGTAAAGTTTCAGAATTAGAAAAAAATAGAGTTATTAAAAAAACTGGAAAAAAGATATTTTTAAATCGATCTGCTTTTTTAGTTGCCCAAGCTGATACTACTCTTTCAGAACTTTGTATTCTATTACATGGATTTAATAAATTATTAAAAAAAGATAATAAAACAAATATTGTTTTTGAAATTCATGAATTCAATAAATCAATTAAAGATAATTTTACTTTTTGTTGGTATCATTTCTATAAATTCATGTTTATTTATCTAAAAAGATGGAAAAAAGAAGTTAAAGATTTAGAAACTTTCTGTGTGGGTATGGTCGTAGTGATGAATGCAGCTTACAATAAAGATTTTAGACCTTCTAAATCTAATATTACATCATGGAGGGAAGAACTTATGGGATCTGACACAAGAGGTGTTAACGCAATGTCAATTTCAGAAATTACAACTATTCCAAGACCAACTGTAGTTAGAAAACTTAAATGGTTAATAGAAAAAAAATATTTATTTATAAATGAAAAAAAATTAATTTCTTTAGATGTTAAAGATAGTGCATTCAAAAGAAGTGCCCGATTACATGATCAAAATATGTTAAGTTTAAGTTATTTAATTCATAGATTATTTAATCAAATTAAAGTTATTAATTCTTAATTTGATTTTCTTAAAATATATATAAATATAAATCCAGTCATATACATTGTTAAAGCATATGCTGCTGTTGGTGCTATGTATATAACATCATCAAATAATTGAGTTGCAACAAATACTGCCAAGGTTCCATTTTGTAGACCACATTCTAATGCAATGCATTTTCTTTGAGAAATTCCAGTTGCACAACATTTTGCAATAAAAAAAGCCAGAACCATCATGGTTATATTTAAAGTTAAAACTGCTATACCTGATTGAGTTAAATAATTTAAAATATTTGCTCTCTCTTCAACATAAATAGCAATAAAAACTATTACAAATAACAAGCTAGTAGTGTTATTAATTATTTTAATTTTTGATTTAATAAAATTTTCTGCAAATGATCTAATTGTCATTCCAATAATTACCGGAACTGTTACCACTAAAGCCATTTTTATAGCAATGCCAGTCAAAGTAATTTCCTTTGAAATATTAGTAACCCCCAACATTTCAGCTGATGTAAAAACTATAAATGGCACATAAATAATGCTTATCAAACTACCTACTGCTGTAAGAGAAATTGACAATGCAACATCACCATTTGCAAATTTAGTTAAAACATTTGAAGTTACGCCTCCTGGTGCAGCTGCAATAATCATCAATCCTAGTGCTATTTCAATGGGTAATCGTAATATGATAGTTATGATATATGCAACTATTGGTAAAAGAATTAATTGGCAAACAATCCCAATAAGAAAGTCTTTAGGTGTTTTAATTACTCTTGTAAAATCCTTAATAGATAGTCCCAGGCCTAAGCCCAACATAATAAATGCTAGCGCCAAAGGTGCAATCTTCGTGACAATTTCCATTATTTGTTATCTCTGAATATAAGAAATTCTTATATCTTATTTTTCTATATTTTTAAGTTAATTTATATTTTTTTAATGGTTAAAAATGTCCCTCTCTAGCAATATTGTTATTTTTTTAACAAAAAAATTTTAAACTAACTAAACCTGAAATTGTATGATGCTTGATAAATATTAAAAAACTAGTGACAATCATCATTGATTCATAATAACCTCCAAAAATATTAACTAGAGAGAGGACATAATGAAAAATATAATGAAACTAGCTTCAATTGCTTTGGTTCTTTTATTTACATTGTTCGGATTAACAAACAAAGCTTCTGCTGCAAAGCTTACTTTATATTGCAGTGTAGAAATAGATGTTTGTGAAATGCTAGAGCAAGCTTATGAAAAAGAAACAGGCACTAAAGTTGCAATGACAAGAGCAAGTAGTGGTGAAACATTTGCTAAAATAAAAGCAGAATCGTCTAATCCAAAAGGAGATGTTTGGTTTGGTGGAACAGGAGATCCACATCTTACAGCTGCTCAGGAAAATCTGACTGCAGAATATAAATCAAAACATTTTGATGATTTATTACCTGCAGCACAAAACCAAGCAAAAAATGCAAACTATAAATCTGTAGGGATTTATGTTGGTGCTTTAGGATTTGGATATAATAAAGAACTTTTAGCAAAAAAAGGTTTGCCAGCTCCTAAATCATGGATGGATTTAACTAAACCTATTTATAAAGGTGAAATTCAAATAGCAAATCCAAATTCGTCAGGAACTGCTTACACAACCTTAGCTACAATTATTCAAATTTTTGGAGAAGAAAAAGGTTGGGATTATATGAAAGCACTTCATATGAATATAAACACTTATACTAAATCTGGTTCTGCTCCAATTAAAGCAACTGGTAGAGGTGAAAATTTAATTGGTATTTGTTTCCAGCATGATGGTGTTAAACAAACTAAAAAAGGCTTACCTGTTGTAACTGTTTCTCCTGAAGAAGGAACTGGTTATGAAGTAGGATCAATGAGTATTATTGCAGGTGCAAGAAATATGAAAGAAGCTAAAAAGTTTTATGACTGGGCCTTAAGTCCTGCCATACAAACTATGGTTTTCACTTCAGGAAAATCTTTGCAAGTGCCGTCTAATACAAAAGCACAAGCTGATCCTGATGCTCCAGATTTATCAACTATAAACTTGATTGATTATAATTTTAAAGTTTATGGAGATAAAAGTACTAGAGCAGGTCTGTTATCCAAATGGGATAACGACGTATCTGTAATTCCTAGATAATATTATTTAGGAATTAATGAGAGGGCTCGTTATCTGTTGGATGCTCATAGGAGGATTGGGTTTCCTAATCTTTCCCTGGTATGTGACGGGTGACGGGTTTTTCTCAATTAATTGGATTAAAGAATATTCTTTAGAGGATTACGGTTCAGTTTTTCCTCAGGTATTTATAAATAATAAATATTGGTTGCTACCTTTGGTAGTTCCTCTATTTTTTCCTTTAACAACACTTAAATTAAATCAAAATAACCCTCTATATTCAAAGATTTTTTTATATTCAGGATTATTTGGTTTTTTCTATTTTTTTCTTCAAGGATTTTCAATTGGAATAAGAGGATGGAATTTTGAGATTTTTCAATCAATTTTTGGTGACGTAGAAAACCAATTTGGAGTGGGATCAGGTGCAGTTTTAACATGTTGTACATTCATATTTTATATTACACATGGACTTTCTTCACGAGGATGGCTTAATGGTGATAATTTTATTGTAGGTAGTATTGGAAGTATCATAATTTTAGTTTCAACTTTTGTATTCTTTCCAATTTTTAGAATGTTTACAGTTGCTTTTAAAGGAACTGAAGGTGGTTATGAAATAAGTAATTTTTCAGACAAAATATTTAATAAAGGAATTTGGGGATTAGATTGTCTTTATAGTGATTATGCTTGTGGAGTATTTTGGAATACTGTTACCATGGGAACTCTTACAGCGTTTTCATCAACAGTTTTGGGGTTAGCTTTTGCATTATTGGTTGCAAGAACTAGTTTTAGATTCAAAAAAACAATAAGAATATTATCTGTTCTACCAATAATTACTCCACCGTTTGTAATTGGTTTGGCAATAATAATTTTATTTGGAAGAACTGGTGTCGTGAGCACTTTCCTAGAATGGGCATTTAATATTGAACCCTCTAGATGGATTTATGGTTTGCCAGGAATATGGTTTGCACAAACTCTAGCCTTCACTCCCATAGCATTCTTAGTTTTAATTGGTGTTGTTGAAAGTGTTAGTCCGTCAATGGAAGAAGCTTCACAAACATTAAGAGCTTCTAAGTGGCAAGTTTTTAAAACTGTTACTCTACCTCTGATGAGACCGGGTATTGCAAATGCATTTTTACTTGGTTTTATTGAAAGCTTAGCAGACTTTGGTAACCCTTTAGTTCTAGGTGCTGAATATGATGTTTTGTCGACAGAAATATTTTTTGCGATAGTTGGTGCACAATATGATGAGACTAAAGCTGCTATATTAGCAATGATTTTATTATCAGTTGTTCTAGTGGTATTTTATCTTCAAAATCAATGGTTAGGAAAAAAATCATATATTTCTATTTCTGGTAAAGGTGATAGTGGAGTTCATCCTGAACTTCCCCAAAAAGCAAAATGGATGATTTATTCAACTGTACTTCCATGGGCGTTAATTACTTTTATAATTTATGTCATGATTATGTTTGGAGGTTTTGTTGAAATGTGGGGAGTTGATCATAGTTTTACCTTAAAACATTATATTGAAGCATTTAGTGTTGATTGGGTAAAAGAAAGAGGATTATTGTGGACAGGTACAGCATGGAATTCATTTAACACAACATTCACGATAGCGATAATTTCTGCTTTACCAACAGCTGCAATTGGAATTTTAACTGCCTATTTACTAACAAGGCATAAGTTTAGAGGTAAAAATGCTTTTGAATTTGGTACCATGTTAAGCTTTGCTATACCAGGGAGTGTTATTGGAGTAAGTTATGTTTTTGCTTTTAACGTTCCCCCGCTTGAGCTGACAGGAACAGGGATCATTCTAGTTATTGCATTTGTATTTAGAAATATGCCAGTTGGAGTAAGAGCAGGAATTGCTGCAATGAACCAACTAGATCCTCATTTAGATGAAGCTTCATCAACGTTAAATGCTTCTAGTTCTCAAACATTCAGAAACATAATTCTTCCATTGCTTAAACCAGCAATAACAGCATCTTTAGTTTTTAGTTTTGTAAGAGCAATGACTGCAATTAGTGCTGTTATCTTCCTTGTGAGTGCAAATTACGACTTAGCTGTCTCGTACATTTTAGGAAGATTGGAAAATAATGATTATGGTCTTGCTATAGTATATTCATCTGCATTAATAGTTGTTATGTTGTTTACAATTATGCTTATGCAATTAATAATAGGTAAACGAAAACTAGGAAGAAGAGATCAATCTGCAGGAATTTTACAAGGAAATTTGGGATAATGAAAAAAGCTGAAGTTAAATTTGAAAATATTACAAAAAAATTTAATGAAACAACTGCTGTTGATAATGTAAGTTGTAATTTTGAGGCAGGAACACTCACAACTTTGTTGGGTCCATCTGGATGTGGAAAAACCACTTCATTAAGAATTATTGCAGGTCTTGAAAGAGCTACTAGTGGAAAAATATTAGTTGATAATGAAGATGTCACGTTATTGCCAGCAACTGACAGAGATGTTTCAATGGTATTTCAATCTTATGCTTTGTTTCCACATATGAGCGTCATTGAAAATGTTTCATACGGTTTAAAAATGATCAATGTGAACAAAGAAGAATATATTGAAAAAGCTTTAGAAACTTTAAAGCTTGTAAACTTAGAGGGATATGAAAATAGAATGCCTTCTGAATTATCTGGAGGCCAACAACAAAGAGTAGCTGTTGCAAGAGCGATTGTATTAGAACCAAAAGTTCTATTATTTGATGAGCCTTTATCAAACTTAGATGCAAAACTAAGAAGACAAGTGAGAGAAGATATTAGAGAAATTCAGCAAAAACTTGGTGTGACTACAATTTATGTTACTCATGATCAAGAAGAAGCTTTAGCTATATCTGATAAAGTAATTGTTATGAATAACGCAGTTATTGCACAAGAAGGAAACCCTAAGGATCTTTATAATTTTCCAAAAAATAAATTTGTAGCTAATTTTATTGGTGATGCAAATGTAGTGAAAGCTGAAATCATTAATAAACAATCAAATACCTATGAATTAAAATTAGCAGAAATAAATGTCAAAATTAAAAGTGATAATGATTTAGATAGTTGGGTTTCTGTAGCTTTACGACCTGAAAAAATTCAAATTAAAAGAAGTAATGACAATAATTGTATTCACGCAACAATAAACAATGCTTCTTTTGTGGGTAGCAGTTATCAATATATTTTAAACTCTAAGTTAGGAAAATTATACGTGATTTCAAATGATACAAATGATGTTTTTGAAGTTGGTGAACAAGTATTTTTAAATCTTAATGAAAAAGATATTAGAGTTCTTAACGATTGAATTGACCGCCTCTTTCATCATATGGGTCATATCTTAAACTTCTTAAAAATTTTCTAATATCATTTACTAGTAGATCTGGTTTTTCTAATGCTGCAAAGTGACCCCCTGAAGGCATTTCACTCCATTGTTTAATATTAAATATCCTTTCAACATAAGATCTTGGTGGCCATTCAGACATTTCAGCAGGAAATATTGCTGCTGCTGTTGGAATTTCTATCCTTTTAAAATTTTGTGGAAAAAACCTACCACCCTCTTCTCTTCTTCCATAATAAATCCAAGTCGCTGTATCAAAGGTTTTAGTTAAAATATAAACCATAATATTTGTTAATAATTTATCTTTTGAATAAACACTTTCAATTTTGTTATCCTTCAAATCAGACCATGAATACATCTTTTCAATTATCCAGGCAGCTATTCCCACAGGACTATCCATCATTCCATAACTTAAAGTTTGAGGTTTGGTTGCTTGTTGTGTTCTATATCCATCTTGCATAAT
>Ga0213861_10004726_pt1 | contig 11050 bp, 11 predicted proteins | sample PICome_4_FD_160110 | JGI IMG/M metagenome (GOLD analysis project Ga0213861, IMG submission 160110) | Coastal seawater microbial communities near Pivers Island, North Carolina, United States - PICO131 | ecosystem: Environmental > Aquatic > Marine > Coastal | place: USA: North Carolina...
TAGCAGTGAATACCTGAGCGCTTATGGGCACAACAGAAGGTTGTTGGTTGAGGAGGGGGACACGATTGTTGCTCGTCAGACTATAGCGGAGAGCGGTATGGCTGCAGGCGGGGTTGAACAACTGCATTTTGAAATTCGGAAAAATGGAAAACCGATTAACCCGCTTAAATTCCTCTAGCGTTGGAGTTTTATCTGGCTTTTGTTGTGATGGTGGTATTTTTGGCGCAGACTATTTCCAGACGACGAGTTATGGAAAAATAAGCGCTGCCAGTACCGAGCGCCCTTCAGCGGCGAGAATGTTATACGTTCGGCAGGCGGCTCCAATATTCATCACCTCAAGCCCCATGCCATGGTTTGCAAACCAGAAGCGATGTCTGGCATCAATTGACGCGATACTGCTTTGCGAACCCAGTAAAATGATTTCTGAATTTTGATTCGCGATAAACAGGCAGTCTTTCTCAGTAAAGTCTTCGATCTTTTTCAGTGCCCAGTCTTGGGTTATATTGGTGGTTGAAATGAGTAGCGAACCTCTATACGTTTTTTCACTTACTACAACCGACTCAGAGTCATAGTTTGAAATAAAGTTATTATCTTGGTGATCTTCTAATTGAAACTTCATTTGTTAGCGCCGAGTTTGAGTAGAATAGAGTAAAAGTGATATTAACATTGAAGTAATTTTTTTCCGAGATGTAAAAGAACCTCTGTGTAAGAGATGAAATTTAAGTAGAATCTACAACTTGGAATAGGTTCGATTTTTTCGTAGCCTTCTCATAAATTTAATATATTGTTTGAATAACTTGGAAACAAAAATGAATCCGGTGAAAATTGGGATTGCGGGTCTAGGAACCGTAGGGTGTGGCACAGTAGACGTATTAATAAGAAACGCTGATGAAATAGCTAGACGGGCGGGTCGTGGAATTCAGGTGAGTCGTGCCCTTGTGAAAGATATCAGTAAAGACCGGTCCTGCGATCTTAATGGTGTTGAGCTAACCACGAACCCTCAGGATTTATTGAATGATCCAGAAATAGAAATTATCGTTGAGTTAATGGGTGGGGATAGTGGAATAGCCCTTGAGCTCGTTCAAGGAGCAATCGCATGTGGAAAACATGTAGTGACCGCAAACAAAGCGCTGATTGCTGTTAACGGTAACCAACTTTTTTCTGCAGCCCAGAAAAAGGGTACGATGATTGCATTCGAATCGGCTGTGGCCGGTGGAATCCCGATTATTAAAGTCATTCGTGAGGGATTTAGTGGCAACGTTATTCGCCGTCTAGCGGGGATAATTAACGGCACGGGCAACTTTATTATGTCCGAAATGCGCACTAAGCAACGAAGTTTTCAGGATGTTCTCGTGGAAGCCCAAGATCTTGGCTATGCTGAGGCCGATCCCGCATTCGATGTTCAGGGTACAGATGCGGCACATAAGCTCACCATACTCGCCTCGATCGCGTTTGGAATTCCATTACAGTTTAGCCATGTGTATACCGAAGGCATCGATAAAATTGAATCTGAAGATGTTGAACATGCCAAAACTTTAGGTTTTAGGATAAAACATTTAGGTATAGCCGCGCAGGTTACCGATGGGATTGAACTGCGTGTTCACCCGTGTCTAGTGCCTGAAAATCGTCTATTAGCGAATGTCGAAGGTGTCATGAATGCGGTGCTAGTTGACGGCGATGCCGTTGGACCGACACTGCATTATGGTGCGGGCGCAGGAGCCGGTCCTACCGCATCGGCCGTCGTTGCCGATTTGGTCGATGTTGTACGAACATTAACAACGGATCCAGAGAACCGGGTACCACATCTGGCTTTCCAAGCTAATTCACTGTCGGATATACCGATACTACCGATTGACGAGGTGTCATCAGCTTATTATTTACGCTTGAATGCTATAAATCGCCCTGGTGTTCTTGCCGATGTTACGCGTATTTTGGGCGACCTAAATATCAGTATCGAAGCGATCCAGCAAAAGGGTGACGGTTCACCCGATGAGTTCTTGCCAATTGTTATTCTTACTCAAGTTACATTAGAAAAAAATATGAATTGTGCGCTTGAACGTTTAGCTCAACTGGAAACGGTCAATAGCGATATTGTTCGAATTCGTCTAGAAAACCTAAACTGGAGCTAGGGCTATATTTTCGTGCTGGATTGCTCACTAGTAAAATAATGAATTCATTTCCTCTTACAAGTAAAATTTATGTAGCCGGACATCGTGGTTTGGTCGGTTCTGCTATTGTTCGCATGTTACGGCGTTCCGGTTATTCGAATATCGTAACAAGAGCGCGGGATGAGCTGAACTTGCTTGATAGTGTTGCAGTAACCAAATTTCTCTCTGACTCGCAGCCGGATTGCATAATTGATGCGGCAGCAAAAGTCGGCGGGATTCATGCAAACAATACGCTGCGTGGACAATTCATTTATGAAAACCTTACGATTCAAAATAATTTAATTCATGGAGCGTGGCAGGCAAACATAAACAAGCTGCTATTTTTAGGTAGTTCCTGTATCTATCCTAGGGAATGTCCGCAGCCCATTCTTGAAGAATATCTGCTGTCCGGTCCGTTAGAGCCTACCAATCAGCCCTATGCCATTGCAAAGATTGCGGGTATTGAAATGTGTCAATCCTACAATGCACAATATCAATGCAATTTTACAACGGCTATGCCGACTAATTTATATGGGCCAGGTGATAATTTTGATTTATCTAGCTCCCATGTTCTGCCGGCATTGATTGCTAAGGCGCATAAGGCGAAGATTGAAAATGCATTAACACTAAAGGTCTGGGGAAGTGGTAATCCACTGCGGGAATTCCTGTTTGTAGATGATCTTGCGGCTGCATGTTTGCATCTTCTGACGCTAAAAAATGCTCCAGGTATTATTAATATTGGCTCAGGTTACGAAATTTCCATACGAGATCTGGCAAAGCTTATTTGTACTATAGTTGGGTTTTCAGGTACCCTTGAATTTGATGCTAGTAAACCAGACGGAACGCCAAGAAAATTACTGGACTGTAGTAAGATGAATGCGCTAGGGTGGCGTGCTGCAACGGATTTGCCGCAGGGAATCAAAACAACCTATGAGTGGTATCTTGAGCATAAGTAAAATTAGACGTTTTTTCGTCTCGTGTTTGAAATCTTGTTGGCTTGCTATAAGCAGCAAAGCAGGGTTTCGTCCCAGAGGCTATGGGTTTGCTGTGCTCCCAACGTTTGTGCTGATATCTAGCTCATATGCGCAAAGCAATAACTTTCAGGAGGATTTACAGGCGTTAGTTAACGAAATCGCTCAGGACTCGTCGTCTCAGATTCAAATCCTTTCGGAACCTTTTACACTTGATCTGAATACGTCTTTTGCGCAGGTAACGTCTTCCAACTCTGAGGATAGTGTTAACCTCTCGTCTCCATCCGATGCGGTAACGTTAAATTTTCAGGACGCTGATATCAGTGCGTTAATAAATTCCGTATCACAAATCACGGGCAAGAGCTTTATCGTCGACCCGCGGGTTAAGGGAAAGGTAACCCTCGTATCCGGAGCACCGCTAAGGGCTAATCAAGTATACGATGTTTTTCTTTCCGTGCTTGAAGTCCACGGGTTTGCAGCAGTTGATTCCGGTGAACTGACTAAAATTTTACCTGCCAATATTATAAAACAACAACCCACTCGAACAAATACCGGAAGTCAGTTCGGTGAAAATGATGAACAGGTAACTCAGGTATATAGCCTAGAACATGCGTCGGTTCAGGAGTTAACCCCGATCTTGCGTCCTTTGTTGCCGCCGACCAGTCATTTTGCACCCCATGTTGGGTCTAATACCTTGGTGTTTACGGATACGGTGGCCAATATTTCACGAGTGCTCAAAATAGTCAGTATTTTGGATCAGCCGATTAAGCGGTCCGACGTTCACGTAGTAATGATTAAACATGGAAGTGCCAAGCGTATATCAGACGTTATAAAAGATGTAGCGACGTCGCTAACCAGCAGTGTAGATGGCGCTCAAGGTGAACGCATTACAGTTCATGTAGATGAGGTATTAAATGCTCTGGTTATTCAGGCCCGTGAACCGCAATTTGTAATTCTCTCTACATTGATAGAACAGTTGGACGTAAAGCGAACCCGTGATGGAAATGTGCATGTTATCTATCTGCGATATGCCAAAGCGTCAGATTTAGTAACTATATTGAACGAAATAGCCACAAGTGGTCAAACCTCTGGCGAAGAAAATGTCCATGAAGACAAGGTTAGTGTTCAGGCTGATGAGGATACGAATGCGCTCGTTATTCGAGCAAGCGGTGAGGTGTATGAAGAATTAAAGCATGTTATTGAAAAACTTGATCTTCGCCGATCCCAAGTGTTTGTCGAAACCATCATAGCGGAGGTGTCTACCAGCAAGGCTCAGGAAATTGGCGTGGAGTGGCAAGGCTTGCATCAGCGCACATCCGGTGCCGATGTGAGTATAAGTTCTAGTCATAGTGCAGCGTCCGATGGTGGTTTGTCTGTTGGCGTAATTAATAAATATGTGACGGACCTTGCGGGAAATATTGTTCCGAATCTGAATGTAGTTCTAAGCTTGCTTCGAAACGATAGCAATACAAATATCTTATCAACGCCTAATCTTTTGACACTTGATAATGAAGCAGCAGAGATTGTTGTGGGGCAGGAAGTACCTTTCGTAACAGGTCAGTTTGTATCCGATGCGAGTAGTTCAACTTCAACCGATGGATCTAATGCCAGTGGAGTGGTAAACCCATTTCAAACTATCGAACGGAAAAATGTTGGACTGACGTTGAAAATAACACCGCAAATAAATGAAGGAGGGGCTATTCGGTTAGAGGTTGCGCAGGAAATATCAAGTGTCAGTCAAACGACAGTTTCCGGAGCGTCCGACTTAATAACAAATACCCGTTCAATTAATGCGACGGTACTTGTGGATGATGGGCAAATTATCGTTTTGGGCGGCTTAATCACTGATGATATTAGTGACACCTTTGAATGGGTGCCAGTGCTTGGAAAGATTCCGTTGATTGGCGCGTTGTTTCGTAAAAAGACCAAAAGTTCACAGAAGCGTAATTTGATGGTCTTTTTACGACCTAAAATAATACGAACTCCTGCGGATTTATTTGAGCATACACAGAGACAGTACTCTGCGATTCAGTCAGACCAGAAGGCGAGTCTTCCTGATACAAAAAAACTGTTAAAGGAAAGTACAATCCCAGTTTTACCTGACTTATCGGAAGAACGATAATGCCTGTTGGGATTCACCAGGGAGAATCTCGCGACATATTGGCTCGGATGGACTCCGCGTTGGTTTCCTCTGTGCCTTATGTGTTTGCCAAACTTCATGGTGTGTTAGTTGCCTATAAACAGTCAGACACTGTTGTTGTTTTATGTGCTGAGTTACCGGGTTTTGAAATACTTAGTGAGTTGCGCCGTCGCATTGGTATGCCCATTACTTGTAATCGAGTAGCGAAAGTTGAATTCGACAATTTGCTGCGACAGGCTTATGACCGAAGTCAATCCGAGGCCAGTCAAATGGTTGATGATCTGGATGGTGAGATTGATCTGGCACTGCTGGCCAATGACATGCCAGAAGCAACGGACTTACTTGAAGCAGCTGATCAGGCGCCAGTTGTTAAACTCATTAACGCTTTATTATCTCAGGCAATTAGGGAAGATGCATCGGATATTCATCTTGAAGCATTTGAAACAAGATCTGTCGTTAGGTTTCGTGTCGATGGCGTGTTAAAGGATGTCGTTGAACCTCAACGCGCTCTGCATAGCGCACTGGTATCCCGACTGAAAGTAATGGCCAGCCTCAAAATCGATGAAAAACGTTTACCTCAAGATGGCCGAATTTCGCTCCGTGTTGGCAGCCGTCCGATTGATGTTCGACTTTCTTCCCTACCCACTCGTCACGGTGAGCGAATGGTTTTGCGTTTACTTGACAAACAGAGTGCTCGGTTGGATTTGGAAAGACTAGGTATGGAAGGGAAAATGCGATCACGATTTGATAAATTGATCCATACGGCACACGGAATTATTTTAGTAACTGGTCCTACCGGTTCAGGGAAAACAACTACGCTTTATTCCGGTTTGACTCGTTTAAATCGTGATCAATTGAATATACTTACAGTAGAAGACCCGGTTGAATATGATTTAGACGGTGTTGGACAAACTCAGGTTAATGCGGCTATCGGGTTAACATTTGCCACCGGTTTGCGTTCAATTCTCAGACAGGACCCGGACGTTATTTTAGTAGGTGAAATTCGCGATGTGGAAACCGCAGATATTGCTGTGCAGGCGAGTTTGACAGGTCATCTTGTGTTATCAACACTACATACGAACTCGGCTATTGGCGCGATAACACGACTAATAGATATGGGTGTTGAACCGTTTCTTATTTCCTCCAGCTTGCTTGCTGTTCTAGCACAAAGACTGGTCAGAAAACTTTGTGACCATTGTAAGACACCTGTTTCTGCAAGCAATGAAGAAGCTCGACTACTCGGTAAATCAGGGCAATCGGTTACACTCTATCGTGGAGAAGGATGTGCGCAGTGTGACTATAGCGGCTATCGAGGTCGAATCGGTATTTATGAACTTGTTGAGATCAATGATCAACTTCGACGCCAAATACATGAAAAGGAGGGTGAATTAGAGCTAACCAAAACCGCACGAGAGCAATCGGAAAGCCTAGTGTCTGAAGGTTTTGATAAAGTCTTACGAGGTATTACCAGTATTGATGAGGTGTTACGTGTTGCTACGGAACATTCTGCGATATAACTTTTATCGGATTCTCAAATAGATGGCCGCATACGAGTACCGCGCGCTTGACGCAAAGGGAAAACAGCATAAAGGTATCGAATCAGCGGACACCGCAAAACAGGTTCGCCAATTATTAAGAGAGCAAGGATTAACCCCTCTTGAAATTTCAACAGTGGATGATGAACGGGTTGAAACGAATCGTACTCGAAAGTCATCCAGACGAATTAGTACGACACAACTCGCTGTTATTACGCGTCAGTTTGCAACCCTGGTAGGCAGCGGGATGACGGTGGACACCTCTTTATCGGTGTTAATTGAACAGTCAGAAGGACACCAAATCAAGTCACTATTAAGTAGTATTCGATCATCGTTAATCGAGGGGCGAAGTTTGGCTGACTGTATGCGTCAGTTTCCAAAGTCTTTCCCGGAAATATTTACCGCGTCGATTGCGGCGGGAGAACAGACGGGGCGTCTTGCTGAAGTTCTTGAGCGGTTAGCTGACTATAGCGAAGGACGTCAGGGTTTACGTCAGAGACTTGGTGTAGCATTGGTTTATCCGGTTATATTGACGCTTGTTTCTATATTGATTGTGACCGGCCTGCTAACTTATGTGGTACCTCAGGTTGTCCGTGTATTTGAAGATACGGGTCAAAGTTTACCGACTCTCACCGTCGTGTTGATTGCGTTAAGCGATTTTTTAAGAGCGAATGCTGTTGTCATTGGAGGCGCTATTGTCGCTGTAGTGATTGCCTTACCGTTGATTTTTCAACAGACAGGCCCAAAAAGATGGTTGCACCACATGATTTTGCAATTGCCAATGACAAGGCGGGTCTCTAGAGGCGTTAATACTTCCAGAATGGCTCGAACCCTTGCAATTATGGTCGGTAGTGGTGTTCCGTTATTAGATGCTATGAAATCAAGCTCGGAAGTCGTTCCGAATCTGGTGTTACGAGGAGCGTTGCAACAAGCGGCGAATGAGGTGAGAGAGGGCGTGACATTGAGTCGTGCAATTTCTAGGGGAAAGTTCTTTCCTCCGTTATTTACTCAAATGGTTGCTAGTGGAGAACAAAGTGGTAATTTAGAAAAAATGCTGGATAAATCGGCGACCGCGCTAGAGCGCGAAATTGAAGCGCGAATCGCCGTATTAGTCGGCCTTTTCGAGCCGCTGATGATCCTCGTAATGGGAGGGGTTGTGTTAACCATAGTATTGGCAATACTGCTCCCAATATTTGATCTTAATCAACTTGTCAGGTAAAGATAATGCGAAAAAAGTACAAACAAAAAGGTTTTACGTTGATTGAAATAATGGTTGTTGTTGTGATCATTGGTTTACTTGCCACATTAATTTTGCCGCGTGTTTTGGGACGTCAGGAGGAGGCGATGGTAGCAAAAGCGAGTAGTGATATACGAGCATTATCCAGTGCGCTAAAGTTATATAAACTCGATAATTTTAAATTTCCCGGAACCTCGGATGGGCTTGATAGTCTCGTTTCTGGAGCGAAAGATGGAAAGGGCTACATTGATCGATTGCCAGCCGATCCTTGGGGCAATGACTATCAATATTTGTATCCTGGCGAAAAACAAGAGTTTGACCTCTGGTCCTACGGATCCGACGGTCAACTTGGAGGCGATGATGTGAATGCAGATATCGGCAACTGGAATCTTGATAAACGTCAATAAGTCTATAAGAAAATGCCTTGAGCAAGGTTTTACCCTGCTTGAGATGATGTTGGTTGTGGTGTTGATCGGATTAACCGTGGGGTTTGTTAATTTGAATCTATCTCCAGACGCTGAGGATGTGCTGGATAGAGAGGCCAATCGTATTGTTGCTTTGTTGCAACAACTGCAGGATGAAAGTGTCATTTCGGGTAAACCGATGGCGATGGAGTTGAACGAAGTTGATCAGCAGTACTTTTTTCTAGTACCGGGTAAAGATGGCTGGATACCTTTAGTTGATGATGAACTTTTTCGTACTCGCTCAATTGCCCGTCCGGTAAATGCCCGATTGGAAGTCGAGGGTTTTATTGAGCAGAACAGTGATGATTTGCTTAGCGGTGAGGCAGCAATCGTTAATCCAAGACTTATCGTCGATCCTGAAGGAGGCGTTACTCGCTTCGCGCTTCATCTTGCTATTGAAAAGTCTGCCGTTACAGTAACCCTTAATGAACGCGCACAGTTTGTGGTTAAACGTGTGGAAGACAGCACTTGATCTTATCCCAAAAAAAAGCGTTCCGCACCAATTAGCCGGTGTGTTGAGGCGGGGTTTACGCTATTGGAAGTGCTAGCTGCACTTGCTATCGCAAGTGCAGGACTAATTGCGGTCTCACAAACTATTTCTTCTAGTATTGATGTTTCTGATGGAGCCGAGTCAAGAATGGTAGCTTACTGGGTTGCGGATAACCATTTAAGTGAACTTCGATTATCTAATTTACAGCCCGTTGCTGGCAATTCAACAGCCGACGTGAGGATGGCAGGACGTAATTGGATAATTACGCAGAGCGTTAAAGCGACAGCTGATCCAGATGTGTTGGAAGTAGATATACAGGTGAGTCAAAAAATTGGAAAAGCATCTCGATTGGCATTCTTGAAAGGCTATTTGGTAGCAATTGAGCCTGCTAAAGACGCAACGAAGCAATGAGTTATAGGAAGCAATTCGGATTTACGTTGCTGGAGATGGTTATCGCTATTGGTATTTTTGCCATTATCGGTGCGATTTCTTACGTAACACTCAATCAGTTCTTACAAACCCGAGAAGTACTCGTAGAGCGCAATGGACAAATCCGTAACCTTCAGCGCTCCTTTTCGTTATTAGAAAGAGATATTCGTTATATGACATCCCGATCTATTCGAGATGGGCTTGGGGATACCATTTCGCCATTAGTGGTTTTTACGCCGGGTGAAATAGGTGATGGTGAGTTATTCGAATTTACAACCGTTGTGCCAAGTTTTGGAAGTACGCATTGGCATCGACTAATGCGTGTAAGTTGGGGGATACATGATAACCGAATTGTGCGTCAAACATGGGCTGTGCTGGATCGTGATTTTGATAGCGAAAGTATCCCCATAGTATTATTGGATCGGGTGTCATCTGTCGAAATTAATTACTATGTTCGTAATGTCGATTCTGGGCTATTAACTACGGTGTCCGATTGGGAGAACGAGAGTGGACTCCCGCTCGGTATTGAAGTCATATTGCGTACGGAAGATGATATTACCTATAGACGTATAGTTGAGGTTGCCGGTGCGCTATAGTCAAATGGGCGTAGCCTTACTTTCTGTAATGTTCATATTGACATTGCTTACTACATTTGCCGTATATATGGTTGAAGAAGATCACCTCTTGCTCCGCCGCGCTCAGAATCAACGGGCGATAACACAGGGGACTCAGCTTGCTTTCGGTAGTGAGCAGTGGGCAGCTCGAGTAATACAAAGAGATCTGAAATTGAGTAAAACGGATCATTTGGGTGAAGACTGGAATAAGCTGGGATCTCCGGTCTCTGTGAATGACGGCAAGCTACGAACCACTATTACTGACCTGCATTCTCGCTTCAATCTTAACAATCTCTCGTCTCGTGATAAGGTATGGTATCCTGCGTTTAAACGCTTGCTAAGGTTGTTGGAGTTGGATGAAACTCTGGTTGAAGCTATTGTAGACTGGATTGACTCGGATCAACAAAGAACTCATGCGGGCGGTGCGGAAGATTTGGAATACCAACTTAACGATCCGCCTTACCGGGCGGCTAATCAATCAATGGCAGATCTTGGCGAATTACTTTACGTGCAAGGTTTTACTGCGGAAATTGTTGAGTTGCTAGCACCTTTTGTGACCGTTATTCCTAATGCTAAAGTGACTAAGATTAATGTAAATACCTGTCCGCCATTATTATTGCAAATTTTGGGAGATCAGATGACAGCTGCTGACGCAGAATCTCTTGCGAATGCCAGAGGTGAAACCGGTTTTGAAAGCATCGAAATATTCTTGCAAAGACCGGAACTTGCCGGCGAAGCTAATGTTACTGCAGAACCCATGATAAGTTTGTCCAGCGAATTTTTTCAGATAAACAGTCAGGTATCTATTGATCGCCTTGGGTTAAATATGGAAAGCATCGTAACAAGAAACGCGGCACGCGAGTCAGTGTCGGTCATAAGCCGTAAACGAGGTTATTTATGAGAACATATATATCCGCTGCGGCGCCGTTTCTTTGGGCGCGAGTATCACGACAGGGGAAGGTGAAACAGCAGGGTGAAGTTCAATCCCTTGCCGAACTTCCATCGAAATTGCGTTCCGATGAA